>Ga0335076_10000579_pt1 | contig 34246 bp, 26 predicted proteins | sample Lox_Sample_25_FD_206717 | JGI IMG/M metagenome (GOLD analysis project Ga0335076, IMG submission 206717) | Soil microbial communities from Loxahatchee National Wildlife Refuge, Florida, United States - Lox_Sample_2.5 | ecosystem: Environmental > Terrestrial > Soil > Wetlands | place: USA...
GATCCGGGCATCTGGGTGACCCGGAGGGTCGCGAGCCGCTGGACAGCGGGCCGGTCTGAGTACTTCCTGACGGGCGCGGGGAATCTGGAGGATCACGGTCCAGGGCGCGGGCGAGCATGCCTTCGATCCGGTCAAGCCTGCGGTGGAGTTCGGTCATGTCCTTGTCCGCTCGCTGGCCGACGAAATAGCTCGCCACGCTGGCGGACAGGACGCCGACCAGGCCGATGCCGGTCAGCATGAGCACCACCGCTACGCCCCGGCCGCCGGCGGTGACCGGGTACGTGTCGCCGTACCCCACCGTGGTGACGGTGACGATCGCCCACCACAGCGCGTCGGCGAAATCATGGATCCTGGCGCCTGGCGCATGCCGCTCGAATGCGAGCTCCATCGCGGAGCAAACGAGGACAATCGCCATCACCGACAGCAGCACGAAGTGCAGGCCCTGATGGGTGAGCAGCTCGCGGGTCCGCCGCAGCGCGCTGGCCAGGATCAGGGCGGCCCTGGTGAGGGTGACCACGCGGAGCAGCCTGAGCAGCCGCAGCGGGCGGAACATCGGCACGGCAACGACCAGCAGGTCGACCAGATGATGGAGGAAGAAATGCCGGCGTGACGGGGCAAGGTACAGCTTGACCAGGTACTCGACGACGAAGACCGCCCAGACGAGGTAATCGATGCTCTTGAAGACCTGGCCAACGCTGGCCGGGATGCGGGCGACCAGGGGAACGACCAGGATGGGAAGCCACAGGGCGGCCAGGACCGTCAGCGGGACCTCCGCGGCAGCGGAAAAACGATCGTACGCGTCCTGGGAGCGGCCGAGCTGTTTCATAGGTCGAGCGTGACCACGCCGGGTGCCCGCCGGGGAAAGCGCGGATAAATTCGGATCGCTAGTTCTGCGACCGGGCCGGGTACCTCCGGCCCCGCGCGGCGCAGGATTCCCGCCGGTCACGTGATCGATGCCCGCTTGCTCCGCGCGCTTTGCTAAGGTCGCCTCGTGGTCGAGGGAGTCGCCGAGGCCCGGCAGCTGACGGCCGGGGAAGCCAGGCGTTCCCGCCTCGCCCGCTGGGCGTGGCCGGCTGCGCTGGCCGTGGCCGCCGTCGCGCTGTACCTGTGTTACTTCCGGCTGTCGGGCACCACCCCGGACAACTCCGACGGTTCGGACCAGGCGCTGCAGGCGCTGGACATGCTGCACGGCAACTGGCTGCTGCACGGCTGGACCGTCGGGGACGTGTCGTACTACACCACAGAACTGCCCGAGTACATCATCGTGGAGAAGATCCTGGGCTTCGGGCCGGGCGTGATCCACGTGGCGGCCGCCGTCACCTACACGCTGCTGGTCCTGCTGGCCGGCCTACTGGCCAGGGGGCGGGCGACCGGTAAGGAAGGCGTGCTCCGCGCGCTGATAGCGTCCGGGATCCTGCTCGCCCCGCAGCTCGGCCACGGCGTTGGCCTCCTGCTCGCCATGCCGGACCACCTCGGCACCCAGGTGCCCCTGCTGGTCATCTTCCTGGTGCTTGACCGCGCGCAGTGCTCCCCCGGGGGGACGACCCCCCCTGTCCCCCCCGCGCGGGGACGCTGGTACACCCCGGTCGCGATCGGGGTGATGCTCACCTGGGTCATCATCGCCGACCGGGTCGCCGTATTCGACGCGGCCCTCCCGCTGGCCGTGGTGGGCGGCATCCGCGGCGGCTGGGCCCTCTTCCGCCGCCGCGGGCCGGCCGGCGCCCCGTGGTTCGAGTTCTCGCTCGCGGCGGCGGGCATCGCCTCGTACGCCGTGTCCCAGCGCGTGGTAAGCGTGATCGGCCATCTGGGCGGGTACACATCGCTGCCGCTGGCCACGCAGCACTTTGCCACCTTGGGTGACATCTGGCCGCACGTCGTGCTGACCGTCAGGGGCTTCTTCATCTTGTACGGCGCCTGGTTCGGCGGCCTGTCCTCGTGGCTGGCGGTGGCCTTCGCCGTGGTGCACCTGGCCGGCCTGGCCCTGGCGGCGTGGGGCTTCTGCCGCGCGATCCGGCGCTTCTTCTCCGCCGAAGACCTGATCGTCCCGGTGATGGCCATGGGCATCGTCTTCAACCTGGCCGCCTACATAGTCAGCGTCATCCCCGTCACGTGGTTCGACACCAGGGAGATCGGCGCCGTGCTGCCGCTCGGCGCCGTCCTCGCGGGCCGGCTCCTGGCCGGCCCGCTGGCCCGGGCGTGGCTGCGGCCCGTGCTGGCCGGCGTGCTGGCCTGCTACGCGGCCGCCCTGGGATACGGGATGGCGCAGCCCGCGGTCTTCGACAGCGAGCAGCCGGTCGTCGGGTGGCTCGAGGCCCACCATCTCAGGGCCGGGCTCGGCACCTACGCCGAGTCGAACATCATCACGCTGGACAGCGGGGGCCGCGTCGCGGTCCGCACGGTCACGTGGCAGCTGCCCCGCCCGGTGCCGCGTGCCTACGAGTCGGAGGCGTCCTGGTATGACCCGCGGCTGAGCTACGCCAACTTCGTCGTGATCAACAGCGCCGACGCCAGACCCGGCCGCCACGGGATCATCATTCCGCCCGGCGACATCCTCGCGCTCGCCGGGCCCCCGGCGCGCACCTACCACTACAAGACCTACACCATATGGGTCTGGAACCGGAATCTCCTGGCCGACCTGGGCGGCCCCCCGTCGCCGCTGCCTGGCGACCTGTCCTGACCCGGCCGCACGAATTGCCGGCCATGGAGCGTTATGCAAAACCGGCTGCGAGTGCAGGCCTTTTGGGCCTGCGCGAGCGCCCGGGAGCGTTATCCAGGACCGGCCCAGCGAGCATGGGCCGGAGGCCCGTGCGAGCGGTCGGTGACCGGGCTACGGCGAGAGAACCGCAGCGGGAACCCGGAGAACGCGAGAATAAACCAGCACGGTGCAGGCCGCGGGCAGCAACCACAGCGGGTTCTTTGCCTGACGCGACCCTTGCATAAGACACACGGCATGGCCGCGTTCCGTACACTGGCGGGGTGATCAACGGCCGCCGTATCGGAGTGGTGCTGCCCGCCTACAACGCAGCCGCCACGCTGTCACGCACAGTAGTCGAGCTCGACCCGGACGTCGTCGACGAGATCGTGCTCGTCGACGACGCCAGCACCGACCAGACCGTCACCGCGGCCCGTGAGCTCGGCCTGAAGCCGATCAGCCACGAACTCAACCTCGGCTACGGCGGAAACCAGAAGACATGCTACCGCCGGGTGCTCGAGCTCGGCGTGGACATCATCGTCATGGTGCACCCGGACTATCAGTACTCACCGCTGCTCGTTCCGGCCATGGCGTCGATGATCGCCTACGGGGAGTACGATCTCGTCCTCGGCTCGCGCATCCTCGCCCAGAACTCGGTCGCCCGCGGGATGCCCCGGTACAAGTACGTTTCGAACCGGTTCCTCACCCTCGCAGAGAACATTTTCCTGCGGCAGAAGCTGTCTGAATATCACACCGGCCTGCGCGCGTTCAGCAGCGCGCTGCTGGCCGGCTTGCCGTTCGAGCGCAACTCCGATGATTTCGTCTTCGACAACCAGATCCTCGCTCAGGCCGTTTCCGCCGGGGCCAGGATCGGCGAGGTGTCCTGCCCGACTCGTTACGAGACCGACTCGTCGTCGATCAACCTGCGCCGGAGCGTCCGGTACGGCCTCGGCGTGCTCCGCACCTGCGGGCAGTACCGGCTGCACAAGCAGGGGGTCCGTCGTTACCCCTATCTCGATTTCGAGCCCGCCGCGGTGCGCGCCCGGCTCCAGTCGGCCGCCACCGCGGCCAAATCGGCAGCCGAGGCCAGAGGGTCGGCTCGCACCGACGGTTAGCACGGAGGAAACGGCGGATGCCGAAGTCCTGTGACGCGGATCCCCCGCTCCGCCGGCAGGCGCGTCCGGGCCAGCCGGAAACAGCGCCAGGGAGGCGTCAGATGACCATCGCAAGCGTCGCGCTGCTGCTGTTCGCCGTCGTCACGGCGGCTACCGGACAGGTGATGCTCAAGCACGGCATGCAGGCCGCGGCGGCCCGCGTGGCTCATGATGGCGGATCGCTGGCGTTCCGCGCGGCCACCTCGCCCTGGGTACTGCTCGGCCTGGTAGTTTTCGGTGTCTCCGCGGTAGCCTGGCTGGCCGCGCTCTCGCGGGTACCACTGAGCGTGGCCTACCCGTTCAACGCCCTCGGCTATCTTGTCATCCTGACCGCGAGCATCGTCGTCTTGCACGAGCGGGCCAGCGTGCTGACCTGGGTGGGCTCCCTCATGGTCGTGTCAGGGCTGGTCATCGTGGTGCTGACCCAGCCATGAAGGCCCTCGTGCTGGCCGGGGGATCGGGCACCCGGCTCCGGCCGATCACCCACACCTACGCCAAGCAGCTGGTCCCCGTGGCGAACAAGCCGGTGCTGTTCTATGGCCTGGAGGCGATCCGCGACACCGGAATCACCGAGGTGGGGATCGTGGTCGGCGACACGGAGCCCGCGATCCGTTCGGCGGTCGGCTCAGGCCAGGCGTTCGGGCTGGAGATGACATACATCCGGCAGTCCGCCCCGCGGGGGCTCGCGCATGCGGTCCTGGAGGCCAGGGAGTTCCTCGGCGAGGACGACTTCGTCATGTACCTGGGCGACAACTTCATCGTGGGCGGCATCACCGCGCTGGTGGACGAGTTCCGGGCCGCCAGGCCCGATGCCCACATCATGCTGACTCCGGTGCCTGACCCGCGGCAGTTCGGGGTCGCCGAGCTCGACGACGCGGGCCAGCTCATCGGCCTGGAGGAAAAGCCCAGGCACCCGAAGAGCGACCTGGCGCTGGTCGGGGTGTACCTGTTCACGCCCGCGGTACACGAGGCCGTGGCACACCTGACACTGTCGCGGCGCGGCGAGCTGGAGATCACCGAGGCCATCCAGTGGCTGGTCCGCCACGGCCGCAAGGTCACGTCCACGGTCATCTCGGGGTACTGGAAGGACACCGGCAACGTCACGGACATGCTGGAGGTCAACCGGATCGTGCTGGAGAGCGCCGAGCGGGCGGTGGCCGGCCAGGTGGACGCGGCGAGCGAGCTGATCGGCCGGGTGGTCGTCGAGGCCGGCGCCACAGTGACAGGATCGCGGATCGTCGGGCCGGCCATCGTCGGCTCAGGTGCCCGGGTGACCGGCTCGTACGTCGGCCCCTTCACGTCGGTGGCGCCCGGCTGCGTGATCGCCGACAGCGAGATCGAGTACTCCATCGTCCTGGAAGGGGCGTCGATCCGGGGGGTACGCCGCATCGAGGCGTCCTTGATCGGGCATCATGTCGAGGTGACTCCCGCCCCCCGGGTGTGCCAGGCGCACCGCCTGGTGCTCGGAGATCACAGCAAGGTCCAGATCAGCTCCTGAGCGGCTGGCGAAGGCACCGTGTTCTATGTGAAAGTTCGCATCAGGCAAGAACCCGTTACGGTTGCTGCCCGCGGCCTGCGCCGGCTGCTCGCGCAGGCCCGGAAGGCCCGCACTCGCAGCCGGTTCTTGCGTAACGCTCACTATGCGGAGGTGGCGTGAGGATCCTGGTGACAGGCGGGGCCGGGTTCATCGGCTCGCACTACGTGCGCACCATGCTCTCCGGCGGGTACCCGGGCTACGAGGACGCGGCGGTAACGGTCGTGGACAACCTGACCTACGCCGGAAACCTCGCCAACCTGGACCCGGTATCCGCCAGCCCCCGGCTGCGGTTCGTGCGGGGCGACATCACCGACGCGGCGCTGATCCGCTCGCTGCTGCCCGGCCACGGCGCGGTGGTCAACCTCGCCGCCGAGACCCACGTGGACCGTTCGATCAGCGGTGCGGCGCCGTTCGTCACCACGAACGTGGTCGGCGTCCAGGTGCTCCTGCAGGCGTGCCTGGACGCCGGGATCGGGCCGGTGGTGCAGGTATCCACCGACGAAGTGTACGGCAGCGTGGCGTCGGGTTCGTGGACGGAGCAGGCGCCGGTGCTCCCGAACTCTCCGTACTCGGCGGCCAAGGCCGGCGGCGACCTGCTGGCCCGGGCCTACGCCCGTACCCACGGGCTGGACGTGCGGATCACCCGCTGCTGCAACAACTACGGCCCCTACCAGTACCCGGAGAAGATCATCCCGCTGTTCCTGACCAACCTGCTCGACGGGCAGCAGGTCCCGCTCTACGGCGACGGCGGCAACGTGCGCGGCTGGATCCACGTCGACGACCACTGCCGGGGGATCCAGCTGGTGCTGGAGCACGGCCGGCCGGGAGAGACGTATCACGTCAACGGCGACGTCGAGCTGACCAACCTGGAGCTGACCGCCGCGCTGCTTGAGTGCTGCGGCGCGGGATGGGACATGGTCGCCCGGGTACCCGACCGCAAGGGGCACGACAGGCGCTACGCCCTCGACGACAGCGCGCTGCGGGCGATGGGGTACGCGCCGCGGATCCCGTTCGGCCCGGGCCTGGCCGAGACGGCGCGCTGGTATGCCGCCAATCGCGGCTGGTGGGAGCCGCTCAAGCGGCACGGCTCGGCACCCGCACGGGCCGGATCCGGGCGGTTGCCTTGACCCGGTGGCTGGTCACCGGGGCGGCCGGCATGCTCGGCACCGATCTGGTCGCCGCCCTGGCCTCGCGCGGGGAACCGGTGACGGCGATGGACCGGGCCATACTGGACGTGACCGACGGCGCCGCCGTCACCGACGCGATCGCCCGCGACCGGCCCGACCTGGTCGTCAACTGCGCGGCCTGGACCGCGGTCGACGACGCCGAGGCGGCCGAGGAGCAGGCGCTGGCGGTCAACGCCGGCGGCGCGGCCAACCTGGCCGCGGCGTGCGCCCGGGCCGGCGCCCGGCTGGTGCAGGTCTCGACCGACTACGTCTTCGCAGGGTCGGCCGGCCGGCCGTACGCCGAGGACGATGTCCCGGCGCCGCGCACCGCCTACGGCCGCACCAAGCTGGCGGGTGAGCGGGCCGTGCTCGACCGCCTGCCCGGGTCGGGTTATGTCGTCAGGACGGCATGGCTGTACGGGGCGCACGGGCCGAGCTTCGTCCGGACGATGATCAAGCTCGAGGAGCAGCGGCCGACGGTCGACGTGGTGGACGACCAGCACGGCCAGCCCACCTGGACCGTCGACCTGGCCCGGCAGATCATCGCGCTGGCCCACTCCACGGCGGCGCCGGGCGTCTACCATGCCACGAGCAGCGGGCAGACCACCTGGTTCGGCCTGGCCCGTGAGATCTTCGGCCTGCTCGGCGCCGATCCGTCCCGGGTACGGCCGGTGCCGAGCAGCGCGCTGTCCCGGCCGGCGCCGAGGCCCGCCTCCAGCGTGCTCGGTCACGGCGCCTGGGCCGAGGCGGGCATTGCGCCGATCGGCGAGTGGCGGACCGCGCTGCACCGCGCCTTCCCCGGGCTGCTCGCCGGGTACCGGGCCGCCGCCGGAAGGGCCCGGTAACGGGTTCCCCGCATCCGCCGCCTTGCGCAGGCCGTCCAGGTAGGCCTCGCAGTCGGGGTAAGCCGGCAGCAGCCCGGCGCGGCGCGCCTGTTCGAGCGTGGGCGCAGCGCCGTCTTTCGCGGAGAGCACGGGCTCGGTGCCCGCCGGCCACTCGATGCCGATGTCCGGGTCAAGGGGGTGCACGCCGTGCTCGCGTCCCGGCGAGTACGGCGTCGAGCACAGGTAGATGACGGTCGCCTCCTCGCTGAGGGCGGTGAAGGCGTGCCCTAGCCCTTCGGAGAGGAACACGGCACGCCGGCTTTCGTCATCCAGCCGTACCGCCTCCCAGCGCCCGTAGCCCGGCGAGCCGGCCCTGACGTCGACGACCACGTCGCGAACCGCGCCGCTGACGCACGTGACGTACTTCGCCTGCCCCGGGGGGACGCTCGCGAAGTGGATGCCCCGGATGACCCCCCGGCGTGATACGGAGCAGTTGGCCTGCGCGGTCGCCGGCCAGTACCCGAGCGTCCCGGACAGCTCCGCGCCGCGGAACCATTCCAGGAAGCAGCCCCGCTCGTCCCGGTGCACGGCGGGCGTGAACGTCCAGGCACCGCCGATACCCATCGGCTCCACGCGTCACTCCTCCTGCTCGGGCCTGTCCATCTCGGGCCTGTCCATCTCGGGCCTGTCCATCGCCGGACAATACCGTGACCACCGGCCCGCCGCTATGCTTCACCCCGACCGCGAAGGAACGCGAGGAGGCCGGGTCCGTTGCGGAATCAAGGCAGTAACACGCTGGCGTATTCGCTCACCGACGCGCCGCCCGCCGTCCAGTGCGCCTGGTGCGGGCGCCGGTTCGACGGCGCCGACGACCGCCTCACCGGGCGGGTGCGGTGCGCCCGCTGCGGCGTGGCCACGACGTCGCCGTGGCCCGACGATGAGCAGCTGAGCGCGGCCTACGCGGATTGGTACCGGCCGAAGTCGGGCCGCTTCTGCGGCGTCGGGGACAAGGTGCTCCGCCGCACGCGCTCGGCGCTGGCTGATCGCCTGCACCGGATCTTGCCGCCCGGCCCGGTTCTCGACGTGGGAGCCGGCGACGGGACCCTCGTCGGGGCGTTCGTGCGCCGCGGGCGCGAAGCCGTCGGCCTCGAGCCGTACGCCTGCGGACCGCACATCCGCAACGCCGAGGTCGAGAAGGTGGACGGGAAGTGGTCGGCGGTCATCTTCTGGCATTCGCTCGAGCACCTCCGCCAGCCGGCCGGGGCGCTGAGCCACGCGGCCGCGCTGCTGTCCCCGGGCGGGACGCTCGTCGTCGCCGTGCCCAATGCGGCCAGCCTCCAGGCCCGCGTCTTCGGCGATCGCTGGCTTGCCCTCGACCTGCCCCGTCATCTCGTCCACCTGAACCCTCCGGCCTTGCTGTCCGCGATCGAGGCCCTCGGGCTGCGGGTCGAGCGAGTTAGCTACCTGCGGGGCGGCCAGGTCGTCTTCGGATGGGTCCACGGCCTTGTCGGCATGCTTCCCGGCCATCCGGACCTGTACGACGTCATCCGCCGCAGCGAGGCCCGCCAGGCGGCCCAGAGCCCGGCCGGTCGGCTGTACGCGCTCGCCGCCGCCGCGGCCGCTCTTCCGTTCGCCCTGGCGGCCACCGCGGTCGAGGTCGCGGCGCGCTCGGGCGGCACCATCTACGTCCAGGCGCGCCGGGAACCGGCCCGGGACAACTGACCGGGGCCTCAGGACAGGGTGAGCCTGCGCTCCGTGACCACGATGAGGGCGGGCAGCGTGAAGGCCGCGAGCGAGGGGAGCAGCCACCCGCCCAGGGTCCGCCGCGGGGTACCCAGCAGGATGATCACGGCCAGCAGGTACACCTCGATGAAGGACCGCAGGTCGGCATCCAGGCTGCCCCAGGTGCTCGGCGTGACCACGCAGATCTCCACCAGGTACAGGACGAGGGCCAGCCGCTCGTGCACCGGCGCGCTGGTGGACCACAGGCACAGCAGCGCCGCGACGCTGAACGCCACCAGGACGGCCATCTCCAGGAACCACAGGTCGTACTGGTCGAACTGATTCGCGTTGAAATGGATGAGGTTGTGCCGGAGCGCCTGGAGCGGCGCGATGAAGGGCGCCCCGGCGTTGCGGCCGCCGTCGGCGAGCAGCGGAATGCTGCCCGTAGCCGCCTTCACCACCAGCTGCCAGGCGGCGAAGACCACGGCCGGCACCGCCCAGGCCAGGTCGTCGCGGCCGGGGCGCACCCGGCGGCGCAGCATGCCCGTGACGCGGACGATGGCCAGGGCGGCCACCGCGACCAGGACTGTCTCCCTGGTCAGCGCGCCGTATGCCAGCATGACCGCGGCCAGCACCGGACGGCGGGCCCGCACCGCGAGCAGCCCGGCCAGCAGGCAGGCGGCGGCGAGCGGCTCCGCGGTGTCCCGGGACAGGCTGGTGACGACGCCGAAGTACCCGGGCAGCAGCAGTCCGGCCAGCGCGGGCCGGCCGGCCTGGACGGCGAACAGCCCGCCCAGGTAGCCCATGGCGCCGATGGCGGCGATGTTGACGGCGACGAGCATCACCGGTACCAGGTCATGCTGGCCGGCCGAGGCCAGCCAGGTCAGGGCCGGGTAGCCGATCCGCATGTACCGGTAGGGCCGGTCCATGGTGATGCCGTAGGCGGTGCGGGAGAAGTTGACCGGGTTGAGCGCCAGCCGGTAGAAGAACTGGCCGTCGTAGCCGTAGGTCGCGGCCAGCGGCATGCCGTGCGGCAGCTGGGCCGGTGTCGCGAAATGGCGTCCGACCAGGATGAACCGGCTGACGCTGCCCTTAGCCCAGATCTGCCAGCGGGCCAGCGCGAAGGCGAGCGCACCGATCAGCGCGATCAGGCCGGGCACGATGGGCCGGTTCGTCCGTGATGCCAGCGGGGGCGGCGGGCTGCCCTCGCCGGGCGGGCGATCCGTGGCGGTCGCGGCGCCACCAGGCGGGGACAGTCCCGGACCGTCCGGAATGACCGGCCGTTCGACCCCCGCGCGGGCCGCCAGGCGTTCCGGACCAGGCATGGTACATCCTCGTGAAGGGCGGCCCAGGCCAAGTCACCGCCGAACTTGATCGCGGCGTGAGCTTACCCCAAGTGGCGCCTGCGCGCCGCCGAAGATCGGTTACCGGTGCGCCGGGCGGCGGAGAATTCCTTGTAACACTATGGTCAGCGGGGCCGCGGGGATGACCGGGACCTGGGCCGGCCAGCCGGGAGTGGCGGTAAGGTAAAGCGCCAGACACTTGACGGCGGTGCCCGTTCCGGGCGCCGTGGGGGGCCCCGGAGGCCTGTGATATCAGCCGGAGGTATACACGGTGACGAATTTGCCTGATCAGGTCGACCGCGATGTGGTCGTCATCGGGGGCTGCGGGCATGTCGGGTTGCCGCTCGCTCTCGCCTTCGCCGACCGCGGGGCGCGGGTGGCCATCTATGACGTCAGCGAGACCGCCGTCGCCGCGGTGAACTCCGGCCGCATGCCGTTCGCCGAGCCGGGCGCCGACGGGGTGCTGCACCGGGTGCTCGGCGCCGGGCGGCTGGAGGCCTCGGCCGACCCGGCGGTGGTGAGCACCGCGGAGCACGTGGTGGTCGTGATCGGCACGCCGGTGGATGAGCACCTGAACCCCAAGCAGACCGCGATCACCCGGGCGCTCGGCGGCTGCTCGGATTACCTCAGGGACGGCCAGCTTCTCATCCTGCGCAGCACCGTGTTTCCCGGGGTGACGGCGCTGGTGGAAAAGATGATGGCCGGACTGGGACTGCAGATCGACGTCGCGTTCTGCCCGGAACGGATCGCCGAGGGCAAGGCGATGACCGAGCTGTTCGAGCTGCCGCAGATCGTCTCGTCCCGCACGCCGGCCGGGACGAAACGGGCTGCTGCCCTGTTCGGCAGGCTGACCGGCAAGATCGTGGTGATGTCACCGGAAGAGGCCGAGCTGGCGAAGCTGTTCACCAACGTGTGGCGTTACATCAAGTTCGCCACCGCCAACCAGCTCTACATGATGGCCAACGAGCAGGGCCTGGACTTCGACCGGATCCGGCGCGGGCTGTCCGAGGACTACCCGCGGGCCGCGGACATGCCCGCCGCGGGCTTCGCCGCCGGACCGTGCCTGTTCAAGGACACCATGCAGCTTGCCGCCTTCAATCACAACAACTTCCCGCTCGGCCACGCGGCCATGGCGGTCAACGAGGGCCTGCCGCTCTACGTGGTGCACCGGCTCGAGGGGCGATTCGACCTGTCGTCGATGACCGTCGGGATCCTGGGGATGGCCTTCAAGGGAGGCTCGGACGACATCAGGTCGAGCCTGTCCTACAAGCTCAAGCGGATCCTGGAGTTCAAGGCCGGCGCGGTCCTGTGCACTGATCCGTACGTCACCGTCGACCCCGGCCTGGTCCCGCTTGATGAGGTGCTCACCCGGGCGGACCTGCTCGTGGTCGGGGCGCCGCACCCGGAGTACCGCGGACTGGTGACGGACAAGCCGGCCGCCGACATCTGGGACGTGCTGGGAAACGGGGTCCGGGTGTGACACCTTCCCCGCCCTGAGCACCGGGATCCCGGCCCGCGGCCGACGGAATTGAGCACAAATCAGGAAAAGGAGCCTTGATGACCGAACGTCCCCGTGTGTCGGTAGTGGTACCGGCCTACAACGAGGGCGAGCAGGTGGTCAGCGTCCTGGACCGGCTTTTCGAGTCGGTGCGGCTGCCGTCCGAGGTGCTGGTCGTGGTCGATTCGCCCGACGACACCACCGTTCCCGTGACCGAGGAGTACGCGCAGAAGGAGCCCAGGCTGAGAGGCCTGGTCAACACGTACGGCCCCGGACCGGCCAACGCGATCAGGTTCGGCATCGACGCCGCCACCGCCCCGGTGGTCGTGGTGACCATGGCCGACGGGTGCGACGACGCCAGGCAGATCGACGAACTCGTCCGGCTGGTGGAGCGCGGGGTGGCGGTGGCGGCCGCGTCCCGCTACATGCCGGGCGGACAGCAGGTCGGCGGCCCGGTCCTCAAGGGCACCCTGTCCCGCCTGGCCGGCCGGTCACTGCGCATGCTGGCCCACGTGGGAACCAGGGACGCCACGAACTCGTTCAAGGCGTACTCGACCGAGTTCGTCAGGGAAGTCGGCATCGACTCACGGGACGGGTTCGAGATCGGCATCGAGCTGACCGCCAAGGCCAAGCGGCTGCGCCTGCCGGTGGCGGAGATCCCGACCATCTGGCTGGACCGGCAGGCCGGCGTGTCGAACTTCAAGGTCGCGAAGTGGGTGCCCAGCTACGTCCACTGGTATCGTTTCGCGTTCGGGCCGCAGCTGACCGCCGAGCAGGTGCGGCAGCACGGATCCGGCGGCAACGGATCCGGCGGTAAAGGCCCTCAACAGGAGTAGCAGAAACGGCGGGAGAGCTAATGGAGCAGGTTCTGGTCACCGGATCCGCGGGCTTCATCGGCGGGTACGTGGTAGAGGAACTGCTGAAGCGTGGCTACGCGGTCATCGGCCTGGACAACTTCTCCAAGTACGGGAAGGTCAAGAAGTCCTACGACGATAATCCGCGGTACCGGCTGGTCGAAGGCGACGCCCGTGACACCGGCCTGATGACCGAACTGCTGGCCAACTGCGACCATTTCATCGCGGGCGCCGCGATGATCGGCGGTATCTCCTATTTCCACACCTACGCCTATGACCTGCTGGCCACCAACGAGCGCATCATCGCGGCGTCCTGCGACGCCGCCATCGCCGCCCACCGCGATGGCCGGCTGCGCAAGGTCACCTACCTGTCCTCGTCGATGGTCTTCGAGAGCGCCGATGAGTGGCCCTCGTACGAGGGGCAGCAGCGTCACATACCGCCGCCGCTGTCGTCCTACGGCTTCCAGAAGCTGGCCGTGGAGTACTTCGCCCGGGCCGCATGGGATCAGTACCAGCTGTCCTTCACGCTGGTGCGGCCGTTCAACTGCGTGGGCATCGGCGAGAGCCGGGCGGTGGGCGACGAGGAGATCCTGTCCGGGAACGTCCAGCTCGCGATGAGTCACGTGGTCCCCGACCTGGTGCAGAAGGTCCTCAAGGGCCAGGACCCGCTGCACATCCTTGGTTCGGGCGACCAGGTACGGCACTACACCTACGGTGGTGACCTGGCGGCCGGGGTGGTCACCGCGATGCAGCACCCGGACGCCCTGAACGAGGACTTCAACCTTTCCACCGCGGAGGGCACCACCGTCCGCCAGCTGGCGGAGGTCATCTGGCGCAAGGTCAAGGGCCCGGACGTCCCGTTGCGGCTGGTCCACGACGAGCCGTTCGAGTACGACGTGCAGCGGCGCGTGCCGGACACGGAGAAGGCCAAGAAGGTCCTCGGCTTCGAGGCGACCACCTCGCTCGACACCATGCTGGACGAGGTCATCCCGTGGATCGAGGCGGCCATCAGGGCCGGCACCATCTGACGATGACGGCCGGCGGCGAGCGGACGACGGCGGTACCGGGGCCGGACGCCGCGACCCCGGCACCGGCCGCCGGGGCCGCCGAAGACCAAGAGGGCCGAACGGACCTCGGAGCCGCCCCACCGCCGGTTCGTCGGCCCTGGTGGGTCTGGACCGTCCCGTTCGCCGCCCTGTTCGTCCTGCTCTGCCTGCGCAACCACTTCCTGTTCACCGCCCGCCTGTACGAACAGGGCGACGCCGGCGCGAACTCCATCCTGATCGAGCAGGCCAAGCACTTCACCCTGCTCGTCGGCAACTACTCGCGCGAGCGCTTCAACCACCCCGGGCCCGCCTACATGTACGTGCAGGCCCTCGGCGAGTACCTGTTCCAGAACGCGCTGCACGTGGTGCCGACCCCGTGGAACGCGCACATGCTGTCGGTGTTCGCGCTGAACTGCGGGTTCGTCGCGCTGGCCGCCGGGGTGGTCTACGGGTGGACGCGCTCGCTGTGGGGCGCCGCGGCCTGCTTCGCCGTCTTCACCGCCTTCGCCATCGCCTACCCGCCGATCGTGAACTCCGACTGGATGCCGCACATGTACGTGCTGGCGTACATGGTGTTCATCCTGGCCGCCGGCTCGGTGGCGGCCGGCCGGGCCCAGGACGCCTGGATCTTCACGCTGACGGGCTGGTTCCTCATCCACGGGCACGCCTGCTTCCTGCTCTTCGTGCCGGTGCTCACGGCGGCCGTGCTCACCGCCGTGCTGTGGCCGCGGCGGCACTCGCTGCTGGCGTCGGCCGGCCGGTTCTTCCGTGACCGGCGCCGGGCCTGGGTTCCTGTCGCGGCTATCAGCGCGCTGTTCGCGCTGCCGATCGTGGTCAACCTGGTGCTGCACTGGCCGGGGGACTTCGGCAAGTACATCTCCTACGGCGGCTCGGGCCGGGCTGGCGGCCACGGCCTGCCGCAGGTGGTGCGGTACGCGCTGTGGTTCTGGTGGCCGCACCAGGACGCCTGGCTCGTCCCGCTGGCCGGCTACCCGGCGGCGCTCGCGGCCGCGTTCTGGCTGGCCCGGGGGCCGCTGCGCCGGCTCCTTTTCGCGCTGCTTGCGGTCAACGTGATCTCGTCGGTGGCCTTCCTGTGTTACGCCGCGGTCGGCATCGACAGCCTGAGCGACTACTACATCGGCTACTTCTACTGGTCGGCACCCCTGGTCACGGTGCTGGTCATCGTCCTGGCCGCACTCAGTGCCAGCTCAGTCCGGGCGGTTCCGCTCCGGCTGACCACCGGGGTGGCGGTGCTCGCCGCGGTGGCCACCTTCGCGGTCCTCGCGGTGATCCCCGGCACCCGCACCGGCAGCACCAACGACATCGACGAGTCGCTGCCCCGCGTGGTGGCCACGCTGGCCGCCCGGGCGCAGGGCAAGACGATCGTGCTGCACATCGACCACGCGGCCTGGGTGGAGACGACCGGCTTCCTGGTCCAGGCCGAACGCACCGGGGTCAAGGCCTGCCTGCACGACCCCTGGTACACCTTCCTGATGACCAGGCAGTTCATCTGCACGCCGGCGCAGACCGCGAGCGGGCAGGCCTACTGGTTCTACACGCCGGGCGGCCTGCCGCCGCACGCCCATGTGCTGCTGCGCTTCAGCGGCATGGCCGTCGTCCCCGCGTCGCCATGACCCATGTCCGGCGCGGCCGGGAGGCTCCCGCCCTGACCACCTCGCCGGCCAGGACCCCGGCGGCCGTGCTCGCCTGGCGGGCGGCCCTGGCCGTGCTGGCCGCGGCGGTGCTGTTCTTCTGCTACTGGCGGCAGTCCCAGGCGGCGCCGCTGTCCTCGGACGGCTCGGCGAACGTGCTGCAGGCCTGGGACATGCTGCACGGGAACCTGCTGCTGCGCCAGTGGTGGGTGTCGGACGTGCCCTTCTGGACCACCGAACTGCCGCAGTACATGCTGATCGAGGTGCTGACCGGGCTGGGCCCGTGGGTGGTGCACGTGGGCGCGGCCATGACGTACACGCTGCTGGTGCTGCTCGCCGCTGTGCTGGCCCGGGGGGTCGGCAGTACCCCCTCCCGGGGGGACTCCATCCCCCCGGACCCCGCTGGCAGACCCCCCCGCGAGGGCATCGCCAAGGGGAACGCGCGCGGCGGCGCCGGCCTGTCGCGCGCGCTGCTGGCCGCGGGCCTGATGCTGGCACCCCAGCTCAGCGCCACCTCGATCCTGCTGCTCTCGCCGGACCACATCGGCACCGCGGTGCCGCTGCTGGTGATCTGGCTGCTGATCGACCGTGTTGACCCGGGGGGACGACCCCCCGGAACCCCCGGCGGCCGGGGGGGCCCATCCTCCAGGACCCCCCTTGCGAGGGACCCATCCTCCAGGACCCCCCTTTGGTGCGTCCCCGTCCTGGTCTGCCTGCTGTTCACCTGGACGATGGTGGCGGACTCGATCGTGCTGCTCACCGGCATCGTCCCGCTGGTGCTCGTCGCCGCCGGGCGTGCCCTCGCCGGCCTGGTCAGGCGCGGCGGCCAGCGGGCGGTGAGGTGGTACGAGCTGAGCCTGGCCGGCGCGGCCGCGGTGGCCGGGGTCGCGGGCTCGCTGGCGCCGAAGGCGATCGTGGCCCTGGGCGGATTCCATCAGTCACCCGTCGGCGCCGACACCGACCTGAGCCAGCTCCGGCACGGGGCGTGGGTGACCCTGCAGGCCTTCCTCGAGCTGTTCGGCGCGAACGTCTTCAACACGAGCTTCTGGGGTGCCCGGCCCGGGCTCGAAGTCGTCTTCGTGGCCCTGCACCTGGCCGGAGCGGTCGCCGCAGCCTGCGGCCTCGCCGTGGGCCTCGCCCGGATCTTCCGCTTCGGCGAGCTGATCGTGCCGGTCTTCGCGGTGGCCATCGTGCTCAACCTGGGCGCTTACATGATCAGCACGCACGCGCAGGACCTGCTCGGCGCGCGCGAGATGGCCGGGGTGCTGCCGCTCGGCGCGGTACTGGCCGGCCGCGTCCTGGGCGACCGGCTAGCGGCCTGGACCCGGGCGGCGAAGGGCTGGTTCGTCCCGGTGCTCGGCGTGCTCGCGGCCGGTTACCTCGCCACGCTCGGCTACGGCGCCGCCCAGGCTCCGGTGCCGGCCGCCAACCAGACCCTGGCCAGCTGGCTGGTGGCGCACCGGCTCACGGACGGGCTGGCCGGCTACTGGCAGGCCAACAGCACCACGGTGGACAGCCGGCGCCAGGTGGTGGTCAGCGCGGTGGTGCAGGATGCCCGCGACCGGCTGCGGCCGTACCACTGGGAAACCGACGACGCGAACTTCGACCCGGCGCGGCACTACGCCAACTTCGTCGTGGCGGACGGCCCGTCCGCGCTGCCCGGCATGCAGCTGTCCGCGGAGCTCACCTTCGGCCGCCCGCAGCAGACCTACCGCGCCGACGGCTACACCATCCTGGTCTGGGACAAGAACCTGCTGGCTGACCTGGGCGGGCCGGGGCTGACCTGACCCCGCCTCACATGTACAGGATGCGGCGCCTGGCCACCACCGCAAGCACGGGCAGCACGCAGGCGGCGATCATGCCGAGGTACGGCCAGTTCAGGTAGCGTCGCGGCGTGGCCACCAGCAGCACCAGCGCCATCAGGTAGGGCTCGATGAGCGAACGTCCCTCGCCGAACGTGCTTGTCCAGATCTGGCTGGACAGCAGGCCGAGCTGGAGGACGAAGAAGACGAACGCGAGCCGCTCGTGCGCGGGCGCGGTGGTGATGGCGAGCACGGCCAGCCCGGCCAGGATGAAGATGGCCAGCGTGGCGTACTCCAGCAGGTCGATGTCGGTCGGGCTCAGGTGCGCGGTGTTGATGTGCGCGGCGTCGTACTTCAGCGCGTCCACCAGCGCGGTGAACGGCACGGTGAGGTTCCGGCTGCTGTTCGCCACCAGCGGGAACTGGCCCTTGACCACGATGTGCACGGCCACCTCGACCAGGCCGTACGCCGCGGCCGGGACTACCCAGGTCAGGTCGGCCAGGCCGGGCCTGGCGCGCCGGCCCGCCATCGCGATCAGCCGGGTGACGGCGATGGCCGCCGGGGCGAGCAAGATGGTTTCCCTGGTGATGGCGCCCCACGCGAACAGCGCGGTGGCGAGCAGGTACATGCGGGTGCTGGCCCTCCGGTAGGCGAGCAGCCCGCCCAGCATGCAGGCCTCGGCCAGCGGTTCGGCGGTGTCCCGGCCGATGCTGATCACCAGGCCGAAGTAGGCGGCGAAGGCGAGCCCCCACAGGGCGTGCCGGCCGGAGTCGCGGGCGAACACGGCGCCGAGCATGGCCATGGCCGCCACTCCGAGGAGGTTGAGCACCACCAGCACCACCGGCACGAGCTGGTGCTGGCCGAGCGAGAAGATCCAGGCCAGTATCGGGTACCCGATGCGGGTGTACCGGTAGGACTGGTCCATCGTGATGCCGAACGCGGTGTGGTTCCAGTTGACCGGGTCCAGGGCCAGCCGGTAGTAGAACTGCCCGTCGTAGCCCGCGGACGGCACCAGCAGGAGCCCGCGGGGCAGCTGGGCCCGGTGCGTGTAGGTGTGCCCCGCCATGATGAACAGGCTGAGGTGCCCCTTGGCCCAGACCTGCCACCGGGCCAGGGCGAAACCGGTCCAGCCGACGAAGGCGATGATCCCCGGCACCAGCGGCCGGTTCAATCTCGACCAAAGCGATGGCGGGTTGTGCCGGACGGACCTATCCTCTTCCGACGTCGACGTGAGCTGCAACCGCGAGCCTCCACCGTGGCTGTTCAGCGTGAAGGGACAACTTCTTGGCCAGGCGCGCGCAGCTTATCAGAGCAACGCCATACCTGTTACAACTGCAACGGAGACGATCCGCACGCCGGCCTGATGGCGGGATCCGGTCGAGCCTGAAGGATATGGTGGCTGCCGTGCCTAGAAGCGGGATGCCGGAGAAGCCCTCCGCGCTGGCTCCCGCCGCGGCGGCCGGCGATGGCGCGAGGATCACGGCGCCGCGGCCGCCGGCCAGCCGGCGGTTGCCCGCGGCCGCGGCCGTCCTGGCCATTGCCCTGCTCTTCGTCGCGTACCTGCAGATGTCCCGCACCTACCCGGAGAACTCCGACGAGTCGAACGACCTGCTGATGGCGTGGGACATGCTGCACGGCAACGTCCTGCTGCACGGCTGGTACCTGTCCGACGTCTCGTTCATCACCACCGAACTGCCGCAGTACCTCGTGCTCGAGCGCCTGTTCGGGCTGCATGCCGGCACCGCCCACATCGCGGCGGCGATGACATACACCCTGGTGCTTGTCCTCGCGGTACTGCTGGCCCGGGGCACGGTGCCCCGCCGCGAGGCCCGGCCGCGGATGCTGCTGACGGCTGCCCTCATGGTCGCTCCCCAGCTCGGCGTCGGCGTCTTCGTCCTGCTGCTGTCCCTCGGGCACATCGGCACGGCCGTGCCCCTCCTGCTGACCTGGCTGGTCATCGACCGCTTCCCGAGTGGCCGGATGACACCGGTCGCCGTCGGGTTGCTGCTGACCTGGGTGCTGGTCGCCGACTCGCTGGTGCTCGTGGTGGGGGTCGTCCCGCTGGCTGCGGTGTGCGCGATGCGGGCCGGCCGCGAGCTTGCCCTGGCCCGGCGGCGGGATGGCCGGGAGCCTGGCTGGGCCCGGTCCGCCTTGCGCGCACGCGGCCACGAGCTGTCCCTGGCCGGGGCGGCCATCGCGGCCGTGGGCCTGGCCTGGGTGATCAGCCGGCTGCTGCGGGCCGCTGGCGGATTTTACCTGCACGCGGTGCCGTACCAGCTGGCGCCGGTGCACACCTGGCTCAAGCACGCCTGGGTGACCGGGGAAGGCCTGCTCGCGCTGTTCGGGGCCAAGCCGCAGGGGCCAGCCGCGGCCATGGCCTTCGCCGTCCTGCACCTGGCCGGGGTGGCGCTCGTCATCTGGGCGATGGCGCGGGTGGCGCGGCACTTCCTCAGCTGGCCCGACCTGGTTAGCCAGGTCGTGCTGGTAGCCATGGTCGTCAACGTGGTCGCGTACGTCCCGAGCGCGCTGGCCGACGCGACCGACCTGAACGCGCGCGAGTTCGCGGTCGTCCTGCCGTTCGGCGCGGTGCTGGCCGGCCGGACGCTGGCGGCCAGCCTGCGGGCCGCCCTGGGCCGCCGGCCGCTGGCCGGCGCCTGGCTGGCCGGGGCCCTGCTGGCCGGCTGCGGGGCCAGCCTCGGCTGGGCCGCCGCCCAGCCGTCCGTCCCGCCGATGAACGCGCGGCTCGCGACGTTCCTCGCCGCGCACCACCTGACCAGCGGCATCGGCGGGTACTGGGAATCGAGCGTGGTCACAGTCGGCAGCGACGGCGCCGTCACGATCCGGGCGGTGCTGCCCGGAACGCTGGCGCCGGACCTGTGGGAGGCCAGGAGCGCCTGGTATGACTCCGCGTCCAACCACGCGAACTTCCTGGTCACCGACAGCGCGCCGGGATTCTTCAACCACTGGAAGCCCGACCCCGCCGCGCTGGCCGCTCTGGGGCGCCCGGCCAGGATCTACCACGTGGGCCCGTACACCGTGTACGTCTACGCCGGGAACCTGCTGCGCCGCCTCGGCTGAGCGGCGCCGGTCCGGCGCTTAACGCGGCCGGATGCTGTCGCCATGGCACGACGGGACGTAGCCTTGGCGTGTGGATCGGCGAATTTTCGGGCTCGAGAACGAGTACGGCGTCACGTGCACCTTCCGCGGGCAGCGGCGTCTGTCGCCCGATGAGGTGGCGCGGTATCTCTTCCGGCGCGTGGTCTCGTGGGGCCGCAGCAGCAACGTCTTCCTCCGGAACGGGGCGCGGCTCTATCTGGATGTAGGCAGCCACCCGGAGTACGCCACGCCCGAATGCGACAACGTGATCGACCTCGTGGCCCACGACAAGGCGGGCGAGCGGATCCTGGAGGGGCTGCTCGTGGACGCCGACCGGCGGCTGCGCGAGGAGGGCATCGCCGGCGACATCTACCTGTTCAAGAACAACACGGACTCCGCCGGGAACTCCTACGGCTGCCACGAGAACTACCTGGTCGGCCGGCACGGCGAGTTCGGCCGGCTGGCCGACATCCTGATCCCGTTCCTGGTCACCAGGCAGATCATCTGCGGTGCCGGGAAGGTGCTGCAGACGCCGCGCGGCGCGGTGTACTGCGTGAGCCAGCGCGCCGAGCACATCTGGGAGAGCGTGTCGTCGGCTACCACCAGGTCCCGGCCGATCATCAACACCAGGGATGAGCCGCACGCCGACGCCGAGCGGTTCCGGCGGCTGCACGTGATCGTCGGTGACTCCAACATGAGCGAGACGACCACGCTGCTCAAGGTCGGCTCGACCGACCTGGTGCTGCGGATGATCGAGGCGGGCGCGATGATGCGGGACCTGACCCTGGACAACGCGATCCGGGCGATCCGCGAGGTCAGTCACGACATGACCGGCCGCAGCCGGGTCCGGCTGGCCAACGGGCGCGAGCTGTCCGCGCTGGACATCCAGTACGAGTACCTGAACCGGGCCAAGGACTTCACCACCAAGAACGGCGCCGACCCGGTGAGCAAGCGGGTGCTGGACATGTGGGAGCGGGCGCTGTCGGCGATCGAGACCGGCAACCTCGACATGATCGCCCGGGAGATCGACTGGGTGACCAAGTACCAGCTGATCGAGCGGTACCGGGCCGGGCACGACCTGCCGCTGTCCTCGCCGCGGGTGGCCCAGCTCGACCTCGCCTACCACGACGTGCACCGCGGCCGCGGCCTGTACTACCTGCTGCAGCGGGCCGGGGCGGTGGAGCGGGCGGCCCGCGACATCGACATCTTCGAAGCCAAGTCGGTCCCCCCGCAGACGACGCGGGCCAAGCTGCGCGGCGAGTTCATCCGCCGGGCCCAGGAGAAGCGGCGCGACTTCACCGTCGACTGGGTGCACCTCAAGCTGAACGACCAGGCCCAGCGGACCGTGCTGTGCAAGGACCCGTTCCGTTCGGTGGACGAACGCGTCGAGAAGCTCATCGCTGGCATGTAATCGCCTTGGCCGCGGGGGACCTAGGGTGGGGCCGCGGGAACAAACAGAGCCCCCCGGCCAGGCGATACTACGGCGGGTAGCGCAGCGGGTAGCGAGCCAGGGGTTCGGGGACGGGCAGTCCCCGGTACAGGGGATCTCCGGGGGTCGTCCCCGGGGGTCGTCCCCGGGGGTCGTCCCCGGGGGTCAGCAGAGCCAGTAGGCTGACGGGGCCGACATCCACCACTACCGAGGTTTTCATGCGACGCTTCCTCGCGCTCATCGCCATCCCGCTGCTGGCCTGCGTGGTCCTCGCCGGCTGCGGCGGTTCGTCGAAGTCGGGCGGCTCGTCTTCGTCCTCGTCTGCGTCGCCCTCCGCGGGCGCGAACGGCGCCGTCACGGCCACCGGGGCGTTCGACAAGACCCCGACGGTGACCATCCCGAAGGCCAAGGCGGGCACCAGCCTCACGGTCAAGACGCTCATCCAGGGCAGCGGTGCCACCCTGACCAAGAGCGATGCCATGGCGGCGAACTTCGTCCTGTACTTCTGGAACGGGACGACGTCCTCGCTGGAGGCGAACACCTTCACCAAGAGCCCGACCGTGATCGGCGGCACCATGCTGCCCGGCCTGGAGACCGCGCTGATCGGCAAGAAGGTCGGCAGCCGGGTCCTGGCGGTCATCCCGCCCGCGGATGCCTACGGCGCCTCGGGCAACTCCCAGCTGGGCATCACCGGCAGCACCACGCTGGTGTTCGTCATCGACGTGCTCAAGTCCTACTCCGACACCGCGAGCGCGACCGGCGCCCAGGTGTCCGACGGCGGCGGCAACCTGCCGACCGTCAGCGCCAAGACGGGCAGCGCGCCGTCCCTGACCTTCCCGTCTTCCTCACCGCCCAGCGGCCTGGTGACCGAGACGCTGGTCAAGGGCAGCGGACCGAAGGTCGTCAACGGCGATTACGTCGTCGCGCAGTACGCCGGTTACATCTGGCGGACCAAGAAGGTCTTCGGCTCCTCCTGGTCGTCCGGCTCGCCATTCGGGTTCGTCATCGGCGCGTCACCCGAGCAGGTCATCCCCGGCTGGGACAAGGGCCTGGTCGGCCAGACCGTGGGCAGCCGGGTGATGCTCTCCATCCCGCCGGCCGAGGGCTACGGCAGCGCAGGCGCATCCCAGGCCGGCATCAAGGGCACCGACACCCTGGTCTTCGTGGTCGACATCATCGACGCGCTCAAGCAGGCCTGAACCTAACGCAGCAGGCGGCCGGCGTGCCGGCCGGCCGCCGCCGCGGCGAGGAAATACGCCAGGTCCTCGTCCAGGCCGCGGCCCATCGTGGACAGCCGCGCCGGGCACGCCCGCAACGCCGCCGCCAGCCCGTCAACCGGCACGGTGACGATCTCGTGCCGCCCGCCCAGCCGGGCCGCTTCCCGCGCCACCCGGTCCCCGAAATCCCCGCCAAGCGCCGGGACCACCACGTCGGACCGGGCCAGCGCGACCCGGCCGTAGGCGGTCATGCTGTGGTGGGACACGCCGCGATGCCGCTCGCGCGGGTCCGCATCGCTCACCCGCAGCGACGCCACCGGCCGCCCGCCCAGCGCGGCGACCGCGTTGACCGCCTCGCCCGCGGCCACGCCGGAGAACCCCCAGCGGGTTCCGGTGCCGAGGTTGCCCGGCCCCTGCGCGACCACGGCGAGATCTGCGCCGAGCGCGTGCCGGGCGGCCAGCAGCCCGGTATGCACGGTCACCGTCTCCAGGTCCCCGCCGAACGACTGCCCGGTGGTCACCGTCGCCGCCAGCCATCCCGCCTCCCTGAGCGTCGCGCAGGTGCGCGAGAACCAGGCCGGCAGGGCTCCGCCGTCCTGCATGACGTACACCACCCGGGGCAGGTCACCGGAAGCCGGGGGAGGAGCCCCGGGCCGTTCGGCCCCGGAAAAGACCCCGGCCAGTACCGCCGGGAGCGCCGAGTGCAGGTCGGCCACCACGACGGGCATCCCGCCGATGTCGTCTGCGTCGCGCAGCATGCCGTGATGCGGCGATCCCTGCTCGTCCGCGCCGAGCACGCAGGCCTGCAGCGGCGAGTAGCGGGCCTTGACCAGGTGACCGGGCAGCACCGGGTCGGGCGGCAGCCGGTCCGGCACCGCGATCACCAGGGCGTAGCCGCCGGTGCCCAGGCCCAGGTCGAGCGCCGTGGTATTGACCAGGACCCGGTCGCCTGGCTTGGGGTAGCCGGTCAGCGCCGGGTAGGCAAGCGCCCGCACCGGAGCGCCGCCCGGGGGCATGCCGTCCACCAGCACGTCAAGCTCCACCGCGCCCGGCCACTCCCGGCGCGTCCCGCTGACCGTGCCGTTCCGCCACGTGATCATCTCCGCACTCTAGCCAAGGCCCCCGGCTAGCACCGCGAGTCCTTACGTACGCCGCGCTGCCTGCGAGACAATAATCTGGGAGCCACGGGAGGCTGATCCATGTCCAAGCGCAAGACTGAGCGCCTGCTCGGACTTGTCGTATGCCTGCTGTCCACCAGGCGATACCTCACCGCCGAACAGATCCGCGAGGCCGTGCCCGGTTACCCGGAGCAGGACGACCTGTTCAAGCGGATGTTCGAGCGGGACAAGGAAGACCTGCGCGACCTCGGCGTGCCGCTGGAGACCGGCGTCAACCACCCGTTCGACGACGATCCCGGCTACCGGATCAGGCAGCAGGCCTACGAACTGCCCGAGTTGCGCCTCGAGGCGGACGAGGCCGCCGTGCTCGGCCTGGCCGCCCGGGTCTGGCGGCGCGCCGAACTGGCCGGCGCCGCGGCCGGGGCACTGCTGAAGCTCCGGGCGGCCGGCATCGAAGCGGACCCGGAGACGGCGCAGAGCGCCAAGACCGCGGACGGCGACGGGCACTCGCCGGTGCCGCACGGCATCGAGCCGAGGCTGGGTACGCCCGAGCCGTCCTTCGGGCCGCTGTGGGAGGCGGTCAGGGACCGCAGGCCGGTGACGTTCAGCTACCGCGCGGCGGGGCGCAGTGACCAGCAGCGCCGCGAGCTGGAGCCCTGGGGTGTGGTGAACCGGCATGGACGCTGGTACGTGGCCGGCTGGGACCGGGGGCGCAACGCCACCCGGGTGTTCCGCCTCGGCCGGATCGCCGGACCGGTGAAGTTCTGCGGGCCGTCCGGCAGCGTGGCCGTGCCGGACGGCGCCGACGTGCGCGAGCTGGTCAGGGACTGGGACTCCGCGCCCGCCCGGGAGCACACCGCCGTGCTCCGGGTGCGGGCCGGGGCCGGCGTCGGGCTGCGGCGGCACGCCGTCTCGGTGCGGGCCGACGACACGGCCGAGGGCTGGGACCAGGTCACCACCCGCTATGCCGACCTGGGCTGGTTCGCCGACTATGCCGCCTCGTTCGGCCCGGACGTGGTGGTGCTCGATCCGCCCGACCTGCGCGAGGCCGTGATCCGCCGGCTCAAGGGGGTCCTCGCATGAGCAACCTCGTGACGTCCACCGAGCGGCTGCAGCGGCTGCTCGCGCTGGTGCCCTACGTGATGAGCCGGAAGGCGGTGGGACTGGCCGAGACGGCCGCGGCGTTCGGGGTCAGCGAGCGCGAGCTTGTCGACGACCTGAACCTGCTGTGGTGCGTCGAGCTGCGCGCCCCCGATCCGTACTGTCCCATCGACCTGTCCTACGAGGGCGGCGAGATCGTGGTCAGCCAGGCCGAATCCATGGGCAGGCCGCTGCGGCTGGCCGTCGACGAGGCGAGCGCGATGCTCGTCGCGCTGCGGATGCTGGCCGAGGTGCCCGGCCTGGAGGACCGTTCGGCGATGTCCCGGCTGATCGCCAAGCTCGAGGCCGCGGCGGGCGAAGCCGCCGCGGTGAGCGCTCAGGTCGCGGTTCAGGTCGATATCCCTGACGACGACGCCGAGGAGTACGCCGCGCAGATCCGCGCCGCGCTGACGGCCAGGCGGCGGGTGCACCTGCGGTACTACGTGCCCGGCCGGGACGAGGCGACCGAGCGTGACGTCGACCCGATGCGGCTGCTCGTCGTCGACGGCCGGCCCTACCTGGAGGGCTGGTGCCTGCGCGCCGAGGGGATGCGGCTGTTCCGGCTGGACCGGGTGCTCGGCCTCGATGTCCTGGACGTGCCGTCCGCGCCGCCGGCCGAGGCCCTGCCGGTCGACATCGACCAGGGCCTGTTCCGGCCATCGCCGGATGACGTGCTGGTGGTGCTGGAACTGTCCGCCGCCGGGCGCTGGGTGGCGGAGTATTACCCGTGCGAGTCGGTGACGGACCTGGCCGACGGCCGCCTCCGGGTGGTGCTGCGCACTCCCGACACCGGCTGGGTGCGGCGGCTGGCCCTGGGACTGGGCGAGGACGGCCGGGTGATCTCGCCGCCGTCGCTGGTGACCGGGGTACGCGAGGCCGCCAGCGCGGCGCTGGCGAACTATGTCGCGTTATCACAGGTTATGCACGGTTTGACGGCAGAACCTGCGGAAACTGTGTACCGTTAAGGGGTCCGTGTAGACTCTGGCCGAGAAGGACGTCTCCCCGCGTAAAGAGGACCGACATGAACGTTGGCGACCTGTTCGACAGCCCGTGGAAGATCCTGATCATCGCCGTGTTGATCATCGTGCTGTTCGGGTCCAAGAAGCTGCCCTATGCGGCGCGTTCACTCGGCCAGTCGATGCGCATCTTGAAGAAGGAAGTGCAAGGCCTGCACGAAGACGAGCCGGAATCGGCCCCCCAGGGCGGCACCTCCGCGTCCCAGGCCCCGCAGGCCCAGCTCACCGCGGCCCCGCCCCCTAGTGCGCCCGCTCCGGCGGACCAGCAGGCGCAGATTGACGCGCTGCAGCAGCAGATCCGCGACCTGCAGCGGGCCACCGCCATGGACACCCCCCCGGCCAGCGCCGCCGCGGCGGCGCAGCCGCAGCGTACCCGGCAGCCCAGCTAGGCCAAGCCTTATTGCCGGAAGCGGTCATGGCGAAACTTCCCGGCGCCGTCCAGGGCGCCCGCATCGTCGGCGAGCGGTATGTGCGTTCGCAGCGGCGGCAGAACCCCGAGGGCCGGATGCCGCTGTTCGATCACCTGCGGGAGCTGCGCAACCGGGTGGTGAAGATGGCGCTGGCGCTGATCGCCGGGATGGCCGTCGGGTTCGTCTTCTTCACCCCGGTCTGGCATGTCATCGAGCGGCCGCTGTGCACGGCGGTGATCCGCGGGCAGAGCGGGTGTAACACGCTGGGGGTGAACCAGCTGGCGCTGAACGGCCCGCTGGACGCGTTCTACCTGCGGGTCAAGGTCGCGTTCATCGTCGGGGTGATCGTGTCCTCGCCGGTGTGGCTGTACGAGGTGTGGGCGTTCATCGCGCCGGGGCTGTACGCGCGGGAGAAGCGGTGGGGGCGGATCTTCCTGGGGGCCGCGGTGCCGCTGTTCCTGGCCGGCGTCACGCTGGCGTACCTGTCGCTGGGCCGGTCGATGCATTTCCTGCTGGGGCTGACGCCGCAGCACGTGGCGAACTTGATCTATGTCGACACGTACATGAGCTTCGTGATGACGATGATGCTGGCGTTCGGGATCGCGTTCGAGCTGCCGCTGCTGATCGTGATGCTGAACCTGGCCGGGATCCTGACCCACCGGATGTTCCGGAAGTGGCGGCGGGTGATGATCTTCGCGGTGTTCCTGATCGCAGGGATCGCCAACCCGAGCCCGGATCCGGTCACGATGCTGATCCTGGGCGGGGCGTGCGTGGCGATGGTGGAGGCGGCCGAGCTGATCGTGTGGGCCAATGACCGGCGCCGGGCGCGGCTGCACCCCGACCCTTACGTCGGCCTGGCCGACGACGAACTCTCCCCGCTGGACCTGGACGACAACCGTCTCGGCTAGCGCCTGCGCCCCCTGATCCGGCCAGGCCATAGTCTGGAATCATGACCACTCCGGCGGACCGGTACGCCGCGTTCCGCGACCGGCGGCATGACTCGGAGGGGACGGCCCCCCCAGCCCCCCGACGAGGGACTGATCCGGCACTCGCCGGCTTCCGTGCGCTGTACGACTTCGACTTCGACGACTTCCAGGTCGACGCCTGCCGCGCGCTCGGCTCGGGCCGCGGCGTGCTGGTGGCCGCGCCCACCGGCTCGGGCAAGACGGTCGTCGGCGAGTACGCCGTGCACCTGGCGCTGGCCCAGGGCCGCAAGTGCTTCTACACGACCCCGGTCAAGGCGCTGTCCAACCAGAAGTACGCCGACCTGGTGCGCCGCTACGACAGCCGGACGGTGGGCCTGCTCACCGGGGACAACAGCATCAACGGCGACGCGCCGGTGGTGGTGATGACCACCGAAGTGCTCCGCAACATGCTCTACACCGGATCGCCGGCGCTGTCCGGCCTCGGCTACGTCGTGCTCGACGAGGTGCACTACCTGGCGGACCGGTCCCGCGGCGCGGTGTGGGAGGAAGTGATCATCCACCTGCCCGAGTCGGTCCGGGTGGTGGCGCTGTCCGCGACGGTGAGCAACGCCGAGGAGTTCGGCGAATGGCTCGACCAGGTGCGCGGCGGCACGACGGTCATCCTGGACGAGCAGCGGCCGGTGCCGCTGTGGCAGCACGTGCTGGTCGGCCACCGGCTGTACGACCTGTTCACCGACACGGTGCCCACGGTCGGCTCCGCCGGCGGGGGGCACACCCGGGTCAACCCCGAACTGCTCCGGGTGGCCCAGCGGGACACCTGGATCGACCGCAAGGCGCCCGGCCGCCCCGGCCGCGGCGGGCGGCGTGCCCTCGCGGGGGGCCCGGGGGGTCGTCCCCCCCGGCTGGCACAGCGGTTCCGGCCGGCCTACCGGCCCGACGTGATCTCGCGGCTGGACAACAGCGGCCTGCTGCCCGCGATCACGTTCATCTTCAGCCGGGCCGGCTGCGACGCCGCCGTCGAGCAGTGCCTGGCCGCGGGCCTGCGGCTGACTACGCCGGAGGAGGCCGGGCTGATACAGCAGGCCGCCGAGCGCCGCACCGCGGATATCCCGCCGGAAGACCTGACCGTCCTCGGCTACGGCGAATGGCTGGACGGCCTGCGGCGCGGGATCGCGGCGCACCACGCGGGGATGCTGCCCGCGTTCAAGGAGGTGGTCGAGGAACTGTTCGCGGCCGGCCTGGTCCGCGCGGTGTTCGCGACCGAGACGCTCGCCCTGGGCATCAACATGCCGGCCAGGACCGTGGTCATCGAGAAGCTGGACAAGTGGAACGGCGAGACCCGTGCGAACCTGACCGCGGGGGAATACACCCAGCTGACCGGGCGCGCCGGGCGGCGCGGCATCGACGTGGAAGGCCACGCCGTCGTGCTGTGGCAACCCGGCATGGACCCCGGCGCGGTGGCCGGCCTGGCCAGCACCCGCACCTACCCCCTCAACTCGAGCTTCCGCCCCTCGTACAACATGGCCGTCAACCTGACCGGCTGGGCCGGGCGGGCCCGCGCGTCGGCCCTGCTCGAGTCCTCGTTCGCGCAGTTCCAGGCCGACCGCGGCGTGGTCGGGCTGACCCGGCAGATCCGCAAGAACCGCAAGGCCCTGGCGGACCTGGCCACGGCGATGCGCTGTGATCGCGGTGATTTCGCCGAGTACGCGGAATTGAGAAGGACTTTGACCGAACGAGAAGGCGATCTGTCCCGCGCCCGTGCGAGCTCCCGCCGGGCCGAAGCGGCCAGATCCCTCTCGCAGCTGCGCCCGGGCGACATCATCCGGGTGCCGGCCGGCCGGCGGGCCGGCCTCGCCGTGGTCCTCCAACCCGGCCCGTACGCCGGGGGGGACAACCCCCCCGCGCCCCCCCGAAGCGGCCATGACGGGGCGGGCAACGGCCGCGGCGGGCCGGAGTTCACCGGCCCCGGGCCGCTGGTACTCACCGAGGGGCGGCAGGTCAAACGGCTGGCGGTGGCCGATTTCCCGGTGCCCGCCGAGGTGATCGACAAGATCAGGATCCCCGGCGGGTTCAGCCCGCGCTCCCCGCAGCACCGCAGGGACCTCGCGGCCACCATGCGGAACCGGCTGGGCCGTGCCAGCCGTGGCGGCGACCCGCCAAGACCCCCTCGCTCTTCCTCCCGGGGCGACCCATCCTCCCGGACCCCCCCGGACCGCCCGGGCGCCGACGAGATCACGGAGCTGCGGCGACGGCTCCGGCGCCACCCGTGCCACGACTGCCGGGACCGGGAGAAGCACGCCCGCCACGCCGAACGTTACCTGCGCCTGGCGCGCGAGACCGAGGGACTCGAGCACCGGGTGGCCGGCCGTTCGCACGTGATCGCCCGTACCTTCGACCGGGTGTGCCACGTCCTGGAGCTACTCGGCTACCTGGCCGGGGACACCGTCACGCCGGACGGGCAGCGGCTGGGGCGCCTGTATACCGAGCTGGACCTGCTGGCCGCCGAATGCCTGCGCCGCGGCCTGTGGGACGGCCTGTCCCCGGCCGAACTCGCCGCCTGCGTGTCGGCCCTGTCCTTCGAGTCACGCCAGGCGGACGACGCCCAGCCACCCCGGCTACCGAAGGGCCGGGTTCCCGAGGCGCTGTCGGCCACCGTCCGCACCTGGGGCGAACTCGACCAGCTCGAGAAGGACAACCAGCTGTCCTTCCTGCGCGAACCCGACCTGGGCTTCGCCTGGGCCGCCTACCGCTGGGCGCGCGGCGCGCGCCTGGAAAGCGTCCTGGCCGAATCACCGGACCTGACCCCGGGCGACTTCGTCCGCTCGGTCAAGCAGCTCATCGACCTGCTCGACCAGATCGCCTCGGTCCCGGCGATCGCCCCCGCCGCCCCGGTTCCTGCCGCCCCGGTTCCTGCCGCCCCGGTTCCTGCCGCCCCGGTGCCCGGTTCCCCAGGGCCCGGCCTGGCCGCCACCGCTCGCGCCGCCATCGACGCGATGCGCCGCGGCGTGGTCGCCTACTCCGCCGTCACCGATTAACCCCAGCCCCAACCCCCGCCGACAGGCCATAGCTCGCGCCTCAGGCAGTATCTGGCGCCTCAGCACTGACTCGCGCCTCACCGGGGCCCGCGCCTCGGCCCGTCTCTCACGCCTCAGCCTGCTCTTGCGCGAGGTCCGGGCTCGAGCCCAGCCCGTTCGGGTAAATCGTCCTTGCCATTCGATAGCTATCGATATATCGTTGAGCTAACAGAAAAGATCGGCAAGCGAGCTAGAGATCTTGAAGGAGTATTACGATGCACAACGAAGGATGGGGAGATCCCCGAGAACACCGTGGTCACCGGATGCGCGCCCGCATGCGCGGTGGCCCTGGCCCCGGACCCTGGCCGGCCCCGCCGTTCGAGTTCGGGATGCGCGGCGGGCCGTTCGGGCCGCCGAAGTTCCGCGGCCGCGGGCCGCGCGTACGGCGCGGTGACGTGCGCGCCGCGATCCTCGACCTGCTGGCCGAGGGCCGGGAAGAGGCACGGCCGTGGAACGGTTACCAGATCATCCAGGAGATCGGCGAGCGCACGCAGGGCGTGTGGCGGCCGAGCGCAGGTTCGGTATACCCGGCCCTGCAGCAACTGGAGGACGAGGGGCTGATCCGAGCCGAGGCCGGCGAGGACCGCCGGAGGAACTACACGCTGACCGACGAGGGCCGGGCCTACGTCGAGGCGCACCGCGATGAGCTGCGGGCGTCCTGGGACGCCGTGACCGGCAGCGTCGACGACGCCGTGTTCCAGATCCACGCCCTGGCCCGCCAGGTCATGATGGCCACCGTGCAGGTGGCCCAGGCCGGCACGCCGGCCCAGGTCCAGCAGGCCGGCAAGATCCTGGCTGACACCCGCCGGGCGCTGTACCGTATTCTCGCGGCAGACGGCGAAGAAACGGGGGAGGACGCGCAAGGGTGACTGCGGCTATCTCGGTCAGCGCGCTGACCAAGAGCTACGGGGAGATCGATGCCGTCCGCGGCATCGACTTCGAAGTAGCCGCCGGAGAGACCTTCGGCTTCCTCGGCCCGAACGGGGCGGGCAAGTCCACCACGATCAAGATCCTGTGCACCCTGGCGGACCCCACCTCGGGGACCGCCAGGGTCGCCGGGCACGACGTGGTGCAGGAACGCGAGACCGTGCGCCGCAATATCGGCCTGGTGTTCCAGGACACCACCCTGGACAACTACCTGACCGGCGAGCAGAACCTGCGTTTCCACGCCGAGTTGTACGGGGTGCCCAAGGCGGCGTTCGGGCCGCGGTTGCGCCAGGTGCTCGGGATGGTCGGGTTGTGGGACCGGCGCGACAGCGCGGTAGCTACCTACTCCGGCGGCATGCAACGCCGGCTTGAGATCGCCAGGGGCCTGCTGCACGCGCCGCGGGTGCTGTTCCTGGACGAGCCGACGGTGGGGCTCGACCCGCAGACCCGGGTATCCATCTGGGAGTACATCAACGAGCTCAAGGATCGTGAGGACATCACGATCTTCCTGACCACGCACTACATGGACGAGGCGGAGAACTGCGACCGGATCGCCATCATCGACCACGGCACCATCGTGGCGATCGACACTCCAGAGGCGCTGAAGGCCTCCATCGGCAAGGACCGAGTCCAGATCAGCACCGCGGACGACCCGGCTGCGATCCAGGCCTTGGCCAGGGTATTCGGGCTCGAGGCGGCCATGCATGAGGGCCTGGTGACATTCTCGGTGGAATCCGGTGAGCAGTTCGTGCCCAAGCTTTTCAGCGGGCTGCCGGTGGCGATCCAGTCGGTGAGCGTGTCCCGGCCCTCCCTGGACGACGTGTTCATGTCCTACACCGGCAAGACGATCCGCGACGCCGAGGTCTCGGTCGGCGACCGCAACCGCAGGATCGCGACCAGGTTCGGCCGGAGATGAGGCCCGGGACGAGGCCCGAGATGAGGCCGGGGACGAGGGAGAAGATGAGGCAGGAGGTGGCGAGGCAGCCATGACGGCCCAGGAAACAGCCAGGAGGGACGCATCCGAGACCGGGGAGCGTGACCTCACCGAGCTCATCAGGGTTGCGGTACCCGAACGCAGCATCCGTGCCGACCTGCGCGCGGTCGGCATCGTCTGGCGCCGGGAGCTGATCAGGTTCCGCAGCGACCGGCTGCGGGCGGTCACCTCACTGGTGCAGCCGGTGCTGTTCCTGTTTGTGCTCGGCACCGGCCTTTCCCGGCTCGCCTCCCGCGGCCTGCCGGTGGGGGTGGACTTCAGGACGTTCATCTATCCGGGCGTGCTGGCGATGTCGGTCCTGTTCACCGCGATCTTCTCGGCCGCGTCGATTGTGTGGGACCGGGAATTCGGGTTCCTCCGCGAGATGCTGGTCGCGCCGGTACGGCGGTGGGCCATCGTGATCGGCAAGTGCCTGGGCGGCGCGACCGTGGCCACCTTCCAGGGCATCATCTTCCTGGCGCTGGCTGGCGTGGCGCACGTCCCCTACGACCCGGTGCTGCTGCTCACGCTGGTGGGAGAGTTGCTCTTGCTGTCGTTCACGCTGACCGCGTTCGGCGTGATGATGGCGGCCCGGATCAAGCAGATCCAGGCCTTCATGGCGCTCACGCAGCTGTTCGTGCTGCCATTGTTCTTCCTGTCCGGCGCGCTGTATCCGCTGAACGGCCTGCCGGCCTGGCTGACCGTGCTGACCCGCCTGGACCCGCTGACCTACGTCGTGTACCCGATGCGGCACGCGGTCTTCGCTCACCTGCCCATCAGCCCGGTGGCGCTGGATGCGCTCAGCCCCGGCGTCACGTGGTTCGGCTGGCTCGTCCCGGTCGGCCTGTCGCTGGCCATGGTCGCGGCCATGGGGCTGGCGATGCTCGGCGTGGCTATAGTCGAGTTCCGCAGGACTGAATAACCGCCGGCGCGTCCATACAATGTGACACCCGCATTCAGTTCATTAATTAGTAAGCACCTGCTGATCATTTCCCGGTTTTGCTCGTCTCAATGACGAAAAGTCACGAACAATCCCCGTCCCGCGACACAGCGTTCGCCTCGCTCGGCCTTGGGCAAGAAACCTTACGGATTGCCGGCCGGTTCCCCTTGTAACCGAACAAGTTCGCTCTCCACACACTCGCGTCAAAGCCCGGTGGCGGCAAGCGGGCTCCGGTAGCGTCCCGCTTTCCCAGACCCCCTAGAGCAAATTCCGCCCGGCACCGCCTGCCAGTCAGCCCACCCCCATCGCACCCGCACCCCTACAGTCCTACCCGGCAGTAAAGCACGCCGCCCCGGAACCCGACAACCCCCGGATCAGACCCATGACCCTCTCCGCCGCCCACGGATGATCACCAGAGCCACCCTGGGCCATCCGCCGAACCCGGCTCCCCCAGCGCAAAGGGACCGACACGAGATCCGCCATCCCGCCAGAGGCACTCAGGCGGAGCCCCTGAACCCCAGCCAGGCCACCCACCGGTCCCGCCCCAGCCAAAACTACTCACGGGCTGAGCGAAGCGATAGCCCCACTCAGAAGCTGGCCGACGGCGCCCCGCCCGCACCACACAGAGGGCCACGCGGGGGGTCCGGGGGGCCGTCCCCCCGGACGGGCACTGCGAGCCCCCGGCGAAGC
>Ga0335076_10000580_pt1 | contig 34240 bp, 23 predicted proteins | sample Lox_Sample_25_FD_206717 | JGI IMG/M metagenome (GOLD analysis project Ga0335076, IMG submission 206717) | Soil microbial communities from Loxahatchee National Wildlife Refuge, Florida, United States - Lox_Sample_2.5 | ecosystem: Environmental > Terrestrial > Soil > Wetlands | place: USA...
CGCGGTAGTAGAAGTCGAGGTAGGAGCGGTTCTGGAGGAACGTGCTCTTGACCGTGACCGCGCGCTGGTTGTCGAGCCCGGTCCCGAAGCGCAGATCGGGTGCGAGGTCGCCGACGCTGAACGCGTTGTCGAGCCAGTAGGTCGAGCCCGAGTGCTCGTCGTGGACCACGTTCGAGATCATCACGTCGCCGACGTCGGCGTTGAGTGTGGCGGCCTTGCCGAGGATGTACACACCGCGCAACCCGGTCCGGTCCACCGCGACCTCACGGAGGATGTTGTAGGCGGCGACGCCCAGGGGGTAGTCGATGTTCACGATGACCGCGCCGCTAGCTGCGAGGACTTCGGCGTCGACCTCGCCGAGGCGCGGATCGAGCCAGTCGGGGTCGAGCGCGGCGAGCGAGATCACCTGGGCGGGCACCCGCAGCGCGGTCCTGCTTCGGAGGTGGGTGACGCCGCGACGTTGCTCGCCGTCGCGGCGTTCGGCCGCTGCCTTGGGCCCTGCCTCGGTGAAGTACAGGCGGGCCACGAAGTACAGGAAGTTCTCCCATGATCCCTCGCTCCGGCCCTCGCGGAAGGCCGTCAGCTCCTGGCGCAGGATGTCGTCCTCTTCGAGGCGTTCGACGAACTCGACTAGCTCGGGCTCGCGCTCGCGGGCGATGCCGGTGACGATGTTCACGAGGCTGTGCGAGTTCGAGCTGACGAAGTAGAGGGGCCGTTCGGTCAACCCCTCGACCGCGAGCTCGTTGCTGACAGGCGCCCACCACCGCCGGGTGAGGCGCGCGTAGCCGGTGTGCGTGCCGCCGAGCATGCGCATGCGCAACGCCATCCGCTCCTGCCCGACCAGTCGCATCCGCTCGCCGAAGGCCTCCCCCCAGGCGGCGCGGAGGCGAGCCCAGTCGTCCGCGCTCCCCCCGAGCTCGCGCGCGCATTCCTCCGGCGGTACGTCGGGCGAGCCCTCGGAGGGCCACCCGGCGGCGCGCATCCGAACGCGGATCTTGTTCCACTCGATCTGGAACGCCACCAGCGTCGGAACCAGGTCGTCGACGTCCGATGAGCTCGCGAGCAGAACCGCGAGCGTCCCCGTGCCGCTGTCGTACCACCGGCGCCGGCGGGCGAGCGCCTCGGCCTCGTCCCAGGAGTCGATCGGGATGCCGGCGGAGGTCAGCGCCTCGGCGTCCTGGCCCATGACCACGAGCTCGGCGCCGGCGATTCCGTCCGGGAGGCGCTGGACCGAGTAGAGAAACGCGCCGAGGTCGAGCTCCTCGCTCGCCGCCAGCGGATGCAGGCTCGAGCCCATCGCCATGTGCGAGGGCTCGAGCACGCGGAGCGCCGTCTCGCCACTGGAGCGCAGCAGCGTCGTGTACGTCCGCTGATACAGCTCGACCTCATCGCTGAGGCGAACCTCCCCGTCGACAAAGCTCGCGAGGGCCAACCGGGCGACCGCCATCGGCGTCCCCTACTCCCTCACGTACGGAATGCCATCCGCGGCCGGCGGCCGCGAGCGGCCTACGAGCCCCGCGACGGCGACCAGGGTGAGAACGTACGGCAGCGCCTCGAACAGCGTCCCGAGCGTCGGGTTGACACTCGAGACCCGGTCGGACATCGCGTTACCGAATCCGAACAGCAGACACGCCCACAGCGCGCCCCATGGCTTCCACTTGCCGAAGATCATCGCCGCCAGCGCGATGAAGCCGCGGCCGTTGGTCATGTCGTTGCTGAACGACCCGACGAAGCCGACCGACAGGTAGGCGCCGCCGAGCGCCGCGAGCATGCCGGAGGCTATGACCGCGAAGTACCGGATCCGCAGCACCGGCACCCCGACGGTGTCCGCGGCGCGCGGCTTCTCACCCACGGACCGGACGCGCAGGCCCCAGCGCGTCCGGAACAGGAAGAACGTGAGCGCGGGCACGAGCGCCAGCCCGATCCACGTCATCAGGTTCGCGCTGCCGAACGCCGCCCCGAAGAACCCGACGTGTTGGATCAGCGGGATGTGGACGTTCGGGACCATCGAGATGTTCAGCGGCGTGCCGTTGGCTCCGTAGTGGTATTCGAGGAAGTACCCGGTGATCCCGAGCGCGAGGAAGTTGATCCCGGTGCCGCTGACGATCTGGTTTGCGCGCAGGTTGATCGAGAAGAACGCATGAACGAGCGCTAGCAGCCCCCCGGCGACCATCGCGACGACCAGTCCCCAGACCCACGAGCCCAGCAGGTCGGCGCCGTAGATACCCCAGAAGCAGCCCATCAGCATCATGCCTTCGAGCCCGATGTTGATCACGCCGCTCTTCTCGGAGATCACCCCGCCGAGCGCCGCGAACACCAGCGGCGTCGCGTAACGGAGCGTCGCCGCCACAAGCGCCGACCAGGTGAAGACCGACTCGAGCGTCGCGGTGGCCGAGTTCGCCGATGCGGCGGCGCCGGCGACGGCGAACAGGGCGACCACGATCGCCTCGGAGCCGATCTTGCGCTCGCCGCCGGCGATCGACCACGCGCCGGCGCAGATCGCGATTACGGCAAGCACGATCGACGGCACCATCCCGCGCACCTCGATCGGGGGAATCGTGATCACCCACGCGATCGCGGCGATGACGATGCCCGCGATGCCGATCTGCTTGGGCGAGACGGCGCGCGACTGAGCCACAGCGATCGCGCCGACGCTCATGAGCGGCCTCCCTTGCCTGCGCCGTCCGTGCTCGCGGCGTCCGTGCTCGCGGCGGGCTGTTCGGGTGGTCTGCGCTTGAGCGCCACCCGGAGCTGCCGCCCGCCCTTGAGCAGCCGCAGCGTGATCACGTCGGTCGAGACGAGCAGGATGATGATCCCCTCGATCATGAACGTCAGGTACTCGACCAGCGTCGGATCGACGCTGAGGTGGATGTTGCGATCCGAGGTGCCGGTCAGGAGCGCGCCGAACAGGATCGCGGCGGCGACGGTGCCGCCCGCGGTGTTCCGGCCGAGCAGCGCCACCGCGATGCCGTAGAAGCCGATCTGCGAGGTCTGGATGTCGTTCGTGAACACGTTGAACTTCCAGCCGAGGATGTCGAGCGCGGCCGCTACGCCCGCGAACGCGCCACAGATCAGCATCACCCGAATCCATGTGCGGCCGACGTTGATCCCCGCGTATCGCGCGGCGTCCGGGTTGAAGCCGACCGTGCGCGCCTCGTAGCCGAGCCGGGTGCGGTTGATCAACAGCGAGAACACGACGGCGAGCGCCAGCGAGATGAAGATCCCGATGTCGAGCCCCTGGAGCGTGGAACTGCCCCAGAAGACCGGTAGCTTCGCCCCGGCGACGACGTTGCTGGACACGGGCGTCGTCGCCGTGTGCGGGTTCTGGAGCGGTCCGCCGAGCTGAAAGCAGTAGACGCCAAACCAGATCGCGATCCAGTTGAGCATGATCGTCGAGATCACCTCGTTGGCGCCCGTGGCTGCCTTCAGGACACCGGCGATTCCGGCCCACGCAGCACCGGCGAGCGCAGCGGCGACGATCGCGAACACGATGTGGAGCACCGGCGGCATCCCGGCGAACGACGAGCCGATCCAGACCGCGACGATCACCCCGACGGTGTACTGGCCCTGGCCGCCGATGTTGAACATCCCGGCGCGGAATGCGAACGCGACCGCGAGGCCCACGAGGATCAACGACGTGGCCTGGAGAAGGGTCTGCTGGAGATTGCCGGCCGCGGTCGCGCGCTCGGCTCCGCTGACCCACGGGAACAGCCAGTTCAGGCCAGTCCCGTTGAAGATCGACTGGTAAGTCGATAGCGGGTTGTGGCCCGTCGCGAGCACCACCACGCCGGCCGCGATGAACGCGAGCACGGTCGTCACGATTGGTACGAGTACGCCGCTGGCACCGCGCCGGAACGCGGTCAGAGCCGCGGGTGACCGCGCCGCCGCGCCGGTGCTTTCTTCGGCTTCGGCTTGGAGTTCCTCTTCGAGCAGGTTCACGGCGCCACCTCGGCCGGCTCGGCCTTCCCACCGGTCATCGCTATGCCAAGCTCCTCCTCGCTCGCGTCAGGCGGGAACTCGCCGACGATCTTACCTTCGTAGATCACGAGGATCCGGTCGGCGAGCGCCCTCACCTCCTCGTACTCGAGGGACACCAGCAGCACCGCGCGACCCTTGTCGCGCTCGGCGATCAGCCGGCGGTGCACGAACTCGATTGCGCCGACATCGAGGCCCCGGGTCGGCTGGTGGGCGACCAGCACCTTGGGGTTGGACGCGATCTCGCGCGCGACCGCGACCTTCTGCTGGTTGCCGCCCGATAACGCCGCGGCGTAAGACTCGGGCCCGCCGCCGCGAACGTCGAACTCGGCCAGCAGCTTCCCGGCGCGCTCCTTCATGTAACGCAGACGCAGCCAGCCGTGGCCACTGAGCTCGGGCGATCGGTACTCGCGGAGCGCGAGGTTCTCGGCGAGCGTGAACGGGAGCACAAGCCCGCGGAGCTGGCGGTCCTCGGCGATGTGGGCCACGCCGGCGTCCGTCGCCGCCTGCACGCCCTTGCCGGCGATTTCCTCACCGTCGATTGCGACGGCGCCCGACTGGGGCGCGCACATACCGGTGATCGCATCGACCAGCTCCTGCTGGCCGTTCCCGTCGACGCCCGCGAGCGCGACGATCTCGCACGCGCGGACCGACAGCGAGAGTCCCGAGACCTTCTCGAGCCCGCGATCGTCTTGCACGTATAGGTCGCGCACCTCGAGCAGCGGCCCCTCAGGCTTGGCCGCGGTTTTCTCGACCGCGAGCATCACATCACGGCCGACGACCAGGCGCGCGAGGCTCCGCTCGGTCGCGCCCGCGCGAGGGACCGTGTCGACCTTCTTGCCACGTCTCAGCACCGTGATGCGATCGGCGACCTGGAGCACCTCGCCGAGTTTGTGGCTGATGAACACGATCGCGGTCCCGTCCTCCTTGAGGCGACCCAACACCGACATCAGGCCGCGGACCTCCTGCGCCGTCAGGACGGCGGTCGGCTCATCGAGCACGAGAATCCTGGCGTTGCGATAGAGCGCCTTCAGGATCTCGACCCGCTGCTGAGTGCCGACGGTGACGTCCTCGATGGTGGCGTTTGGGTCGACCGCCAGGCCGTACCGGTCTGAGAGCTCGTTGACGCGAGCTCGAGCCGCCTTCAGGTTGAGTCTGCCGGCGGTCTGGGTCGGTTCCTGGCCGAGCACGATGTTCTCGGCGACGGTCATCACGGGGACCAGCATGAAGTGCTGGTGGACCATGCCGATACCGAGGTCGATCGCCGCCGCGGGCGAGCCGATCTCGACGGGCTGCCCATCGATCAGGATTTCGCCCGCGTCGGGTTTGTACAAGCCGTACAGGACCGACATCAGCGTCGACTTGCCGGCGCCGTTCTCGCCGAGCAGCGCGTGCACCTCTCCCGGGACCACGTCGAAGTCGACTCGGTCGTTGGCGACGACCGAGCCGAACTTCTTCGTGATTCCTCTCAGTTCGAGGGCCGGAGGTGTTGACCCGGGCACAGCGGGGTGGTTTGGGGTGGGTGGGCGGGCCCCAGTCCTACTACTTCACGATCAGGGCAGTCGGCGGGTTGATCTTTCCGGATTTCATGTCGGCGATCACGGTGTCGATCTGCGACTCGAACTGGGAGCCGGCCGGACCGATCTTTCCGATCCCGACACCGCCGTTGTTGATGTTCTCCTGCAGGTTGCTCGAGAACTGGCCGTTCTGGAGGTCCTTGATCGCAGTGAACACGCCGGTGTCGACCTTCTTCTCGGCTGACGTCAGCACGAGCGTCGGCGCGAGGTAGCTCTGGTCGGCATCGACGCCGATCACCTGGGTTTTCGTCTGCTCGCCCGCCGAGATCACGCCCAGCCCGCAGGCGCCGGCGACCTGGAAGACGACCTTCGAGCCCGCGTTGATCTGGTTGAGCGCAAGCTCCTTGCACGAGGACTCGTCGGTGAAATTGTTCGAGTACGCGTTGAGCAGCTTGGCGGACGGGTCCGATGCCCTGACCCCGGCCTGGAAGCCGCCGATGTAGTCGGTCACCGGTGGGATGGGCTGGCCGCCGACTGAGGAGGCGGTCGTGTAGTGGTGCTCCTTCAGGTAGAGCCCGGTGAGGTAACCGGCGGGGTACCCGGCCTGCTGCTCGGCGAAGTCGATCCCCTCTATGTTCTTTGCCGTGTCGGTGCTGCCGCCGACCCCGCCGCCCGGGTTGTCGATGATCGCGAAGTGCACATTGGGGTACTTGGTCGCGACCGTCTGGAGGTTGTCAGCCATCAGGAAGCCGACCGCGATCACGAGGTTGTTGCCGGCCTCCGCGAGCCGAGTGAGGTTCGGGGTGTAGTCCGAGCCCGAGTTCGACTGCAGGACGGTGCCCTTGACCCCGAGCTGAGACTCGGCCTGGAGTAAGCCCGTGTACGCCAGATGGTTGAAGCCGTGGTCGTTGAGCCCGCCGATGTCGGTCACCAAACCGACCTTGAAGCCCGAGCCGCTCGACGATGCGCCCGTCGTCGCGCCGGTGGTGGCGCTGGTCGCCGCCGGCGCGCTAGTTGTAGGACTGGTGGTGGTTTTGCTGCTGCCGCATGCGGCGACTCCCATGGCCAGCGCCGCCAGGGCCACCGTTAGGAGGCCAACCGGCCTGATCCTCCCCGTCACTGAAACTCCTTTCCCACAGAAACGAATGGGCAACCATAACCGCTGTACACGACGGCGGGGAGGTTCGCCTAACGTGGTCTTCATGATGCCCACGATCGTCCGGGCCCAGGTGGCGCATACTCCCCGCAATCCGTTCGTTTTTGAGGACGCACTGGAGGCGTTCCCCGACGGGGCGGTGGCGTTTTCGGACGGACGGATCGTGGCCGTTGGCGCCTACGGTTCGGTGCGGGATCTCTATCCAGGTGCCTCGGTGGAGGACCACCGTGACGCGGTGCTCCTGCCAGGGTTCGTCGACTGCCACGTCCACTATCCGCAAATCGGGGTGATCGGGGCGATGGGGCTCGAGCTGCTCGACTGGCTGCGACTGCGCGCGCTACCTCAGGAGGTACGGATGGCCGATGAAACGTATGCGGCGTCGGTCGCCGAGCAGTTCGTGCGGAAGTTGGCGTTGAACGGGACCACGACCGCACTCGTGTTCGGGTCGCACTTCGTCGCGGCTCAGGAGGCCCTGTTCTCGGCGGTGTCGGCCGCCGGGCTGCGCGTGGCGAGCGGGCTCGTGGTCTCCGACCGCGGCTTGCTGCCAGAGCTGCACGCGCCGGCTGAGACCGCGTACGAGTCGAGCCGGGCGCTGATCAAACGCTGGCACGGACGCGGTCTGATGCGGTACGCGGTCAGCCCCCGCTTCTCGTTCTCGTGTTCGGATGAGCTGCTCGAGGCGTGCGGGGCACTCGGGCGGGAGGCGGACGGGCTGTTGATCACGAGCCATCTGAACGAGAACGCGAACGAGATAAAGCTCGTGGCCGACTTGTTCCCCTGGGCACGCGATTACCTCGACTCGTACGAGCGCTTTCGTCTCGTGGGCTCGCGCTCGGTGTTTGCGCACGACATCCACGTCGGCGAGTCGGAGTTGCGCCGGCTGGCCGAAGCCGGGTCCGCGGTGGCGCACTGCCCGTCGAGCAACGCATTTCTCGGGAGCGGGTTGTTCCCGCTCCGCCGGCATCTCGACTCAGGGGTCCGGGTGGCGCTCGGCACCGATGTCGGGGCGGGCACCGGGCTCAGCATGCTGGGCGAGGGGCTGATGGCGTATCAGGTCCAGAGGCTGAGCGACTCGGGGATCCGGCTCGGGCCGGCTGAGTTGCTGTGGCTGGCGACGGCGGCAGGCGCCGCCGCGCTGGGTTTGGAGGATGAGGTCGGCGATTTCGCGGTCGGCAAGAGCGCCGACTTCGTGCTCGTACGCCCGCCTGCAGGCAGCACGCTGGCGGCGGTGCTCGAGCGGAGCGAGTCTCTCGATGCGCGGCTCGGGGCGCTGTTCACGCTCGCGCGGGAGGAGTCGATCGCGGAGGTGCGCGTGGCTGGGAGGGTCGTCTGAATGCGCCGAGCGACGGTCGTCGTCATGGACGCGTGCGGCGTCGGCGCGCTGCCTGACGCTTCGGACTACGGCGATGCCGGCTCGAACACGCTCGTGCATCTGGCCGAGCAGGTCGGCGGGCTGCGGTTGCCGGCGATGGGGCGGTTGGGGCTCGGGTCGATCGTCCCGATCCCTGGCGTGTCTCCGGCGTCCGACCCGAGGGTGTATGGCCGACTCCGACCGCTCGGCCCGGGAAAGGAGTCGACGACGGGGCACTGGGAGCTGATGGGAGTGGTGCCGGCACAGCCGCTTCCGACATACCCGGACGGCTTCCCGGTCGAGGTTGTGGGCGCATTGGAACAGGCCACCGGTCTGCGGTTCTGCTGCAACCGGCCGTACAGCGGCACGGAGGTGATCAAGGATTACGGTCCGCGCCACCTCGAGACCGGCGAGGCGATCCTGTACACGTCGGCCGATTCGGTGCTGCAGATCGCCTGCCACGTGGACCGGGTTTCCGAGCCGTCGCTGTACGCGGCATGTCTCGCGGCGCGCGAGGTCATGACCGGCTCGAACGCGGTGGGCCGCGTGATCGCCCGGCCGTTCGAGGGGTCGCCGGGCGCGTTCCGGCGCCGAGAGGGTCGGCGGGATTTTTCGCTTCGCCCTCCCGGCCGCTCGTACCTGGAGGAGCTCCAGGATGCGGGCGCGCCGGTGCACGGCGTGGGAAAGATCCACGACCTGTTCGCGGGGGTCGGAGTCGACGTCAAGCACGCCGGCGCGGCCAACGCCGCTGGCATCGCCGCGACGACCTCGTTGCTGCGCGAGCTGGAATCGGGGCTGATCTTCGTGAACCTGGTCGAGACCGATCAGGTCTACGGTCACCGGCACGACGTGGCCGGCTTCCATGAGGCGCTGAAGGAGATAGACGCGGCCGTGGCGGAATGGCTGACGATGCTCCGCGACGACGACCTGTTGATCCTCACGGCCGACCACGGGGTCGACCCGACCGCCTCGCACACCGATCACACGCGCGAGTACGTGCCACTGCTCGCGACCTACACGGGCGCCTCCGGGCGGCGCCACGATGGCCTGCTCGCCGACGTTGGCGCGAGCGCGTTGTCGTGGATCGTCGGCCGGAGCGCCGGGGAGTTGCCGGGCGAACCGTTCGTGTGACGGTCTGCGGTGTCTTCGCACCGGAATATTTGACGCGGTAATTCCGGGGCGAGGCTCACGGCTCGAGCAGCGTGGTCTGCGCCGGCGGATAGGTGATCACGCCGTCGGGCTCGACGACGGCGAACGGCGTCAGCTCGTGGACGACGCGGCCGGCGCCGATGCCGAGGTGCTCGACTCGCCAGCCGGCGACGACGAGCGCGTCGGCGATCAGCCGGCGGTGGCAGCGCCACCACACGGCTTCGGCGCACATGATCGCGGTGGGGTGTTCTTGCGCCTCGGTCTCGAGGATTGTCAGAGCGCGCCGGAACTCATCGGATCGCATGTGATCCGCGTAGCCCTGGAACGCGCGCTCCTGCCAGCCGCCGTTCGGGGATCCCGGGACTGGCGCGCGCCTGCCGCCCAGCCCGGGCATGTGCCGGTAGCCGATCCCGGCCGTTCCGAGCCACGCGGCCAGCGCGCCTCGATTGAACTGGGGATGCCGGCGCGAGCTCGGGTATGCGCGCACGTCGGCGACGAGGTCGACGCCGGGATCGGCCAGCAATTCCAGGAATTCCTCTGCCGAACGCGTCGAGTGTCCGATCGTGTACACGGTCATGCGGTCTTGGATCGGCGTCGTCGCCGGCGCGGTGCATTTTCTCGCCCGCGAGCGGAGGCGCGCGCCGATGCGACATCCTTGAACGGGTGGAGGGCGCGCCCACCAACCCGCGTATCGATGGCGTCGTGGACCTGCAGTTGTCCGAGGTGCTGTCGGGGCTCTCGCACGCGCTCGACATCACCGAGGGTCAGGTGCCCGGCCATGCCGAGCGCAGCTGCCTGATCGGGATGCGGATCGCTGCCGCGCTCGACCTCGACGACGACACTCGCTCATCGCTGTTCTATGCGTTGCTACTCAAGGACGCGGGATGCTCTTCGAACGCGGCGAAGGTCGCGGCGCTGTTCGGCGCCGACGACTCGATGGTCAAGAGCACCCGAAGGCTGACCGACACCGCCAGCGCCCTGCAGGCCTTGCTGCACGTGCTCAGAACGGCGGGCGCCGGCGGGTCGGTGATTTCCCGGGGCAGGCACGCCGGCGCGGTGATCCGGTCCGGCCGCGCCGGGGCGCGCGCGTTAGTGGAGTTGCGCTGCGAGCGCGGTGCCGCGGTCGCCCGCGCCATCGGCCTGGGCGAGGTCGCGGCTCGCGCGATCATGGACGTTGACGAGCATTGGGACGGCGGGGGCTATCCAGCGGGGCTCGCGGGCGATGACATCTCTCTGGCCGGGCGGGTGCTGTGTCTCGCGCAGACCGCGGAGGTGTTCTGGGAGCGCGGTGGCGCGAGCGCCGCGTGCGAGATCGCAAGGAAGCGGCGTCGGACGTGGTTCGATCCCGCGCTCGTCGACGCGCTCGTCGGGCTCGAACGGGATGCCCGATTCTGGCGCTCGCTTGAGGCTCCGATCGTGACCGAGGTTGAGCCCACCGAGCATGTGCTGGTTGCCGACGGCGCCCGACTCGACTTGGTCGCCCATGCGTTCGCCTCGATCGTCGACGCGAAGTCGCCCTACACCGGGCAGCACTCCGAAGGGGTCGCCGCGATCGCCGACGAGTTGGCCGCCCTGCTGGAACTCGACGGCGACGCGCGTGCGACGTTGCGCCGCGCGGCGCTGCTGCACGACATCGGGAAGCTCGGCGTGTCGAATCGAATCCTGGACAAGCCGGGTCCGCTCGTCCCGAGAGAGTGGGAGACGGTCCGTCGCCATCCCCAGTGGTCGATGGAGATACTCGCTCGGATCAGCGCCTTCGAGGAGGTCGCTCGGATTGCCGGCTCCCACCACGAACGGTTGGACGGGAGCGGTTACCACCGCGGGCTCACCGCGGCGGAGCTCGATCAGCCGTCGCGGATCCTCGCGGTCGCGGACGTGGCGGAGGCGCTCAGCGCCGATCGGCCGTATCGACCGGCGCTCGGCGCCGACGAAGTTCTGGAGATCGTGCGACGGGACGCAAATCGTCGTCTCGACGGCGGAGTCGTGGCTGCGCTCGAACAGGTACTCCCCGCGTGGTCATCGAACGCCCGCAGCTCCCGGCGGGCAGCACAGCGCGGATCAAAATAGCCCCGATGGAGCTCGGTTCGGCGTACGCTGTTGGCATGCCCGGCAAGGCACCGAGCGGCGGAGTCGACATTCTCGGCCTGGTGTACCTCGCGCTCGTCCTCGCGGTGATATTCCTGCCGATGGTGCTCGGTCGTCCCGGCCCGCCACCCGGAGGGTCGGACTCTGACTCCGACGACGGCGGGGGCAACGGGCCATGGCCGCCACCATCGCCTTCGAATACCCCGGGCGGTGGGCTTCCGCTCGAGGACTCACAGCCGGCACGCGCACGACTGCGCGGTCACGAACGGCTCTTCGACCTGCTCCCGATCCGGACGCGCAGACGGTCGCGAGAGCCGCACCGCACCCCCGTTCAGAGATAGCCAGCGGCTGCGGCTACTCCTCGCCGCCACCGATCGCCGAGCACCGCTCGAGCGGCTGCGACCGCAGGTCGAACTGGTTGGTGGCGTAGGCGAATGGATGATGGAAGGCTTCAAGCGCGTTGGCCGCGTCAACCCGGAACTCGAAGGCGTAGCCGTCCCGCTGATCCTCGATCGCGACGAACACGCGATTCGTCCGCGGGTTCCAAAGCAACCTCACGTCGAATCCGTCGTTGAATCGACGATCCAACTCACGCACAACCGTCTCAGTCGTTGTGGACATGTCCATCTCCTGTCTCAAATTCTGCGTCACTGACATAGAGACCGCCGGTGTGGGCTGAACTCATCGCTGGCGGCCCTCATTTCTTAAGACGTTTGGCGCGTGGATGATGTGACACCGATGACCGACCTTTTGCCGTTCCCCGCGGGGTTCCAGATCGGGCACTGGACCGATCCCGAGGCTCGAACCGGATGCACCGTCGTGATACCGCCGCCGGGGGCGCGAGGTGGAGTCGACGTCCGCGGTGGTGGCACCGGCACGCGCGAGCTCGAGACGCTCTCGCCGCTGGCAAACGCGGAGGGGGCGACCGCGGTGCTGCTCACCGGCGGGAGCGCGTTTGGCCTCGCCGCGGCGGACGGCGTCGCGCGGTGGCTCGAGGAGCGTGGGCGTGGCCGGCCGACCCCGGGGGGCGTCGTCCCGCTGGTGTCGGCCGCCGTCGTTTACGACCTGGTCGAGGGCGTTAGCGGCCGTCGCCCGGGGCCCGAGGAGGGCTACGCGGCCTGCGAGAACGCCCGCGAGGCGGTGCCCGACCGCGGTCCCGTGGGGGCCGGAACGGGCACCGCGGTCGGGAAGCTCTTCGGCCGCGAGCGGTCGACTCGTGGCGGCGTCGGCTACGCCGCGACCGTGCTCGGAGACGGGGCGACTCTCGCTGCGGTCGCCGTGGCGAACGCGTTCGGCGACGTGATCGGCGCGGACGGCGAGTTGCTCGGGGCTCCGCGCGATGACAGCGGTCGGGCTGTGCGCACGGCGGAACTGCTCGCGACGCTGGCAGGGCCGCCGGGTGTCGTCTCCGGCTATGACCCCGTCGCCGGCAACACGACGCTCGTCTGCGTGTTCACGGACGCGTCGCTCGACAAGCGAAGCTGCGCGATCGTCGCGCGCATGGCGGGCGCCGGGATCGCGCGGGCGGTCGACCCGGCGTTCACCCCGGTCGACGGCGATGTGGTGTTCTGCCTCGCCTCGGGGCCCGAGCCCCCGGCTCCCGCCGGGCTGGCGGCCACGTGGGCGCTCGCCGTGATCGGGAGCGTGGCGGCGACGGTCACGGCCGAGGCCATCCGGGACGCGGTTCTGATTTAGTGGGCGATGGTGGTTACGGCCGTGAACAGCTTGGAGGTGCGCCTCGATCGCCTCGGCGAGCAAGCCGCTGCCCTCGGGCTCGACGCCGCCCTGATTACCAGCGACGAGTCGATCGCGTATCTGACCGGCTTCCGCCCGATCCAGATGGAGCGGTTCTTCGGCGTCGTCGTTTCGCCCGAGCGTTCCGCGGTGATCGTGCCGGCGCTCGATCGCGGCCAGATCGAGGATGCGCCGGCGCGTCTGACACGCGTGTCGTATGGAGCCGAGTCCGACGGTCTCTCCGAATTGGCGGAGGCACTTGCCGGCGCCGGGATCGTCGGGGTGGAGGAGGATCACCTGATCTACGCCCGCGCTCGCGCGCTCACGGAGCGCGGCTTCGAGCTCGTCCCCGCGGGGTCGGTCGTGATGGAACTGCGCATTGCCAAGGACACGGGCGAGATCGCGCGGATCCGCGCCGCTGTCGAGCTCGTGCAGGAAGGGCTCCGGCGCGCGTTCGAGTGGCTTACCCCTGGCGTCGTGGAACACGCGTTGAATGCACGCGTCGAGGGCTGGCTCCGTGAGCAGGGCGCAACCGCCGCGCATCCGCTGATCCTGTTCGGCGAGAACGCGGCCAACCCGCACGCGGACCCGGGGCCGCGCGAGCTCCGGGACGGCGACGTGGTGTGCGCGGACCTGTCGGCCTGCCTCGACGGGTACTGGGGCGACCTGACGCGGTGCGCGACCGTCGGCCCTCCCTCGGACTGGGTGTCGTCCGCGTGGAGCGTGGTGCTCGACGCCCAGCGAGCGGCGATCGCCGCGGCGCAACCCGGGGCACCCGGGCGCGATGTCGACGCGGCGCAGCGCCGGATCGTCGAGGCCGCGAGCGAGCTCGGCGCCTGTCTCCACGGCGCGGGACATGCCATCGGCCTCTCGATCCACGAGCCGCCGTTTCTCGTACCGCGCTGGGACGAGCCGCTGGTCGAGGGAACCGTCCTCACGATCGAGCCCGGCATCTACAAGACGGGCGTCGGCGGGATCAGGCTCGAGGACGACGTGGTCGTGCGCCCGGGCGGGCCCGAAATCCTGTCTACGCTGCCGCTCGAGCTGGTCGAACTCGGGGCCTGATATCCGAGGTCCGCGGCCCCGGGCGGCGTCGCCTCGTGCGCGGTCGGGAGCTTGGTTGTGCACTGGACCTTAGGAGTGGTCATGGCGAGCACTGTCCCACCGCGCGGGCGATTGCACATCGGGCAATCGCTCATTGTTTTCGCCGTTCATTTAGGTCGGTCTTTAGACGACTCGTGCCGCCGCCCGGGCCTGACGCGCACGCCGTCCACCGAGGCGAACCCTGCCCGAAGAGGCGTTCGAGGATGCTCGGGCTCGCAGCCGAAGCCACGCTCGGCCATCCGGCGCACCGCGGGCTCGTCGCCGAGGTCAACCGCGAACTCCCGTTCGCGATCGAGGATCGCCACCTCGTGTCCGGCCGCGGTCAACGAGCGGACAATCGCCCCTCCGCGGACAATCGCCCCTCCGATTCCGCCGGCGCCTCCGGTCACCACCGCTGTGCGTTGCATGCCGTCTCCTGCGAGCTCACCCGAGCGAGCTGATCCGCGTCACCAGCATCTCGCGGAACAGATCTGCCCGGATGTCGAGGGCGACGTTGCAGTTCCGCTCCCAGTCGCTGAGGCCGGAGACATCGGTGTGGGTGCGGCCGCGGGACAGCTCGGGGCCGGTGTCGACGACCACGCCGAGGTGCTTGGTGGTGAGGACGCCGCGGTCGATCACGTGCGCCACCGCCACCGCGTCGTGGACGGGCGCGCCTTCCCACCCGTACCGGTCGCGATGGAATCTCGCGTAGAAGGCGAACAGATCCGCTACCAGCTTTCCGGCGCGGCCCGCTCCCCTCAGCCGCGACACATCGACCGGCCTGAGCAGCGCCTGATGGGTGACGTCGAGTCCGACCATCGTGATGTCGAGCCCGCTCGAGAACACCCGGTGAGCGGCCTCGGGGTCAGCCCAGATGTTGAACTCCGCGGCGGGGGTGACGTTGCCCTCGCCGACCGCGCCGCCCATCAGCACGATCCGCGTGACGCGGCTTGCGAGCTCCGGATAGCGCGCCATGAACAGCGCGATGTTCGTCAGAGGCCCGGTTGGCACGAGCGTGACCGGGCCCGGGCTGCTGACGAGCGTCGTCGCGATCCAGTCGATCGCGTGCACCGGTTCCGGCGCCCGGGACGGTGGCGGGAGATCGGGGCCGTCGAGGCCCGTCTCGCCGTGGACCTCCGCCGCCACGTGTCTTTCTCGGAGCAGCGGCCGGTCGGCGCCGGCCGCCACCGGGACCTCGGCGCGACCGACGTGATCGAGCACGCGGATCGCGTTCGCGGTCGTCTTCTCAAGCGTCTGATTGCCGGACACGGTGGTCACGCCGAGCAGGTTCAGCTCGGGGCTCGCGAGCGCGAGCAGCAGCGCGATCGCGTCGTCGTGACCCGGGTCGCAGTCGAGAATGATGTCGGTCATAGCGGAAGGGAGAGGAGTGGTCGCGTCGGCGGTGTGGCGGGAACGCTAACCGGCGCCGGCGTTTGAGGCGGACGCGCCGATTATCAGGGTTTGTCGGGATGTCTTGACAATTTGGCCGTGGGCTGGACAGGCGAGAGGATCCGTACCACGCCAGGCTCTGGTCGGTCGCCCGGCTATCTCGCCGGGCGCGATGGGGATCTCGAGGAATTCCGGCTCCTGATCGACCGGGTTGGGCGAGCGCTCGGTGAGCGGAGCATCATCTACTCGGGCCTGCGCGGCGTCGGCAAGACTGTCTTGCTGATCGAGTTCGACACGCTCGCTCGGGAGGCGGGGTGGGCGTCCACCGATGTACACGAGGTCGGCAGCCAGGCCGATTTCAGGACCACGTTCAGCTGGCGGTGATGGCCGCGCTTCACGAAGCCCCCTACAGGACGGCCGACATTGCAAGAGCCGGCTACCGGAGCCGAGGCAGTGCGTCGGAGCCACGAGACAACCTCCTGCGAAAGGACTTGATCTGGAGTCCTCGCCGCGGGGTAGTCGATTTCACCGTCCCGCAGTTCGCCGAGTACATACGACGCAACCACCCCCTGGAGGACTTCGAGGGGTAGCCCGAGGTTCGCGCACGGCTTATCGGCAATTGTCGTCTACCGGCGATAATCGGAGGTCAGGAGTCGAACAGGGCGACGGTCGGGCTCACGTCTGGCACACCGGACACCAGTACGTGGTCCTCCCGCCAACTCGGTCACGCTCAAGGCGGTGGCCGTCGCGCGGGCAGAGGCCCTCGCGCCGGCGCGCCTCGATGAAATTGCCCGTGTGGGCGCCGCCCTTGCGGATCGCCGACCGGACTGCGGCGCGGAGTTCGCGCCGGAGCCGGTCGAGGTCGTCGGTCGACAGCTCGGACGTGCTGCGCTTCGGCGAGATCCGCGCCTGCCAGAGAATCTGGTCGGCGAGCAGGTTGCCGATTCCCGAGATCGCGCCCTGGTTGAGCAGCCGCGCCTTGATCGCGGTGTGGCCGGCGCCGATCAGGCGGCGGAACTCGTCGCGGCCGACCATGGCGGCGTCGGGTCCGACGTGCGAGAAGTCGGGGTTGAGCACGGCGCGCCCCAGCCGGCGCTTGTCCCGGAGCACGAGCCGGCCGCCGTCCTCGAACTCGAGCGTGAAGCGGTCCCAGTGCGAGCTGTCCTCGGGGTCGACCAGGATTCGGCCGGCCATCCCGAGGTGCAGTCCGACGGCTGGGCCGTCGTCGGTCTCGAGCCACATGAACTTCCCGCGGCGGTGGGCGGTGGCGAGCGTATGGCCGGTCAGCGCCGCGGCGAACTCGCCCGGCTGATGGGGCCGGCACACGTACGTATCGGAGTCGTCGACGCCGGCGATCCGCCGGCCGAGCGCGGACTCGAGCGTCTGACGGGCGCGTTCGACCTCGGGTAGTTCGGGCATGGATTCAGCGTAGTGGCGGGGGCTTCTGTCGGGCCGGGCGGCCCGGCTCTCGGACCGAATCCCGAGAAAGTCAGCACTCGACGCCGCCGCTCGGCCGAGAGTGCCGATACTCGTGCCAGAGCCGAGTGAACGGGCATTCACGTCGGCGGGAGGGGTCGAGTGTCGACTTACTCGGGCCTTCACATGCGTAGACCCCTCAGGCGGGTCGCGCGGAAGTCAGCCGAGGATGAGCTCTTTATTGGCGTAGTCGATCGTCACTGACCCGAATCGGGACAGCACATCTGAGCCGAGCAGCCCGAACGGATGCGCGTTCAGTCCCGCGATCGGCGAGCTCGAGACGACGACCGTGGGCAGCGGCACCCCGCCCACGCTCCAGTTCGACACCCGTACCCGACGCGCCAGCGCGCACCCGGTCACGCCCCAAAGCTACCCCAGCGACGCCAGGGCAAGCGGCACGACCCGCTCAGCGCCGGCGCGGCGCAGCTGGCCGCCGACCATCGCGAGCGTCCAGCCCGAGATGCGCCGGTCGTCGAGCAGCACGCCGACCCCCCGCGGGGGCTTATCGACCACGCGGAATGCGCCGCGGACGTTCGCGGCCTGCTGGGCAGCATTGGCCATCTCACGTTGTGGATGCCGGTCCGAGACGCGGGCCACAAGCCGGACGTGGGGGACACCAACGCGCTCGGCGAGCCGCTCAAGCACATCGCCGAGGCGGACCGAAGGCACGCACGTCACCCAGTCGGCCCCCGTGGCGCGAACCAGATCGGCGAGCGCCCCGACGACGTCGCGCTCGAACTCACCGCTCGCGAGACCGCGCTCGATCGCCGGCCACCACCCGCCGTCGCCGAACCGCGCCAGCGCCCAGCCCGGCTCCACCCGCACATCCTCAGGGATCTTGCGCATGACGCCGCCGGCGTCGGGCGCCATCTTCTTGACTTCAAGCTCGATCGGCGTCGAACGCAGGTGCCGCCCTGCCGCCTCGACGAGCGCCGGGTCCGGTGGCGCGTCGAACCGAGGTGCGGCGCACACAGAGCACCGCCCGCAGTCCTCCGGGGACGGGTCGTCTAGTTCCTCCTGCAAAACCCGCATCAGGCAGCGGCCGTCCGAGCCGAACGCGGCCATCGCCCGCTGCTCGTTGCGGCGCAGGGCCGTCACCGCCGCGTATCGCTCGCCGTCATAGCTCCAGGACGCATCGGGCACGAGCTTCCAGCGACTGCCGTCGCGCGTCACCGCGCCCTCGACGTCGAGGATCTTCAGCATCGCCTCGATCCGGCCCATGCCGAGATTGACCACCGCCATCAGCTCGCGGGTCGTGCGTCCGTCATCGCCGGCGGCTTCGAGCTCAGCCAGCACGGCCATCACCCGCTCGCGATCGGGGAACGCCTGCTCGATGAAGAAGTCCTGGATCCGGCGGTCCTCGCCGCCACGGAGCAGCACGATGTCGGCGTGCTCGACGCCGCGGCCGGCGCGTCCGATCTGCTGGTAGTACGAGATCACCGAACCCGGCGCCTGGTAGTGCACGACGAAGCTCAGATCGGACTTGTCGTACCCCATCCCGAGCGCGCTGGTGGCGACGACCGCCTTGATCTCATTGCGGAGCAGGCGATCCTCGGTGGCGATCCGGTCGTCGGTCTCGTGCTCGCCGCTGTATGGCACCGCGGTGATGCCACGGGCAGACAGGAACGCGGCGACCTGCTCGGCATCGCGCTTGGTCAGCGTGTACACGATGCCCGATCCGTCCATGCGAGGAAGGTTCTCGGCGAGCCATGCGAGTCGCTCGGCCGGCCGCGGCAACTCGAGCACCTCGAGCCGGAGGCTCGGGCGCGCGAGCGGTCCACGGTAGGTGCGTAGCGAGCCACCGCCGAGTTGCGCGACGACGTCGTCGACGACCCGGTTGTTGGCCGTCGCGGTCGTGCCGAGCACCGCCACGTCGGGGGCGAGCGCGTCGAGCATGTCCTTGACCCGCCGGTAGTCGGGGCGGAAATCGTGTCCCCAATCCGAGATGCAATGGGCCTCGTCGATCACGAGCAGGCCGACCGAGGCGGCGAACAGCGGCAGCATCTCCTCGCGGAAGCGGGGGTTGTTGAGACGCTCGGGACTGATCAGGAGCAGGTCGATCGTCCCGGCGGCGAGTCGATCGCGGACTTCGTCCCACTCCTCGCGGTTGGTGCTGTTGATCGTGTGCGCTCGCAGCCCGAGGCGTTCGGCGGCGGCGATCTGGTTACGCATCAGCGCCAGCAACGGGCTGACGATCAGGGTCGGTCCGGCGCCCGCCTCGCGCAGCAGGGCGGTCGCGATGAAGTACACCGCGGATTTGCCCCAACCGGTTCGCTGCACGCACAGCACCCGGGCTCGGTCGACGACCACATCCCGGATCGCCTCGAGCTGATCCGGACGGAACTCGGCGTCCGGGTCATCGGTGAGAATTCGCAGCTGATCCAGGGCAGCGGCGGGGATCGTTTCGGAGTCGGTTATCGGCACTCTGAAGTACAAGAGTCGCAGGCGGCCCGGAAACCACCCCCAGCTAGGGTCGTAACGAATGCTGCATGTCCACCGAGCCGAGCGCGCAGACCGTCTTGCCGACGGCCTCGCCGAGACGCTGCTCGCGCCGCTCGAGGATCCGTTCGCGCCCGACGTGGTCGCGGTGCCGACGCGCGGGATCGAGCGCTGGCTGACACAGCGTCTCTCGACGCGGCTCGGAACCACCGGCGACCGCCAGGACGGGGTGTGCGCGAACGTCGAGTTCCCGTTTCCCGGCCGCCTCATCCAGGGAGCGCTGGCGGCGGCGACCGGGATCGATCCGGAGAACGACCCCTGGGTGGCGGAACGCTCGGTGTGGCCCCTGCTCGAGGTCGTCGACGAGTCCCTGGGCGAGCTGTGGCTGGCCACGCTCGCTCGTCATCTCGAGGGTGCGCGCGGCGACCCCGAAGACCCGATGCGGCGGTTCGGGGTGGTCCGCCACATCGCCGACCTGTTCGACCACTACGGGGTCCACCGGCCCGACATGGTGCGGTCCTGGCTCACGGTCGAGGACGCGGTCCCCGACGCGTGGCAACCCGAGCTTTGGCGCCGCCTTCGCACTCGGATCGGCGCCCCGAGCCCGGCCGAGCGCCTGACGCCGGCATGCGAGCGACTCCGCAACGACCCGCGGCTGCTCGACCTGCCGGCTCGGCTGTCGCTGTTCGGGCTGACGCGTATCCCGCGCTCGTACCTCGACGTGCTGGGAGCAATCGCGGCCCAGCGAGACCTGCATCTGTTCGTCCTGCACCCGTCGCCGTCGCTGTGGACGACCGTGGCAGCCGAGCTGGAGGCAGGCCCGGCGATCGCGATCAGGCGCGGCGACCGGACCATCGCCGCGGCCGCCAACCGGCTGCTCGCCTCCTGGGGCCGCGATGTCCGCGAGCTCCAGCTGGTGCTTGCGAGCGCGGGCGAGAGCGCGGACCACTACCACGAGTTGCGCGCGGCCCAGCCCGAAACGCTGCTGGGGACCATCCAGCGCGACATCCGCGAGGACCGCCAGCCGCCCGGCCCCGCGCTCCCGGGCGCAAGCGATCGCCGACCCGCCCTCGAGCGCGCCGACCGGAGCGTCCAGGTCCACGCCTGCCACGGCCGGGCGCGTCAGGTCGAGGTGCTCCGCGATGTCGTCCTGCATCTGCTCGAGGACGACCCGACGCTCGAGCCGCGCGACGTGATCGTGATGTGCCCCGACATCGAGACGTTCGCCCCGCTGATTCAGGCCACGTTCGGTTCCGGCCGCCGCGCCGACGACGACAAGGACGAGGACGCAGACAACCCGCGTGACAGAACGCCGGACCTCCGCATCAGGCTCGCCGACCGTTCGTTGCGCCAGACCAATCCGGTGCTGGGCGTGGTAAGCCAGTTGCTCGCGCTGGCCGACCAGCGCGCGACCGCGTCAGAGCTGCTCGACCTGGCCGGGCGTGACCCGGTTCGCCGGCGGTTCGGCTTCGACGACGACGACCTGTCGCGGATGCAGGAGTGGGTCGCCGCCAGCGGGATCCGGTGGGGGTTCGACGCCCCGCACCGCGAGCCGTTCAAGCTCGGCTCCCTCCAGGCGAACACGTGGCGGCGGGGCCTCGACCGGGTGCTGGTCGGCGTCGCGATGACCGAGGAAGACAGCCGTCTCGTCCAGGGGGTGCTCCCGCTCGACGACGTCGACAGTGGGGCGATCGACCTCGCCGGCCGGTTCGCCGAGTTCGTCGATCGCGCGAAGGCCGCGGCGGACGCGCTCACCGAACCGAAGCCGATCGCGCGCTGGATCGACGCGATCGCGAACGCTGCGGACTCGCTGACCGCCACCAGCGAACGCGAGTCCTGGCAGCGGCGCGAGCTGCAGCGCCTCCTCGGCGACGTCGACGCCGAGGCCGCCGACGGCACCTCGAGCGACGGCCCCGAGCTCGAGCTCGCCGACGTCCGCGTGCTGCTCGCCGACCGGCTCCGTGGCCGCCCGACGCGCGCCAACTTCCGCACGGGCCACCTGACCGTCTGCACGCTCGTCCCGATGCGCTCGGTCCCTCACCGGGTCGTGTGCGTCCTCGGGCTCGACGACGGCGAGTTCCCCCGCCGCACTCGCCGCGACGGCGACGACCTGCTGCTGGCTGAGCCCCACGTCGGCGATCGCGACCCGCGCACCGAGGACCGCCAGATGCTGCTCGACGCTCTGATGGCCGCGACCGAGCGGCTGATCATCACCTACACCGGCAACGACGAGCGCACGAACCTTCGCCGTCCGCCGGCCGTTCCGGTCGGCGAGCTGCTCGACATCGTCGACCGAACGGTGCGCTCCGAGCGAGGCTCGCCTCGCGATCAGGTCGTGATCCACCATCCGCTCCAGCCGTTCGATCCCCGGAACTTCGTCCCCGGCAAGCTCGTGCCGGACCGCCCGTGGAGCTTCGACCCCCAGGCGCTCGCCGGCGCGCAGGCCCTGCGGGGCCCTCGCAGTGGCGACGTGCCGTTCCTGCCGGCGCCGCTCCCACCGCGATCCGACACCGTTATCGAGCTCGACAACCTCGTGCGCTTCGTCGAGGCGCCCGTCCGCGCGTTCCTGCGCGATCGGCTCGGGATCAGCGTCAGCGAGTTCTTCGACGAGGTCGAGGATGAGCTGCCGGTCGAGCTCGATGCGCTCGGAAAGTGGGGCGTCGGGCAGCGGCTGCTCGACGGCGTGCTCGCCGGCGCGGAGCTCGACGCTTGCAAGAAGGCCGAGATCGCGCGAGGCACGCTTCCGCCCGGCCACCTCGCGCTGGCGGTGCTCGACGAGATCGGCTCAGTCGTCGCGCAGCTCGCGGCCGCGGCCAAGGGTCTCGTCGGCGACGAACCGCCGGGATCGCTCGACGTGAATCTCGCTCTGCCCGACGGACGCACGCTGGCCGGCACCGTCACCGGCGTGTGCGGCGCCAGGCTCCGGGCGATCTCGTACACGCGCGTGCGTCCGCGAGACCGGCTGGGCGCGTGGGTGAAGCTGCTCGCGCTTACCGCCGCACGCCCCGAGCGACCGCTCGAGTCTCTGGTGATCGGCCGAGCGCGCGCCGGCGCCTACCAGGCCGACGTAACCGTGGCGCGGATCCTGCCGGTTGGCGATGACGCGGCCGCACGCAGCCGAGCCGCGCTCGTGCAGCTCGCGATCCTCGTGGACCTCTACGACCGCGGCATGTGCGAGCCGCTGCCGCTTGCGTCCGACGCATCGGCCGCATACGCCCAGGCCGGACCGGCGGCCGCCGACAAAGCATGGACCAGCACGTTCGATTACCCGAAGGAGGACCGCCAGCCGGAGCACGTTCTCGTGTACGGCGGCGCGATCGCGTTGTCCGCGCTGCTCGAGCGGCCCCCGCTCGAGCACGAGAGCTGGTACCCGGACGAGCCGAGCCGCTTCGGCGCCTACGCGCGCCGTCTGTGGGACGGCCTACTCGCCCGGGAGGAGATCGGCGACCGATGACCGCGGTCTCGACGTACACCGACTTCGACGTCTGCGGCCCGCTGCCCTCGGGGGTCACCGTGCTCGAGGCGAGCGCCGGGACCGGCAAGACCTACACGATCGCTGCGCTGACCGCGCGCTACGTGGCCGAGGGGACGCCACTCGACCGGCTGCTGCTGATCACGTTCACGCGGATGGCCACGGGCGAGCTGCGCGATCGCGTCCGCGAGCGGCTCGTCGGATGCGAGCAGGCGCTGTCTTCGATCCTGGCCGGCGCGCCCGACCCCGGAACGGATCCGGTCGTGACCCTGCTCGCGTCGGGACCGTCCGACGATGTCCGCGTCCGGCGCGACCGGCTTGCCCGCGCCGTCGCCGATTTCGACGCCGCGACGATCGCCACCACCCACGGCTTCTGCCAGGAGGTGCTGGCCGAGCTCGGGACCGTGGGCGACCTTGATCGCGAGACCGCGTTCGTCGAGGACGTCTCGGATCTGCTCGAGCAGGCGCTGGACGATCTGTACGTGCGGCGCTTTCACCGCCGTGAGGCCGCCCGCTTCAAGCGCGCCGAGGCGCTCAAGATCGCGCGGGCGGCGGTGGACAACCCGATGGCGGAGCTCGAGCCGCGCGACGAGCCGACCGACACCACGGCGGCCATGCGCTATCGGCTCGCCCGGGCCGTGCGCGAAGAGCTCGAGCAACGCAAGCGGCGACTCGCGATCATGACCTACGACGACCTGCTGACCCGGCTCAACGACACGCTGGCCGGTGCCGGCGGACCGGCCGCACGCGCTCGGCTCAGCTCCCGGTTCGATGTCGTGCTCGTCGACGAATTCCAGGACACCGACCCGATCCAGTGGCAGATCCTCGATCGCGCGTTTGCGAAGGGGGGCGTCACGCTCGTCCTCGTGGCCGACCCGAAGCAGGCGATCTACGCCTTCCGCGGCGCCGACGTGTTCGCCTACCTCAACGCGGCCAAGATCGCCGGGACGCGCGCAACGTTGCGCGAGAACCGCCGGGCCGACCAGGACCTGATCGACGCCTACGACGCGCTGTTCGCCGGCGCGAAGCTCGGCGACGAGGGAATCGCCTACCGCGAGGTCCGGGCCACGCCGGCGCATAAAGAGCGCCGATTGACGGGCGCGCCGAGCGACGCTGCGTTGCGTGTGCGGGTCGTGCTGCGCAAGGAGCCCTCGATCGAGACGACCTACAACGGGTTCGCCGCCACCGACTCCGCCCGCGAGCACATCGCTCGCGACCTCGCTGCCGACGTGGTCGCGCTGCTGTCCTCGAAGGCGACGATCGAGCACCGCGCGCCCGACGGAGAGCCGACCCGGCACGAGCCGGTCTGCCCGCGGCACATCGCGGTGCTGGTCCGCACTCACGCCACCGCGAACCTGGTTCGCGACGAGCTCGCCCGCGCGAGCGTCCCGGTGGTGATCAACGGGGCAGGGAGCGTGTTCACGACCCGATCGGCGCGGGACTGGCTGGCCCTGCTGGAGGCCATCGAGCGACCTGCGTCGCCGGTCCGGGCTAGAACTGCTGCTTTGACTCCTTTTCTGGGCTGGACGGCCGAACGTATCGCCATTGCCCGGGAGGAGGAGTGGGAGGAGGTCCACCGCCGACTTCACCGCTGGAGCCGGATCCTGCGCGATCGCGGCGTCGCCGCGCTGCTCGAGGCGATCACGGTCGGCGAGGACCTGGCCGCCCGAGTGCTCTCCTCCAGTGACGGCGAGCGGCCGCTGACCGATATACGCCACCTCGCCCAGCTGCTGCATCGGGCCGCGAGCAGCGACCGGCTCGGGGTGACCGCGCTGCGCGGGTGGCTCGCGGAGCGTGTCGCCGACGCCGATCGCGACGAGGGTGAGGAGGAACGCGCGCGCCGGCTCGAGTCCGACGCCGAGGCGGTACAGGTGCTGACGATCCACCGCAGCAAGGGCCTCGAGTTCCCGGTCGTGTACTGCCCGTTCCTCTGGGACCCGACCTGGATCCGGTCTGGCGAGCCCGTGGCGTTCCACAATCCGGCGACCGGCTACAAGCACACTGTCGACGTCGGTCTCGAAGGGCGGACGTTCAAGCGGCATGCGGATCAGTACGTGATCGAGCAGCGCGGCGAGGACCTGCGCCTTGCCTACGTAGCGCTGACGCGCGCCAAGCACCAGGCGGTGATCTGGTGGGTAGGCACGAGGTACAGCGGCAATTCGCCGCTGGCTCGGCTGCTGTTCGCAAAGGACGAGGACGGAGTCGTCAGGGCGTTCGGTGACTCGACCCCGACCGACGCGGCCGCGGTCGAGCGCTTCCGGGAGCTGGCCGCGGTCGCGCCCGGGCGGATCGCGGTCGAGCGCTCGACGCTCGCGGGGGTACCGTCGGCATGGAGTCCCCCGCTCGAGCCCCTTGTCGACCTGACGGCCGCGCGGTTTGACCGCCACCTCGATCTGTGGTGGCGGCGGACCTCCTACACCGACATCACCGCCGAGGCACACGACCCGCTGGTCGGGAGCGAGCCCGAACGGCCGGTTTTGAGCGACGAGCCCGAAGCGCCGACCCCGGTGGCGGTTTCCGGCGTTGTCGCGCCGGAGCTCGCGCGTGAGTCGCCGCTCGGGACGGCACCGGTGGGGGTCGACTTCGGAACGTTCGTGCACACCGTGCTCGAGGCGACGGACTTCGCGGCGCCCGACCTTTCTGCCGAGCTCGCGGAAACCGTCGCGGGGGCTCTGTCGCGGCGGGCCCTTGACCTGGGTGATTCCGAGCGGGTCGTTGACGGGCTGCGGGCGGCAATTGAGTCGCCGCTCGGGCCGATCGTCGGCGGCGTCCGGTTGCGGGACGTAGCGCGGGCGGACCGTCTGGACGAACTCGAGTTCGAGCTGCCGCTCGCGGGCGGCGATGAGCCCACCGGTCGGCTGACGCTGGAAGCGATCGCCGGCGTGCTCCGCTCGCATTTGGCGGCCGACGATCCGCTGGCGGCGTACGCCGCAAGGCTCGAGGACCCGGCGCTGCGGTCGCAGGTGCGGGGCTTCCTGACCGGCAGCATCGATCTCGTGATTCGCCTGGACGGGCCGAGCTTCGCAATCGTCGATTACAAGACGAACTGGCTCGGACCGGCCGGCGAGCCGCTGACGCTTGCTCACTACCAGCCCGGGGCGCTCGCGGCGGAGATGAGCCGCGCGCACTACGGGCTGCAGGCGCTGCTCTACACGGTCGCGCTGCACCGCTACCTGCGCTGGCGGCTGCCCGGATACTCGCCGGACCGCTGTCTGGCGGGCGTGCTCTACCTGTTCGTTCGTGGCATGGCAGGCGATCCGAACGCCGGTGTGTTCGCGTGGCGCCCGCCGGGAGCGCTAGTGGAGTCGCTGAGCGACGTGCTCGATGGGAGCACGGGGTGAGTGCGCTCGCCGATCCGTTCGAGGCGCGGCGCGCCGCGGGCGCCACCGGGCCGTTGCGCGAGTTCAACGAGATCGGGGTGCTGTCGGCGGCGGACGTGCACGTCGCCGCGCGGCTCGCATCCCTTGTCGGTGAGGAGGAGGAATCGGTACGGCTCGCGGTCGCGCTGGCGGTGCGTGGCCCGCGGCTCGGCCACGTGTTCGTCGACCTGGCCACGATCCGCGACACCGCCAGCGTCGAGTCGGACGCGCCGGTCGACTTGTCGGAGCTGCCGTGGCCCGGGGTCGAAGAGTGGATCGGGGCGATGGCCGCGAGCGACCTGGTCGCCGTCGGTGAAGACGGTGGCGCTCCGTCCGAGGCGAGGCCGCTGCGGTTGCTCGGCACCCGGCTATATCTCGACCGGTATTGGCGCGACGAGCGAGCGGTCGCCGCCGATTTGAACGAGCTTCGGGCGAGCGGCCGGCTGGACGTGATCGCCGGCGGCCCCGGTACCGGGAAGACGACGAGGGTGGCTCGGATGGTCGCGGAGTTGCTCGAGGGAGATGCGCGAGAGCCACTGATCGCGCTCGCCGCGCCGACCGGCAAGGCGGCGGCGCGACTGCAAGAGGCCGTCCACGAGGAAACCGCGCGTATGCCGGTCAGCGAGTCGGCGCGAGGACAGCTGATGGGATTACGCGCATCGACGCTGCATCGGCTGCTCGGGTGGCGGCCGCGGAGCCACAGCCGGTTCGCGCACGACCGCGGCAACCGCCTGCCGCACGACGTCGTGATCGTCGATGAGACCTCGATGGTGTCGCTGTCGCTGATGGCGCGCCTGGTCGAGGCGGTGCGTCACGACGCACGGCTGATCCTCGTCGGCGACCCGGGACAGCTCACCTCGATCGAGGCCGGCGTCGTGCTTGCCGACATCGTCGGGCCGGGAGTGGGGAAGGGCATCGTCGTGCTCGAGCGGGTGCACCGCTACGGCGGCGGCATCGCCAAGCTCGCCGAGGCGATCCGCCACGGCGACGGAGATGGCACGGTCGAGGCGCTCAGCACGGCGCCGGGCGAGATCACGTGGCTCCCGCTCGATGTGGACGAGGCGGAGGCCGGCGTCGAGGTGGTCCGGGACCGCGCGGTCGCGGCCGGGATCGAAGTGGCTGGAGCCGCCCGGCGCGGAGCGGCCCTCGAAGCTCTGGGTGCGCTCGGGGGGTTCAGGCTACTGTGCGCTCACCGGCGCGGGCCATATGGGGTGAGCGATTGGACCTCCCGGATTCAGGGCTGGCTCGCGCCGCATATCGAGGACATCGAGCAGCGCGACTACGTCGGCCGTCCGCTGCTCGTGACCGAGAACGACTACGAGCTCGGGCTGTACAACGGCGACACGGGCGTGATCGTCGAAGGCGCGGGGGAGCGGCCCTCGGCGGCGTTCGAGCACGGTGGCGAGGTGCTCCGGTTCAGTCCGCTGCGGCTCGGCGCGGTCGACACCGCCTACGCGATGACGATTCACAAGAGCCAGGGCTCGCAGTTCGATACCGCCGCGGTGCTGTTGCCTGCGGCGAGCTCTCGCATCCTGACGCGCGAGCTCCTCTACACAGCGGTCACCCGCGCCCGCCGGGAGCTCATTCTGGTCGGGACCGAGGAGGCAGTGCGGCAGGCGGTCGCCCGCCCGGTGGCGCGGGCTTCGGGACTGCGTGAGCGGCTTTGGGGTGTAGCCGTCTCCCAGCCGCAGGCCCCGGCACGAGGAACGCGGTGAGCGCGAGGACCATCAGCGTCGCAACGACCGCCGCGATCAAAATCACGAGCGACAGTGGGTTCCCCCGCTCGCCGTGCTCTAGCGGAGGAGACAACTCGCTTGGAGCATCGAACACGATCGGTCCGAGCGTCCTCCACGAGCCCGGCTCGGCACCCGCAGCCGTCCCGCTCGTTTGCTTCTGTGCGCGTGCTTCAGGCGACGCCAGTTCATAACGACCGACGCGCCGCGGGGCGATCGCGAGGGATTCTGGTGGAGTGACCATCCCCGCAGGCTCTTGCGTCGTATCCAGGTCCGAACTGTCCATCTGACCCGGAGAGCGAGGACTTGGGGGTGGTGATACAGAGGCACCGTAAAGCGCGTGCGACGGTGCGCGGAAGGCGGTCAGAAACTACCTAACCGCTCACATTCCGAACGGTCCGACTGTTAGTGTTGGGCGCGTGGGGGCTGCCGTGGAGTTCATCTTCCTCGGCCCGTTCGAGGTGCGCGTCGACCACGAAGCCGTCGACACAGGCGGCATGCGCCAGCGAGGCCTCCTTGCGATCCTCGCCCTGAACCGGAACGAGGTGGTTTCGACCGACCGGCTCATCGACCAGCTCTGGGGAGGCGAACCGCCGTCCACTGCCCTACACACCGTGCAGGTGTTCGTCTCTCGTCTGCGCAAGGCGCTGGCCGGCGGTGCCGACCGCCTTGTAACCAGGGGCCCCGGTTATGCGCTCGAAATCGATGCCGATGCGATCGACGCTGCTCGCTGCGAGCGCATGTACACGAGCGCCCGAGCGGCCCTCGCGACCGGAGACTATCCCCGCGCGGAGAGCCTGCTCCGCGACGCCCTGGCGCTATGGCAGGGGGTTCCTCTCGCCGATTTCACATACGAGCCGTTCGCCCAAGCCGCGATCGCCCGCCTCGATGAGTTGAAGCTGAGCTGCCGTGAGGAACTGATCGAAGCCGAACTCGCGCTGGGGCGCCATCAGCAGCTGGTGCCGGAGTTGGAGGCGTTCGTGCGTGAGCAGCCGCTTCGCGAGCGGCCTCGCGGCCAGCTTATGCTCGCGCTTTACCGGTGCGGACGCCAGGCCGAGGCGCTCGAAGACTTCCGCGAGGCGCGCCACAAGCTGATCGACGAACTCGGTGTCGAGCCTGGTGTCGCCTTGCGAGCGCTACACGACGCGATCCTGCGTCAGGACGCGAGTCTGGACCTTCCCGTGCCATCGTCCGAAAGCACCGGGCCGCAGCTGAGCCAGGGTGACGCTCCTGCGCTTGAGCAGGCCGTTTCGCCGATTCAACCGACGCGCGGTAACGGTGACGCGGAAAGCCGAGTCGAGACCGATGCGCCGCGTCGGGTGCGCAAGGCGCGCAAGGTCGTCACGGTCCTGTTCGCCGACGTGGTGGACGTCACAGGGCTGGCGCGCCGGTTGGATCCTGAGGCCTTGCACCAGTTGATGTCCCGGTACTTCAATGAGATGCGTGCCGTGTTGGAGCGTCACGGCGGGACGGTCGAGCTGTATCTCGGTGACGCGGTCATGGCCATCTTCGGCGTTCCCGTTGTGCACGAAGACGACGCGCTGCGCGCGGTGCGGGCGGCCGCCGGCATGCGCGACGCGCTGCCCGGTCTGAACCGAGAGCTCGAGCAAACGTGGGGTGTGCGGCTTGACATGCGCATCGGTGTGAACACGGGTGAGGTCATAGTGGGTGACCGAGCCCGCGGTGAGCCACTGGCCGCCGGCGCCGCGGTCAGGTTCGCCAAGCAAATCCAGGAGGAGGCCGCCCCGGGCGAGATCCTGATCGGCCAGGCAACGTGCCGGCTTGTTACAGGCGCCGTACGGATCGAGGCCGTCGAACGAGACAGCCGGGCTGGTGCGGGCCCGATCGACGCGGTTCGCTTGATCTACGTGCGTCCTGCCGGTTCTCCGGGGCGTCCACGTCGGTTCCACTCGCCGCTGGTCGGCCGCCGGCGCCAGCTCGAGGCGCTCTCGAGCGTGTTCTCCAACATCGCTGCCGACCGAGCCTGCCACCTCTACACGGTGCTCGGCTCAGCAGGCGTGGGAAAGTCGCGCTTGGCGGCGGAGTTCGTCGAACAGCTCGGCGACGGTGTCACCGTGCTAGCGGGGCGATGCCTACCCTACGGCGAGGGCATCACGTACTGGCCGCTTGCCGACGCGTTACGGGAACTGGCAAGCTCAGGCGGCGGTCCAGGCGAGAAGCTCTCGGTCGAGACGATCGCCGAACAAGTCCCCGATGAGCCAAAGGCGCAGTTGATCGCCGAGCGGGTGGCTGCAGTTCTCGGAGTCGGTGCTCCCGTGGCGTGTGCACCGGAGGAGACGTTCTGGGCGGTGCGGAAGCTCCTCGAGGCGCTCGCGAGCCGCCGGCCACTCATTGTCGTGTTCGACGACATGCACTGGGCAGAGCCCACATTTCTCGATCTGATCGAACACATTGCGGATTACTCGCGCGGGTGCCCGATCTTTATTCTGTGTATGGCGCGGCCCGAGCTGCTGGACGAGCGTCCGGGCTGGTCAGGAGGCAAGCTGAACGCCACCTGCGTGCTGCTGGAGCCGCTCAGCCACGACGATTGCGCGGAGTTGGTCGCCAATCTCCGCGGGTCGATGCCGTTGTCCGCCAACTCCGAGGCCCGAATCGCTGAGGCGGCCGAAGGCAATCCTCTGTTTGCCGAAGAGCTGCTGGCGATGATCATCGATGACACGCAGGCCGGTCGCGGGGCCGGGGGGCGGGCGTCGGACGACGCATCCCGCCTGTCGCTCCCACCCACGATCCAGGCGCTGCTGAGCGCTCGGCTCGAGCTGTTGCCTGAGGACGAGCGCGCGCTCGTCGAGTTGGCGTCGGTAGAGGGCACCCAGTTTCACCGCGGCGCCCTCGACGAACTCGATCCGGGTCGGTCAGACGTAGCCGTAGAGCGCAGCCTCAGCGCTCTCGTTCGCAGGGACCTGATCCGTCCGGACCGGGCGACCTTCGCAGGGGAGCAGGCCTTCCGATTCCGTCATGTGTTGATCCGCGACGCCGCCTATGAGTCGCTGCAAAAGGACGCGCGCGCTGAGCTACACGAACGCTTCGCAGGCTGGCTCGAGCGCACAGTGGGTACCCGGATACCGGAGTTCGAGGAGATCGTCGGCTACCACCTCGAGCTTGCCTATCAGTACGTCGAGCTCCTCCGAGGCACCGGCGCGGACGCTCAATCCCTCGCGGCCCGGGCAGCTCGGCGGCTGGAATCCGCAGGACGACGGGCGCTGAGCCGAAGCGATCTTCCCGCGGCGATCGGACTGCTCGAACGGGCAGCCGCGTTGCCTGTCGATGACGATCCGCTCCGCCCGACCCTTCTCGTGGATCTTGCGGCCACGGAGATCGAGGCAGGCAAGCTCAGGAGGGCCAACTCAGTGCTCGTCCAGGCCATGGGACTGGCGGCGGCACATCACGACGCGCGCGCGTCCGCACACGTCGAAGTACAGCGCCAATTCCTGCAGCTCGAGGAGGTCACGGGGCAAGGAACCAACGAAGCGAAGGAAGTCGTCGAGCGCGTGCTCCCCGTCTTTGAAAGCGCGGGCGATCACCTTGGACTGTGCCGAGCACTTCGGCTTCGGGCCTACGCGCACTGGCTCGAAGCGCACGCGGCCGCGGCGGCTGGCGCTTGGTCAGAGGCGGCCGAGCACGCCCGCCTTGCCGGAGCGGAGCGGGAGCGCATCGAACTTCTCACATGGGTCGCCTCGTCGCTGTTCTTCGGCCCGACTCCGGTAGATGAGGCGATTGTCGGCTGTGAGCAGATCCGAGGCGCCGTGAAAGCGGATGCGGCGGCCGAGGCCGCGACGTTGCATCCACTCGCCGGGCTACACGCGATGGGCGGCCGCTTCGCGCTCGCTCGGGAACTTCTGGCCACCAGCCGGGCTCTCCGCGCCGACATCGACCCCACGCTCAACTTGGCCGTTTCGCATCCGAGGGCGATCGTCGAAATGCTGGCCGGCGATCCAGCAGCCGCTGAGATGTATCTGAAAGCGGACTCCGACACTCTTGACGAGATGAAAGATGAGTCACTGCTCTCGACGACCGACGCCTTCCGGGCGCAGGCGATCCTCGCGCAAGGTCGCGACGAGGAAGCGGAGCACTTCACGAGGCTGAGCGAGGAACGTGCCGCGCCGAGCGATCTACTCACCCAAATCATCTGGCGGTCCGTCCGCGCCCGCGTTCTTGCCAGGCGCGGGAACATCGAAGAGGCGGAGTCGCTCGCCCGTCAAGCGGTCAGCCTGGCCGAGCAGACCGACTTTCTCAACCAGCGTGCAGATGCGCTTGTCGACCTCGCGCACGTCCTCCGCCAGGCCGGACGCCATGAGGAGGCGCTCTCGACGGGTGCCGAAGCCCTCGATCTCTACCAACAGAAAGGAAACTCGGTTGCCGCAGCGAGTGCTCGTTCGCTCCTCGCTCATCTGAGCGACGACATCACCACACGCGGCGGCACGTCACAGACGGTCGCGGCAGGTCCCAATCATTCACCATCCGGCTAACGATTCGCATAGGGGGTAAGTCAGTGGGAGCATCAAATATAAACGCGGTTACGCTGCATCCCACCGTGCGGGGCGCGGTCACTATCAGTGGCAAGGTCACCACAAAAACCGGTTGCCACGTCTCGTTGTTGCACGTTTGGCTCGCCCAGCCGGGGAACCCTGGCGCCGGCCTCGCGATCGACTATCTCGCGGACAAGCCCAAGGGGTCGTTCGCCGGAGGGCCATTTGTCATAGACACCTCCACCTTGGCCCCAGGCAACACGGGCGTCGTTGGGGACTTCGTTGGAGGACCAGCGACCGTATCTGTGATAGCCGTCTTATCGGATACGACCGGGGCAGTGCAGGAAGTCCTTGAGTGGAGTCTGATAGTTGTGCTCGCCAAGGGTCGGGTCAGAGCAGGCGCCACCACGAAGGCCCCAGGCAAATCGCCCTAGCTCCGCAGGCCGAGCCACCATGGCCTTGGCCCAGAAGCGCGCGACCCGGTCGGCTGGCCGCGGTCTGTTCGGGTCGCGCAAGTCACTGACACACGAGACAGAACCCGGCACGGTCGCCACCGGCTTACGATGGCCGTTCGGGCACGGACTGCCTCCGAGCTATGAACGAGGAGGACTCTGTGATGGCAGAGCGTGTGGAGATCCCGGGGAGTGAACGACAGGCCGATCCGCGGCATCAGCAGGTCGGCGAGGTCGATCGCGACAAGCCGATCGAGGTGACCGTGTACCTGCGGCCGTCGGGCTCGCTCGACTGGGTCGATCAGGAAGCCGGTCGACCCCCGTCGGAGCGGCGGACGATGTCGCGGGAGGAGCTTGCGGCCGCAACCGGCGCGAGTGATCAGGACATCGCCGCCGTGCGGTCGTTTGCCAGCGAGTACGGCCTCGAGGTGACCGGCGTCGACAAGGGACGCCGGGCGGTGACGTTGCGTGGGACAGTCCAGGCCGTCGGAGAAGCATTTGGTGCGCAGGACCTGCAGTTGTTCGAGCACCCGACGGGCGGGCAGTACCGCGGCCGGCAGGGGCCGCTGACCGTTCCGAATGCGCTGGGGGATGTGATTACGGGGGTATTCGGGATCGACGAACGCCCGCAGGCGCGAGCGCACCTGCGCCAGAGCGCGACTCCGACCCAGTCGTACACGCCGCCCGAGGTCGCTGCCGCCTACAGCTTTCCGACAAGCGTCAACGGCTCAGGTCAAACGGCGGCGATCCTCGAGTTAGGCGGCGGTTTCAGTCAGACCGACCTCGACACCTACTTCAGAGGCCTTGGGCTGACGTCGCCGAGCGTTAGCGCCGTCAGCGTTGACGGGGGCAAGAACTCGCCGGGCACCGACCCGGATGCCGATGGCGAGGTGATGCTGGATATCGAGGTTCTCGGCTCGGTGGCGCCGGGCGCCAAGATCGTGGTGTATTTCGCGCCGAACACCGATCAGGGCTTCATCGACGCGCTCTCGACTGCGGTGCACGACGCGACTAACAATCCATCGGTGGTCTCGATCAGCTGGGGCGGTCCCGAGGATTCCTGGACTCAGCAGGCCCGCACCCAGATGGAGCAGATCCTCACCGAGGGTGCTGCGGCGGGTGTGACGGTCACCATCGCGTCGGGCGACAACGGCTCGACCGACGGGGTGACCGACGGTAAGCAACACGTCGACTTTCCCGCCTCCGCGCCACACGCACTTGGGTGCGGCGGCACCAAGCTGACAATCCAGAACGGCCAGATTGCGAGCGAGGTCGTCTGGAACGAGCTCCCCGACCACGGCGCCGGCGGCGGTGGAATCAGCATCGAGTTCCCGGTGCCGTCCTACCAGTCCGCAACCAAAATGCCGAATAACGTCGACACCG
>Ga0335076_10000581_pt1 | contig 34206 bp, 33 predicted proteins | sample Lox_Sample_25_FD_206717 | JGI IMG/M metagenome (GOLD analysis project Ga0335076, IMG submission 206717) | Soil microbial communities from Loxahatchee National Wildlife Refuge, Florida, United States - Lox_Sample_2.5 | ecosystem: Environmental > Terrestrial > Soil > Wetlands | place: USA...
GCCCGGGTGATGCGGATCGACACCTCCCGAGCGCGCGCCCTCCCGGGCGTGGTGGCGGTGGCCACGGCGCGCGACGTGCCCGGCGAGCGCTGGGTGGGGCTCATCTACCCGGACTGGCCGGTGTTCGTGGCGGAGGGCGAGGAGGTCCGAGCGGTGGGAGACGTGCTCGCGGCCGTCGCCGCCGAGAGCCCGCGCATCGCGCGCGAAGCCGCGGCGCTCGTCGAGGTGGAGTACCAGCCGCTCGCCCCGGTGCTCGATCCCGCCGTCGCCATCCGGCCCGACGCGCCGCGCGTGAATCCCAAGCACGAGAACATCCTCTCCGTCACCCGCTTCGCGCGGGGCGATGTGGAGGCGGGCCTGGCCGCCTCGGCTCACGTCGTCTCCGGCACCTGGGCCACCCAGCGCATCGAACACCTGTTCCTCGAGCCGGAGGCGGCGCTGGCGGTCCCCCTGCCGGACGGCCGCCTCCACCTCTACACGCAAGGGCAGGGGATCTTCGACGACCGGCGCCAGGTGGCGTCGGTGCTCGGCGAGCCGGAGGAGCGCCTCTTCGTCGAGCTGGTCCCGAATGGAGGGGCCTTCGGCGGCAAGGAGGACATGAGCATCCAGGCGCAGACGGCGCTCCTCGCGCGCCTCGCGAAGCGCCCGGTGCGCATGGTGCTCACCCGGGAGCAGTCGATCCGAATGCACCCCAAGCGGCACCCCATCACCATGGAATACACGGTCGGCTGCGACGCCGAGGGGCGGCTCACCGCCGCCAAGGTCCGCCTCCTCGGCGACTCGGGCGCCTACGCCTCGGTGGGCGGCAAGGTGCTGGAGCGCGCCGCCGGTCACGCCTGCGGCCCGTACCGGGTGCCGGCCGTGCAGGTGGAGGCGATCGCCGCCTACACCAACAACCCACCCTGCGGCGCCATGCGCGGGTTCGGCGTGAACCAGACGAGCTTCGCCATCGAGGGGTGCGTCGACCTTCTCGCCGCCAGGGTCGGCATCGACGCCTGGGAGATGCGCTTCCGAAACGCCCTGCGGGTGGGCGACACCTTCACCACCGGCCAGGTCCTCGAGAAGTCGGTGGGGCTCGAGAGGACGCTCCTGGCGGTGAAGGACTCGTACTACGCCGCCCGCAAGGAGGGGCGGGCGGTGGGCATCGCCTGCGGAGTCAAGAACTCGGGCATCGGGAACGGCGCAGTCGAGTACGGCAAGTGCCGGCTGGTGGTGGAGCGGGACGGGAAGGTCGGGCTGTATGCGGGCTTCACCGAGATGGGGCAGGGGCTGCTCACCATCCTGACCCAGTGTGCGGCGGAGGTGACCGGGCTACCCTCCACCACCTTCCTTCCTCGCGTCGACAGCCGCTTCGAACTCGGCGCAGGGCAGACCACCGGCTCGCGCGCGACTCTCCTCGGCGGCCGAGCCGCCGTGGACGCGGCCAAGAAGCTGCGCGCGGACCTCGAGGAGGGGCGCTCGCTGGCGGAACTCGCCGGACGAGAGTACGTGGGCGAGATCGTCATCGACGACACCACCGCCCCTGGCAAGACGAAGAACGGGAAGGTGAAGACGCACACCTCGTTCGGCTGGGCCACGCAGGTCGTGATCCTCGACGGCAAAGGTGCGCTCGCCCGGGTGGTTGCCGCGCACGACGTCGGCCGGGCCATCAATCCCCAGCAGTGCGAGGCTCAGATCGAGGGCTCGGTCCACATGGGGCTCGGGTACGCGCTCACCGAGGAGCTGCCCTGCCGCGACGGCATGCCAGTGACCTTCAAGCTGCGCGACATCGGGGTCCTGCGCGCCCAGCACATGCCGGAGGTGCAGGTCATCCTGGTCGAGGACCCGGAGCCCGAGGGACCCTTCGGGGCGAAGGGGGTGGGGGAGATCGGCCTCGTTCCCACCGCCGGCGCGGTGGCGGGGGCCCTCGAGGCGTTCGACGGCGTTCGGCGGAGGCGCCTTCCCATGAAGGACTCGCCGGCGGCCCGGGCCATCAACGTGGGCCGGATCGCCGACGCCGATCGCGACCAGTGGCATTGATCGGGCTAAGACTGGAGGGCGGAGTGCCGAGCCACCTTCGCATCGACGGGCGCCGTCTCTACGGTCGGCTGGAGCAGCTCGGGCAGGTGGGCGCCCTTCCCGGAGGCGGGGTCTCGCGCCTCGCGCTCTCCGACGCCGACCGGGGAGGCCGCGATCTGGTGGTGGGCTGGATGCGCGAGCTCGGGCTCCAGATCTCGATCGACGCCATCGGGAACGTGGTCGCTCTCCGCAGGGGACAGGAGGAGGGTGCGCCGGTGATGACGGGCAGCCACATCGACACCGTCCGGACCGGGGGCCGCTTCGACGGCAACCTGGGCGTGCTCGCCGGCCTGGAGGTGATGCGGACGCTCGAGGACGCCGGCGTGCGGACGCGGCGACCGCTGGCGGTCGCCTTCTTCACCAACGAGGAGGGCAGCCGCTTCCAGCCCGACATGATGGGGAGCCTGGTGTACGCTGGAGGGCTGCCGCTCCAGGAGGCGCTCGCCACCGTCGGCATCGACGGCACCACCGTGGCCGAGAACCTCTCCCGCATCGGGTACGCGGGGGCGGCCCCGGTAGGTGCCCCCCGCGTGCACGCCTACGTCGAGCTGCACATCGAGCAGGGCCCGGTCCTGGAGGCCGAGGGCTTCACCATCGGAGCGGTGGAGGGCGTCCAGGGCATCTCCTGGTCGGAGTTCACCCTCAGCGGGGAGTCCAACCACGCCGGGACGACCCCGATGCGCCTGCGGCACGACGCCGGGTTCGTGGCGGCGGAGATCGCCTCGTTCGCGCGCCGGCTGGCGCGGGAGTTGGGAGGGGACCAGGTCGCGACCGTGGGGGCGTTGACGCTCTCCCCCAACCTGGTGAACGTGGTGGCCAACCGCGCCCTCCTCACCGTCGACCTGCGAAACACCGACGAGGATCGCCTGCAGCTGGCCGAGCGGCGACTGTTCGAGTTCGCGGCCAAGGCCGCCTCCGACGAGGGCGTCGGCCTGTCCCGGCGCTCCCTCGCCCGTTTCGAGCCGGTGGCCTTCGACCGAGAGCTCGTCGCGCGGGTGGAGGCCATCGCCCGCGGTCTCGGCCACCGGGTCCGGCGCCTTCCCAGCGGGGCCGGCCACGATGCGCAGATCCTGGCCTCCGTCTGCCCGGCGTGCATGATCTTCGTTCCCAGCACGCGCGGCGTGAGCCACAACGTCGAGGAGTACACCTCGCCGATGGACGTCCAGGCTGGAGGAGACGTCCTGCTGCAGCTCCTGCTCGAGCTCGCGCAGTGACCCGGTACCTCGTCCGCGACGCCCGCATCGTGAACGGCGACGGGGTCACCCCCCCGTACGCCGGCGACCTGCTCGTCGAGGACGGGGTGGTGGCGCGGCTGGGCTCGGTGGCGAGCTCGGAGGCGCGGTCCGCCGACCGCGTCGTCGACGCACGCGGCCGCGCCCTGGCGCCCGGTTTCGTCGACACCCACAACCACGGGGCGCTCGGCGGAACCGCGCTGGGAGAGAGCGGCCTGCCCAGGGCCTGCGAGCTCGCCATACGCGGCGGGGTGACAAAGCGCATCTGCGGCGTCGACGGCCTGTCGCCGGCTCCGGTGAACGCGGACCAGCGCTCCCAGTACGCGGCCCAGCTGAAGCCGCTCGACGGCTCCATCGAGGGCGAGTGGCCCTGGTCCTCGGTGGCGGAGTTCCTCTCCTGGCACCGGGGACGCTCGGTCACCGACATGGGGCTCTACCTCGGGCACTCGGCGGTGCGACGGGTGGTGATGAACAACCTGGCCCGGACGGCGACGATGTCCGAGCTGGCCGCCATGGGAGAGGTGGTGCGGCGGGAAGCGCCGCTCACCCTCGGGCTCTCGACGGGCCTGGTCTACAACCCGGCCGTTTACTCCGACCGGCACGAGCTGACCGAGCTCGTCCGCGCCTACAACCAGGTAAAGCCGGGGGCGCTCTTCCCCCACCTGCGCTCGGAGAGCGACGCCGTCGTCCAGAGCCTGAGGGAGGTCCTGCAGGCCGCCGTCGACGGAGGAGGCGGCTACTGCAACGAGCACTCCAAGATCGCCGGCGCGCACAACTACGACCGCATCGGCGAGATCGAGTCCCTGCTCGCCGACGCGGCAGCGCTCGTCCCCACCATGGAGAACATGTACCCCTACACGGCCGGTTCGACGACCGGCGACGCCATCTTCCCCCCCGAGGTGCGGGCGGGCTCCCGCGCCGAGTTCCTGGCCCGGCTCTCCGACCCCGCCCTGCGCCGGGCGACGGGGGAAAGGATGCGAGGCGACAGCGCCAACTGGGACAACTTCGTCCGCTTTTGCGGGGGCCTGCAGGGAATCCAGATCGCCGGGGTGAAGCCGGGGGTCGGGGACGCCTGGCTGGGCAAGAGGCTCGGCGACGTGGCGCGCGCCGCCGGGGCACCGGACCTCGATTCCCTCGCCGCCTACGACGCCGTCTTCGACTTCTTCCTCGCCAACGGGGGCGAGGTGGCGATCATCACCCACTACGGCAACGAGGCGACGGTGGAGCGCTTCTTCCGCCGCCGCTCCATGTCCATCTGCACCGACGGCCTCATGCCCGGGCCCGGGCAGAAGCCCCATCCGCGCGCGCTCGGAGCCTTTCCGAAGGCGCTGCGGATGGCGCGTGAGATGGGCATCCCCCTCGCCGAGATGGTGTGGCGGCTCGCCACGCTCCCGTGCCGCTTTCTGCGCCTCCCCGACCCCACCCTCCGCCCCGGGGCCGACGCCTCGCTCGTGCTCTTCGACCCCGCGGGGGTCCGTGAGCAGAACGACTACCTCCGTCCGCTCGTCCCCCCGACCGGCATCGACATGGTCTGGGTGCACGGGGAGCTGGTCCTCGACCACGGCCGCCTCATCGCGCCGAGCCCCTTTCCCGGGCGCGTGCTCGCGAGCGAACCCTTCGCCTAGGGGGCCGACCGGAAAACCGGGCCGAAGGGGGCCCGAGGCAGGTACCGGCCCGAGCCGGCCTCAGCCCGCAGATCGCCGTCGACCCAGAGGTGGCGGCCGCGGGCGAAGGCGTGGACCACCACTCCCTTCACCTCGCGCCCTTCCCAGACCGAGAAGTCGGTGCGCTGGTGCTGGGTGCGCGCCGAGAGCGTCTTGCGCCGGGAGGGATCGAGGACGACGACATCCCCGTCGGCGCCGACCTCGAGCGACCCCTTGCGGGGCCAGAGCCCGAACGCCTTGGCGGCGTTGGCGGAGGTGAGGGCGACGAAGCGCTCGGGAGTGAGGTGCCCGCCGTTGACGCCCAGGTGCCAGAGCACGTGCAGGCGGTCCTCGACGCCCCCGCAGCCGTTGGGGATGCGCGTGAACTCCGCGGCGCCGAGCCGCTTCTGTTCCTTGGTGAAGCAGCAGTGGTCGGTGCCGGTGACGCTCAGTGCTCCGGCCTCGATGGCACGCCAGAGGGCCTCCGGGTGGCCCTTCGGCCGGTAGGGAGGGCTCATGACGTGCCCGGCGCTGAAGTCGAAGTCGGGGCTCGCGTAGACGGAGTCGTCGATGGCGAGGAAGCCGGGCAGGGTCTCCCCCACCACCTTCACCCCGCGGCGGCGCGCACCTCCGATGGCGTCGGCTGCCTGGGCTGCCGAGACGTGCACCACGTAGAGGGGCACGTCCAGGATCTCCGCCATGGTGATGGCGCGAACGGTCGCCTCCCCCTCCAGTTGCGGCGGGCGGGAAAGCGGGTGGCCGAGGGGCCCCGTCCTCCCCTCCGCCAGCAGCTTCGCCTGCAGGTGGGCGATGAGTTCGCCGTTCTCGGCGTGGACCTGCGGGAGCGCTCCCAGCTCCCGGCAGCGCAGGAAGCCCGCCACGATCTCCTCGTCGGAGAGCATCAGGCCGCCCTTGTAGGCGAGGAAGAACTTGAAGCTCGTCACCCCGTGCGCCCGGACGAGCGCCTCCATCTCGCGAGCGAAACGAGGCCCCCACCACGACACCGTCATGTGCAGCCCGTAGTCGACCGTCGACCGGGAGGCCCATCCCTGCCATCGGGCCAGCGCCTCGAGCGGCGACTCGCCCTTGTCCGGGCCGACGAAGTCGAGGATGGTCGTCGTCCCTCCGGCCGCCGCCGCGGCCGTCCCGGTGAAGAAGTCGTCGGCCACCACCGTCCCCATCGTCGGCAGCTGCATGTGGGTGTGCGGATCGACGCCCCCCGGCATCACCAGGCACCCGCCGGCGTCGACCACCTCCGCCCCGGTGGGCGCCTCGAGCCCGTCGCCGAGTGCCGCGACGAGGCCGTCCCGCACGAGGACGTCTGCCCGTCTCGTCGTCTCGTCGGTGACGACCGTGCCTCCGCGAATGAGCGTCGCAGCCATCCTGTCGCCTCCGTTCTCGCGCCGGTCCGGCATCCCTTGAATACACCCGTTCTTCCCCTGATACTGCGGGCCCGTGCGCCCGGTCCACCTTCCCTTCGCCCGCGACGCCTCCCCGTGACTCCACCCCTCCTCATCGGGCCCGATCGGAGCGGCAAGGTGGTGGCGATCGCCGACGGGCGGGTGACGGCCGAGCCGCTCGAGGGCGCCCTGCGCCTCGCCTGCGCCGACGGCGACATCGCGCCCGGGGCGGTGTGCGCTCACACCCATCTCTACAGCGGCCTGGCGCGCTACGGCATGCCGCCGCCCCGGCCGCCGCCCCGCAACTTCCTCGAGATCCTGGAGCGCGTCTGGTGGCGCCTCGATCGGGCCCTCGACGTCGACCTCCTGCGGGCGTCGGCGCGGGACGCCATCGGCCGCGCCCTGCTTGCCGGGACGACGGCCATCGTCGACCACCACGAGTCGCCCCGGTTCATCGAGGGATCCCTCGCCGTCCTGGCGGAGGCGTGCGACGAGCTCGGGATCCGCGCGCTCCTCTGCTACGGGGCGACCGAGCGGAACTTCGGCATCGAGGAGGCCCGCCGGGGACTTGCCGAGTGCCGCCGCCTCCCGGCCTCGCTGCTCACCCGGGGAATGGTGGGCCTGCACGCGAGCTTCACGGTTTCCGACGAGACCTTGCGGGAGGCCGGGGAGCTCGCCCGCGACCTGGGGACGGCCGTGCACGTCCACGTCGCGGAGGACCTCGCCGACGTGGCGGACGCCAGGGCTCGCGGCGCCAGGGGGCCGCTCGAGCGGATGCTGGCGCTCGACGCCCTCCCGCCCGGCTCCGTCCTCGCCCACGGGGTCCACCTCGGCCGGGAAGAGGTCGAGCTCGCCTCCTCCGCCGGGCTCTGGCTCGTCCAGAACCCTCGCTCCAACGAGGGGAACCGGGTGGGCTACCCCCGCTTCCTCGGCCACGCCAGACGGGTGGCGCTCGGGACGGACGGCTGGGACGCCGACATGGGAGCGGAGGAGTCGGCGCTCTTCCGGCTCGCGGCCGCCCATGGCGACGAGAAGGCTGCCGGCCGGCTGGCGGCGGGCCAGGCCCTCGTCGCCGAGGCCTTCGGCGCCGCCCGATCGCCCCTGGCCCCGGGAAGCTTGGGGGACGTGGTCGTCCGCGAGCGGGGCGTGGTGCGGCACGTGGTGGTGGACGGGCGGGTGGTGGTGCGGGATGGGCGTCTCCAGGCCGCCGACATGGCGGCCGTCGCCGTCGCCTCGGAGAGCGAGGCGAGGCGTCTTTGGGGTCGAATGGCGGAAGTCGCCTAGCGGGCAGGTTTTCTTCGGAGAAGGAGCACGACATGGCGCGCCTGGGGCTGGAACGAAAAGTGGTGGACCGCGGAACCTACGAGCGCACGCTCGGCCGCTTCCGCGACGCCGGGGTACTGCTCCCCACGCTCGGAGAGGTCCAGGATCCGTCGACGGTGCCCGCCGCCATCCGCGCGCGGCTCGCCTCGATCGACCCGGATGCCGCTCACCCGCTCAACCTGTTCCGCGTGCACTGGTTCAACGACGAGAGCCGCCGCGGCCTCTCGGCGGTGCCCGGGCACCTCGAGCTCCCCCCCGCCCTGACCGGGGTGAGGGCTCGGATCGTCCTCGCACTCGGGGACCGCTTTCCCATGATCCAGGCGCACAAGGTGCTCGCCGCCTACGGCTGCCTCGTCCCGCGCGTGGTGACGGGCCAGTTCGACCCCACCCGGCACCGCGCGGTCTGGCCGTCCACCGGCAACTACTGCCGGGGGGGGGTCGCCATCTCCCGCATCCTCGGCTGTCGGGGCGTGGCGGTGCTCCCCGAGAACATGAGCAAGGAGCGTTTCGACTGGCTCGACCGCTGGGTCTTCGACCCGGGCGACATCGTCCGCACGCCGGGATCCGAGAGCAACGTCAAGGAGATCTACGACGCCTGCGCCGCGATGGACCGCGACCCGCAGAACATCATCTTCAATCAGTTCTGCGAGTTCGGGAACTACCTCGTCCACCGCACCGCCACCGGATCTGCCCTCGAGCGGCTGTACCGCTCGCTCACCCAGGGGCGCAAGGGGGCCAGGCTGGCGGCCTTCGTGTCGGCCTCCGGCTCCGCCGGGACGCTCGCGGCCGGCGATCACCTGAAGCAGGCCTTCGGCGCCAAGATCGCGGCCGTGGAGGCCGCGGAGTGCCCCACCCTCCTCTGCAACGGCTTCGGCGAGCACAACATCCAGGGGATCGGCGACAAGCACGTTCCCTTCATCCACAACGTCATGAACACCGACGTGGTCACGGCGGTGAGCGACCGGGCCACCGACACGCTCTTCGTCCTCTTCAACACCGAGGTGGGCAGGCGCTACCTTGCGGAGCGGCGCGGCCTCGACGGAGCGGCGGTGGCCGGGCTCTCCCACCTCGGGCTCTCGGGGATCTGCAACCTGCTGGCCGCCGTCAAGCTCGCCAAGTACTTCGACCTCGGTCCGGAGGACGTGGTCCTGTCGGTGGCCACCGACGGAGGGGCGCTCTACGGCAGCGAGGCCGCCAAGTCAATGGAGCGCAGGTTCGGCAACCGCTTCGACGCGGTGGCTGCGGGGGAGACCTGGGCCGGCTCGCTCGCGTCGGCCGGCACCGACAACCTGCTCGAGCTCACCCACCTCGATCGCAAGCGGATCTTCAACCTCGGGTACTTCACCTGGGTGGAGCAGCAAGGGGTGTCGCTCGAGGACTTCAACGCGCGCGCCAGCCAGTCCTTCTGGGACGGGCTCCTCGAGCTCGTCCCAGCCTGGGACGCCATGATCGCCGAGTTCAACGCGAAGAGCGGCGCGGCCGCCCCGCTCGCCTCATGATCCTGGGCGCAGTCCGCTTCGCCTGTCACGGGTGCGGGGCCGTGGTGGACGCGGTCCGGGCCCTTCCGTTTCGCTGCCCCAACGCCGGAGAGCGAGGGGTCGACCACGTGCTCGTCCCCGGCGGCGGCGGGGCGGAATTTGCTCGCTCGGCCGAGGAGAACCCCTTCCTGCGCTACCGGGCCCTCCTGTCGCCGTACCGGGTGGCTCGGGCGGGCGGGCTCTCCGACTCCGCCTACGGCGAGCTGGTCGAGAGGCTCGACTCGGCGCTCGTCTCGGTCGACGGGCGCGGCTTTCGCACCACTCCCCTTCGCCTTCAGCCCGCGCTGGCGCGCTCGGCGGGCGTGCCGGGCGACCTGTGGGTGAAGGACGAGACGGGGAACGTCTCCGGCTCCCACAAGGCCCGCCACCTCATGGGGGTGATGCTCTACCTTCGGGCGCTGGAAGCGGCCGGCCTTCCCGCCGGGGAGGGCATCCGGGCGCGCCGGCTGGCGATCGCCTCCTGCGGGAATGCGGCGCTGGCGGCTGCGATCCTGGCGCGGGCCGCCGACTGGCCGATCGATGTCTTCATCCCGCCGAGCGCGAGCGCGGCGGTGGTGCGGCGCCTGCGGGACCTGGGCGCGGGCATCGCGGTCTGCGAGAGGCGCGCCGGCGAGATGGGCGACCCCTGCTACCTGCGCTTCGCCGAGGCGGTGGCGGGAGGGGCCATCCCCTTCGGCGTGCAGGGCACGGCGAACGGCCTCGCCGTCGAGGGCGGCCGGACGATGGCCTTCGAGCTGGCCGACGCCCTGCGGGCCACGGGTGCGACCCCGGAGACCCTCTTCGTGCAGGTGGGCGGCGGCGCTCTCGCGAGCTCCCTCGCTCAGGGGCTGGCGATCGCTGTGGCAGCAGGGGTCCTGCCCCGGGTCCCGCGCCTCTTTGCGGTCCAGACAGCCGCCTGCGCTCCGCTGGAGAGGGCGGTCCGTCTCGCGCGGGGGGTACCGCTCTTCGAGGCCGCGCGCTCCCGCTCCCGCTTCATGTGGCCCTGGGAGGGGACCCCGACGAGCCTCGCGGACGGGATCCTCGACGACGAGACCTATGACTGGTGGGCAGTCACCGACGGCCTGCGCCGGAGCGGGGGCGGCGTCGTGGTCGTGGAGGAGGACCAGGTGGAGCGGGCGAGAGGTCTCGCCGAGCGCGACACCGGCGTCCGCGCCTCGGCCACCGGGACGGCCGGGCTCGCCGGGGTCCTCGCTTCGCCCCCGGCCGGCGGCGCGGCGGTGATATTCTCCGGCGCTGCTCGCTGAGAGGCCGCCGCCCGACTGCCGCCCCCTCTTCCGGAGGAACTCGACATGGCTTTGAGCCCGCCCAAGACCCCCGAGGCCGGCGGCAGCGGAAGCGGCAACCCCTACAAGGACGAGATCATCGTCTCCTGGCCCGAGCTGCACCGAGACGCCCGCTACCTTTGCCACCTGCTCCACGACCTCGGCGACTGGAAGGGCATCATCGCCATCACCCGCGGCGGGCTGGTCCCCGCCGCCCTGGTCGCCCGCGAGCTCGACATCCGGCTCATCGACACGGTGTGCGTGGTGAGCTACGGCGGCGGCACGGCGGAGAAGGTCCAGGGGGAGCTGAAGTGGCTGAAGAGGGTGCAGGGAGACGGAGAGGGGTGGCTCCTCATCGACGACCTCGTCGACACCGGTCGCACCGCCAAGGCGGTGCGCGAGGAGCTTCCCAAGGCCCACTTCGCGACCCTGTACGCGAAGCCGCTCGGCAGGCCCATCGTCGACACCTTCGTGAAGGAGTTCAGGCAGGAGAAGTGGATCTACTTCCCCTGGGACATCGACTACCAGTTCGTCTCTCCCATCCGGAGCCGCCCGGGCGAGAAGTGAGGGGCCGGCGGGCCGCCGCGAACGGGTGAGACCGGCCGCCGCCGGTGCGCCCCATGTGGGCGTCGCCGCCCCATCGCTCCGACGGTACCTCCTCGTCGCATGCGCCCGCGGCTACGCAGAGAGGGCGATCCTGGCCGAATCGGCGGCGCGGGACGCCCGTGATCGCGGAGACCGCCAACGGGCGGCTCGAGCGCCCGAGCGATCCCTGCGCCATCGTCATATTCGGGGCCACCGGCGACCTCACCAAGCGCAAGCTCCTCCCCTCGCTCTACAACCTGGTCTGCAACGGCCTGCTCCCGAGCGAGTTCGCCTTCGTGGGCGTGGCGCGTCGGACACTCACCGACGCCGGGTTCCGGGAGGCGATGGGGCAGGCTCTCCGGGAGTTCGCCACGCGGCCGGTGGAGGCCCGGGTCTGGGACGACTTCTCCTCGCGCCTCCACGCGGTCACCGGCGACCTCGACGACCTCTCCACCTACCGGCGGCTGGGCGAGCGGCTGGCGGAGCTCGACCGGGAGCACCGCACCGGCGGGAACGCCCTCTTCTACCTGGCCACGCCGCCCGACGCCTTCGCCCCCATCGTCGAGCGCCTGGGAGCGGCGGGCCTCACCGCCGAGGACGGAGGACGCTGGCGCCGGGTGGTCGTCGAGAAGCCCTTCGGGCGCGACGCGGACTCGGCCCACGCCCTCGACGAAGCGCTGAAGCGGGTGCTGCGCGAGGAGCAGATCTTCCGCATCGACCACTATCTGGGGAAGGAGACGGTCCAGAACATCCTGGTGTTCCGCTTCGCCAATGGCATCTTCGAGCCCATCTGGAACCGCCGCTACGTGGACCACGTCCAGATCACGGTGGCGGAGGAGATCGGCGTCGAGGGGCGTGGCCTCTCCTACGACCGCGCCGGCGCCCTGCGGGACGTGGTGCAGAACCACGTCTTCCAGCTTCTCGCGCTCGTCGCCATGGAGCCGCCCTCCTCGCTCGGCGCCGAGGCGGTGCGGGGCGAGAAGACGAAGGTGCTCGAGGCGGTGCGGCCCATGTCGCACGAGGAGATCCTCCAGTGGGCGGTGCGTGGCCAGTACGGCGAGGGGTTCATCGACGGGCACAAGGTGTCCGCCTACCGGCAGGAGCCGGGCGTTCCGCCGGCCAGCATGACAGAGACCTACGCCGCCCTCCGCCTCCAGGTGGAGAACTGGCGCTGGGCCGGCGTGCCCTTCTACGTCCGATCGGGCAAGAGGCTCGACCGCCGCCACAGCAGCGTGTCGATCCAGTTCAAGGCGCCACCGCTCACCCTCTTCCGCGGGGCGGGAGTGGCGGAGATCGAGCCCAACCGCCTGGACCTGCACATCCAGCCGGACGAGTCGATCGCCATCCAGATGAAGGCCAAGCGGCCGGGCTCGTCCATCCGGCTCGCCCCCGTCCAACTCGCCTTCAGCTACCTCGACTTCGGCCCGTTGCCCTCCGCCACCGGATACGAGCGCCTGCTCTACGACGCCATGGTGGGCGACTCCACCCTCTTCCACCGCGCCGACGAGGTGGGAGCGGCTTGGCGCGTCCTGACGCCGGTCCTGGACCTGTGGGCGAGCCTTCCCGCTCGGGACTTCCCCAACTACCCGGCCGGAAGCGACGGCCCGGAGAGCGCCCGGGAGCTCCTGCGCCGCGACGGGCGGCGCTGGGTGGACCTCGAGTGACCTCGAGCCACGCCGACGGCCGCGAGCGACTCCCCCCCTTTCGGCTCAGTCGTGCGTCATCCACGCTTCCCAGGCGGCGCCCACGAGGAGCGGTCCTCCGGGGAGCGTGGCCTGCGACTCCACCGCCTCCCCGAGCGCCAGGCGGACGAGAATCGCGGGAAGGTTCGGGCCGGGGGACGCGAAAAGGTGCACCCACGCCGGGAAGCGCGCCTCCACCCGCACGAACTGGTACTCGCCGGACGGGTCCCGGAGCAGATCGATCTCGACAGGGCCCCGGAGCCGCGTCTGGCGGACGAAGGCGAGCACCCGTTCCTGCAGGGCCGCGTCCTGGGCGGCGACGCCCACCCAGCGCTGGGACTGGCCCTCGGCGTCGATCTTCCTGAGCGCCACCAGGCCGGCGACGCCTCCCGCGCCGTCGCCGACCACCGCCACGGCGTAGGCGCCGTTCTGCGCCCCCCCGCCCGGCGGGTGTCCCGGGAGTCGCGCGGCCGTCCTCAGCAGCTCGAGCTGGGCGGCGGTGGGAAGGAACGTTCGGACCCCGATGGCCGCGAGGTCCTTCTCGATGGCCAGGAAGGCGATCGTGTCGGCCGAGCGCGCCGGGAGGAGCACGTCCACCGGGCAGCGGCTCCTCAACTCCGAGAGCCGCTCCACGAAGGCCGCCCCGTCCTCCGGTGGTGGAGCGGAGAGCACGTTCCAGAGAGAAAGGTCGGCGGCCCGGAGCCGGGCCGCGTCCTTCTCGGCGGCGATCCCGACGACGCGATCGACGAAGCCCTTGGCCGCGCGAAACGAGCGCGCGACCGAAACCCCGGGGCTCCCCGCCCCGGGCTCAATGGTCGCGATCGCGACGGTGCACCGTCGCGGCGACGTGGTGGAAAGCACAGGACCCCTCCCGCGTTCCATTCAGCCGACGGTCCGGACCGCGCCCGGCCAATCGTTTGTGCTCACACAGTAACACACCCCGCCGGGGTGCCGCAGGCCGCGAGCACGTGACGCCAAGGCCTTCACCCCGACGGGTGTCCCCGGGATCCAGGTTTCGCGGAGGCTTTGCTCGAGGTCAATGACAGCGCGACGTTCTGCCGCTCGCGCCCGACCCTAGCGACCCTCGTCGTCCGGGCGAGTCTGGGCGGCGTGCCAGTCGAGGAAGGCCCCGTCCATGCCTTGAATGTGCTCCAGGAGCCAGCGGCGGAGCTCGGCCATCCGCTCCGCTCCGCCCGGGTCCCCGGCGGCGTGCCCGGCCTGGATGGCGCGGATGTCGCTCATGAGCCGGACGTGTTCCGCTGCGTGGGCGCCGGCCCGCGGATAGCCGAGCTGCCTCATGAGGCGCTCCTCGGTGCGGAAGTGCGCCAGGGTGAAGTCGACGAGGCGCGTGAGGGTCTCCTCGGCGAGGGCGCGCTCGCTGCCCCCGGTCACCAGCTGCCCGAGGAGATCGACGAGGCTCCCCTGCACGCGGTGGTGGACCTCGACCGCCTCCAGCGCGCCCGGCACGTCGTCCATCTCGCCCTCCTCCTCGAAGGGACGAGGCTCAGGCCGTCTTCACCCGGGCCGCGTCCTGCAGCCCCAGCTCCTCGATGGCCATCTCGCGCATGCGGTACTTCTGCACCTTGCCGGTGACGGTCATCGGGAACCCGTCCACGAACTTCCAGTAGCGGGGGATCTTGTAAGTGGCTATCCGGCCTTTGCAGAAGTTTCTTAGCTCCTCGGCGGTGAGCTGGGCCCCCGGCCGGAGCTTCACCCATGCCATGAGCTCCTCTCCGTATTTCCGATCGGGGACCCCGATGACCTGCGCATCCGCGACCTCAGGGCGGGTAAACAGGAATTCCTCCACCTCGCGCGGGTAGATGTTCTCTCCGCCGCGGAGCACCATGTCCTTGATACGTCCCACGATGTTGACGTAGCCGCCCTCGTCCATGGCCGCGAGGTCGCCGGTGTGCATCCAGCGCGCGGCGTCGATGGCCTGTCGGGTGGAGTGCAGGTCGTCCCAGTACCCCAGCATCACCGAGTAGCCCCGCGTACAGAGCTCCCCGGCGGTGCCCCGCGGGACCGTGCGACCGGTTCCCGGGTCGACGATCTTGATCTCCACGTGCGGGTGCACGCTGCCCACCGTGGAGACGCGCCGGTCGAGCGGATCGTCCACCCGGCTCTGGGTCGAGACCGGGGAGGTCTCGGTCATCCCGTAGCAGATGGTGATCTCCGGCAGGTGCATGTCCTTCTGGACCCGCTTCATCACCTCCACCGGACACGGCGAGCCGGCCATGATCCCGGTCCGCAGGCTCGAGAAGTCTGTCGTGGCGAAGTCGGCGTGATCGAGCTCGGCGATGAACATGGTGGGCACGCCGTAGAGCGAGGTGCAGCGCTCCGCTTGCACGGTCTGCAGCACCCGGGCGGGCTCGAAGCTCTCGCCCGGGAACACCATGCAGGCCCCGTGGCTCGTCGCCGCCAGGTTCCCCATCACCATCCCGAAGCAGTGGTACAGAGGGACGGCAATGCAGATGCGGTCCTCCTCGCTGTAGCGGAGGGTCCGCGCCACGAAGTATCCGTTGTTGAGGATGTTGTGGTGCGAGAGGGTGGCGCCCTTCGGGAACCCGGTCGTCCCGCTGGTGTACTGGACGTTGATGGGGTCGTCGGACTGCAGGGTCCGCTCGATGAGGTCGAGCTCCTCCTCGCTCACCTTCTTCGACTCCTCCGGGAGCGAGTGCCACTCGTGGTCGATGACGAGCGTCTGCTTGTGCTCCGGACAGCGCTCCTCCACCTCGCGCACCATGGCGAGATAGTCGGCCCCCCGGAAGCCGGCGGCGGTGACGAGCAGCGAGATGCCCGACTGCTTCAGCACGTGCTCGAGCTCGTGAGCGCGGTAGGCGGGGTTGATGTTCACGAGTATGGCGCCGAGGCGCGCCGCCGCGTACTGGAGCACCACCCACTCGAAACGATTCGGCGACCAGATGCCGATCCGGTCGCCCTTCTTCACCCCGCGCGCCAGCAGGGCCCGGGCGACCGTGGAGGTCTGCTGCCAGAGCTGCCGGTAGGTCGCCCGGTAGCTCTGGTGCGGGACGACGACCGCCTCCCGATCGGGGAACCTCTCCACCGTGCGCCGCAGGTTCTCGCCAATGGTCTCGCCCAGCAGCGGGACGTCGCTCGCGCCGTGGACGTAGGAGGGAACGGACATGGGGGGTCCTCGTCGAAAAGGGGGCGAGCCTACTGCCGCACGCAACGGGTGGGTAGACGCGCTGCGTCGGAAGCCGATATCAGGCGCCCCGCCGGAGGCGGCTCTCCGCCCCTCTCGCGATGGCCATCGCGGCCGCGGCGCAGAGCGATCCCCACAGCGCTCCCCCCACGACGTCGAGCGGCCAGTGGACCCCGACGTACACCCGGCTCCACGCCACCCCGGCTGCGATGGCGTAGAAGGCCGGCCACAGGCCCGGCCACGCCGCCGTCCCCACGAGCGCCATGGCGAAGAAGTTCGCCGCGTGCAGGCTGGGGAGCGACCCGACGTCGGCCGCCGGAGCGATCCAGCGGACCGACCCGGGCGGCAGGACGAACACCGGCCGGCCGCGGGCCAGCAGCGGGCGCAACACCTGTGACCCGAGGCCGTCGGAGAGAGCCAGGGCGAGCGCCAGGGCGAGGAGCCAGCGCCAGCGCGCCGGCGCGCGCCAGAAGGCGAGCGCGGCGGCGAGCGCGAGCCCGACCACGGCTCCGAACCAGGGGCTCGACAGAGCCTGCGCCAGGGCGTCGACCCATCTGCCCCCGTCCACGTTCACGGCGTGGAAGGCGCGCTCTTCCCAGGCGAGGTGGTGGTCGGCGATCACGGTCTTGAGCCTAGCGCAGGGAGCGGTAGATTGACGAGGGTGCCCGCTCTCCCGCGGGCACGGGGAGCCTGATGCGGCGAGCGGCGGGCGCATTCACGGTCTTTCTCGCGATGGCGGCCTCGCAGGCCGGCGCTGCAGGGCCTCACGGCTGGCTCGAGGTTTCGCCGCCCGTGAACTGGAACCGCCCCGGAGCGAGGATCCCGCGCGCCCCGGCCCCGGCGGGCGACCCCCCCACCGCCGAGCGCTGCCGCGGAGGAGTGGCACGCCCGGCGGAGAACGCCCTGGAGCGGGAGGTGACCCGGGCGGGCTGGACCCTCTTCGGCGGCGCGGAGGCAAACGGGCGGACTCGGATGGTGAGCGGGTGCACGAGCGTGGACGGGATGTGTCGCCCGCTCGGGTATCAGGTCTTCGTGTTCGTCGACGGCCGCTTCGCCGGAACGCTGTCGCCGAGGCCCATGGACTCCCGCGCCGACGGAAGCGTGCGGGTCGGGCGCCTCCTCTCGTCCCGGGCCGTCTCCGCCGAGATGGCGCGCTACGCCGCTGCCGACGCGCTCTGCTGTCCGTCGCGCGTCTCGACGGTGCTCTACGAACTGCGCGAGACCGCCGGCGGCCCGCTCCTCGTCCCGACGAGCGTCACCACGGCACCCGAGGCGACCTCTCCCGCGGGGGCCTGCGGCGCGGCCCCGACGGCGACCTCCCCGCGACCGCCCGTCGCGGCCCGCGGAGACTCCTGCGGCAACGGAGCCTCGTCTCGCTAGGGACCCGCCCGCCGTCGAGCCCCGAGACCCACTTGGCCCTCGCCCGCCCTCCTCCCCCCGGGCATGATGTCGTAGCGAAAGCAAAGGAGGGCGCATGAAGGTAGGCGCTCGCAATCGGATCGTGGGGAAAGTCACCGACATCAAGAAGGGCTCGGTGATGTGCCAGGTCGAGGTGAAGGTGTCTGACCCCGCGAGGATGGCGTCGGTGATGACCGTCGATTCGGCGAAAGAGCTCGGCCTGAAGAAGGGGGACCGGGTTGAGGTGGTGGTGAAGGCGGTGAACGTCCTTCTCCTGAAGAGGTAGTCTCGGGCTGGCTCGGGCCCGCGCGAGAGGCTCGGAGCTACCCTCCCCCCAGGGAATCCCTAGCTCCGGTAGTCGGCGTTCTCGGTGATGTACTCGTGGCTCCGGTCGCTGCCGAGGACCTCGCACGCCCCGTCGCCGAGCCCCAGGTCGACCTCGATCTCCACCGCGCGCTCGTGGCGGGGGAAGTCGACCGGCGGCCGGAAGGTGAGCCCGTCCGCCGGCGGCACACACGCGTACAGCTCCGCCTCCTTCAGCTGACGGTGGAGCCTTTGCTCCATCTTCGCATCGAGGCGCATGGCGCCTCCGCTGAAGATCGGCTCCCCGCCCATCCGCACCCGCACCCGCTCGGGATCGAGCGCCATCCCCGATGGGCCGGCGTACTTGCCGAGCGCCGCGAGGAGCCTCCCCACGTTGGGATCGTTGCCGTTCACCGCGCACTGGACGAGCGGGGAGTTGGCGACGGCCTTGCCCGCCTCCCGGGCGACCCGGTCGTCGGGAGCTCCGCGCACCGCGACGCGCACCACGTGGTGGACGCCCTCGCCATTTCGCACCACGTCCTCGGCCAGATCCCGGCACACGCGGCCGAGCGCCTCGTGGAAGAGGCGGCGCTCGGGGGCCTGGTGCCGCATGGAGGAGACGAGCACCACGGTGTCGGAGGTGCTCGTGTCCGAGTCGACGGTGATGTTGGCGAAGCTCGCCTCCACCGCCTCTGCGAGCGCGAGGCGAAGCTCCTCTCGCGGCACCGCCAGGTCGGTGAGGAGGAAGACCAGCATCGTGGCGAGGTTGGGCTCGATCATCCCTGCGCCCTTGGCGATGCCGACGACGCTTCCCTGGCCCACGACGGCCCGGCGGACCTTCGGATAGAGATCGGTGGTGGTGATTCCCTCCGCCGCCGGGAGGGCGGAGTCAGGCCGCAGGCTCGCCACCAGCCCCGGCAGCGCGGTCCGCATGGGGTCGACGGGCAGCCGCCAGCCGATGACACCCGTGGAGGACGGCAGAACCTCCCGCGCCCCCACCCCGAGCAAGCTCGCCGCGGCCGCCGCCACCTCCTCCGCCGCCTCCACCCCGCCCGGCGCGCACACGTTCGAGATCTTGTTGTTCACCAGGATGGCGGCGAGCCTCGGCTCGGCGAGTCGCTTTCGCCCGACGATGACGGGCGCCCCCGGGAAGGCGTTGCGGGTGAACATGGCCGCGAACGACGGGGTCGGCTCCTCGAGCGCGAGGAGGGTGAGGGTCATCCGGGCCGTCTTCGCCACCTCCGCCGGCGTGAACTCGAAGCGGGTGGTGCCGACGCGAAACCCGAGCGGGAGGGGGGCCTGCGTCTCGAGCCAGTTGCGGTGAGCCTGTCGGCTCTCGAAGGTGAGGTGGGTGCTCGGCATGCGCGCCATCCAACCCCCGCCGCGGCCCTGCGTCAACGTCCGCTCTGCCGGAGGCGAGCCCGGCTCGGAGACGGGCGCTCGCCGTCGCCGCCCCCGTCGGCCTCCCCCCGATGTGGTGGACCCATCGATCTCTTTGCGTTTTCCACCCTTTCATGGGACGAGTTTCGGCTCCCCACCGGAGCACCAGCCCAAATTCCTCAAGCAATCGGAGGCCGTATGAAGCAGATCGTGCGCTCGCTCCTCGCCGTCGTCGCCGCGGCCCCGCTCGCGGTACTCGCCCAGGCACCCTCCATGCCCAGCACCGCCCAGATGCAACAGGCCTCGGACTCCGCCAAGGCGTCCGCGACGAAGGCCACCGGCGATGCCAAGGCTTCCGCCGCGAAGACCGGAAACGCCGCCAAGGCCTCGGCCCAGAGCACCGGCAACAAGTTGACCGATCAGGCGAAGACGGAAGGGAAGAAGCAGGTGAAGAAGGGCGGCGACGCCGCCTCGAAGAAGCTCGGCAGCACCGCCGGCACCGCGGTGGCCCCCGCCGAGAAGGCGGGCGAGGCCGGTGTCGACAAGGGGGTCGACGCCGCTGCCGCCAAGATGGGCGTGAAGTAGGCCCGTTTCGGGCCTCTTGCCTCGAAGGCCGCCGCCCGGGTGAAGCCCGGGGCGGCCGTCCCTTTTCTCCCCGGCCCGCTGGGCCGTTCTCCCAGGGTGGATGCGCCCCCTCGGGGTAGGCGTGCGCCGGAGGGCCGCGGCTGTACCCTTCCCCCATGCCCAGCGAGGGTATGGTGACCGCGCCCCCCGCCTCTCTGGAGGTGAGCCGCGATCCGGACGCCACGCTCCGGGTGCGCCTCGCCGGGACGTGGCGCCTCGAGACCGAGACCCCGAGCCCGGCGGAGGTGGAGGCGGAGCTCTCGCGCGGGAACGTCTCTCGCGTCTCGGTGGACGCGAGCGGCGTCTCCTCCTGGGACAGCGCCCTTGTCGTGTTCCTCGCTCGCCTGGTGGCCGCGTGCCGCGCCCGCTCCACCCCGATCGAGCGCGCCGGGCTGCCGACGGGACTGCAGCGTCTCCTCGACCTGGTCCAGGATTCGGCGACGTTAGAGGGCCGTGCCGAGGGGAGGCCGGCCTTCCTCGAGCAGATCGGCGAGCGCTCGCTCCTGCTCCTCGGTCGGGCGAAAGACACGAACGGGTTCGTCGGCTCGACGACGCTCGCGCTGGCGCGATTCGCCCTGCGCCGCGCCCGGTACCGGTCCGCCGACCTGGGCCTGCTCGTGCAGGGCGCCGGGCCCGAGGCGCTCCCCATCGTGGCGCTCGTGAACTTCCTCGTCGGCATCATCCTGGCGTTCGTGGGGATCACTCAGCTGCGTCGTTTCGGGGCCGAGCATTACATCGCCGACATCGTGGGCATCGCGGTGGTCCGGGACATGGCCGCGCTCATCACCGGCGTGGTGCTGGCCGGGCGCAGCGGGGCCGCCTACGCCGCCCAGATCGCCACCATGCAGGTGACGCAGGAAGTCGATGCCCTGCGAACCCTGGGCATCTCCCCGGTGGAGTTCCTGGTGGTCCCCAGGGTCGTCGCCCTCACCTTGATGATGCCCTTCCTCACGCTCTTCGCCGACGCCATGGGCGTCCTCGGCGGGGCTGCGGTGGGGACGACGATGATGCACCAGGCGCTCGCGGCCTATCTGCGCCAGACCGCCGCCTCCGTCACCAGCGGCGACATCGCCGGAGGGCTCCTGAAGGGCGCCACCTACGGCTCCCTGGTTGCCTTCGCCGGGACGCTCCGGGGAATGCAGGCGGAGAGGAGCTCCGAGCGCGTCGGCGAGGCCGCCACCCAGGCGGTGGTGAGCGGGATCGTCCTCATCATCGCCGCTTGCGGCGTCTACCAGTACGTGTTCTTTCTCTTCGGATGGTGAACGTGGCCGAGGACGTCATCAGCGCGCGCGGCCTGACGATGGCATTCGGCGATCGGGTGGTGATGAGCGAGCTCAACTTCACCATTCGCCGCGGCGAGGTGTACGTGGTCATGGGGGGAAGCGGCAGCGGGAAGAGCACGCTCCTCCGTCATCTCCTCGGACTTCAGGAGCCGGCCCAGGGGGAAATCCTGTACGGGAAGACGAGCTTCACGCGCGCCTCGCCGCCCGAGAGGGAGGAGATGCTGCGCCGGGTGGGGGTGCTCTACCAGAGCGCCGCGCTCTGGACCTCCATGACGTTGGCGGAGAACGTGGCGCTTCCGCTGCAGCAGTTCACCCGGCTCTCCCCGCCGCGGGTGCGAGACGTCGTCGAGCTCAAGCTCGCCCTGGTCGGCCTGCTCGGGTTCGAGGAGTTCTACCCTTGGGAGCTCTCGGGCGGGATGCAGAAGCGAGCCGGGCTGGCGCGCGCCATCGCGCTCGACCCGGAGATCCTCTTCATCGACGAGCCCTCGGCGAGCCTGGACCCGCCCACGGGGAGACACCTCGACCGGCTCATCCTGCAGCTGCAGCGGGCACTGGGCACCACGGTGGTGGTGGTGACGCACGACGTCGCGAGCATCCTGGCCATCGGCACCCGGGCGCTCTATCTCGACGGGGAGAGCAAGCGGGCCATCGCCGAGGGTCCGCCGGCGGAGCTGCGCGAGCGGGGCCCGCCGCAGGTGCGGGCCTTCTTCGGCCAGGGGGAGGCGGTCCACTAGGGAGGTGCCATGGCCCGGAGGTTCAGCCCCAGTCTGGTCGGCGCGTTCGTGCTCGCCGCGGTGATACTTGGCACCGCCGCCTCGGTCTATCTGGGCAGCGCCCGGATCTTCCAGCACAAGGTGAGCTTCGTCGTCGTCTTCGCGCAGGACCTCCAGGGATTGGACGTCGACGCGCCGGTGAAGTTCCGGGGCGTGGCGGTGGGAAGGGTGGCGAGCATCCACCTCTCCATGGGATCCCCCAAGGACCCCCTGCGCGAGCTCTACATGCCGGTGGTCATCGAGCTCTACCAGTCGCGGTTGCGGGAGATGGGGGAGAGGACCGATTTCGGAGACCCCCAGATCGTGCGCACCCTGATCGAACACGGGCTTCGCGCCCGGCTGGCGATCGAGAGCCTGCTCTCCGGGCGCCGCTACGTGGACCTCGACATCGTGCCGAGCGCGCCGCCGGCGCCGCCCCCCCCCATGTCCTTCCCCTACGAGGTCATCCCGGTCTACGTGGAGCCTGGCCTGGCCTCGCTGCAGGCCGACGCCACCAAGGTGCTCGCCAAGCTCCAGGCCCTGGACCTGGAGGGCTTGCTCGTCGATCTGCGCAGCGCCGCCGGGAACGTAGGACGGGCGGCCACCACCATCGACCGGGCCGCGGCGACGCTGGGACGCGCGGGCGAGGCCCTGCCCGCCACCCTCCGGGAGATGGACGAGGCGCTCGCCGCCATCCGGGAGCTGGCCCGCACCCTCGACGCCCAGGTGCCGCCGGTGGCCGCCGACGCGCGCGCCGCCCTGGAGCGGCTGGCCGGGTCGCTCGAGTCGGTCGACCGGGCGGTCCAGGAAGTGAAGAGGTCCTTCGACCCGGGCGCGCCCATCCCGGTGCGCCTGGAGGAGGCGCTGCGCGAGATGACGCAGACGGCGAGATCGATCCGTCTCCTCGTCGACAGCATCGAGCGAAACCCCAGCGAGCTCGTCCGGGGGCGCTACCAGGTGAAGCCATGAAGGTGACGAACGGCGTTCTCCTCGCTCTGGCCCTCGGCACCGAGGCCTGCCTCCTCGAGCCTCACCCGAGCACGTCCCGCTACTACACCCTCTCACCGGAGGTGGCGCCCGCGGAGGCGGGCCGGGCGCCGCTCCCCTCGTTCGGCCTCGGTCCGCTCACGCTCCCGCCGTACCTCGACCGGTCCGAGGTCGTGACCCGGGTCGGGCGGGACCAGCTTTCCTACTCCGGCAACGACCGCTGGGCCGCTCCCCTCCCCCAGCTGCTCGCCCGGGCGCTCGCCGAGGACCTGAGGTTGCTCCTGCCGGCGGGGGAGGTGGTGGCGTGGCCCTGGAGCCGGAGCTCCCCTCCCGAGCTTTCGGCCTCGGTCGACTTCTTGCGCTTCGAGGCGGAGGCGGGCGGCAGCGTGGTCCTGGTGGCCCGCTGGACCCTGCAGCCCGGCGGAGGCGGCCCGGCCCTGGCGACGGGCGAGACCCGCTTCCACGAGCCGTCGACGGCGGACGACGGAGCGGCATCGGCGGCGGCGCTCAGCCGCGGCCTCGCGGCGGTCGCCCGGGACGTGGCCCAGGCGGCCGAGAGGGCCCGAAGCCATTGAGAGCGGGCCAGTGCACCCAAGGCGAACCCCGCGCCGCGGGGTCTCGCCGGACGCTATAAGGGAGCGATGCCGGCCCGTTCCCTTCGCCTCGCCTCACGAGCGGCTGCCCTGGTGCTCACCTCCTGCGGTCCCCTCCACCACGCGGCCGTGCGGCCGGAGCTCCTCGACCCGAGGACCGGAAAGGCGAGCGGGCCGCTCCCCGTCCCGGGCGGCGACCGCCTGCGCGTCGCGGTCTACGGCGACGCCCAGGGCAACCGACCGGTCCACCGCGCGGTGGTCGAGGCCATCGCCCGGGAGCACCCCGACCTGGTGATCTTCGCCGGCGATGCCGTCGACTGCCTCCCGGTCGGCCACCTCCCCGACCTAGGCGGCTGGCAGTACCTCGTCCCCCTGTGGCCGCAGTACGTGCGCGGCTACCCGGCGGTGTCGCTCGCGAGCGTCATCCCGTTCCCGGCCGCGATCCACGAGACCCTGCTCGGCCCGGTCGCGCCGCCACGGGACTCGGCGGGGCTGAACGGCTTCCTCGAGGACTCGGCCCCGCTCCGCCGGAGCGTCCCCTATCTCTTCGTCCCCGGGAACCACGACCAGTACCACCGGGCCGATCGCGAGAACTTCGCGCGGTACCTCAGCCCGGAGCGGGGGAAGAGCCGAGAGGCTGACTCGCTCTGGTACTCGGTCGACCTGGGTCGGTGGCGCTTCGTCGTCCTCGACACCGGCAGCGACCTCTTCGGCGACCACGACCCCATGCCGAGCGGGGGAGCGCAGGTCGCCTGGCTCGACCGGGAGCTCGCCGACGCCTCGGAGAAGGGGCTGCGGCCGGTGGTCGTGCTCCACATTCCTCCTTTCTCGTCGGGCCGGGAGGAGGGCGGTGCGCCCTGGGTCGACCGGGAGGTGGTGCAGGGGGTGCTCGACCGGTACCCGGTGGCGCTCGTCCTCTCGGGCCACGTCCACGCCTACGAACGGCTCGAGCGCCCGGGCCATGAGGGCCGGCCGGTCACCTACCTCGTCACCGGGGGCGGGGGCGGGCGCTTCTTCCACTCGCGAGCGGTGCGCGATCCCCGCTCGCGCGTCTTCGTCGAGGAGGTCCGGCACTTCGTGCTCCTCGATCTCGGCCCGGAGGGAATCGACGGGCGGATGATCCCGGTGGAGCTGCCGGCGGGAGGCGACGAGGCGGCCTCGGGACGAAGGCGCCCTTCGGGCGACGAGTTCCGGATCGAGCTGCGGTGAGCGGTGGACGGGCGGTCAGTGGTGGTGGACGAAGTCCCACCGGCCGGTCAGGCCCACTTGCCACATCGACTGGTAGATGCCGGTGAACGGAAACTGCAGTGCCGCCATCCTCGCCTCGACCCCGATGGCGAAGGGATCCGGCCTCCACACCAGCGCCGAGGCCGAGGCCAGGAACCCCACCGTGAGCTGGCTGATGGTGCTCGTGGCGCCGGCGACCTCGGTCCGGACGACGACGTCGTAGATGCCCACGCCCACGCGGAAGCGGAACCAGTCGACGTCCCAGCCCGGGCCGACGACGAACCCCCAAGCCCAGCTGGAGTTGCTCGCGAACACCGTCTGGGAGCCGGTGCCCGGGGTGAACACGTTCACGCTCTTGCCGCTCGAGAGGATGGGGACGTAGGAGATGTCGAAGAAGGGGTGCGTGAAGTGCGGGCCCCGGTAGGCGAAGGTGAGCGCGAAGGCGGGCCCCCCGTTCGACCAGGCGACGTTCGTCGTGTCCTCCGCAGGCCAGGCGAGCTGCCCGTACCCGGCAAAGAGGTCGACTTCCCAGGCCTGGAGCGGCTTCTCCTCCGGCGCGGGCGCGGGCGCAGCGGCGACCTCGGTCTCGGCGCGGACCGCCGGGGCTGCGACGAGCGCTAGGGCGAGGACGAGGCGTCTCACGGGGTCGTGGCTCGGTAAGGGGTGTACGGGGGCGCGGTGCCCACGGCCTCGAAACGCTGGTTCAGGAGGCCGAGGTAGTTGGTGAGGATGCCGTTCGGGACGGCGGTGGTCAGGAAGGCGTCGATGGTGGCCTGGTCGTTGATGGTCCAGAAGCCGACGAAGTAGCCTCCCTGCTGCAGCTGCAGGACGTCGCTCGTCATCGGCCCGCGCGTGTACCGGGGCATCCAGGCGACGCAGGGGACGCCGGTCACGTCGGACGTGGCCTCCTCGACGAGGCAGTGCTGGTTCGAGCTGAACTGCTTCGCGGCGAGCTCCTGCTGGTAGGTGCTGACCGCGCTCGAGTCCGGCAGCCCGATCACACCGCGTTGCCACACCGGGCTGCTGCCGGGAAAGAGGCAGCGCTTGCCGGGCGGCGGCCAGGGCGTGGGATGGCTCGGCGGCGGCGGGCTGCAGCGCACATAGCCGTTGTTGTTCGGGTCGTTGACGTTGTCGGGGTACTCGCCCGGGTTCAGCCCGAGCTCCCCGTCGAGGCCGGTGAGGATCTCGGCCACCGGGAGGATGACGTCGGGGGTCTTGCTGTCGAGGTAGAGCGGGAGAGTGGTCCGGGCGAGGATGTAGTCGATCATGTCGACCACTCGCGGGATGACCTCCCCGTTGCGGAGGCGGCAGTCGGCGAGCAGCTGCTCGTAGGTGTAGTCCTCGACCTGTCCGGTGCAGTAGGCCCCCTGGACCACGCCGGGGTTGAGGCTCAGGTGGAAGAAGACGGGGACGTTGTCCTTGGTGAGCCGGGTGTCGACCTCGAGGTAGTCCCCGCCGAGTTGGGCGGCGAGGATCGCGGTCTGCGGCGTGTTCTCGGAGATGCCGCAGTTGTCGGTCGTCTGGCAACCGCCGTGGTGCACGCCCACGAGGAAGGTGGGGGTGCCGTCGGGCCCGTTCCGGCTCTTGCGGGCGTGGAGCCAGTTCACGGTGAGCGGGCTGCCCGGCTCGTTCTCCCCGTTCCCGCTGGAGCCGGCGAGGACGACGCTCGCCTGGCTCGGCGCCGGGCGCGGATCCCCCGGCGTCATGGACGAGTTCCAGGCCGGCGCCCCGCACACGTAGTCGACCATCGCCTGCGGCTCCACGAAGAGGCGCACCAGCCCGGTCGTGGAGGGGTCCGGGTCGTTCACGTCCAGGTAGCGCCAGTAGCCCTCCAGCACGAGCTGCGTGGTGGTGATGGCGGGCAAGGTCAGGGGCGCGAGGCAGCCCGCCTGCAGGATGGCGAAGGCGTCGTGATCCTGGGCGAGGATCGACACCGACGCCTGCACCGCGGTGGAGAGGTCGCCCCACTGGCTCGCGTGGACCACCACGCTCGAGCCGAAGAGGCTCGAGGTATCGTAGACGCCCTCGAGCGCATTCTGGAGCGAGTAGGGGTTCGGCGGCGGCGTCGAGAGCGCGAGCAGGCCGCCCGCCTGGAACGTCGGCGGCGTCGGGCTCGTCCGCGACACGCAGCCCGCGGAGGCGAGCGCCGAGAGCGCGAGCGCCAGGAATCGACGGTTAGAATTCATAGCCTGCCAGGAGCCCGAGGTACCAGATCATCGCGGGGTTGAACGGTTCCGATTCCGGGGTCGCCTCGACGTTGAACCAGAGCGGGTAGTTCGCCGCGGTGTGGTAGAGGCTCACGCCGTAGTAGATGACCCCCTGCATCTTGGGAGAGTACTCGACGACGAGGGACGCCCCGAAGCCCATATAGGAGGGTGCGTTGGGGCTGAGCACCAGCGTGCCGAGCTTCTGGGCCTGGTAGAGGTTCAGGTAGGCCTCGAACTGCAGCGTGAGCCAGGAGTCGCGGGTCAGCTGCAGGCCCGCCTTGGCCCCGGGGTCGAAGAGGATGCCCCACCCGGTGGCGTCGAAGGAGGTCGTCTCGATGACGGCCTTGCCGAGCGCGCCGAAGTAGCCGTTGAAGTGCGCCATCACGCCGAGGCCGAAGGGGCCCACCTTGGCGCCCCACTCGGCCCCCACGCCCAGCTGGTTGTAGAGGACGATGGTCTGGACGCCTGCGTCGAGCGTGAACCCGTATCCGATGCCGCGCTTGTAATCGGCGGTGAACATGGGCGCGATCTGCCAGATGGCGCCCACCGCCCAGCGGTCCTTCCCGGGTCCGGGACCGGCCGGGTAGAAGAGGAGTCCGCGCTCCAGGTACTCCCACTGGCCTTTCGAAGCATGCGGCTCGGGCGTCGCCGGGGGAGCCTTCTCGGGGGGAGCGCCCTCTTGGGCGGCCGCGGGCGCCGGGTCGGCTGCGCTCGCCCGCGCCGGCGCGGGAGCGAGGAAGAGGGCGACGAGCGCGACGGCAACGCTCACGGCGGCCTTGCTCAGGGACCCGGTCTTCAAGGCACCGGCTTTTACTAGACGGTGCGCGAGGCGTCCATCCGGAATCTCGACACTCCCCGTTAGGGGTCCGGCGAGAATCGCTGCGAGTAGACTTGCCGCGAACCCTCGGGCCACTCCTTCCGCGGCTCCCTCCGCACCCCACGAGGGCACTACCCAACGGGTGTCGCCCGGCGCACCGTACGGCAGATGCCAACAGGGGCGCGACCATGATCGACCATTTCACCGTCAAGGTGAGCGATACCGCGAGGAGCAAGCCGTTCTATGAGGCCGCGCTGAAGCCGCTTGGCTACGCCGTGGTGATGGAGTTCGGCCCTTCCTGCGGCCTCGGCGTGGGGGGAAAGCCCGACTTCTGGATCGCGACGGACGCCGACAACGTGAGACCCATGCACTTCGCGTTTCACGCGAAGGATCGGAAGGCGGTGGACGCCTTCCACGCGGCGGCCCTCGCCGCCGGCGCACGCGACAACGGTGCGCCGGGCGTCCGAAAGGACTATCACCCCAACTACTACGCAGCCTTCGTCCTCGACCCCGACGGACACAACGTCGAGGCGGTGTGCCACTCGCAGATCGTGACCCCGAGGAAGCGCAAGGTGGCGAAGCCGAAGGCGCGCCCGCGGAAGGCCAAGCGGACTCGCCGCTAGGGAGCTGTGCCGTCGGGCGGGCCGGCAGCCTGCCCCCGCCCCCGGGGCGGCCCGGCCCCTCCTTCGCCCGGGCGGGCCGCTCGGGCCGGCAGCTCCCCTCGCTCCTCGTCCTCGTCCTCGTCCTCCAGCATGCGGTACTTGGGGCCCTCGGGGTCGTCGAATTGGCCGCTGCGCACCGCCCACAGGAACCCGAGCCAGGCCAGGGCACCCAGCCCGAGCGAGACTGCGATGAGCAGTCCGAGGCTCATCGTCCTTCTCGCCGCGAAAGGAGCGCCCGGCGGATGCGCAGGGAGTTTCCCACCACGAACACCGAGCTCGCCGCCATCGCTCCCGCCGCCACGATCGGGTGGAGCGCGCCCGCCATGGCGAGCGGGATGGCGACCACGTTGTAGAAGAAGGCCCAGAAAAGGTTCTGGCGGATGATGCGGTAGGTGCGCCGCGAGAGCGCGACGAGATCGGGCAGGAGCCGGAGGTCGTCCCGCACGAGCACCGCGGCCGCGCTCTCCATGGTCACGTCCGTGCCCCGCGACATCGCCACGCCCACGTCTGCCTGGGTGAGCGCCGGCGCGTCGTTGACGCCGTCGCCGACGGCGAGCACGCGCCGTCCCTCCCGCTGCAGGGAGGCGACCCGCTCCCGCTTCTCGAGGGGGGTGAGCTCGCCGCTCGCCTCGGAGATGCCCAGGCGCGCCGCCACCGCGGCGGTAGTCCTCCGGTTGTCCCCCGACAGGAGCATCGGGTGGAGCCTCAGCCCTCGCAGCTCCGCCAGCACCCCCTCCGCCTCGGGGCGAAGGAGGTCAGACACGACCAGGAGCGCCCGAGCCCGCTCCCCGACGGCGAGGAACGCCACCGTGTCCCCCGCCTCCTCGAAGGCCCGGGCCCGCTCTTCGGCCCCGGCCTCGATCGCCACTGACGCCGCCCGGAGGAAGGGGCGGCTCCCCACTCGCACCCGCTCTCCCCCCACCTCGGCCTCGACGCCCCGCCCCGGGTGGGCGCGGAATCCCCGGGCCTCGGGGAGCGTGCCCGGGAGCGCCCGGGCGCCCTCGGCCACCGCCCGGCCCAGGCTGTGCTCGGAGAGTCGCTCCACCGCGGCGGCGAGGCGGAGCGCCTCTTCCGGAGTGGAGCCGTCGAGCGGCACCACCTCCCGGAGGGCCGGCCGCCCCCGCGTCACCGTTCCCGTCTTGTCGAGAAGCACGTCGCCGACGCGGCTCGCGGCCTCGAAGACGTCGCCGCCCTTCACCAGGAGGCCGCGGGCGCTCGCGACCCCGGTGGCGAGCAGAACCGCGAGCGGGGTGGCGAGGCCGAGCGCGCAGGGGCAGGCGATGACCAGCACCGAGACTCCGGTCATGAGCGCGGTCGCGGCCGGCACTCCACGGAAGAGGTGCCACGCCGCCGTGCCCGCGGCGGCGACTAGAATGCCGGGAACGAACACCCCCACCACCCGGTCGGCGACGGCCTGGATACGCGGGCGCTCCGACTGGGCCGTCTCCACCGCGCGGACGATCCCGGCGAGCACCGTCTCCGCGCCGGTGCGCGCCACCTCCAGGACGAAGGAGCCGTGGAGGTTGACGGTCCCGCCGATCGCCGCCGAGCCCGGTTCCTTCCTCACCGGGTGCGACTCGCCGGTCACGAGCGACTCGTCCACCTCCGAGCTTCCTCCCCGCACTACCCCGTCGGCTGGGACGCGCTCGCCCGGGATCACCTCCACCCGGTCGCCCGGGCGGAGCTCGGAGACCGCCACCCGGCGAGCCCTGGGAGCGCCGTCCGGCCCCGGCTCCAGCCGGCGAGCCTCTCGCGGCTGCAGCGCCGCCAGCCGGGCGACCGCCTCGGAGGCTCGCCCCTTGGCCGCCGCCTCCACGTACCGGCCCACGAGCACCAGGGTGACGATCATCGCCGCGGTGTCGAAGTAGACCTCCCCGCCGCGCCACATCTGCCAGGCGCTGTAGGCGAGGGCCGAGCCGGCGCCGAGCGCGATGAGCGCATCCATGTTGAGGCGCCGGTGGGCGAACCCCCGCATGGTGTTCCTGAGGAACGGCTCCCCGGCGTAGAAGTAGACGGGGAGCGTGAGTCCGAGCGCCACCCACTCGAGCAGCCTCCGAGTGGAGGACTCGATCCCCTGGAAGTAACCGGCGTAGAGGGCAATGCTGAAGACCATGAGCTGGCTGGAGAGGAATCCCGCCGTCCCGAGCCGGACGAGCAGGTCGCGGGTCTCGCGCCGCTGCGCCGCCTGTCCCTCCGTCTCGCCGTAGGGCTTCGGGAGGTAACCGGCGGCACGGATGCGGGAGAGCACCGCCTCGAGCCTCGTCGTCGCAGGGTCGAAGCGGATGCGGGCCCGGTGGGTGGCGTAGTTCACGCGCGCGTAGCGCACTCCCGGCGTGCGCGAGAGGATGCGCTCGTTGAGCCAGACGCACGACGCACAGCGGATGCCTTCCACGTAGACGTCGAGCTCGGAGAGGCCGTCGTCGAGCGCTCTCAGCGCCGGGCGGAACGCCTCGACCTCGACCGCCGCGTCCGGCGGCGCCGGGAGGCCGGCCTCCCCCCAGTGCCTTGCGGCGTAGAAGGCGAACAGGCCCTCCTCCCGGATGAGGCGGTAGATGCCGCGACAGCCGGCGCAGCAGAAGACCTTCTCGGCGCCGCTCTCCCCCTCCCGGACGGCCTCCCGCTCGGGGAAGACGACGAGGCAGTGATCACAGCGGAGCATGAAGATGGAGGCCCCGCAGGACGAAGAGGACGCCGAGCAGGACGACGGCGGCCCCGCCGACCCGGTAGAGGAGCCCGCGTGCGCGCGAGCCGAGGAGCGCCGCGGCCCAGCCGGCGACGAGCAGTGCCGGGAGCGTGCCGAGGCCGAACGAGAGGGCGAAGAGAAGCCCGGGAACGAGCCCGCCCGTCGCCGCCGCGCCCACGAAGGCGGAGTAGGACAGGCCGCAGGGAAGGAAGCCGAGCGCCAAGCCGAGCGGGTAGGAGCGGCCGGCGCTGCCGTCGGCGAGGCCGCGAACGGCGCCGGCCACCTTGCCGGCGATCCGCCCCTCGAACCACCTCACCCAGCTCGTGGCCGCTGCCGCCCCGGCGCCGAGCGCGATCATGAGCGCGCCCGCGACGACCGCCGCGACGTCCTGGACGCCCGCCAGGCGGCCGGCGACGTTCACGAAGGAACCGGAGAGCCCCATCGCCGCTCCGATGATCGAGTAGGTCGTGATGCGGCCGAGGTGGTAGGCGAGCTGCGGCCGGAGAACCCGGAGCACGGGGGCTCCGGGGACCGCCAGGCCGAAGGCGGCGACGAGCGGACCGCACATGCCGATGCAGTGCCCGAACCCGCCCAGGAGGCCGGTCCCGAACGCGAGGGCGAGGCCGGCCGGGCTCATTCCGACGCCTCGAAGGGGAAGCGGGCGCTCGCCTCCGCGCCCCCGGGCGGGCGCGCGGTCACCTCGGCGATCCAGTCCGCACGTCCGCTCATGCACCGGACGAGCGCGATCCGGCCGCGGTACCGACCCCCGCCCTGGGAGCGAAGCTCGGCGCGATTCTCGCCCATGTACATGCCCGGCATGGAGAGGCGCAGGGACACCTCGGCCCGCTCCAGGGGCGCTCCCCCCCGGGTGAGATCGACGAGCGCCTCCAGCTCGGAAAGCGGGCGAACCGGCCTCGGGGCGAGCTCGAGGCGAAACCCCACCCCGCTCGACTCGGTCGAGCACGGGCCCTTGGCCACGTCGCAGGCCGCCGGTTCGCGCCGGGCGCAGGCGACGGCGCCCAACGCGAAGGCCGCGACAACGAGGCGGCGCCTTTTCACTCTCCTCCTCTCGCTCCGGCTAGCGCTCGACCTGGACACGCCGATCGAAGGCGAGCGCCTCGGGGCCGCGGGACGCCCGAACCTCGAGGTCCCACAGGCCCGGCTCGGGAAAGTGGACGTCGGCGGCGAAGCGGCCGCCGCCCTCGGAGCGCGCCGTCACCGCCGCGTCCTGCCGGACCGTGCCGGGGCGCGACACCCTGACGACGGCGCTCGCGCCCTCGATGGGGGCACCGTCCCTCGCCGACAGGGAGAAGCGCAGCGTCTGGGTGCCTGCCCGGTACTCGGCGGGCCCGAAGTGGCACTGCCAGCCGAGCCCGGCGGCGTGGTGGCGAGCCTCGTCGAAATGGGTGGCCGCGTCGTACGGGTTCGAGACCACCGTCCCCTCGAAGGTCCGCGTCCCCACCCAGATGGCAGAGGCGACCGCTCCCAGGGCCGCCACCGCGACGAGCGCGATCAGGGCCTTGAACCCGGAGCTCACGGCCCCCCCGGCACGACGAGGGGGACGCGGGCGCGGACCGGCGGGATCCCGCTCGCCTGGGCCGTGAGCTCGGCTGACCCGATGCCGGGCTTCTCGCCCCGGAAGGTGGCTACCACGGTCGCCGCCCGGTGCTCGCCGGGCGCGAGAGCGATCTCCTCCGGGCGGAGGCGAGGCTCCGCGCCCGGGGCGGCCAGGGAGAGGCGCACCGTCAGGCTCTGCCGCCCCCGGTTCTCGAGCGCCACCGAGTAGGCGTTCACCACGCGGCCGTCGTCGGTGCGCCGGGGTCTGACCTGGCTCGCCAGGGCCACGCTAAGGTCGAGGGTGGAGCGCGCCGTCTCCACGGCCGCGGTGACCGTCCCGGCGAGGGCGACGCCCGTCGCGATCGAGAGGGCGAGCACCCCGGGGCGCCACCGACGCGGGGGGGTCCCAGGCTCGCCGAAGAAGTAGCCGACGAGCGTCTCCCGGTCGAACCGGGCCAGGACAGGAGCGCAGGCGTCCACACAGGCGGCGCAGTGGATGCATGCCGCCTGCAACCCGTTGCGGATATCGATCCCGGTGGGACAGACGCGCACGCAGGCTCCGCAGTCGACGCACTCGTCGTCGCGCCGCGAGTCGTAGGCGACGACGAGGGTGTTCGCGTCGAAGAGCACCCCTTGGAGCTTGGCGTACGGGCAGGTGGTGGCGCAGAAGGTCCCGCGCACGAACCCCAGGTCGAGCAGGAGGACGGCGAAGAGGACGGCCCAGGCGATCGAGAGCACCGGACCGAGGTCGCCCCGCCCGAGCCGGCCGAAGAACTCCAGGGGCTCGACGAAGTACCAGAGGGTGGCGGCCGAGAAGAGGGCCGACACGAGCACCAGGAGCACCCAGGCCCCCGCGAGGCGCACCGGCCTCCTCTTCCGGCGCCGTCGCTCGGAGGCGAGCGCCCCGGTGAGGTCGGAGAGCAGCGTCTGTGGGCACGCCCACCCGCACCAGACGCGCCCGAAGACCAGGGTGACGAGTAGGAAGAGGAAGACGAACGCGAGCGTGGCGAGCAGGAGGACGAAGAACTCGCCCATCCACAGCGTGGCGCCGAAGAAGTGCAGCCGGAGGCTCGGGACGTCGAAGCGGAGCGCGCTCTCGCCGCGAATGCGCAGGAAGGGAAGGGATGCGAAGGCGGCAGCCTGCGCCGCCCCCGCCCACCTGCGCCACACACCGATTCGCCTAGTCGTCGTCATCGAGCATCTTGTACTTAGCCTCCTCGATGCTCTTTTTCCGCTTTCGCGAGTAGTAGTGGACGATTACCCACACCATCGCCGCGGAGAGGAGAACCCCGAAGACCAGGTAGACCGCGTCTCCCGGCGGCATCTCGACCGCCCAGGGCATGCGCCGCTACCCGGCCTTGGGCGCGCGCTTGCGCCCTGCGCGGAGGAGCAGGATGACCGCCGCGGTGGTCGCGGCAGCCGTGAAGAAGATGGTGGCGGCGATGTTCGTGCCGGAGGTCGCCACCGTCCCGGCGGCGGCCTCGGCCGCCTGGTCGTAGGCGGCTTGCTGCGACCAGCGTGGAGGCGTGTAGCTCCAGGCGTAGTAGACGCCCCACAGGATGAGTCCCCAGAAGAGGGCCAGCCAGCCCCAGGGAAGCTTCCGGGAGGTCTCCTTCGCCTCGAAGGTCTGGATGTCGTCCGATTCGTCGCGAGCCATGGACCCTCCTACTTGCGACCCTGCTTGGAGCGGATGAAGGCGATGACCGACCAGATGTCGTCCTTGGAGAGCTGGTTTCCGAAGGCGCTCATGCCTCCACCCGGATCTCCCTTCCGCCCGATGCCGGGCTTGGCGTCGGACCCGCCACTGACGAGCAGGTAGTAGGCGCCGTCCGCCATGTCGGGCTTCT
>Ga0335076_10000582_pt1 | contig 34179 bp, 26 predicted proteins | sample Lox_Sample_25_FD_206717 | JGI IMG/M metagenome (GOLD analysis project Ga0335076, IMG submission 206717) | Soil microbial communities from Loxahatchee National Wildlife Refuge, Florida, United States - Lox_Sample_2.5 | ecosystem: Environmental > Terrestrial > Soil > Wetlands | place: USA...
AGACGGGGATGCGCGTCTTTGTGCGGCCTCCAAGCAGCCGATGCACCGGTTGTTTGGCCGCTTTGCCAAGAAGATCCCACAGGGCAATGTCGACCGCGCTAATCGCGACCATGCCGATCCCTTTACGGCCGAATGCCATAGTCTTGCGATACATGTGCTGCCAGAGCCGCTCGATATCCCATGGGTTCTGACCGATTAGAAGAGGTTTCAAGTAAAGATCGATGACCTGCTTTGTGACTTGTGGCGCGAGGGCCGCATTCCCCAAACCAACGTGACCGTCATCCGTGAAGATTTCCACCAACAACCAACCATGGAAGGTGAAAGTCTTCATCGACGCCTCGGGCAGCTGCAACAGGTCCATCGGATTCGTGCAGAAATGGGGCGGGAGTGGAGTAGTCTTGCCGCGCCAGCGCAACACTCGAGTTCGAATCTCGGTAATTCTCATGGCGTGACCTCGCAACCAAACCTCTGTTCCAGGCGCAAAGGTTCCACCGCAGGAATGCAGGCAAGAATGATTCCGAAGGCGGCGATGTGAAGCGCACCCGCGAGTGCGAATACTGTGCCGTACCCCAGCCCGTGATCCAGGGCATAACCGACCAGTTCTCCGAAGGCGGTTCCTCCCAACGCTCCGCCGAATCCAACCAGCCCGGCAACAGATCCGACGATCCTCTGTGGAAAGAGATCGGCAGGCAGGACCATAACGAGAGTCGACCAGGATTGCTGGCCAAAGTACGCGACGCAGAACAGAGCAATCGCGAACGATACCGGGACATGGGGAATCAGAATCACGGATGGCATCAGAGCCGCACTAAGTCCGAGAGCTGTTTTGCGTGCAGCTCCGAGTGAAAAATCGCGTCGCACTAGATAACTGGAAAAGCCCCCGCCTAACAGGCAGCCGACTCCCGCCGCCGCACTCGGCATCCAGGCGAATGTTCCTACGGCTTTGACGTCGAAACCTCGTGCCTCATACAGATATTTTGGAAGCCAGAAAAGATAAAAGAACCATGCCGCGTCGCTGAGGAATTTTGCGGAGACAAGTCCCCAAACCTCACGAACGGAAAATAGACTCGTCCATGGAAATGAACGCGACGCCAGAGGCATATTCAACCCAGCAATCGAATCTTGAGTCGGCGCGGTCTGCAATCGAGAGAAAGTCCACCCGAGCGTCCAAACAATGCCCAAAACACCAGTGACGACGAAAATCCAACGCCAGTTTGTGAAGGAGAGAATTACGGCGATTAGAGGAGGCGCAATCACCGCGCCCACTGCTGTCCCGGCATTGATGATCCCCATTGCAGTTGCGCGCTCTCGAACTGGGAAAAATTCTGCCACTGCGCGGGTGGCTGCAGGAAAGCCTCCTCCTTCTCCCATCCCGAGCAGAAGTCGACTAACCGTCAGCAGGATGAAGCTGGTAGCCAGCGCGTGGCTGGCGCAAGCAAGGGACCAGAACAGCATGATGACCGTAAACCCGCGACGAGTCCCCAAAATGTCCACTAATTTGCCACCGCCTGCATACATCAATGCGTAAGAGAACAGAAACGCGGACTGGAGAGCCGAGAACTGTGAGTTACTGAGTGGGATGTCGCGACTGATCGATTGAACTGCGACTGGCAAGGTCTGCCGGTCGAGATAGCTGATCGCGATGGCGATGCTGACAAGGATCGCGACGCGCCACCGCACAAGAAATGTTCCTCCGGATCGGAATTGTTCTCAAGCGAATGCCCGGATTATACCTCGTTTTCAGTAATCGTTTACTCAATTTGCCTCTTCCGCTACAATCCCTCTGACCCGTTGAGGTCCCCGCAAGAAAAAATCCTACTATGAGCCCCCAGTGGAATCGGCGAGACATGTTGAAAGGTTGCGCTGCGATCTCAGGTGCCGCCATGATCCCGTCCGGCGTATTTCGGTCGCAGGACACGTCGGCATCGGGTCAGCAACTCGAGATCCAGATCACTCCCGTTAGCGACCATACGTTGCGGTTGACTCTTCAGCCCAAAGGATCAGAACGATCCATCTTCGACGATGGATCTCTCGTACAGAACTCCTGGGACGCTTCCCCGACTACTCTCAACGAGGGGGCAGCCCGAGACCTATCGGTGGGACGTTTCCGGCTGAACGTGTCTTGGCACCCGATCAGCATCGCAATCGCGCATTCCAACGGCGACGAGATCCAACGTTTGGATTGGAATGACAAGACGGGTGCACTTTCCTTCCTTACGGGCACTCGACCTCTGCTCGCCCTTGGCGAGGGCGGTCCGCAATTCGATCGGCGCGGCGCTACTGACGAAATGCGAAGCGGACAAGGTGGGTACAAACTCGCCACGCACGGAGGTCGCGTTCCAATTCCATGGATTATCGGTGCAGAAGGCTGGGCGATATTTTTTCATCAGCCTTTGGGTACCTTCGATTTCATCGGAACGCAGAGCAGGTTCAGCCCTAAAAACCATGATGCCGCTCTCCCTTTGGATATGTTTTTGGTCGCCGCGACCGATCCGCCAACCATCATGGCGGAATACGCCCGACTTACCGGGCTTCCCGAACTGCCGCCGCTCTGGACTTTCGGTTATCAGCAATCCCATCGCACGCTCGCTAGCCGTGAGGAAGTGATCGCAGAAGCGAAAACGTTTCGCGAGAAGAAGCTGCCGTGTGACGCAATGATCTATCTGGGAACCGGATTTTGCCCGTCCGGGTGGAACGCGGAAAACGGTAGCTTCGTCTGGAATTCTCGAGTTTTCCCAGACCCGAAAGAGATCGTTGATGAATTGCACGGGGAACATTTCCGCGTGGTGCCGCATGTGGTCATTCTGTCCGATCAACTCCATGGCACAGTTCATGACCCGTGCGAGCTGACTCAATTCGATGAGGCTTCGGCCAGTTGCTACTGGGACACGCACCGCAAGGATTTTGCGATGGGGATCGACGGCTGGTGGCCGGACGAAGGCGATCCGCTTGACGGCGTGTCACGGCTCGTCCGAAATCGCATGTACTGGGAAGGCCCGCAGATCGATCGGCCGAATCAACGTCCGTACGCGTTGCATCGCAACGGCTACGCGGGGATGCAACGCTATGCGTCTTTTTTGTGGTCCGGCGACGTCTCGTCCACGTGGGAAACGCTTAAGACGCACATCCCAGTGGCTCTCAATACAGCTCTCAGCGGAATTCCGTACTGGGGCACCGACATCGGCGGCTTCGTCCCAACTCCGGAATTTACCGCGGAGTTATACGTCCGCTGGTTTCAGTTCGGCGCGTTCTGCCCGCTATTTCGTTGTCACGGTCGTACCTGGAAATTGCGACTGCCCTGGGGATGGAACACTGGAGATCCTGGCCCCGTGGAGATCAGCAACTACAGGGGCGCTGCGATTCCCGATTCCAGCCAACTCCACGATACTCGCGTCGAACCGATTTGCCGGAAATACCTGGAACTCCGCTACAGACTGCTTCCATACCTCTACAGCGCGGTGCACGAATGCACAAAGACTGGGATGCCCATCATGCGCCCCTTGTGGCTGCATTTTCCCGATGATCCCAAGTCGACGGAATGTGGCGACCAGTACCTCTGGGGCAAGAGCATGCTGGTTGCTCCAGTCGTGGAGAAGGGCGCGCGAACAAGGCGCGTTTACCTTCCGCCCGCAACTTGGTACGACTTCTGGACGGGGGAACGCTTGGACGGTGGCCGCGAAATCGATCGACCGGTCGACCTTGAGACTGTGCCACTTTACGTGCGTGCGGGATCGATTCTCCCTCTAGGTCCAGTGAAACAATATGTCGACGAGAAGGTCGATGCCCCGCTCACGCTTTCGATCTTTCCCGGCGCCGATGTTTCATTCCTGCTCTATGAAGATGACGGCATCTCGTTTGACTATCGCTCTGGAAGTTGGATGGGCATCGCGATGACATGGAATGACGCCCGTCACACACTCGAACTCAAGTTGGCTCCCGGTTCCCGAATGCTTTCGCCGACACCAAAGATGATTGACGTACAGTTGCTGGGAGAAAAGAAGACTGCGACGTTCCAGGGTGAGCCCGTCTCAGTTTCGTTTCAGCGAAAGTAGATTGAACGACGCAGTCGCGAAATCACGATTCTGAAGAATTCAAGGGTGAACACTGCTCGTGCATTGCCGCAACTTCCTTTCTCATCGCTGCGCGACAGCGCGAACCGGGAACTCAAACCATGACGCCTTGCCTTAAGAACATATTGCTATGCCTGTTAACTATAAGCGGGATCTTCTGGCCCAGCCTGCTGCGCGCGTCTACCAGCCAGGACGTGAAAATCGGCAACTATTTCGTCAGCGCGCCCTACGGCATTGCCATTATTGTGGACGACGCAACGGCATTCGTGATCGATCCCGTCTGCGACGAAGAGAACCAGAAGAGCCGATACGATTCGGCCGATCCAGCGTTGACGCCGCCCGGAGTCACATCACCGGACTTCACATTCTCGCAAGTTACATTTCATCATGATGGCGCCAGCATTCGCTTTACCTGGGGCCGCTCTGGAGATGCAGGCGTCGTGGGCATGTTCGAGACGGACCGCGCAGTGTCCCTGACACTTCGTCTTCCCGGAACAACCTGGCCGCACTTCCATGCCGCCTATTCCGCGACAAGTGGCGGTCTTAACGGCAACGGCGTCGAGGCGGCAGGAAAATTCGTGTCCTTTGCCTTTCGGTCGAGCCCGGCTCCGGCGTTCGTTCGCGCGAACGTTACTTTCAAGGCGGAGATCGTGTTAAATCTCGATCCGCAAGTGCGGACGCGTTTCGTCGCCGGGGTCGGTGAGTTGCCGTCGATCGACTCGGTCGAGCCGACGCTTGCGGCCGCCCAGCAACGCTACGCTTCCACCAGAATTTCCGCGCAGGGCGATTGGGGTGATTTCCTTGGAGCGATTGCGGACAATCTCAACAACGCCCGCCTCTACGCCAGCGACAACAAACGCGTCGCGCACGCGATCGGCCGTGGCTGGTGGATGCGCAAGGACCCTGATCTTTCACCTTATTTTGTCTGGGACTATTTCTTCGATGGTCTCCTCTCCAGCCTCGAGGATCCGGCAGGCGGCCGAAACACAGTGCGTGCGGTTCTATCGTTTCAGACTCCGGATGGACGGGTGCCGAGCTTTTCACACTGGAACGCGGAGGGTGACACCTACGACACTCTGCATCGCTCGATGCCGCCGATTGGTGCCTTGGCCGTCTGGAGGATGCAAGAAAGGCATCCCGACCACGAATTTCTCGCCGAAGTCTATCCGAGCCTCGTCCGCTGGCACGAATGGTGGATGAAGGCGCGGGACGGAAATCACAATGGGCTGCTCGAGTGGGGTTCGGAGCAACAGTTTTGGCAAGGCGCGCAGTTTGAGACGGGCTGGGATGATAACGTCGCATTTCAGGACACAATGCTGGTCGGCAATACGATGAATGCGGACGCGGTGGACTTGAGTTCGTTGTGGTCCATCGACGCCGACTTTCTCGCCCGGATCGCAAACGCGCTCGGTAAGACAGACGACGCAAAACTCTTCGCGTCGGAACGTGATGCCATGAACAAGCGCATCAACGATCGTTTGTGGAACGAAGAACTGGGCATTTACTGCAGCCGATTCTGGGAAGTCCCACCAGTATCTGGTGATCCGATTGAACAGCAAACGATGTTCAAGCCGGATTTTGAAATCCATTTCTACTCCGACCAGGGGCTGTTCCATGAAGCGGCGGTTACTCACGTACAAAAGCTGGATTTCGATTGGGGCGAATCCAACCCGAACCCAAGCGTCACCGCGACCGGCTGGAGCGTCCGTGTGACTTCTGTATTCACGGCGCCGCAAACTGGGAAATATCGCTTCCGGCTGGGCGGAAGCGAAGACGTTAGCATGTCAATAGGCGGCAAGCCGGTGGCGAACTGGATGGTGGACAACCTCGAGCAACGAGTCGTGGATTGGCCTGCTGAAGCCGGCGAGAGCTATCCGGTTGAAATCGAATATCACCGAGGGAATCAGGGCAAAGCCGAACTTCACCTGAACGTCTATCGCCTCGAGGACGGGAAGCCTGGCAGTGACTGGATCAGGCGCCTGACCCCGATGAACTTCTATCCGCTCAGCGCTGCGGCAGCCGACAAGGTCCGAGCCGAAAAAACTCTGGCATGGATGTATCAAGAAGATAAGTTCTGGCTGCCGTGGATCCTCCCGACGGTCGCGAAAGACGATCCCGTCTGGCACGAACAGGTCTATTGGCACGGGCACATCTGGGCGCCCGCGAACTATATTGTGTGGCTTGGCGTGCGGAAATATGCAGACGCCCAGCACAAAGCGGAGTTTGCCCGCCGCAACGTTTCACTGTTTATGCGGAATTGGAACGAGAAGCGCGTCGATTGCGAGAATTACAACAGCACTGACGGAACCTGTGGCGACGAGCCTCATTACAGTTGGGGGGCCCTATTGAATTTGGTCGGACTGGAGGAACTCGCTGACGTCGCTCCCGATTTCCAGCCCGTGCCGACGGAGGATGCACCCCGCGAACACATCGTTCTGCGAAACGTGCCCTTCGGTGGTCGCCTTTACAAGATCGAGGCGAACGCTGGAATCGTCACCGCAACACCGGAATTGCCGCGCGCTCAGCACTGACCGACTACGCGGATGGCTCGGAAGCAAGAATATCGCTGTCAGGACATAGTTAGTGTGGGTGCTCTATCCTGTTCGAATTGAGGCGCTCAAGTTGCACATTCTTGCATCTTGACACTCTTTCAGAGCCCCCACATACTATCGAACAAGCTTGATTCCCCGTCGAGCTGGTTTTTCCCCGTCCCTCAACAATTTAGACGATCAACGGTAGTCCTTCGCCGACTTGGCGCCCGCAGGCCCAAGGCTGCGATCTCCGAATCCGAGCCTGGAAAAGTGACCAAGGCTGCTCTTAGAAAACGTCGTCGAGATCATAATCGCGGAGAATTGAATGAAGTTGTCTTCAGTCTGGAATCTTGCAGTTATTTGCGCACTTTTTTCCGTCCTTGCTCCGATGGCGCTTGCGGTGCCTGCAGTCACGATTTCGCCGACCAGCCTCAGCTTCGGCGATCAGAGCATAGGAGTGACGAGCTCTCCTCTTACACTGACCCTGACGAACACGGGCAACACTCCGCTTAACATCTTCAAAATTCAGGTACTCGGAACGAACCGGACTGACTTTAGCCAAACCAACAACTGCCCCGTCAGCCCGGTGACGTTGGCCGCAGGTGCAAGCTGCACCATCAATGTCACTTTCACGCCGACCGTGGCAGGAGCCCGTTCCGCGACGGTTTCCGTTCCTGACAACGCCTCCAATAGCCCACAAACAGTGGCACTTTCGGGTACAGGTGTTTCTGCGACGGTGACCATTTCTCCCAGAAGCCTGACTTTCGCGGATCAGCTGATCGGTACCACGAGCGGCCAGCAGGTGGTCACAATTACCAATACAAGTCAGGTCGTCATGCCGATTTCGAGTCTTGCCCTGGCAGGCGCTAATCCAAGTGAATACAACCTTGAGCAAAACTGTGGCAGCAGCCTGGCGGCGGGTACGAGTTGCACTTGCGTGGTGACGTTTTCTCCCACCGCAAGTTGGGCCCGCACCGCCGCGATCATGATGACCGACGGCGCTCAGGGAAGTCCACATGTAGTGGGATTGGCCGGCAATGGCGTAAATGGCGGTGTGGCTTCTTTTTCGCCTTCCAGCCTAACGTTCACAACACAGTTGGAAAACACGAGCAGTGCTCCGCAACCCTTCACTCTAACCAATGCTGGCGATGCGCCGTTGCAATTGGCTGGCATGACCGCGGGCGGAGACTACTCTGAGAGCAACAACTGCCCTCCTTCAATCGCCCCCTCGGGGTCCTGCACCATCAATGTTGTCTTTAAGCCTTCTTACAGCGGTCCCCGCACCGGATGGGTCACGTTCGACTTCACCGATCCTGCAGGCTTGCAGACATTCCCGCTGTCAGGCGCGGGGGCTCTGCCTAAACCCGTGGCGGTGACACCAAAGTCTGCCTCCGTTACTCCGAATCAGACCGTGCAATACGTAGCCACGATCAGTGGCGTTCAGTCATCGAGCGTGACTTGGTCGGTGGACGGCGTTGTCGGCGGCAATAGCACAGTGGGTACGATCTCGGCGGGCGGCCTGTACACGCCCCCCACGACCGCGGGCAGGCATATGGTGACCGCGGCCAACAATGCCAATACCCATCAAACGGCGACGAGTCCGGTGGTGGTCTCCACCTACGCAGGCATGTTGACCCATCATAGCGACACTTACCGTACCGGACTGAACAACACTGAGGCAGCTCTAACCACCGGCAACGTTAACAAGAATCAGTTCGGCAAACTCTTTAGCTATCCCGTGGATGGTCAGGTGTACGCCCAACCGCTATGGGTTCCGAATGTAACGATCAGTGCTGTGCATCACAATGTCGTCTTCGTCGCTACCCAGCACGACAGTGTTTACGCCTTCGACGCGGATAACGCTGCGATGTTCCCCAACCCGCTCTGGCATGCGAGCTTCATCAATCCGTCGAACGGAGTGACCCCAATTCCGCAGTCGGATGTAGAAAGAGGCCTCGACATCAGTCCAGAGATCGGAATTACTTCCACGCCAGTCGTTGACGCGGCAAATGGTGTTCTTTATGTAGAGGCCCGCACCAAGGACACGCGCGGAACGCCAAACTGCGCCGGGCCAAACAACACGGGCAGCCCATACTTCCATTTCCTCCATGCATTGAATATTCATACGGGCGCCGAGATGCCGGGCAGCCCGATGATGATCTGCGCCCAGGTTCAGGGCACCGGATACGACAACTACAGTGGCACGGTGTACTTCAACACGACGCGTCAGAATAACCGCGCAGGCCTTTTGCTGCTGAATGGCGTTGTCTATATTGCGTTCGCATCGCTGGAGGATATAAGCCCTTATCACGGATGGGTGTTGGGCTACAGCTACAACGGAAGTGCCTTTTCTCAGGTGTCGGTCTTTAACTACACAAAAAATGGTGGCAAGGCGGGAATCTGGCATGGCGGTGGCGGCATTCCCGCGGACTCCAGCGGAAATCTGTACGTCACCACTGGCACTGGCAGTTTCGACAACAGTACTGGCGGCGGCATCAGTTTCGCCAAGCTTACTCCCAGCGGCTCGACGCTGACTGTCACCGATTATTTCTCTCCTTTCAATCAGTCCTATTTGACGTTGGAAAAGATCAATCTTGACCTGTCTTCCTCTGGTCCCATGCTGTTCCCCGACCAGACTGGACCAATCCCGCACGTGGCCTTTTTCGCGGGAAAAACAGGCACCATGTATCTGATCAACCGCGACAATATGGGCAAGTACAGCCCTACCTCCGACAACGTGGTGCAAGCTCAATACACCACCATCGGTGCTGCCGTGACTCCCACTGGCAATTGGGGCACTCCCGCCTACTTCAACGGGAACCTTTATCTACAAGGCATCAAAGATCAGCTCAAGCAATACGGGTTTTCAAACGGGCTGCTCTCCGGAGGTCCGGTGGCAGTTGGCGCGGACATCATTGGCTACCCGAGCCCCACGCCCGTGGTATCAAGCAACGGCGTGCAGAACGGAATCGTGTGGGTTGTGCAATCCGACGGTGCTGCACATAGTTTGGCGGCGACGCTGCGAGCCTACGATGCCGCCAACATCGCGCACGAGATTTACAACAGCGGCCTGTCTGGCGCGCGGGACAAGGCTGGGCCTGCGGTGAAATTTGCCACGCCAACCGTAGCCAACGGCAAAGTCTATGTGCCTACTGCGTCTGAACTCGACGTGTTCGGGCTATTGCCATAGCGGTGGAGTGCTATCGCTACGACTTTGATTCCTCAAAGCTGAACTGTTTATCGAGCTTGTCGTACGGTTTGCCATCAACTTCGACATACGGATACACGAAGTAGTTGAGGGCGGGACCGTCCTGCTTGGGAGACAGCGTAATGTCGCGCCCGGTGGAGAACTGCACACGATTGGCGTCAACGCTGCCGAAGAAATAATCTTGCTTCTCCTTGGCCTTCCACGCTTCTGAAATGTCGACTGGGATCCATCCGGTTTTGGAAGCATGGAATTCGGCCCAGCAGTGATACCCGGCTATATCGCCTTTATCTTTATTTTCTGGCAAGGGGAAGCCTATGTCGAAGCGGGCCGGAATTCCATCCGCGCGCAGCATGCCGATGAATGGAGAATGGAAATCTGTACAATTGCCGCGCTTCGAGTCACACGCCCAAACGGCGTCACCACGTCCCCAGCCTGAGCCACTTTTGTCGTACTTCATATTCGTGAACAGGTAATCATAGGCGGCCTTCGCTTTCGCGACGGTGCCCGACTGCCCCCCGGTTACCTGCACTGCCAGTTCTTTGATTTTGCCATCAGTAGGAATCAGACTATCGGGTTCAACGAAGCGGTTCATCGAGGCGGGCACTACGGCCGCTTGCTGATCCGTCCGCTTGAGATGCGAATAATCTCCACGCGAGTATTCCCGGCGCGTGACTTGGTACTCAACAGTGAACTCCGCTTTGTCCGCTTTCGGATTCTCAAGTTCGGCGTAGATCATCCGGTTGCCGTACTCCGACTCCTGCGTCATGCGCGTTTTAACCGGAGACTTGACAGCGAGTACACGGACAGTCTGATGCGGATCGCTCTGAGGCAGCGGAACCCAAACGCGCACTCGCTTGGCTCCAGATGGGATGTCCTTTACGGTGAAGCTGTAGGTGAAGTGAAAAGTGCGGCTTGGCGGACTAAACTTTTGCGGGCTCGAAGTTGCCTGGGCGGACAAGTAAGGTACAAGAAAGAAAAGCAACAGCAATGACGGAAGAACTCGCAGCTTCACGGGGACACTCCTGTCGGCGGACTTGGATGCAGATTTTATCAGCAGCCGAGGCAGACTGTCAGGCGCGACGCCCAGTTTCGCCAAATTGGGCACTCTTTGCTTAAAGAATTTCGGGCCTGTCGTAACTTTCTGATGTGGTATAGCATCCAGTCTGACGAGGTTCAGCCATGACAACAAGCCCAATTTCCCAGGGAAGAAACGCGACGACCGTTCCTCAATCGCGAGCAACGGATGGTCTCGCGATCGTACGCGTGACGGTTGGCGCGATGTTGGTCTGGGTTTTCTTCGAGAACATGGGGAAAGGACTCTATCGTCCAGCGGAATACTCGGGGCTCATCAATTACTACATCAAACAGGGCCACTCCCCGGCTGCGTGGAAGGCGGTCATGAGCCTGGTGGCCAGTCACGCCGCAATCGCAGCGCCGATGCAGGCCCTTACCGAGATTTCCCTCGGCGTTCTGCTCGTCATCGGTCTGCTGACGCGCCCCGTGGCTTTTGTTGCATTTCTGTATCTCGCCAGCCTTTGGATGTCGGAGTGGGGGACTGCGTGGATATGGGAATTGCTCGTCCCGGTCATGGCTTCGCTCGGAGTTGCTGTTGGTCGCGGCGGCCGCAGGTGGGGACTTGATGCATTCTTGTCACAACGATGGCCCTCTGCGCCGTGGTGGTGAAAGAGCAAGTTCACGTGCGAGTGTCCGTCATCATTCCCACACATAATGAAGCACAGGCAATCGAGCGCGTAATCGCGGACCTGCCATCGGACCTTGCGACAGAGGTCATCGTTGTCGACAGCAACTCAAGCGATGGGACGCCCGAGATCGCGGCACGTATGGGGGCCCGCGTGATTCAGGAGCCGCGCCGGGGCTACGGGCAGGCGTGTTTGACGGGTATTTCCGCGGCGATCTCCCCTGACGTGATTGTGTTTCTTGATGGCGACTATAGCGACCGGCCTTCGGAATTACCAGTTCTGTTAGCACCGATCATTGAAAAGCGCGCGGACATCACGCTCGGTGCGCGCCTGCACTCGCAACATACTACTGCAGCGTTGCCTTGGCATCAGGTGTTCGGAAATCGTCTCGCCTCGGGCCTGATCCGATTGCTCTATGGGCTGGAGATCACCGATCTCGGTCCATTCCGCGCCGGCCGCGCAGATGTGCTGCGGGCGCTTGCCCTCGAAGAGACCACCTATGGCTGGGCCGTTGAGATGATTCTCAAAGGTGCGCTCGCTGGATACCGCGTGGTGGAAGTTCCAGTAAGCTATCACCCCCGCATTGGAAAATCGAAGATCAGTGGCACGTTGAAGGGCACGGTCGGGGCTGGCTGGTTCATTCTAAGCTTGATCGTCCGCTATTATTTCCGACGCCCAAAAGCGGGAATGCCACGGTCATCATAATCAGCGAGCAGCGAATTTTGCCGGTCACTGCCGATGTTGCGTGCATCAGGCTGCCTCTCGTATGGTGTTCCTACAACAAGATTCGACGTCAGGTGAGGCTAATGCTTCCGAGTCCAGTCACGGACCTCAAAACATTTGTGCCAGCGAAGGACCCCGAACTTTCTAAAAAGTTTTATAGCGATCTTGGATTCGTCATCAATTGGAGTAACGAGCAGATCGCAGAACTGCAGATAGGTTCATTCCGATTTCTGCTGCAGGCTTTCTATGTTGCCCAGCATGCCGGAAATTTCATGATGAGCCTGCAGGTCGAGGACGCGGACGCATGGTGGGATCACATCCAACGCCAGGAGTTCACAAAGAAGTATCCGGGCATCATGTGCAAGCCGCCCGAGATGCAGCCTTGGGGAATCCGCGTCCTCTATTTGAGTGATCCGAGTGGCGTTTTGTGGCACATCTCTGATGGGCGTAAGTGACTGGTTGACCTAGCCAACACGCGAGGGGCACGGGAAATTCATGGGATTCTCAAACCAAAGAGGGCTGCATCCGTCAGGCGAAGACCGAGTACTGGTCATCATGGCGAAAGCACCGCGCCCGGGCGCCGTCAAAACTCGGCTGGTGTCAGATCTTTCTCCCACAGCGGTAACTGATTTTTATTGCTGCCTGCTTGGCGACACGCTGGATCTAGCGCGATCACTGGACGATGTGGACGTTGCTATCATGTGCCCGGACTCGGACGTGAAGGAACTGGAACAGTTGGCAGGCAACGACGTGAGAGTTGTCGCCCAGGACGGGGACGGTCTTGCTGCTGGCCTTACGTCAGTGTTCAAACGGTTCACGCAAAATAACCGACACACGGTCGCCTTCAACAGCGACAGCCCCCATTTGCCCGGTTCGGTTCTCATGGGCGCATTCGAAACATTAGTCAGCCACGACGTTGTGGTGGGACCAACGCACGACGGAGGCTACTATCTGGTGGGGGCAAAGACGTCACATCCCGCCCTCTTTGCGAACGACGGAATGGGCACTCGCAGCGCGCTGGAGATGCTGCTGGCGCGTGCACGCGATCTTGAGCTTTCCGTCGGCTTGGTGGATTCTTTTTATGATATCGATGTAGCGGAAGACCTCACTCGTCTTGCTGCTGAGTTACGTCTGGCTCCGTCCAAGGCACCCCGCACCTCGGCATGGTTGAAACATCGGCTCGCGTCGGAACAGTTGCAAGGCAGTACGGAAAAGACGGGTCGGGGAAATTGAAGATTTCCTCGGGGCGCAGAGTGTACTTACTCGGCGCCATGTTGTGCCTGTCCCTGACAACCTGTTCACAATACTTCGGCGATCGAGGCGGACCGCCGTTCATGGCCTGGTTGACCCTTGCGGGCATCGCCTACCTGCTCGCCATCCGAGAATTCTTCACTGCACCAAGATTTCCCCGCCATGTCGTTGTCATCGGACTCATTCTCGCTGCCCTATGGCACGTTGCTTTTCTTCGGTTGCCGCCGGGTGCAGATGATGACATCCATCGCTACGTTTGGGATGGACGATTGCAGAGGCTTGGCTACGATCCTTATCTCGTCGTTCCCAGCGATCCCGCTGTCCAATCACTGCATACATCGGACACCCGCAACCTGAACAATCCGGATCTACCGAGCCCATATCCACCGGGAGCGGAGCTGTTCTTCCGCGCCGTGACAGCAATCCACGAATCTGTGTTTGCCATGAAGGTGGCCTTCATAATTTGTGATCTGGCAATGGTTTTCCTGATCCTCGACGTTTTGCGCCGTAGCGGGCACGAAGCGCATATGGTCTTGGCGTATGCCTGGAATCCTTTATTAGCCATTGAAGTGGCGGGAAGCGGCCACATTGACATTGTCGGCGCTCTATTGTTGGCCATATCCGCCGCTGCTCTGGTGCGGAGATGGCGGGGGATCGCGGCCCTCGCACTCGGGCTGGCTGTCGCGGTGAAATTTCTCCCGATTGTGCTGTTGCCCGTCTACTGGAAGCGGGTTCGCATTCGCGATATAGCGCTGGCGCTCGCCGTGGTCGCATTTCTATATCTTCCGTTTATCCATCACGGCCACGTCCCGGTCGGTTCCCTAAATACGTATGTGCAGACTTTCCGCTTTAATGGGGCTGTGTTCGCGCTTCTTGCCCACGTAGCGTCTCCTTCCCTGCTGGCAGCCGTTGCAGTGCTAGTCGGATGGGTGACTGCTGCCTGGCTCAGAAAAGCAGCGCACCAGTGGTCTCCGACCGAGTTTGCCTGGCCAATGGCTGCTTCTCTTTTCTGCGCACCAGTCGTGTTCCCGTGGTATCTGCTCTGGCTTCTTCCGTTCCTTACATCAGGCTCGACGATTCCGATCATTCTCTGGACCGTCACCATCATTCCCACCTACATTCAATGGCATCTCCGCGCACTGGGGCGGCCGTGGGGGACGCTCCCGAGCTGGATCATGCTTCTGGAATACGGATGTCTGGGCCTTGGCGCAATAGTGATCTGGTTATGCCGCAATCCTGAGTCAGATCCGTCTTCTGCCCTGTCAGACTAAAGTATCGGTATCCGGGAAGGTGTTCCCATCATCTAGACAGAATTGGTTGAATCCATAAAAGAGGAACTTCCATGACAAAGTCGAATCGGTATTCGATGATCAGTCTTCTCATTTTTGCTGTGGTTGCCGTCGCTCCTGGCGCATCGGCGCAGCAGCGTGCGCCTATTCTCGAAAAGATCGCTAAAACCTACGGTATCGATTCATGGAATCAAGTTGAAGCGATCCGCTACACCTGGAGCGGAGAAATCACCGGACTCTTCAAACTCTCCCGCACATGGGAGTGGGAGCCGAAGACCAACAAAGTTACCTATGAGGGCAAAGACAAGGATGGCAAGCCCGTCAAGGTGACGTACCTGCGGTCTGAGCTCAGCAGCCAGCCAGACAACGTCAAGAACGAAATTGACCCCGGGTTCGTCAACGACAATTACTGGACTCTGTTCCCCCTCCATGCATACTGGGATACCAGCGCCACTGTGATCGACCAGGGTACGTTTAACCTGCCGATGGGAAGCGGGACGGCCGAACTGGTTCCCGTGAAGTATCCCGCAGATAGCGGCTACACGCCCGGTGATACCTGGGATCTCTACGTGGGAAAAGACAATCGTGTCGTTTTCTTTGACTATCATCGCGGCGGTGCCAAGCCGCCAAGCCGGGTATTCGTGACGTGGACAGGCTACAAGAAGGCAGGTCCGCTCCTATTCTCAACTGAGCATCGCGGCACCGCCGACGGCAAGCCATTCCACCTCTCCATTACGGACGTGGCGGTGAAGCTGACCGGGTCGGACAAGTGGATCAACGCGCAATAAAAATCGGTCGAGCGTAAGATTGTCGCTCCGATGAAGGCTGACATTGATCTGGATATCGGGCGAAAGACGTTTGCTTCCGGCCTGCTTGAAGAACTGATCGCTGCGCTGCGCCGCAGCCGTACCGGGGATCTTGTCGCTCTTATTGGCGACGAAGAAAGCACGGGCTCTGAGCTGGAAACATGGTGCCGGTTCACCGGAAACCCACTGCTGGAATCCACGGCCGAAGGGGGCCGCCAGCGGTGGGTCTTTCGTTGCGGCGCCATTCCGCAGCCTGCCGGAGAACGTCGGCCCGTGGGGTCTCGGCTTTGGCTCTATACGAATTTCGACTGCAATCTGCGTTGCGACTATTGTTGCGTCCGCTCGTCGCCCAATGCACCTCGACGAGAACTCGGGCTCGCTCGTGTCCAGCGGATCGCTGGCGAGGCGAGAGAGCTTGGCGTCAAAGAAATCTTCGTGACCGGGGGAGAGCCGTTTCTGCTGGAAGATATCGGCGAGATTCTGCTTACTTGCGCTGCCACCGCTCCGACGACAGTTCTGACCAATGGGATGTTGTTTTCCGGGCGAAGAGCGGCATGTCTACAAGGGTTGCCCCGCGATCGGGTTGTACTCCAAATCAGCCTCGACAGTCCGACGCCAGAATTGCACGACTTCCATCGTGGTCCCGGAACATGGGCCAAAGCGCGCGAAGGCGTTCAGCGTGCCCGTGCTGAAGGATTCAGAGTGCGCCTGGCGGCTACCATTTCCACGGATGCCGAGGCCGACGAGTTTCGCCGATTCCTCGACGCGGAGAACATTGCCGAGGAAGACCGGGTGATACGACGGATCGCGTTGCGTGGCTCTGCAGCGCAAGGCATCGCAATCACTCGAGCCGATCTGGTGCCGGAAGTTACGATCACCGCTGACGGTGTGTACTGGCATCCGGTCGGAGCCGAGGATGCAGATCTGTTGGTCACTCGCACGATATTTCCGCTATCGGAATCATTCGCGGCCGTGCGCCGGGCCTTTGATCGCGAGAGCGAACATGCCAATCGATTGGCGCAGATCTTCAACTGCGCATGAGTCGCGCGAGTTGCGAATAGAATCCAGCTCGGTCGGCCGGAATTGCACCACCTCTACGCCGTCTTGGCTAATTCCTGGTTGAAAAATCCCTGTTCGTGAGCAGCCTGCCGCAATGAAGCATAGCCATCCACGTGAGGTGGCACCCAGCGCTGAAGTCCTTCAATGTCAAGGATACGGCGGTGGACTGGATTGTCGTAGCTCATCGCTGCAAGAGCTTCGGCGAACCGGCGAGCGCGCTCTGGATCAAGACCGGGCCGCGCCGTAAACATGCAGTGATTGTAAGGCGGAGAAGACCAAACCTCGCGGAGGCTGCCTTCGGGTACCAAGTGTTCCTTGCGCACAGTGTCCCAGAAGGGATGGCCAATAGCTCCGGCATCGGCTCGTCCATCAAGAATGGAACGCACCACGTCCACCTCGCTGGTTCCGGTGTCACCATGTTTGCCCACGTCGCTGTCGAAACGCAGGGTTCGGTAATCCCTGCCTTCCAGCATGCCTTGCCGCTCCAGGAAATGAACGGGCAGGATGGCTGCATGTCCGCTATCTCGGCTTCCGAGCGCGAGAGTCCGATTCTTCAAATCGGCGAGAGTTGAAACGGGTCCTCCGGCAGCCGCGATGATCCTGGTGGTCCAGCCGACGTCGGTATTGCGCATAGCGACGGGCCGACAGCCATGGCCGCTCCATTCATCGGCTTGCAGGTATGCCAAATTTGTATTCCAGGCGATATCAATGCGCGGCCCAGCATAGTCAGGTCCGGCGACGAGAGCGGCGACCTGAGGCTCGTAGTTCTGAAATAGAATGACTTCAACGGGCAGGTTCGCTTCCTCGTGGAAGTATGTCCGCATGCCCTCCCAGATCGTAACCACTCTAGGGTCGTACGCGACTGCGCCCAGCCAAATTGTTTCGCTCATACCTTCCTCCACAGTTTTTGCCAGCCCAAGTTTCTCAAACAGTTTCCACTCGATGCGGCTAGAAAAGCGGGATTCCCAGGAGTGACTTGCCGACGAACTCACGCAAAACGTCCCCTGTTGGCGCCATGACTGCTCCCGCGTGCGCATCCCGAAACAGACGTTCAATCCCCAGATGCTTTGAGAACGCCGCACCGCCACAAACGCGCATGGCCGTTGAAGTAACACTAATGGCTGCCTCTCCGGCAGCGGCTTTTGCCTCAAGTACGCGCAGCGAGGTCATGTCGTTTGGATGTTCAAGATGCTCGACCAAATCGTTGATGCGGAGCGCGAGGCCGTCGGTATCAATCTGCATCTGCGCGAGGTGCGCCCGAAGGGTAGGGAGGCTTTCGCCCAGGGTCTGTCCCATGTGCTCGAATTTCGCAGTTTTCAGGTGTGACACGGTTCCGGCGACTGCCGCGCGGCACAGTCCCAAGGCCACGGCTGCCGTCCCCAGATTGAAAAGCGGCAGCACAACACTAAGCATGAAAGGAAAACCGGTATCGTCATCGCATAGCTGGAAATGAGAAGGGACTTCGCAGTCGTCCAGCGCAATGGGCGCAGACGCATTCGCGCGAAGTCCCAGCCCATCCCAGGGCCCGGCGACAGTAAGGCCGCGCGTCCCTGCCGGAACCAGATAGACATTGGAATCGGTAGGGCCCTTGCCATCGGGCGAAAGCGAAGAAACGACATAGCTCTGTGCGTAACCCGCGCTGGTCACCCACGATTTCTTGGCGCTGATACGGACCCCGTTGCCATTGCGGCGTGCTCGTGATATCGGCGCCCAGAAATGGCTTCGCGATCCGGCCTCACTGATCGCCAGCGTGGACAAATGGCGGCCCGCACCGATCTCCTGCAGAACGGGAAAGACTGCCTGCGCCACGCTCGAACGCGCCGCGACGATTGTTGCGGTGCCAAGGATATGCATGAGGTAGACCATGGCAACGGAGGCGTCCGCCTCGGCCAGCGTCGTCTCGACTGCGGCAAATGTTCGCGGACCCAGACCGGCCCCGCCGAAATCTGCAGGCAGCATCAGCCCGAGCAGTCCCGATTCTCCAAGAGCCTGGACCGCCTCCGTCGCGAAACGTCCAGCCTTGTCGTTTTGCCCTGCGGATGGAGCCAGTACTCGACTGGCAATATCGGAGGCTTTCGAAACGGCCGCATCATGGGTCATCGTTACCTGCCACCTTTCAAAACTGCCGGGAGCCAGAATTGTCTCCGAGGCTACCTCGATGGTCAAACGGTTTCTTGCGGTTTACGGTCGCGAATGTGTCCATCCTTTCTTCGTTTTGGGCGGTTACGCGACTTAATCCCGTGCGATCACAACGGTAGTGCAGGAACTGTTCAGTTTGGGCAGATCGCGGTTTGCAGCCATACGGATCGTCAGTCGTGGACGTTCGCCCCGGATGATCGGGCAATACGAATCTGGTTCCAGTAACGCGTCGTGGAGGCGCCTGCGTCCTGCGCACCCGCCGTGGCACGGCTCGCGGAACTCGCAGTTCTTGCAGGCGTCGGGAAGTGTGCGCGTCTCCTCGAAAGGCCTTGAGCTTAGAATTCCGGCGCCTTCGGAGACCAGGCCTGAAAGCGGCTCCCCCGGGCCTGGCCAGTACACACACGGTTGCGTTGTCGCTCTCGGTGTTACGCGGACCGTGCTGACGCCACAACCGGCCCGCAGCGGTGGAAGTCCAGCCATCGCCCGGACCAACGGCTCGCCAATCGCGATAACGTCAGTTTCGTCGAACAGTCGCTGGAAGCCTTCCCAGTACTGTTCGTAGCTAAGGGCGTAAATGTCCGATCGCACGGATTGATAGACATTCACCCGCAAAGGTGCGCCAAACCGTTTCGCGACCCGGGCCACATCCGCTAAGCGCAGGTAGTTTGATTTCATCATGACGGCGATGATGGTTACAGGAACACCAAGCCCGACGCATCGTTCCGCCTGCTCGTGGATGAGATCCCAGTTCCCGGGACCACGCTGTGCGTCCTGTTCGGCTTGCGTCGCGTAATCGAGCGAGAACTCGATATCGTGGAAGGCCCTCAGCTCAATGTCTTCGAGTTCAGCGACGCTATGACCGTTAGAAGTGATGGTGAGCTTGACGGGCCTGGTCCGCAGGTAGGCCAGGATTGCCTTGAAGTCTGGATGCATGCCGTTCTCGCCCGTACCGAGATTCACTGAACGTACAGACAGGTGTTCGATGGCTGCTTTCACTTGATCCAGGGAAAGACGATCCGCGCGAGTTGGATCGCGATAGCAGAAGGAGCACGCGAGGTTGCATTCGTTGGTGAGACCGAGGCCCAGCGAGAGACCGGTGAAGGATGTTGTCGCTTCCAACATAGGCGATGGAATCCGCTTAGCGCGCCGGCGAACCTGAGCGATGGCCCAGGCAATGCGTGTAGCGGGCTACAGCCGCAAACTCCGGCCGCATGCCGAGCCTGCGTTCTAAGTCGAAAATCCGCCGGTACTCATTATCGCGGGAAATCGCCGGCGGCAGGTAATCCGAGATGACGCGCACGCCACGCTCCAGAGCAACCGTGAATGAGGATTCTCGCAGTATGGTCCTCAGGTTCTCTACCGCGAAAAGCTGAACCTTGCCGCCATACAGAGACTCATCGCCCCACTCCGAGGTCAGGTTGCGCTCAGCCGCGGCCAAGTCCCCGTTTTGTAATGCGGCCTTAAGGACCTCACCTGGACGGTTGCGCACCAGGACCGAGATCATTCCGTAAGAATTTCGCAAGGAGCGGGCGGCACTTCGCAAAACAGCGCTGGGATCGCCGACGAATTCCAGGACGTTGTGGCACAGAATCAGATCGAATGACCCTGCAGGAAACAGGGATGCCAATTGTGTGACATCGCCTAGTTTCAAGGCAATTTTCTCGCTAACTCCTGCTTGCGCCGCTGCCCGTTTCGCGATGTCGAGCATCGCCGGGGAACCATCCAGTAAGGTGACCTCGATGCCGAGTTGCGCCAGCCGCACGGCGAGTGCGCCGGTACCGCCCCCAAGGTCCAGAGCGCGTAACGAGTGCGAATCTTGCGGCAGAAAATCCTGCAAGTTAGCGAAGGCGAGATCGATGCGCAGCCGGCCTTCGGGAGTCTCGAGGTAGGCAGCGTACTTGGGCGCATCCTGCTGGAAGCGTTCGAAGTCGGTGGAGGTGGTTGATTCCTGCATGCATTCCTCAAGAACCGAGCGTATACCGAGAGGTTTTAGGTCGACAAGTCCGGCCGGAATTTTGAAATCGTCACGAAATCCCGGTAATCAGTTGGAACCTAGTCAAGCGGTGTGCATCGAACGAGTTGGGGGACGTTCAAAGCTCATGGCATCATATTCTGCGATGAAGAAGCCGTATGCAGTTCCAAGTATTGATGAATACCTGCGTGAGCGATTAATGCCGGTGGAAGGGGCGATTCCACAGATTCCCGGCATTGAGATGTTTGGAGGCTCAATCCCCGCGGGGATCGTGGGTGGCGATCTTTTCGAGTACATCAATTTTCAACAACGTTATGACATCGAGGCGCGGATTCAACGAGCGCAACGACTGACGCAGGAATATCTCGAACCGCTTCCGGCGGGGACCTCCCAACGTAACCCGGTCGATGATCACGTGCTATGGATGAAGGGAACCCAAAGCTACAGACCGGAGATGGAGACTGAGTATCGATTTGCGAAGAGCTCGGAACAAATGCGAGTTGCAGAAGACTTGAATGATCTCCGTTCGACCGCTGGTGTCCTAGTGGTAGACGCGCAGGGGCACGGAATCATCTCAGCCAAGATCGCGTCTACCGTGCATGACACATTTCATGCCTTGATGCTCACCGAGTTGGATCGATACGGCAGGGCGACGCCTGAGCTTTTGGAAAACCTTAATCTTCGGCTGGCGCAATCTGTGACCGCGCGCAACGCCCTGGGGCTCGCGGAAAGAGAAGAGGCGCGCGAAATTGCGACCATGGTATATGGCGAAGTCCGGCCGGGAGGACTTTTTCGCTTCGCGAACTTCGGGCACCCTCCTCCGCTTGTATTTTCAGCGGAGTATCGCAAGTTCATGAACATCAACGAGAGCTGCATGGTGCAGTTCCTGGCGCTCGGGTTGGAGATTCCCGTGGGCCATCCCGATCGAAAGAAGTATTACTCCCTCAATTTGCGGCAAAAAGAGTTCGATGCCTCCGATGTAGCAGAAATCACACTGATGAGCCCCGGAGACATTTTGGTTCTTTATACGGATGGAGTTTACGACGGTAGCGACAAGGAAGGGCGCGCACAACTTGAAGATGTTTTCCGCGATCATTACCGAAGGTCGGCCAGAGACATATGCGATGCAATGCTGAATTATGCGGTGAAGCAAGATGATCTTCTGCGGAGGAATGGCCAAGAGGATCTCATCGACGACAAAACAGTATTCATCATCAAACGCACCGGATAACCGGCACCGCTGGAATTTGGTTTCAGGTTGACGTACCCACATTCACCTGCCGCATGCGAAACTTGCGCAAAAGTTCGTAAAGGACAACCCCAGCGGCGGTGGCAACGTTGAGCGAGGTCTTTTGGCCGAGCATCGGGATGCGCACGTGGGAGTCGGCCATATTCAGGAGTTCGGGACGCAGGCCATCGACCTCATTTCCAAACGCGACACAGACCGGGAATCTGGGTTGCCACTCAAACAGATCAACGGAATGCTCATGGGTCTCGACCGCAGCAAGCTCATATCCTCTGCGGCGGAAACTCTCTGCCATTTTGAGCGCGTCCCAATCGTGCTCCCATGGAACCACTTCCTCGGCGCCCAGCGCAGTCTTTGAAATCGCTTTTTTGGGAGGATGCGCCGTAATGCCGCAGAGGCACAGTTTTTCCAGTCCTACGCCATCGGCCACGCGAAAGAATGAGCCGACGTTGTACATGCTGCGCACATTGTCGAGCAGCACGACAGCGGGAAGACGGAGTCCTTCATAACCTGCGGAGAGGGAGTCGATCGGGCGCGGAATAGTGTCCCTGCTGGAGGAATCGGAAGCCATGCCAGGTTCACAATCGGCGAGTTCTCAACGTGATCAGGCCCGGTTACTGGATGTTCTATCAAAACTCGCGCGATCCCAATTGGCCAGCGTAGCGCCCGCCTCATACGTGCTCTGGCAGAAGTCGAGCAACGATTTGCTGGGTGAAGAGGCCGTCCGAACATCTTCATACATCAAGAGAAATTCGCTGACTTGTTGGTTGTAGTGCGCGGCCTCCGGCTGGATGCGAGCCTGTTTGAAGCCTTCCGGTTCGGGGGCCATGTACGCATAAAACGCCGCGTCGTGCACGTCGCCGCCTCCGGGCCAGAACCCAACGCTACTAACCTCATGTGAGTACGCTTCGCGTGTAATCAAGTCGGCCCCAGGTCGCTCGGGCGCAGGACGGCCGGAGAAACGCGTGACCGCGAGATCAAAGCTGCCCCAAAAGAAATGCACAGGGCTGGACTTGCCAAGAAAGCCGGCTCTGAATCTTTGCAAGACCGAATCTACCGAAAGCAGGATGCGCCAGAATTTCTCCACCGACTTGGAGTCATACGAGCCATGTACTTGATCCTGATCAAAGGGAATGGGATTCGGAATCTCTACCGGCATAGGCCAGATCTTGACTGCAATGCCGGCGGATCGAAGAAATGTCATGAATTCGTGGTAGAAATCGGCGACGGAGCGCGGAACAAGTGGCATCGTCTTCGTCATCCCGTCATTCGTTTCGAGCACAAGCTGGTGCCGCGTGAAGTCAAACAGGAGCTCGAACGATCTGTCTCTGTACGGAATCCTCGAGGTGGTAAGGCCTCGAGGGGCCACGTAAAAAGGGACATTCCACCAATGGTTTACAAGCGGCGTAAGACCCAGCCGAACCTTGCCCACAATCTGGGTCCACATGTGCAGAGTGGTGCGGGTGTCTGTCCACGAACTTAAATGGATTTCAGGCCAACATTCCGGTCGATCGCCCGCAGCGGAAACCATAATCGAGAACTGGAGGAGCAGCTACTTGTTCGGACTCTCTAGTCCTTATCTAAATACTCTTCGGGAACATCATCTTCAGGGACCTCGTGCGTGTGGACTTCCCGAGTATCTTCGTTGTCGGCTTCCTCCACACCTGCTACCGCTCCGGCCTCAAAGACATTTCCTTCTTCAACCAATTCATCCACACTCTCCGAGTCCGCCTGTTCCGCGCGCGACAAACCCTGAAAGTCCTCCGCTCGCTGCGCCGGAGTTGCGCCTTCCCGGTCCCAGGAGTCGGAGCGCTGGGTGCTCCGCACGGGCTTCTTGCGATTAGCGGCCGGAACCGATTTCTTCTTCGATTGCTTTTTCTTGATCGATTTCTTCGCGGTCCTCGCCTGTTTGGGACGCGCTGACTTCTTGGGTCGTTTCGTGGATGATTTTTTTGCCTTCGTCTGACTGTTCTTGGTCTTTTTCTTCTTGGAGGGCATTGCAGCAGTCTACCACCGCGGTCAGTCTGCGGCCGCCTGGTCAAAGTGAGTTCTTTGGGCCCGCTGAGAAGGAATGATCCGCCATGAGATGGCCGCGCTCCCAATGGCAAGGGCAGCGCAAAGCAGCATAATCACGCGAAAGCCAAAGACGAAGGACTCGCTGACGACGGAACGGATCGCAGCTGCAGTTTGCGGATCGGTGTTTGCCGAAGGGCCTAGGCCGCCGAGTCTAGTCGCATTCGATTGCAACTCGTGAACGAGCTCAGCATTTAGATTCAAGCTGGCGACCGAATGCTGCAATGCGTGAGAGAACACGGCTACCATGGTTGCACCCAAAACGGCGACGGCCAATACCCCTGCAACTCGGGCTACGGCATTATTGATTCCCGAGGCCACACCAGCACGCTGCTGGTCCACCGAATTCATGACCACGGTCGTCAATGGAGCAACACTGGTGGCCATGCCAAGTCCCAGAACCACAAACGCCGGGAAAAAAGTTGTCCAGTAACGGGCGTTCAGGCTGGGAATTGCAAAGAGCAGGAAGCCCAATGCGGCAATCAGCGGACCTGCAACTAGCGGAATTTTCGCGCCGTAGCGGCTTATGAGCCCGCCAGACCAGCGCGAAAGCAGAGCCATCAGCAATACCATCGGGAGGGAAGCCGCACCCGTAGCGGTTGCCGAGTAATTCTGTACCTGGATCAAGTTCAAGGGATAGAGAAAAAAGAAAATGCCGAGAGCTGCATAGAGAAATAGCGTTAACAAGTTTGCGCCGCTGAAACTCACAGACTTAAACAGACTCAGTGGCACCATCGGCGATCGTTTGGATCTTTCCACAAATACAAAGAGAATCAGCAACGCGAATCCCAAGGACAAAGCGCCGATTACCCGAACACTCGACCAGCCCAAAATAGACGACTCCAGAAATCCGTACACGAGCCCTGCCAGGGCGACTGTTGCGGTCGAAGCACCCAACCAATCGACGCTGCCTGGCTCGGAACTGCGAGATTCGGGCACGCGCCATAGCGAGATCACAAGAACGATGATGGCGAGAGGGACATTGATGAAGAATATCCAATGCCACGATGCATGTTCGATCAGCCATCCTCCGAGAACTGGCCCCATGGCGGTAGTGATCGTCGTGAATCCAGCCCAGGTTCCGATGGCTTTACCACGAGATTTTTCATCAAACGATGCACTGATGATCGCAAGACTACCCGGCACCATGAATGCAGCCGCGATCCCCTGAACTGAACGCCAAAGCAGCAGGCTCTTAATGCTCGATGAAAAACCGCAGCCCGCGGAAGCACTAGCGAAGCCGGCGATGCCGAGCACAAACATGGCCCGACGGCCAAGAGAATCTCCAAGGGCGCCACCCACGAGGATCAACGCAGAAAGAAACAATCCATAGGATTCAATCACCCATTGCACATCGACAACAGTGGCGTGAAGCCCGGCTTGGAGCGCCGGTAAGCCCACATTGACCACAGTACTGTCGATGAAAGCCATACTTGAGCCGAGGATCGTGGCCGCAAGGACCCACGAAGCCGATTTCTGACCGCATGGCGCGACCGCAATTCCAGCCCGGATAAGCGCGTCATCGCAGGGCTGTTTCATTTCAGTTCTCAATTCTCGCGGGTAGTAAACGGATTCGAGGCGCTCGCCCTGAATTTAGTTCTTCGGATTCTGGGCCGCGGCAATGGGCAAGAAGACCTGAAAACGGGTATCCCCTGGTTTCGAAACGACCTGGATACTGCCTTTGTGCTTTTTCACGATTCGCTGGACGGTGTCGAGACCAAGGCCGGTGCCGTCGCCGACCCCCTTGGTGGTAAAAAAAGGTTCAAAAATGCGTGGCTGGATCTCAGCAGGAATTCCCGGCCCATTGTCGCCAATTTCGACTACCACACAGTTATCGTCGCGATAGGTGTGCACCCGGAGTTTCCCTTGACCGTGCATCGCGTCGATCGCGTTATCGATGATATTGGTCCAAACCTGATTCAGTTCACTGCCGAACGAATCTACGAGTAAAGGGAGTGGCTGGTAGTCACGCTCCACCTCGACGCCGCGTTTCAGCTTGTGATTCAGGATCGTCAAGGTAGTTTCCAGGCTCTTCACAACGTCAACATTCTGCACCGGAGCCTGGTCCATGAACGTGTATTCCTTGATCGCGCCCACTAGGTCCGAGATGCGCGACGTGGCATTCTCGATTTCGTTGAGTAGTGCGGCAATTTCGAGAGAGGCCGAAATCCGCACGAGTGCGGCACGCGCGGTCTCCGCATCGAGTGAGGCGAATACTGACTCCAGCAGATTGGACCCGCATCCTTTACGCGCAAGGTTGGCAGCTAACTGCCACAGGTCGTTCTGGCCGTGACTGCGTAACACCGTCTCCAATTGATCTTCCAAGGAGTTCACGGTTATCACGTCGGGAGGGGGTTCATTTGTCTGGATGAGTGAACTCTCTAATCTCTCAACCTCTTTCCTTTGAGCAGGAGTGAGGTCGCGGGCGCCGAGGTCGTGGCTTGCGTTCTTAATTTGCTTCAGACTCGTCCGCAGTTGGCTGGCAGCGCGTTTGGCGGCGGAAGCAGGATTGTTGAGTTCATGGGCAAGCCCAGCGGAAAGCTTCCCTAATGCGGCTAGCCGGTCGCGCTGTTGTTCGATCCTCGTGACTTCGCGAATCCTGTCAGACATCAAACCCACCAGGCGGCTGGTCAATTCCGGCATCTTCTGTATCAGAACAGGGAACTCGGTCGCCGGAAAGCGCAGAACCCGGCTGTGCGTGAGCGCACGCCCGGTTACGGGGAACTGCTTCATGCGAGAGAAAGGCAGCGCTCCGGTTACGTCGCCGGATTTGGAGACGAAGGTCACCACGCCTCCGGCCAGTTCGCCCCTGACCTGAAGCTGTCCATCAAGGATTACAAACATCGCGTCCGCGGGATCGCCCTCGTGGATGTAAACTTCGTCGGGCTTGAGAGCCAGTTCCTGCGCCTGGCTCAGGAACCAGCCAATCTGGTCCGGGGGCAAACTCGCGAATACGGGAACCTGAAGAAGTTCGGAGGCTTCAACCATGTTGCAGTTAGACCTTGCTTAAATACTGATGAATGAACTGTACCGCAACCGAGCCTTCACCAACGCCAGACGCGACGCGTTTTACCGACCCATGACGAACATCGCCAACCGCAAAGAGCCCGGGGATATTTGTCTCGAGGAGAAATGGATCGCGGTCCAGTGTCCACCCCTTGGGCCGCGTGCCATCCCATAGAAGATCCGGGCCGGTGAGAATGAACCCACGATCGTCACGTTCGACTGTATCGGCCAGCCACTCGGTGCGGGGCATAGCGCCAATAAAAATGAACATAGCATTGGCGGGCACGCGTTCGACCTTATCCGTGTCGGTGCATAACACGGAGATCTCTTCGAGGTGGCTGTCGCCGTGCACCTCCGCGACGCTGGCGTGTGTCCAGACCTGAATGTTCGGTGTCTTTTGGATCTGATCGATCAGGTATTGCGACATAGTGAGGGATAGGGAGTCGCCGCGTACCAGCATGACTACACGCTCGGCGTATCTTGCAAAGTTCATGGCGGCCTGTCCAGCGGAGTTTGCCCCGCCTACGACATAGACGGTCTCGCCCTTACAAGCAAGCGCCTCCGTTGCCCCGCCACCGTAATAAACGCCCGCACCCTGAAGCTGGTCGATACCGGGAGCATCCAGCCGCCGCCACTGCACGCCGCTCGCAATCATCAGCGCGTGACAGGAGATTTCGCTGTCGTCTGCCAGCTTAATGATCCGGTAGGGACCTTCCAGACGAACCGAGACCGCCTCCTGCGGAGACAGGATTTCCACTCCAAAGCGCTGCGCTTGCACGACTGCGCGCCGGGCAAGATCCCCGCCGCTAAGTCCGGAGGGAAAGCCCAGATAATTCTCAATGCGCGAGCTCATTCCCGCCTGCCCACCAGGCGCCTCACGCTCGACGATCACGGTGTGCAAACCCTCCGACGCGCCATAAACGGCGGCTGCCAGGCCTGCTGGGCCTCCACCAACGATCGCCAAATCATAAAAACTGGTTTGCGCCCGGGTTCGCAATCCGACTTTTTGTGCGACGTCTGCCGGAGCACTCTGCAGAAGCTTGGTCCCGTCCGGAAAAAGTACGATCGGAAGATTTGAGGCCTCTGGTCCGAGCGCGCCCACAAGACGCTTGGTGTCTGCGTCGTTGGCGGAAAACTCAACGTCGATCCATTGGTACGGAACATGGTTGCGCGCCAGGAAATCACGCATTTCATAGGAGCGCGGCGACCAGCGGGTACCTAGTACCCTGATGCCGTCGAACGCCGGCCGATACGAGGCCGACCAGTCATCCAGCAGATCGTCCAGTTGCGGATACAAGTGCTGTTCGGGCGGGTCCCAGGGTTTCAAAAAGAAGTAGTTGATGCTGGCTTCGTTGATCGCACTGATGGCCGCGGTGGTATCGGCGTAGGCTGTCAGCAAGGCCCGCCTGGCCTCGGGAAAAACCTCTCGGGCTTCCTGAAGGAAGTGAACGCCGTCCATCTTCGGCATGCGCTGATCCGCAAGCAGGAGGGCAACATTGTCGTTCCTGACCTTCAATTGCTTCAAAAGCTCGAGGGCCGTCTCCGGAGAATCGCTCGCCAGGACACGGTATTCGGCCCCGTAGTGCGTGCGCAAGTCTCGCTCAATGCCCCGTAAGACATCCGTATCATCATCGACTGTTAATAAGATCGGTTTTGCCATGATCCGCTTTCAACTGCGAGAGAATCTGAAATGTATATGAGTGTGGAATGTGTTGGTTAGATGCTACATATCGTAGGCGGTCGCAGCAATCTTGGGTTCCGGCGCGTCGCGGAATCGCGCAGAATGGTGTCCGACAATGGACAGCCGATTCTTATGGCGGACAATCCGGCAGCCGTTGAAGGCCGTTCTCTGCCGATTAAGACATTTACTTTCATTCATTTGAGCCTGGGTCCCGATTGGCCGGGAAGTTGCCAATGGTTCAGATGATGGATATCGCCCGGCCAGAATTCAAGCAACGCAGGCGTAGAAGGCAGATCGCGCTCATTGCTGGGATTGTGATTGTGATCTCACTCCTGAGCGCATTCGTCTACCGCTTGCGACCAGCAGCCCCGAGCGTGGAACGCGCGACGGTGTGGACCGACTCCGTGAAGCGCGGATCGATGTTGCGGCAGGTGCGCGGCATTGGGTCGCTGGTCCCGTCGCAGGAATCGGTCCTGCAAATCCCGGCTGAGACCGAGGCGACGGTGATCCGCATTCGCATGCTGCCCGGGTCGCAGGTTCAGACCGACACCGTCTTGCTGGATATGAGTGATCCTCAGGTGGAGCAGGCTGCGGTGGATGCTCACCTTCAGTGGAAAGCCGCGGAAGCCGAATATCAAAGCCAGCGCATGAAGCTGGCCAGCGACCTGATGAACGAGAAGGCAGGCGCCGCGACCGTGAGCGCGGATTACAACCAGACGCAGTTGCAGTCGCAAACAGACAAGCAACTGTACGACCTGGGCGTGATCTCGGGCTTGGCCTACAAGGCCTCGAAGAGCAAAGCCGACGAACTCACCGTTCGCAATGATCTCGAAGGGCAGCGACTGCAAAGCACCCAGAAGTCGATTGATGCCCAACTGGCGCAGCTCCAGGCGAAAGTCGACCAGATGCGAGTTCTGGCGGAACTGAAACAGAAACAACTGGATTCGCTGAAGGTTCGGGCCGGAATCGAAGGAGTTTTGGTGGAGTTGCCGTTGCACGTCGGGCAGCATGTGACTCCCGGGACGATGCTGGCGAAGGTAGTGCAGCCGAATCATCTGATGGCGGAACTCAAAGTGGCAGAGACTCAGGCGCGCGACGTACAGATTGGCGAACCGGCGTCGGTAGACACGCACAACGGCACGATCGCTGGAACGGTGATGCGCGTGGATCCGGCAGTACAAAACGGAACGGTAACCGTCGACGTCAAACTCACTGGAGAACTGCCTAAAGGGGCGAGACCGGACCTGAGTGTGGACGGAACCATCGATCTGGAACGTCTGGAGAATGTTTTGTATGTGGGGCGGCCCGCATTCGGCCAGGAAAACAGCACGATCAGCCTTTTCAAACTCGACGGCGATGCACACGACGCGAACCGAGTGTCGGTCAAGGTCGGCCGGGCTTCGGTAAATTCCATTCAAGTGATCGACGGGCTTCGCGAGGGCGACACGGTGATTCTGTCTGACATGTCGCGCTGGGACAATACGGACCGGATTCGGCTTCAGGAATAGATCTCCAAATAAAAATCGAGGCGAACGATTCATGAGCGACGCAGGCCAAGTACTGATTCAGATTTCGGATATGACGAAAGTCTTCTACACCGATGAGATCGAGACGCATGCGCTGTCGGGCGTGCATCTAGCAGTGAACAAAGGGGAATACGTAGCAATGTCGGGCCCATCGGGCTGCGGCAAGTCGACCCTGCTTTCGATCATCGGACTGCTCGATACGCCTTCCACGGGCCGCTACTTTCTGAACGGCAAACCGGTGGAGAACCTCGATTTCGCGGAGCGGGCGCGGATTCGCAACCAGGAAATCGGGTTCATCTTCCAGAGTTTCAATCTGATCGGCGACCTCACGGTCTATGAAAATGTCGAATTGCCTCTGACCTACCGCCAGCGGATGCCTTCCGCTGAGCGCAAGGGGCGCGTGATGGAGGCTTTGGAGCGGGTTGGCATGGCGCACCGCGTCAGGCATTATCCGTCTCAGCTTTCCGGAGGTCAGCAACAGCGTGTTGCGGTTGCGCGCGCGTTAGGGGGCAAGCCGTCCATCCTGCTGGCCGACGAACCCACGGGCAATTTGGACTCACGGAACGGCGAAGCGGTGATGGAGTTGCTCGCCGCCCTTCACCGCGATGGCGCGACCATCTGCATGGTGACGCACGATCCTCGCTTTGCCAAGCACGCCCAGCGAGAAGTGCACTTGTTCGACGGCAAGGTCGTCGCCGAAGAAGAGCTGAAAAAGTTAATGGCGGATGTGCAGGCATGAATCGTTTGTTTCAGGATCTTCGGTTCGCCCTGCGGCAACTGGGGAAAAATCCGTCGTATACCGCCATTGCTGTGCTGACGCTGGCGCTCGGAATCGGCGCCAACACCGCGATTTTCAGCGTGGTCAATGGCGTTCTACTGCGGCCGCTACCGTTCAAAGATCCCGGTCGCATCGTTCGGGTGTGGCACACGCCGCCAGAGAAAAGCTTCCCGGGAATGAAAACATTTTCCGTTTCCGCGGCGAACTTTGTGGACTGGCAACGGGAAAACCACGTTTTCGAGCGGATGGCAATTTACAGCTACCGAGGTTTCACGCTGACTGGCGTAGCGCGTCCGATGCAGGTCGACGCGTGCGCAGTGAGTAAAGGTTTCTTTGAGACACTGGGCGTGCCTCCGCTGCATGGCCGCATTTTCTACGACGATGAAGATTTGCAGGGACACAACCATGTCGTCGTCTTGAGCCACAGTTTCTGGCAGGAGCAATTCGGCGCCAATCCCGACGTTGTGGGGCACAACGTCACCATGGACGGGCAGAACTATCTCGTCGCCGGTGTGATGCCCGCTTCTTTCCGCTTTCCTGATTTCGCCCAGGTGTGGACTCCGATGGGCTGGACCGACAAGGAACAGGCAGTCCGTGGCGAACATCATTCCGTTGTGATCGCGAGGCTGAAGCCCGACACCGATTTGAAGCAGGCGCAAGCTGAAATGAACACGATTTCGAGCCGCCTGGAGCAACTCTATCCAGCAGACGACAAAGGATGGGGGGCCTTGGTCGTTCCTCTTCATCAGGACTTGGTGAGCGATGTACGGCCGGCGCTGCTTGTCCTGCTGGGTGCAGTCGCTTTTGTTATTTTTATCGCCTGTGCCAACGTCGCCAATCTAGCTCTTGCCAAAACTTTTAGCCGGCAAAAGGAGATTGCGATTCGGACTGCTCTGGGAGCGAGTTCCGGGCGCCTTCTTCGACAGTTGCTGACAGAATCTGTCGCGCTGTCAATGATCGGCGGCATCCTCGGGCTGATCGTGGCGCAATTGGGCGAGCGGGTCATCCTGTCATTTCTAAAAGACCAGCTACCCGCATCGGTCGATGTTGGGTTGGATCCCGCAGTTCTTGGTTTCACTGCCGTCATTTCGATTCTTACAGGCATTGCCGCCGGGGCACTACCCGCGCTGCGGCTGGCCAAATCCAACGTCAATCAGGCCCTAAAGCAGGGGTTAGGACGAACGGACGCCTCAACCGGCAGCCACACCACGCGCAGAATCCTGGTGATCGCCGAGGTTGCCCTCTCGCTTCTGCTGTTGATTGGAGCGGGACTCATGATCCGCAGCTTTCAGTCTCTGCAGAGCGTTGCACCTGGATTTGATCCGCAAGGCGTGCTGACGATGACGGCCGCCATCTCGAGCGCAAAGTTTGCCGAGCCTGTACAGCAGATCAATTTCTTTGAGCAAGTCTTACAACGCGTACGGGCGCTCCCCGGGGTGCAAGCAGCCGGCGTCGTCGACGATATTCCGCTGGACAACGGCGGATCTCATCAGCCGATCGCGATCGAGGGCCAACCCGAAGTGGCCATGGCAGATCAGCCAGAAGTTGATGTCCGACTGATCAGCGCCGGCTATCTTCAGGCGCTGCACATTCCACTGTTGCGCGGTCGCGATTTCGACGAACAGGATGTCAACGGCCGGACAGCCTCCATACTCATTAGCGAATCCATGGCTCGCCGCTTCTGGCCCGCTCAGAATGCCATTGGCAAGCGGCTGACCCTGACGTTTTCTCCGGAGAAGGTTCGCGAAGTTGTAGGAATCGTCGGAGACGTAAAGCTTGACGGCCTTGACCAGAGCCGGCCTCCCACGGCGCTTTATGTACCGCTCGATCAGCTCTCGAGTTCGGGCCCGGGCTTTGGGTCTTTCCCCATGTCGCTGGTCGTCCGCACAGCAACCAGGCCGGGCAGCATGGTTTCCGCAGTAACGAGCGCGATCAACCAGGTCGACGGAACCGTACCGGTTCGCGATATTTTCACGATGGACGACGTGATCACGAAGTCGCTGACGCAGCCACGATTCCAGATGCTTTTGCTTGGTGTGTTCGCAAGCCTGGCGTTGCTGTTGGCGGCTGTTGGGATTTACAGCGTTCTGTCGTACAGCGTGAAGCAGCGTGTGCCCGAGATCGGCGTCAGGCTGGCTTTGGGTGCGGGAGTAACGGATGTTCTGCGCATGGTTGTTGTGGAAGGAATGAAGCCAACATTGCTTGGCTTGGCAATCGGCATAGCTGCAGCCCTGGCGATGGGACGAATCGTGGCTGGTCTGATCTTTCAGGTCAAACCCACGGATCCTGCGACTTTCATTCTGGTTGCCGCCCTGTTGGCGGGTGTCGCCCTGCTTGCGTGCATCGTTCCGGCTTACCGGGCCAGCAAGGTCGATCCGGTAATCGCGTTGCGGAATGAGTGAGTTCTGAGTACTCAGATTGACTGTGCTGCCGCCTTATTGTCGCGCTTCGATTTCGAGTGAGGAATTTGATGGGAAGTCTCTTCCAGGATCTTCGCTTCGCCCTGCGGCAGATGCGCAAGAATCTCGGTTTCACCGCTGTCGCAGTCGTCACTTTGGCATTGGGGATCGGCAGCAGCACGGCGATCTTCAGCGTTGTGTACGGCGTGTTGCTGCGTCCACTCCCCTATAGCGATCCGAATCGAATCGTCGCCCTCTTCGAGGTCAACACCAGGGGCACGTGGTCCCGCCTCGCCGATCCGAACTTCGATGACTTCCGCGACCAGAATCACAGCTTCCAGGCGATTGCGAAGTACGGCGCAAACGTGGCATCTGTTTCCGGTGGCGCCCAGCCGACTCGCTCAATGGTGGCTAATGTATCGGCGGATTTTTGCAAGGTGTTCCGCGTAGATCCGACCGTCGGACGCGACTTCAGTGCATCCGACGCGAAGAAAGGCGCTACCCCGGTCGCACTCGTCAGCTATGGGTATTGGAAGCAGTACCTCGGATCTGTCTCGGACCTTTCGAAGTTGCACCTGAAAATCGATAACACGCTGTTCTCAGTGGTCGGAGTCCTTCCCGCCGAGTTTCAATTTCCATCAGAGACGGCGCTGTGGATTCCAGCCGATACGGAAGGAGAAAACCCCAGCAGGACTTCCCACAATTTCAGCGGGATCGCCCGG
>Ga0335076_10000583_pt1 | contig 34149 bp, 29 predicted proteins | sample Lox_Sample_25_FD_206717 | JGI IMG/M metagenome (GOLD analysis project Ga0335076, IMG submission 206717) | Soil microbial communities from Loxahatchee National Wildlife Refuge, Florida, United States - Lox_Sample_2.5 | ecosystem: Environmental > Terrestrial > Soil > Wetlands | place: USA...
CGCAACGCCGCGATCGACGCCTGAATTTGCTGGGCGCCCTTCTCGTCACGGTCAGCCGACGGAATCGCAAGAACATTATTCAGCGCGCCAAGCTGCGCATTGACCTGCTTGGTAAGGTCCTGTTCCCTGCGCACGAGTTCGGCCAGCGCCGGATCCTTTGCCGCCGCACGGGCGCTGGAGGCCGCTAGCGCTCGCTGGACCGAACGAGCGCGGATGGCGTCGGCGAGGCCGAAGGTCTCCGCGCCAACCTCGCCGGTCGCGCCCTCGGCCCGCGCTAGCACTGCAAAATAGCTCTCGACGATGGTTTGCAGCCGCTGGCTGCGCGCGGCGACGACCGTGGTATTCTCATCGTCGGCGTTCTCGCTTGCGCTCGCCAGCATGACGGGAATGGCGGTCTTAAATTCGCGGATGGCCTCGGCATCTCGGCCGGCGCGCATCAGCCCGATGGCAAGCGTACCGCGCGCAGACGCCGCATCGAAATGGTTCTCGCCGACGCGCTCGGTCAGCTTCTTGACCAATTGCTCGGACGCGGCGATGCCGGCATCAACCTGGCCGGAATTGTACAGCGAAAGGATGCGCGACGGATTAAGCTCGAACATCTGGCGGCGCTGCGGCTCCCACGTTGCGATTGCCTTGTCGATCCGCTCATAGATTGCGTTCGCCTCAGGGTTTTTTCGCTGGAGCGTGAGGATGCCGGCGAGTTGCGAAAAAAGTTGCACGGTCGACGGTGAATCTTCGGAAACGCCGACTGTCTGATTGATTTCGATCGCTACGCGTGCCAACTGCTCGGCTTCGTCGTGGCGTCCCTCTTCGACCAGGATGCTCGCCAGGCCCACCACGAAACGCGGCGTAACGGGATTGTACTTGCCGGTGTCCTTGAGCCTTGAAAGCAGTGCGCGACGAGCATCGACTTCCGCTTCCGCTAGCCTTCCCTGCCGCGCCTTCATGCGAGCCTGACTCAGGATCGCACCGTCGATTGCCTGCAGGACCGTGGATTGCGACGGCGGATTCGGAGACTCTAGAAGAGCCTTGATGGCGGTACGCTTGCGCTGCTCGGTAACACGATAGGATGCTTCCGCCTCGCCGAACTGCCCCCGCGCCTCGAAGATCATGGCGCGCGTAAACTCGACCTCCGCCTCGTAGTTTTGCCCGAACCTATCGTATGATGTTCGCCATCCAGGAAGCCCACTGGTGCGCGCTTCCTGAATGAGCGCGAGACTCCGGCGCAGATAGGCCTCAGCCTGCGCAAGGTCGCCCATTTGAAGCAGGATGTTGCAAACCAGCCGGTTGGCAGGGAATTGGTAGCCTCTGGCGCCCGCGACGTTGGTCTCGCGCAATTCCTGCAGATAGATTTCGAGCGCCTTTTTCGGGTCGCCCGCATTGGAATATTGCACGGCCAGGAACTGTTTCAGCCGTCCCATTGTGTTCGCGTCGATCGCGCTCCGCCCGACCTCGACACCCTTGCTGGCGTCCGCAATGGATTCCGCCACCCTGCCGAGCTGCGCCCGCGCGGCGGAGCGATCGAAATAGAATCGCGACAGATCCTTAGGCGATTCCTTGCCTGTCGGCATGACATTGGCATCCGACTTCAATTTTTCGATCAACTTAAGATCGGGCTTCTCGCTGTCGAGGATCGCCGTGATGTCCGAAATGGTCCGCGGCGGCGCAATGAAGCCAGCCGGCAGCGCGGTTCCGGGAGCGAGCTTTGGCGCGGCTTCGGTCGGAAGCGAAACGGCGACATTGTCGCGCCCATTGGTCGCATTCAATGCCGCCACCACGCAGGCCACAACTTGTGGCCTTGCTTTCTCGCGGCACGCTTCAATACTACCTCCGCCAGCGCGGAAGCACGCCTGCACGATGGGCCTTCCAACCGTCATGCGGCAACGCTCGATCGCAGCTTCTTTCGTGAGAGCGAACGCAGGACCCGCCAACAGAATGAGGGTACACATCAATGCCAGGGCCGGGATACCCTGGGCGGGCGCCGAAACACGCTCAATAATTCGCATATCGGAAGCGCCTTGCTTAAAATTGTCTTGCTCGAATGGTGCATACTATCGACAAGCCTTGATGTGTAGCAAGGGACTGTTTTGGCGATGGAATAAGTGGATGATCCCAAGCATTGCTCTTTGTGCGAACAGGAACTGCCTCGGTCCCCGGGAGCTAGCTACAATACCCATGCTCGCCATCGTGGCTCCCCTTCTGTTTGGACTCGCGGTGGTTGGTCTGGCGAGTGATGCCTTCGCACAGGACGGACCCGCAGCGGAGGCGGCCATTTGGCCGGCTGACGCCGCTTATCGTGCCGCAACGCTGGCGGAGGATTTGACGTTTCCCGCCGACGCCGAAGCAGCCGCCAAATTGACATCGCCGCGCATGGCTCTCTTGAAACCCGCCGGTGAGGGGCCATTTCCGGCCCTTGTCATCATGCATCAGTGTTCCGGCCCGAAGGAAGCGGTTGTATCCTGGGCGCATAAGGCGGTCGCTCGGCGTTACGCCGTACTATTGGTGGACAGTTTGGGGCCGCGGGGCGTGCTCAGCGTGTGCTACGGTCCGGAAGCCGGCGTCAATTTATTCCGCGGCGCCCGCGACGCGCTTCAGGCAGCCGAGCATCTCCGGCGTCAGCCATTTGTCGACGCTGACCGGGTCGCACTGGTCGGGTTTTCCTGGGGTGCGATGGTGGGCCTGCTGGCGGATAGCCCGCATTATGTCAAAGCGCTGAGGGCGGGACCTGGCTTCACGGCTGTCGCCAGCTTCTATCCGGGCTGCTTTCGAATTTTTCCACCGAACGGCCGCCCTCCCCTGGACACGGTCAATGGCGATATCGAGAACCCGCTACTCGTCCTGATGGGCGAGGCAGATTCGGAAACCCCGCCCTCCGAATGCCTCGAAAAGCTCGAGCCTTTGAGGAAAGCCGGTGCGCCGGTCGAGTGGCATCTCTATCCGCAAACGACGCACTGCTGGGATTGCGAACAGTTCAACGGCCTCAGCAAAATCGACATCCGAGGCCACCATGTCGAATATCGCTTTCGCCAAGATGTGACGCAGGATTCCGAAAACAGACTGTTTGCATTCCTGGACCGGACGATGTTACGCAAGAACTAACGCCTCGTCCGTTTTCCCCTCGAACGCGACTGTTTAACGGACATCCCGGATTGGCAGCTTCGTGCCAAAGACGGAAGTCGGGAGAATTATTCGATCACCTTGGTAGCGCGGACGAGCAAGGAGGGCGGGACGGTGAGGCCGAGCGCTTTGGCAGTCTTCATGTTGATGACAAGCTCGAATTTAGTCGGCTGCTCCACCGGTACGTCGGCAGGCTTGGTGCCTTTCAGAATTTTATCGACGTAGTCACCTGCACGGCGGAACAGATAGGCTATATCGGGGCCGTACACGATCAGTCCGCCAACGGCAAATCGTCGGAAAAGATATATTGCAGGTAGATGATATTGCGCCGCCAGGGCGACAACTCGTGGGGCATGCAAGTTATGCACACTATCGCCCAAGACATTTATCGCATCGCCGCGCGTCAAAGCCGCAGCAGCGGCGGCCCAGGGCGGAAGGACGGCGCATGAGTATCGCGATCGGACTGGGCTGCGCGGAGTTTCCGTTTTCTGGCGCGGCGGCGTACTGGCGCTGGATTGACATGTGTGAGGCCGGCGGCGTGGATTCGATCTGGCAGACCGACCGGATCGTCAGCCGTCAGCCGTTCCTTGAATCAATGACCACGATGGCGGCTTTGGCTGGGCGCACGCGGCGCATTCGGTTCGGCATGAACGTCGTGTCGCTGGCGTTCCGCGATCCCGTGCTGCTGGCGAAGCAGTGCGCCACGATCGATGTGCTGTCGGAGGGCCGCCTGTTGCCGGCCTTCGGCATTGGTAGCCCGGCGGCGCCCGAATGGCAGGCGCTCGGCATAGACACCACGACGCGCGGTCGCAAGACCGACGAGTGCCTCGAAATCATCCACCGCCTGTGGCGCGAGGAGTCGGTCGACTTCGGCGGCGCCTTCTACAAGCTAAAAGGCGTTACCATTGCGCCGAAACCGGTGCAGCTTGATCTGCCGATGTGGATCGGCGGCTCGAGTGACGCCGCAATCCGACGCACTGCGCGCATCGGCACCGGCTGGCAATCCGGCGGCGACCCGCCGGCCGAGGCCGGTCGCATCGTGGCCGCAATCAAGACTGCTGCCACCGAAGCCGGCCGATCCATCGACGAAGATCATTACGGCGCCGGCTTCGCGTTCCACTTCGGCAGCCAAGACGCGCCTGCCGTCGGCAGGGCGATGGAGGCCTACGCCAAACGCACCGGACGCGACGCCACGCAGGTTTTCGTCGTGGGCGACGCCGAGACGATCGTTGCGCGCGTTGCCGAATATGTCGACGCGGGCGTATCCAAATTCATCTTGCGGCCACTTGGCAGTGATGACGATACGATTTTGACCCAGACCCGTCTCCTGATCGAGCAAGTGCTGCCGCTCGCGGAGACGCGGTGGCCGAAACGTGCGAAGGTCGTTACAGTCGATCAATAACGACACAAAATCCGTCGTCGGCCAAACGGTCACGTCACAAGGGAGAGAACGATGCGCATCGGCGGGCAGATTTTTTTTACCGACTATTCGATCACGCCGACCGAGCTTGCGCCGGCGCTGGAGGAGCGCGGCTTCGACTCGCTCTGGGTGCCCGAACACTCCCACATCCCGTTGACGCGCAAGTCACCCTTTCCCAGCGGCGGCGATGTGCCGAAGAAGTATTACGACGTGATGGACCCCTTCGTCGTGTTGGGCGCGGCAGCGGCGGTAACCAAGACGCTGTTGCTTGGAACCGGCATTTGTTTGATCGCGCAGCGCGACCCGATCCAGACCGCCAAGCTGGTGGCGTCGATCGACCAGGTCTCGGGCGGCCGTTTCCTGTTCGGTGTCGGCAACGGTTGGAACGAGGACGAGATGGCAAACCACGGCACCGTCTTCGCAACGCGCCACAAGCTCGCGCGCGAGCGTATCGACGCCATGAAGGCGATCTGGACTCAATCAAAGGCCGAGTATCATGGCGAGTTCGTGAACTTCGACCCGATGATGACCTGGCCGAAACCGATCCAGAAACCGTACCCGCCAATCCTGGTCGGCGGCGCTTTTCCGTACGGCGCGCGGCGTGCGCTTGCTTACGGCAACGGATGGATGCCTCACCGTTCGCGCACCCAATATGCCGACGTGCAGGCCTTTCTGCCGAAGTTCCGCGAAATGGCTGCCGAAGCGGGCCGCGATCTGGCGTCGCTGCCGATCACGATCTGGGGCGCAAAGGAGGATCTCGACCTGCTCAAGCGCGACCGCGACAACGGCGTCTCGCGCGTGGTCGTCGCCCTCGATTCCGCCAAAGCCGACAAGATCCTGCCGGTGCTCGACCGCTGGGCGACGTTGATCCATCAACTCGACAGCTAGACCAACGACAGAACCTCGGCCCTGAACTTCTGCATACCACCAAGGACTTCGTCGGCCGTCGATCCGCCGAACCCGAAATCGAGACAGCCGACGCCCATGTCGCGCAGCGCCCTTATGTCGGCGGCGATGAGCGCCGGCGGACCAGCAAACATGCGGCGCTCGCCATCGCTGGCTTGCGGTGGCGCGCTCTCGCCGAACACCGTGACGCGCAAGGTCAGGCCGACTGCCTTGGGATCGCGGCCCGCCTCGGCTGTCATCTTGCGCAGACGCGCGACCTGGGTCCTGAAACGCGTCAGGCTGTCGAGCGGATTTTGCGGGTTGGTGCCGATCGGATACCAGGCATCGCCGAGGCGGGCGGTTCGCCGCAGCGCCGGACCGCTCTCGCCGCCGACCCAGATCGGCGGATGCGGCTTCTGCACGGGTTTTGGCGCGAACCCGATATTGGAAAATCTGACATGCTTGCCGTCAAACCTCGGTTCGTCCTTGGTCCAGAGCTCAACGAAGGCGCGGACATATTCGTCGGTCACCGTGCCACGCGCGTCGAAGTCCGGCGCGCCGATGGCCTCGAATTCCTCGCGCATCCAGCCCGCACCGATGCCCAGCGTCAGCCGGCCGCCCGAGAGAACATCGATGGTCGAGAGGATCTTGGCGGTCAGCACGGCCGGTCGATGCGGCACCACCATGACGGAGGTCACAAGCCGCAGGCGCGTCGTTTTTGCGGCGATCCAGGCGATCTCCGTCAGCTGTTCGTGCCGCTCACCGCGGGTACCGCTGGGGAACTCCCCGGAGGCGCTGTAGGGGTATTCGGCCGCGATCGATGTCGGAATCACGACGTGGTCGCTGAACGTCGTGTAGTCGTAGCCCATCGCCTCGGCGCCAACCACGATTTTCGCAAGGTTGTCCGCGGCCGACAAGGGGCCGGCTGTCGGTGCGTTGAAGCCGATCTGCATTTCTTGCATCCTTCCTTACGTTGCATCGCGCGCGTCGATGGGACACCATGCGGCCCCCAGCGGATGGCGGCAAGCGACACCTCTGCGGGCGGAGACGAGCGATTATGGCGGCGGCCGAACAACAGACGAGACGGCGGTTCAACGCGCCGCTGGCCGAACTGATAGCAGAAGCCTCGGCCTTGCGCGATTCCGCACACGGCCGGCTGCTGTCCTACTCGCGCAAGGTCTTCATTCCCCTTACCAAGCTCTGCCGCGACGTCTGTCACTACTGCACGTTCGCGCAGGTGCCGCGCGCGGGCAAGCCCGCCTACCTGTCACCCGACGAGGTACTCGCCATCGCGCGCGCCGGGGCGGCCGCAGGTTGCACGGAGGTTCTGTTCACGCTGGGCGACAAGCCCGAGCTGCGTTACCAGGCCGCGCGCGACGCGCTGAAGGCGCTCGGCCACGATACGACGATCTCCTATCTGACCGCGATGTGCGCCCTTGTGCTGCGCGAGACCGGATTGTTGCCACATGCCAACCCCGGCGTGATGACGCGCGAGGAGATCGCCGCTCTCCGCGAAGTGACGGCAAGCCAGGGCATCATGCTGGAGTCCGTCAGCGAGAGGCTCTGCCAGCAAGGCGGAGTTCACTACGGTTCGCCCGACAAACATCCCGCGGTCAGGCTGGAGACCCTACGTCTGGCCGGCGAGCTGAAGGTTCCGTTCACGACCGGCATCCTGATCGGCATCGGCGAGACACGTGACGAGCGGATCGACGCCCTGGAGGCGATTGCTGATCTGCACGCCGCCCATGGTCATATCCAGGAAGTCATCATCCAGAACTTCCGGGCCAAGCCCGACACCAAACTCGCCAATTCCGAGGAGCCCGATCTCGACGACCTGTTGTGGACGATCGCGACGGCGCGCCTGATTCTTGGGCCCGACACGAACATCCAGGCGCCGCCAAATCTGTCGCCCGGAGTCTATCAAAGGCTGATCGACGCGGGGCTCAACGACTGGGGCGGCATCTCGCCGGTCACGCCCGATCACGTGAACCCCGAGGCGCCGTGGCCGGCCATTGCCGAACTCGCCCGCAAGAGCGCGGACGCCGGGAAGCTGCTGGTGAACCGCCTGCCCGTCTACCCCGCCTATGCGCGCGCCGCTGATACGTGGCTTGCTCCCGACATCGCCACCCGCGTGCGGCGCATGAGCGATGCTGAAGGCTTCGCGCGCGACGACGACTGGGCACCGGGCAAAACCAAGCCGCCACCGGCGCCGCTGGTGCTCGCCCGCGGCGTCGACGCCGGAATCGCAGGAATCGTCGAGCGTGCCACATCGGGCGAACGGCTCTCTGCGAACGACATCGTGCGCCTGTTCACGGCGCGCGACGCAGACTACCGGTATGTCACGCAGGCCGCGGACGCGCTGCGACGCGCGGTCAGTGGCGACGTTGTGCGTTACGTCGTGAATCGCAACATCAATTACACAAACATCTGTTACTTCCGGTGCAAGTTCTGCGCCTTCTCGAAAGGCCGCACGCACGAGGATTTGCGCGGCTCACCTTATGATCTCGCCATCGAGGAAATTGCGCGTCGCGCGGTCGAGGCGTGGGATCGCGGGGCAACGGAAGTATGCCTGCAAGGCGGCATCCATCCCGACTACACCGGCGCCACGTACGAAGCGATCTGCCAGGCGATCAAGGCGGTCGTCCCCGACATGCATATCCACGCCTTCTCGGCTCTGGAAGTAACGCAAGGCGCGGCCACGCTCGGACTGCCAATCGACGAGTTCCTCGCGAAGCTGAAGGCGGCCGGTCTCGGCACCCTGCCCGGAACGGCGGCCGAAATCCTCGACGATGACGTGCGCGCCATCATCTGCCACGACAAGATTGTCAGCCGGCAGTGGCTGGACGTGCAGCGCGCCGCCCACCAGGCGGGATTGCGTACCACCTCGACCATCATGTACGGGCATGTCGAGACGTCGACTTCGTGGGCGAAACATCTCCTCGCGCTACGCGACCTGCAGGCCGAAACCGGCGGCTTCACCGAGTTCGTGCCGCTTCCCTTTGTCCACATGGAAGCGCCGATGTACCGCCTCGGCATGGCGCGCCCCGGCCCAACGTTCCGCGAAGCCGTGCTCATGCATTCAGTCGGGCGGCTGGCCCTGCATCCGCTGATCACCAACATCCAGACGTCCTGGGTGAAGATGGGGCCGGCCGGCGCCGCAGTCTGCCTGAAGGCCGGTGCCAACGATCTCGGTGGCACGCTGATGAATGAGAGCATCTCGCGCGCCGCCGGCACTCAGCACGGCCAGGAGTTTCCGCCGCATGAGATGGAAGCGCTCATCCGCTCGGTTGGCCGCGAACCGATACAACGTGACACTCTCTATCGACCGGTGCCAGACGACCGTCGGGCGGCATCCATGATCGCGGCCGACCTTGAGCCGATCGTGCTAACACCGCCGCGCAAGAAGGCGGCGGTCGGTTAGCCGATGCGCCGCTTGGCCAGCAGCGCAGGCACGCCAAGTTCGTCGAGAAGAGTGCGGGTACGAGTGCCGGCTGATTGCGGCAGGCGCAGGAAAAGCGCCAGATCGAGCGGATGGTCGATATCCATGGCTATACCGGGCTGACGGATCACGGTCGGCTCGATGCCCTGACGACGCGCGGCGTCGAGGTGCGGGAAGTAGCTATTTTCGCCGAAGCGAAGCGGCACCGATTCCGGCGGCGAGCAGACGACGGCATTGGATCCGAAATCGTCATGCGCCGGCGAAATCGTGAAAGAGGGCGCTGCGAGATGTGCCGACAACACCGCGTCAATCTCGCCGGCGCGGGCGGCTGGGATGTCGCCGGGCATTGTGATCATACCGCCACGCCCTTCGCCCGCGAGAAGGCGGCGGCCGGCGTTTACGCTGCCGGTATGTCCGTCCCGTGCTCCCAGGGTCACAATCCGCGCACCGATCCTTTCGCCAAGAGCCGTCGCTTGCGGATCGAGGGTGACGATCATCACGCCGGCCAGAAGCCTGGAGCCGGCAACGGCGTCGAGCATGTCCGTCAGCATGGTCTCGGCGAGAAGGCAGCGTTCGGACGGCGACAGCAGGCCCGACAGCCTGTGCTTGGCACCATCAAACTCCTTGACCGGAATGACCGCCCAGATGTCGCTCATCGCAGCAGGGCCAGTGCGTCCGCCGCCTCGAGCGTCACGCGCGCCAGCGTCTCCCGATCATGCAGGCTCGTCATCAGCGTTCTGGCGATCGTGACCCGCGCGCGGACATTACCGACCCCATCGGCGTCGGCGTGGTCGACGATATAGCCATCGAGCAGATCGCCGTAGCGTGCGGCGACGCCTGCGGCACTTGCTTCGAGGCCAAGTTCGCGCATCATCTTCGCGGTCGGGCCCTTGACGGCCTGCCCGCCGATGATTGGCGACACCGCGACGACCGGTGCGCCACTTGCCTTGATCGCATCGCGCATGCCGGGGATCGCCAGGATCGGCTCGACGCTAATGAAAGGATTGGACGGACAGACGATCACGGCCCGCACGTCGCCCGAGCGTAGCGCCGCCGTGATGTCGGCTTGCGGCCGGGCGAGCGTCACGCCGTCGAAAGCCAGCTCGTGGACGACCGGACGGCATTGCTGGCGCACGAAGTAGTCCTGGAAGTCGATCCAACCCGCGTCGCCGCGCACACGGGTACGCACGCGGTCATCGCTCATCGGTACCACGCGGGCGCCGATGCCGAGGCGCCGGCAAATGTCGGCGGTCACCTCGGACAGTGTCTGCCCCAGGCGCAGGCGACGGGTACGCTCGACATGCAGCGCGAGATCGCGATCGCCGAGCCGAAACCAGTCCTCGCCGCCGAGCGCGCCGATGCTATCCATGAACGACCACGTCTCGTCACGCCGGCCCCAGCCAGTGGCGGGATTGTCGATGCCCGCGAGAACATAAGTCAGCGTGTCGATGTCGGGCGAGATGTTCAATCCTAGATGCTCGAAATCGTCCCCGGTGTTGGCGACCACGAGCAGTTCGTCGGGCGGCAAGACGAGGCTCAGACCGAGCGCCAGTTTCGCGCCGCCGATCCCGCCGGACAGCGCCACGACAAGTCGTTTGCTCATCGGAACAGATCCTCGGCGGGTGGTCGCACCAGTTCGGACGCACCATTGTCGGGACCACGCCATGTCAGTCCGCGCACGATCACGACGGGCTGGCCTTCGTCACCCTGCCCCATCACAAGCGAGGCGGCGGCAGCGATCTCGTCGGCATGCCCGGTGATGCTGACCTGAAGTTCGCGTCCGAACAGATCGGGCGTGCCCCGCAAATCCATCAGCGACGGGAGGCCGGCGGCACCAATCGCAACGCCGCAGGTACCGCGCCGCCAGGAACGGCCGAAGCTGTCGCTAATGATCACCGCGACTGGCACGCCGAACCTTTGCGACAGGCGCCTCCTCAACATCTCCGCGCTGCCGTCGGGATCGACCGGCAGCAACAGTGCTCTCTTGGGGTCATCGGGCGAGGCCACGTTGGACTGGTCGATGCCCGCGTTGGCCACCACGAAGCCCAGCCGGTGCTCGACGATCAGGATGCCCGGCCTTGCGCGCACGACGCGCACCGATTCCGACAGTATCAGTTCGACGAGGCGCGGATCCTTCTGGACGTTGCCGGCCAGTTCGATCGCTTCGGCCGAGGGTTCGACGGTCGCGAGATCGACCATGCGCCCTTCGGCCTTGGACACGATCTTCTGCGTCAGCACGAAGACGTCGCGGCCGCGTGGCACGATGCCGCCGCGCGCCAGGCCCTCGCCGATCAAGGCGACGAGATCGTCGTCCTTGCGCACCAGCGGAATTGCGGGGACGGCGAGGATCTCGACGGCGTTGCTATGCTTCATCGGCCGGTCCCGCGACATCAACCGAAGCGCTTGCGCAGCTGCGGCAGCACTTGCTCGCCGTAGAGTTTCAGGAAGCGCGCCTGGTCTGGTCCCGGCGCGTGGAACACCAGATGCCTGAAGCCGAGACCGACATAGTACCCGATCCGCTCGACGTGCTCGTCGGCGTCGCTGGACACGATCCATCGGCTGGCTGCGCGCTCCAGCGGCAGCGCGTCGGCGAGGCGCTGCATCTCGACGGGATCCTCGACCGTCATCTTTTCCTCTGCTGTCAGCGCCAACGCAGCCCACTGGCGCGTGTCCTCGAGCGCACGCACCCTGTCGGTGTCGAACGACACCTTGACCTCGATCATGCGATCGTAGGACCGCGACGGATCCTCCGACGCCGCGATGCCCTCGGCGACCTTCGGCAACAGGGTCTCGGTGTAAAGCTCCGGCTTCTTGCCGCTGGTGCAGATGAATCCCTCGGCGGAGCGGCCGGCGTAGCGCGCCACGAGGGCACCCGCGGCAGCGACATAGATCGGCACCGGTGTATCCGGACGGTCGTAGATCGTCGCCTTCTCGGTCTTGTAGTACTGGCCTTCAAAGCTGACCCGCTCCTGCGTCCAGAGTGCCCGGATCAGCGTGACGGCTTCGCGCAGGCGGGCGAAACGTTCCTTGAATTCGGGCCAGGGCTGGCCGGTCGAAGGCACTTCGTTGAGCCCTTCGCCGGTGCCGATGCCGAGCACGACGCGTCCCGGGAACATCGCGCCCATCGTGCCGAACGCCTGGGCGACGATGGAAGGATGGTAGCGGAACGTCGGCGTCAGCACGCTGGTGCCGATCACGACGCGCGACGTTCTGGCGCCGAGCGCGCCAAGCCACGTCAGCGAGAAGGGCGCATGGCCGTCGACGTGTTTCCATGGCTGAAAATGGTCGCTGATGAAAACCGAATCGAAACCGACCTCCTCGGCAAGGCACGAGAAGCCCAACAACTTGCCCGGCGCGAACTGCTCCGCCGATGCCTTGTATCCGAGCTTGATCACCGCACCCCTCCTGGCTGGCGCGATCCAAGTCGGCTGTTGCCGACTTGGATATTGATATTTGCCGAACTCGGGTAAACCCGAGTTCGGTCGCGATACCGATGCCGTGGTACCCGTCACGGAAATCTATAGACTAGCGGGAAACCAGCAACCAGCCAAAGCGAGGGCGACGATGCATCTCGGAATCAACCTGCCTTTCGGCGACATCGGTGGCGATGGCCCGATCGTGCGCGAATTCGCTGAGCTCGCCGAGGCCGAAGGTTACGAAGGTCTGACGCTGCCGGACCACGTGCTCGGCGGCAACCCGGCAAACCCTGCCAGCGGCCGTGCGGGTGGGCTCGGCCTGTTCCATGACCCCTTCGTGGCGTTCGGTTTCATCGCTGCATGCACGAAAAAGGTCGAACTCTCCACCCAGGTGCTGATTCTCGCGCAGCGTCAGACGGTGCTCGTTGCCAAGCAGGCAGCCAGTCTCGACGTGCTCAGCGGCGGCCGCTTCCGGTTCGGCATCGGCGTGGGCTGGAACGAGATCGAGTTCGTCGGCCTCAACGAGAATTTCCATAACCGGGGCAAGCGGTCCGAAGAACAGGTCCAAGTGATGAACGCGCTGTGGGCCAATCCCTACATTACGTTCGAGGGCAGGTGGCACCGCCTTCGGGACGCCGGCATCAATCCGCTGCCGCCGCGCCGCAAAATTCCACTGTGGTTCGGCGGCCACATGGACGTGACGCTGCAGCGGATCGCAAAGTGGGGCGACGGCTGGATCATGCTGTCTGAACCGCCGGGACCCAAAGCCGTCGCGGAATTCGACAAGCTGCGCCGCCTGGTGGAAGCGGAGGGACGGGATCCGGCCTCGGTTGGCCTCGAAGTCTGGACCTCAACCGGCACAGGCACCGAAAAGGACTGGCGCGAGGAAATCAGCTTTTGGAAGAAGGCGGGCGTCACGCATGTCACGCTGCATAACACCTTCGCCGGTTATCACCACAAGCGCATGGCCGGCCGGAGCATGGCCGACCATGTCGACGCCATGCGCCGCTACCGCAACGCCGTCGCCGATCTGCTCTGAGGGGAAGCGCCAAACAGGCGCCTCAGGTATCGGCGAGCGCGGCCAGCATGTGGTCGCGGGCGGCGAAATCGCCATCCGCGTGGACGGGCTGCAGACAGACATGCGTAGCCCCGGCAGCGAAGTGTGCCCGCAGGCCGCGCCTGATGGTGTCGGCGTCGCCCCACAAAACCATCGCATCGATGAACCGGTCGCTGCCGCCGTCGGCGAGCTCTGCCTCGGTGAAGCCCTGGCGCAGCCAGCTGTTGCGGTAATTCGGCAGCACCATGTAGCGCGACAGTTCCTTGCGTGCGAGCGCCCGCGCCTTTGCGGGATCGGTCTCGAGCGTTACCTTCTGCTCTACCGCAAGCCACTTCGAAGGTCCGAGGATCGCGGCTGCCTCAGCCGTATGCTTCGGCGTCACGTTGTATGGGACGGCACCCCGCGACTTGGAACCGCTCAGCGCCAGCATCTTTGGCCCGAGTGCTGCGACCACGACAGGCGGCTGTTCCCCGGCGGCCGCGAACTTGTTGATCCCGTCGAGATAGGCGCTCATCGCCGCCAACGGTTTTTCGTAGCGATGGCCCCGCAGACCCTCGACCATCGGAATGTGGCTGACACCGAGACCGAGAATGAACCGGTTTCCGAAAAGAGCGTTCAGCGAGACCATGGCGCGCTGCGCGGTGAAGGAATCGCGTGCATAGATATTTGCGATCGAACTGCCGATCACCAGCTTCTCGCTGCTCGACAGCAGCCAGGCCGCCAGCGACATCGACTCGTAGCCCCGCGCTTCGGGGTACCACAGATTCGAGTAGCCATTATTCTCAACCGTGCGCACGAAGTCGCGCAGCTGCGATCCGTCGAGTTTGTCGGTGCCGTACCACACACCAAGGCGTCCGAGTTTCATATCGATTGTCTCCAGTTGATGGTGCCGCTCGCTGCCTTCAGGCCGCGGCGCCGAGAATAGCTTGCCTGGCGCGCGCGACACCTTCGGACTGGACGTCGCTGGCGAGCTGGCGCAGACGCTCGCGATCGCCGTCGTTCCTCACCGCGATCGAGAATTCGCAGTTGGTGACCACGCCACCATAGCGGTCGCAAAGCTTGCGGCCGATTGTGTCGTAGGTCGCGATCGTCACGAAAGTATGCAGGACGTCGTCGTTGATGTGCTGAGGCATCTCCTCCCATCGCTGCGCCCGCGATAGCAGCTTAAGCCGGTCAGCGAGATCGCCCAGACCGAGATGATCAAACGCCGCGCGATATTGCGGTGTAGAGGCATAGAACGCGATCCGGGCACGCACGTCGCGCACCTTGGGCACCAGTTCCGCCTCATTGGCGGCTGTGGCGACCAGCGGCTTCATACAGACCTGGAAACGATTTAGCGACTTCCCCGCCTTGGCCGCACCCGCCCGCACCGCCGGCAGCATAACCTTCTCGATGTAGGATGGCGTGCATACCGGATGCGGCCGGATTCCCTCGGCGACTTCGCCCGCCACCTGACACATGACCGGGTTCACCGCAGCGATATGAATGGGAATGTCGGGATGCTCGATCGGGCCAGGATTGAACAATGGCACCATCAGATTGATGTTGTAGTGCGGCCCCCTGACGTCGAGCGGCGTGCCGTTTTGCCAGCAATCCCAGACCGCGCGAACGGCACTCACGTACTCGCGCATCCATGGCCCAGCAGGCGTCCAGGGCATGCCGAAACGTCGCTCGATATGGGCCTTCACCTGCGTGCCGAGGCCGAGGGTAAAGCGGCCGCGGGACAGCTTCTGCAACGTCCACGCGCTCATCGCGGTCACGGTCGGGCTGCGCGGAAAGGCAATCGCGACCGACGTGCCGAGCTTCAGGGTCCGCGTCGTCTGGGCCGCCAGCGCCAGCAGGATGAACGGATCGTCCTTGGTTTCCTCGACTACTAGTCCGTCGTAGCCGATCTCTTCGAGCAAGCGCGCGTCGGCGGCGATGGAATGGAGATCGAGAGGTATTTCCGGCGCACGCAGGCCGGGATCGACCTTGCCTAACGGCAGAAGTGTTTCAAGCAGCACGTCGTCACTCCACGATGAAACGGCTACTGTAACCTATCACGGGAGGGCGTCGGGCCAAGCCGTCATGCACGCGCGGATCGGTGCGCATGCAAGCGAAACGTCCCGCTCGCAACCGAGAGTATGCTTGCTGGGCAGTATCGCAAAGAGCCGATCGTTCAGAATAGAAGCCGGAATTGGCTGATCCGCCGCCCGATGGTATGTTCACTACAGCTTTGAAGGAGGGCACGATGGCTGAAGCGAAACTTGCTCCGAACCTGCCAGACTGGATGGTCGAGCACGCGAACCGCTATCTCGCTAGCGGCGGAACCGACGGGCATATGTACAAGACAACCGTGCCCCAGCGAGGTGAGATCACGGCGCCGGCACTGCTGCTGACCACAATCGGCCGAAAGTCTGGCGATAAGTTCATATTTCCGCTGTTTTACGGAACGGAGGGCGGCAGTTATTTCGTCATCGCCTCAAAGGGAGGCGCGCCCCAACATCCAGGGTGGTATCGCAATATTCTGGCGAATCCGGATGTTGAAATACAAGTCGGGACGAAGAAGATGAACGCGCGGGCCAGGACAACGGCGGGCGAGGAACGCCTCCGACTTTGGAAGAAGGCGCTCGAATTTTGGCCGCCTTACGCCGACTACCAGCTCAAGACCGAGCGCGAGATACCGGTGGTCGTGCTGGATCCGGTCCATTAAGAGTGTACGTGGCGGCTGGCCTCGGCAGCGACGGCACCTGTTGGCCGATGCACCACTTTGCCGCCCTCGTTGGGGCTGGAGCGCTCGGAGGCCGCGATTTCAGCTTCTGCTTGGCCATGGCAGGATCGAAAGCACTGCAAATCCGGCATCGACAAAAAAGGAATCGAGGCGTCTCATCGGCCATGGGTAAATCGTCGTCCGTGAAGAACCTGGATTTCAGCCGAGGATGAGCTGGCCGAGGATTTGGCGCAAGAAAAGCGCCAGCCAGCGGATCAGACGCCGGAAGTTGTAGCCAGCGGCAGCCAGGACGGCGTTGATGGCGTCACCCTGGCAGTGCCAGAGATAATTGCGGTCCATCCGATGTTCGGATTTGAGATGGCCGATCACCGGCTCAATGGCGGATCGCCGGCGCAGCTCGCGCTTGATCTTCGGGGTCACCCGCCGCTTCTGTCCTGAGATGAACACCCTGAACTTGTATTCGGGCGGCGCATTGTGGCCGCGATAGCCTTTGTCGCCGAGCAGGCGATCGATGACATTACCGATGAGCTGCTCCATTTCCGGGATGACGGTTTTGAGCGTATGGCCGTCATAGGGGTTGCCGGGCAGCGCCTTCACATGGGTGATGAACTGGCCGCCTTTGGCGTGCGATAGCGTCGTGGCGACCGAGACCTTGACGCCGAACTCGTAAGGCCGGTGGGCCTTGCCCTTGCCGATGCACTCCACCTCCGGTGCGTGCAGCGAATAGACCTTCGGACCACGCTGGTGCTGCTTCTGATCAAGCACCCGTCGCGCCAGCGCCAGCATGCGGTTGAGCGCGATCCCATGGAGCAAGTCGACATTGCCTTCAAGCTTGCGGGCGATGTCGCGAATGACGCGGCCAAGATAGGTTCTGAGCGTCCTCGAGGCCCGGTTGGCGCGCTTGAACTGCTTGGCGTGGGCATAGCGCTGATGCTTGATCAGCGCGAACTTGCCCAGCCGCCCATATGACTGACGCAGCCTGATGCCGGCCCCCTTGGCGAGCCGCACCAGGATCTCGCGGGCGCGGTTGAGGAGCCGTGCATCGGTCGGAAACATAACGTTCTTCGGCTGCACCGTGGTGTCGACGATGACGCGGTTGAGATCGCTCGGCTTGACGGCCTCGGTCTTGGTGGCGACCGAAAGGCTCTCTTGCAGCAGAGCCTGCAGCTTCTCTTCTCCCATCCGCTGGCGCCAGCGTGTCAGCGAGGAGCGGTCAAACACCAGGCGGTGCTGGAAGAACTCCTCGCCGCAGAAGAACTGGTAATACGGGTTCTCCACCCAGCGCTCGCACAACGCCTCGTCGGAGAGGTCGTAGGTGTGCTTGAGGATCGAAAGCCCCGCCATCAGGCGCGTCGGCAGTGGCGGCCGGCCTGGCTTGTCCTCATAGACCGCCCCGAACTGCTGCTCCAGGAACGACCAGTCAATCGTCCGCGCCAGTTTTACCAGCGCATGGTTCATGTCGATGATCGCGTCCAGCCGCGAGCGCAAAAGATCGCTCTGTCCCGTGTCACGTCGCTCCTTCGGTCGCATCGTCCCCTCCGATGCGACCACGGAATCACGACCCGCGATTCGAGGGAAACCCAAAAATCAAATTGCAAGCTTTCGGCGCTTCAAACCCCAAAAGCTTGCAATCTCAAACGTAGCTTCGCCGGCAAAACCGACTCCCGCTCAATGGCTTGGGGGTTTTTCACGGACGACTAAATCGTGAGGGCGTTGCGGAGCAGCTTCGGCTGCTCTTGGCCGTTGTCGTCGCCGACGAAGCCACAGAAATTTTCGAAGCGCTTACGCCGGTGGGCCGTCGATCGAACGGCCCGGCTTGTCTTCCGTTCGCGGCGACGCAGTCGAACGCCAGGCGTCCGCAGTTTCCGCCTGCCTGAGGCGTGTTCTTTCGCGCTCCAGAGTGAGTTCCCGCAACGAATCGTAGATTGGCGCGTCGCGCATCAGAGTTGGCACCAGCATGGCCACGAAACAGGCCCCCAACATCGGCAAAAGCATTGTGACGTTTGCCGTCATCTCGACAACAAGGACGATGCCGGTCAGCGGGGCGCGGACGACACCGGTGAAAAAGGCAGCCATTCCGACAACAGCGAACCCTTCAGGTTGAATGTTCAGATCTGGAAATACCAGTTGGCAGAGCTGACCGAAAAACAACCCCAGTTGGGCTCCCAATACCAGCATCGGGGCGAACAAGCCCCCCGGTGTCCCCGCCGCATAAGAGATGGCGCCGAGCCCGAGCCTGAGCAGGAAGACGAGCGGAAGCAGGCCAAGCGTCTCCGCCCCGACCAGAGTGCGCTGCGTGATCGGATCGCCGCCGCCTACAAGGTCGGGCGCAAACCAGGCGAGCATCCCGACTGCCCCGCCGATCAGACCCGCACGCAACTCGACGGGCCACCTGTCGAGTTGACGCATCGTCGCAATGGATCCGAGCAGCAAGCGATTATAAACAATCGCCATAAGCCCCGCGACCGCCCCAAGGACAAAGTAGAGCGGCCTCGTTGCGGCACCAGCGTAGGCCAACGCTCCAACATGGAAGTCTGCCGCGTCGCCGAGGAGCACACGCGACACAGAAATGGCGGTCGCCGACGCGCCAAGCGCCGCTATCGCAACGCGTAGCTCGAAACGCCGCACCAATTCTTCCAGCACGAAAATGGCTCCAGCGATCGGAGCATTGAAAGCAGTGGCCAGGCCCGCGCCGGCGCCTGCGGCAAGCAACACTCTGCAGTCGGGCCAGCCGCGTCGAAATTCCTTGCCGACCAGATGCCCAATCGTCGCCGCCATCTGAACAGTCGGGCCTTCACGGCCGAGCGCCAGCCCCGAACCGATCGCCAGCACTCCCGCAACGAATTTCACCGGTATGATGCGAAACGGCGCCTGAGGCAGTTCCTCGTTCAGTACGGCCTCGACGTGTGGGATGCCGCTCCCTGACGCGTGAGGCGAGTAGCGGCGAACCAGCCAAGCCGCTACCGCCGCCCCGGCGGCACAAGCGATGCTGACGACCAAGAAGCCGGCGAAAGCTTTCGAATGCGCCCAGACGATGAGGGTATCGCGAAACCTGTCCGCCCGGTCAAGCAAGAGCAGGAAGAGCGCTCCTACGAAGCCTGAAACCGCGCCAACGATAAGCGCCAAAACAGCAAGGATCAGGATGCTGCCATGGTCGCCATCTCGATCGCTCGCAAGGTTCTGCCCGGGCGTCATTTGCATTCCGAATTGGGGACAAGCAAGAACTCGGAGATGGCCACCAAGATCCTTCGGTCGACAACCTTGGCCGGACACGGCGCGGTCCCGGGGCCTGAACTATTCATTGTCTTTCCTTCTCGCCGTCTCGATGGTTCGCGGCGGCGCCCGATGCGTCAAAGACGATCTGGTCGTATTGCCAAAGGCGCTCGAAGAACCTCAGGGCTCGGCGATTGCCATCGCCGTCCTGCGCTGTAAATTTTAGAATTTCGGCCAGGGTTCGGTTCCCGTCGATGGCGCCGAGCAGCCGATCCTCGAAAGAATCGACGGTGCAAATAAGATCAGTGAATTTGTGCGACCGGTTTATCAACACCGCGACGCTACCAGGAGGTAGACGTTCCCGAACGCACACCGTCCGCGGCAGTGCAATCGGGATGTAGTCGCGCCAACAATCGCCGGCAAAATTGATCGGCTGACTCACCTCGGAGCGATCGTCGCGGTAGGCGATGAAGTCGTGCGAGACCATTGTTCCACGGAAGAGTTCGACCGCGGCGTGTTGGAGCCGGGAGGGCAGCAAGGCCAGACGCGCGGCGTGGGGGGTGCGCGCCACTGACCCGCATTGGGCAAGGTAGGGAGCCTGCTCGATCCAGCGACCGAAGGACAGGCCGCACCGATCAAGCCACGCATACAGTTCCGGAACAGTGTAGGCGCGATCCTGGGGGTGAAGGAGCGCGTCCGCCATCGCTTCCGGTCGCCGGAAATCCTTCGCCCGACGCAGCACGCCTGATATCGGGTGGTCCGCCGGCAGCGTTTCGATTGCGGCACCAAGATCTCGCAGATCATTGTCCGACGCGCTGATTCCAAGCAGGCGGCAGTACTCCTGCATCATATAAATTCCCGTCCGGCCGTAACGCGCATAGACCATCAGGCGCATTGCGCCGCTTGGACGCAGCACGTCGCGAAGGGCGCAAAGACCGTGGTCCGGGTCCGACAGGTGGTGCAGCACTCCTGTGCAAACCACCAGGTCGAAAGAGCGTCCAATCTCGTGGATGCGCTCGATCGGGAGTTGATGCAGTTCGAGGTTCTCAAGATTGTGCTTGCGCTTGAGATCGCGCGTGTGGCGCAGGCTCGTGTCGCTGATGTCGATTGCCGTGATACGAGCATTGGGCTCGCGGAGCGCGTAACTCGCCGCCTGCGACGTCCCGCAGCCGGCGATCAAGATCTCCTGGTTTCCCCGTGGTTGATCGGCGGGCCACACCAGATGGAACATGGCTCGGCGACGATTCGGGTTTTTGTAAAGGTCGCGGTGCTTGTCCAGGGAGGTGAGCGGCGCCGGATAAGGCATCCTCTCGTAGAAGTCGCGGACCTCTTCTGTCTTGCTCACTTCAACCTTCCTCAGACGTCGCCGTGTAGTGCCTTCCTATTCCCGGATTGCCCAGGGATGCCCCGGCGAACGAGTTGTGCGCCGAGCGTGTTCCCACAGCTAGCCTTGCAAGAGACCACCCAGGTTGGCGGTGAAAGCGTCAACCTCGGACGTAGCGGGCGGCAGGCCAAAGCCTGCCGCCCGAAGCCGAATGCGGGCTCAGTGCATTCCGGAGGCGGCTTCGTGCATCTTCTTCAGTGCCTCGTCGAGCGTGAAGGTGTTAGGCTTCTGGATGGGCGGGAAGTCCTTGAAGGTAGCCGCCCATTGCGCCGCGAGCGCCTGCGCGCCATAAATCATAGGGATATGGTCGATGTACCATTCGTAGTAGCTGTTGGATGTCTGGTCCGCCCGCTCGTAAGGATCGGTGCGGAGATTGAAGATCTTCGGTATCCTGAGCCGGGTGAACGGCTCCGCCCAGACCTGTAGCGTACCATGGCAGCGCTGTTCCATGAACGCGACCTTCCAGTTGTCATAGCGCATGCCCAGCACGTCCCCGTCGTCGCTTAGATACATAAAGAACTTGCGCGGGCTCTCCTTCGCCTGGCCCGTGAGGTACGGGACAAGGTTGTAGCCGTCGATGTGATTCTTGTAGGTGCGGCCAATCGCCTTGTAGCCCGTCTTGAGCTTCTCGACGACGTTGGAATCGCCGGCCATGGCGAGAAAGGTCGGGAACCAGTCGTGGTGCTGTACGATCTCGTTGCAGATCTGGCCCGGCGCGATCTTGCCCGGCCAGCGCGCGACCATCGGCACGCGGAACGCGCCCTCCCAGTTGGTGTTCTTCTCGCTGCGGAACGGCGTCATGGCGCCATCCGGCCAGGAGTTCATATGCGGGCCGTTGTCGGTCGAATACATGACGAAGGTATTGTCGGCGATGCCGAGCTCGTCGAGATAGTCGAGCGCCTGGCCGACGTTCTTGTCGTGGTCGATCATCGTGTCGTGGTAGGGCGACTGCCAGCGTCCCGCCTGTCCAATGCTCTCGGGCTTGGGGTGGGTCTTAAGATGCATATGAGTGAAGTTGAGCCAGACGAAAAACGGTTTGCCTTCGTCGTTGGCCTTTTTCATGAACGCCTTGGCCGCTGCCACGAACTCGTCATCGCAGGTTTCCATCCGCTTCTTGGTGAGCGGGCCGGTGTCGGTCACTTTCTGCTTCCCGACCCTGCCCCAGCGCGGCTCCTCGGTCGGATCGTCCCGATCGGCCGCCCAAGAGTGGATCACTCCGCGCGGCCCGAACATCTTGCGGAAGTTCGGGAAATCCTTTTCGCTCGGGTAATCGGGCAGCTCCGGCTCTTCCTCGGCATTGAGGTGATAGAGATTGCCGAAGAACTCGTCGAAGCCGTGGTTGGTCGGCAGCATGCGGTTCAAGTCGCCGAGATGGTTCTTGCCGAACTGGCCGGTGGCGTAGCCCTGGTTCTTGAGGGCTGCGGCGATCGTGACAATGTGCTCCTCCATTCCGATCGGCGCGCCGGGGATGCCGACCTTGGAAAGGCCGGTGCGATAGACGCTTTGTCCGGTGATAAAGGACGAGCGCCCCGCGGTGCAGGACTGTTCGCCGTAGGAATCGGTGAACATCATACCTTCCTTGGCGATGCGGTCGATATTCGGCGTCTTGTAGCCCATGAGTCCGTGCGAATAGCAGCTCAAATTGGAGATGCCGATATCGTCGCCCCAAATCACGAGAATGTTCGGTTTATCAGTTTTAGCCATTTCATCTCCTCCTGTTGCTGTTGCAGTTTCGGGTGTAGTAGAGGGGCATGACTCCGCGTATTAAGATCGCTTCAGCGTAGAGGGCGGCGCGCTCGCCGGGGGGTAGCCTTTGCGCTGCTTACCGCGAAACATCCAGTAGACGACCGCGGTGTAGACGCTGATCACCGGCAGCACGAACAGTCCGGCGCCCCAAAACAGGAAAGACAAGGAAGGCTGAGGCGCTGCCGCCGCGGCGACCGTGACGCTGTAGGGGATCATGTACGGCCAGAACATCACCGCGAGCGAGAGGAAGGCGGCGACGAAGAGCACGACCGTCATGGCGAACGGCCATGAGTCGCGAAGCTGTCGCACACCCGAAAAGATGCCAACGATCGCGATGATGCCGATCAGCGGGAAGACAAAGCCCCAGGAACGGTCAAGGAAAAGGCTTCCAGTCATGCGGGCTCGATCGATGAACGCATTCACGACGGCAGCGAACAGGACCGCAACAACCGCAGTGGCAAGCAGCGGTATGCGACTGCGCGCCCAGCTGCGCAGCGGATCTTCGGACTTGAGGACCAACCAGCCTGCGCCCAGCAGGGCATAACCAAGCACGAGGCCGATCCCGCACAGGAACGGAAGCCCTGCGACCCAGTCGAACGAGCCTCCGGAAAATTGGCCGTTCACGACGGGTATTCCGCGGATCATGGCGCCGACCGCGGCACCCTGGACGAAGGCCGCAACGAGCGAGCCGACCGCGAAGCAGCGATCCCAGAATCCTTGTGCAGCGCCCCGAGCGCGGAATTCGAACGCGACACCGCGGAATATCAGTCCCAGGAGGAGCAGCAGCACCGGGATGTAAAAGGCGCCCAGGAACACCGCGTAGACGGTGGGGAAGGCTGCAAACAATGTTGCGCCCACCACGATCAGCCAAGTCTCGTTGCCGTCCCAGAATGGAGAGATCGAGGCGATCATTTCATCCCGCAGCGCCACGTCTTTGGTGGCGCCAAAAAGGATCCCGACGCCCAGGTCAAAGCCGTCCAGGACGACATAGGCGAGAATCGCCAGGCCGATCACGGCGACCCAGAACAGGGCTAGCGCTGAGGGGTCCGTCGCACTCATCGGGGTCCCTCCGTGGAGGACTGCATCGCAACGGCCAGCGGCCGAGCCGGAGTCATTTTCGCCCGGTCCGACGCATCGCGCCCTGGGCCATCCCGCAAAAGTCGGTGAATGAAAAATAGACCGAAGCCGAATATTGTAGCGTACGCGATGACGTAGCACGCGAGCGAAACCAGCACGTCACCCGTCGTCAATGACGGCGTTACAGCATCCTTCGTGCGCAGAAGGCCGTAGACGACCCAGGGCTGGCGGCCCACTTCGGCGGTGAACCATCCCGCCAGCACGGCGATGAAGCCGCTGGGGAAGGACAGGAACGCCACCCACAGAAACCAGCGAGTGCTCTCCAGCCGGCCGCGCCAGCGCAGAAAGCTTCCAAACCAAGATACCGCGAGCATGATCAGGCCCATTCCCACCATGATGCGGAATGCGAAAAAGGGAATGATCACGGGTGGGCGGTCTTCGGGTGGAAAGGTCTCCAACCCAATTTCGCGCGCGGTCCAATTGCCGGAGGCGATGAAGCTGCCGAGCTTGGGGATTTCGATCGCAAAGAGATTCCGCTCCTGGAAAGGATCGGGCAGAGCGATCAGCACCTCGGTTGCCGGCTGCTGGCTCTTCCAGCGCGCCTCGATAGCCGCGAATTTGGCCGGCTGGTAGTTGAGAACGTAAATCCCGGTAAAATGACCGAACACCATTTGCACCGGGATCATAATGGCAACGAGCCCGAGCCCCCAGTGCAGCATGGCGCGCGACTCCGGCAACTCCCTGCCACGCAGCAGGTACCAGGCGCCGGTGGCGGCCACGCACATGCCGGTGGTCAAGAAGGCCGCCAGCAGCATGTGTGGCCATCGAATCCGCATGATGGGCCCTGTTGTAATGGCCCACCAGTCTGCCGGGATGATCCTGCCATCGACGATCGTGTGGCCGAGCGGCACCTGCATCCAACTGTTGTTGGCGAGGATCCAGAACGACGAGAACATGGTACCGAGCGAGACCATGCAACAGGAGAGAAAATAGAACCAGGGCGGCACACGGTCGCGGCCGAGGAGCACGACGCCGAAGAATGTCGCTTCCAACATGAACGCGGTGAAGGCCTCATAGCCCAGCAATGGCCCCTGGATCGATCCGGTGCGCTCCGCCATGACGCTCCAGTTGGTGCCGAACTGGAAGGCCATCACGATGCCGCTGACCACGCCCATGCCAAACGACAAAGCAAATATCTTGAGCCAGAAATCGAAGACCCGCCGATAGAGCTGGTTGCCGGTCAACAGCCGCACGCCTTCGAGGGTAGCAAGCCATGCGGCGAGCCCGATGGTGAAGGCCGGGAAGATGATATGGAAGCTGATGACGAAGGCGAACTGCACCCGCGACAGCAGAACGGGATCAAGCTCCATGATCAGGCTCCTCATGGGTTCGCGCAGCGGCCGGCGCCGCCGTCGGCTGCTTCAGTTGCCCTCGAGACCGAGGATGGCGATCTGGGCTCTCCTGATTTCGGCAGGAAAAGCGGGAGCTACGTAGCCGGTCGCCACCGCGACTTTCTGGGCGCCGTTCACCGTGTAAGTGATCACCCCGCCGCCGATCGCGCCGCCGATCTTCCGGCCCCACAGCTTCTGGCCGGTCGCCGCGTCAAGGGCATAGAAATTGCCGCCCAGGTCACCGAAGAACACAAGGCCCCCAGCGGTCGGCGTTACGGCGCTGAAGATCGGATAATTGGACTTCAGCCTCCACTTCCACACCCCCGTGTCGGCGTCGGTGGCGTAAAGCCATCCCGCCCAGTAGCCGTCGGCACGCGAGAACTTTCCGAACTGGTTGAACGGATCGAGGTACTTATTTCCTGTCCACAGCTGTCCGAGCGGGGCAGCCGCAATTTCTTCCCTGGTCTGCAGCTTCACCGTCACGCACCAGTCGACGTCGCCGGTGAAGATGAGATTGGTCAGAGGGTCGTAGCCCGGGCTGTTCCATTCCTCCCCGCCTGCGGCGCCTGGACAAAAATGGACGTCTTTGTCAACAGCGAAGGGCTCTTCCACATTCTCGATTCTCGTCACCGGCGTCCGGTACAAGAGCTTGTTGTCGGCAAGATCAAAGCCGTAGAGGTGTCCGTCCTTCGGCGACACCGCCATGAGCCTCTTGCCTCCCCTTGTCTTGATCAAAGCCGGAGGATTGGAGACGTCCCAGTCGTGCCAATCCCTGGGCACAAGCTGGAAATGGTTCTTGTAAGCGCCGGTCCTGGCGTCGAGGACAACAACGGAACCGGTGAAGAGATTGTCACCCTGGCGGACGCCGTTGGCGTAGTCGGGCGCTGGATTGCCAACTGGCACATACAAGAGCCCGGTAGCCGGGTCCAACGTCGTAGAAGTCCAGGCTCCCCCGCCGCTGATCGGAACGCCAGGCACGTTTTTCCAAGTTGAGGTGTCGAGCGGCGAAGCGCCCTCGGGCCCGCGAACAGTATCGCCCTCGGTCTTGGGGACGAGGAAGAATTGCCATACGATCTTGCCGGTCTTTGCGTCGAGCGCGTACATGTGCCCTTTGGCGCCCTTGAAGTCTCCACCGGCGTTGCCGACAAAGACGAGGCCCTCCCAAGCGATCGGTGCCGCCGGCACGTCTTCGCCTTTTTTCGCGTCCCCGATCGTCGTCTCCCAGAGCCGCTTGCCAGTTTTGAAGTCATAGGCAAGCACGCGCCCGTCCTGTGTTCCACGGAACAACCGACCGTCGAGGTAGGCCGCGCCCCGATTGGTCGGCAAAATGTAGGCCGGGTATTCCTCGTGCGTGCGCCAGTTCTCGGCGCAGGTCGCGGGATCGATCGAGAAAATATCGAATTCGGTTGTTCCGATGAGCGCGCCCTCCACCATGAGCAGGCCACTCTCGAAGCTCGTTATTCGCCAAGTGTCGTAGGTACATAAGACCTTGAGCTTGGTGACGTTCTTCGTATTGATCTGGCTGAGGTCAGAGAAGCGCTCGGAAGTCAGCGTTTTGTTGTAGCTCGGCCAGTCGGCGGCGGCAGGCGAGGCAGGGGCCGCAGGCGCGGGCGCCGCAGCGCCCTTGTAATTTGGGTTCGTTTCCGTCGCGACGGCACCCACTGGCGCCAAGAGCGAAAGAACTGCACCTCGTAACTCGCCGACGCGCGCCTCGATTCCCGCCTCGTCCGCAAGCGAGGAGGTGACTCCTCCGCCCACCACGCCGGCGTTCAGCGCAAAGAGTACGATGCTGAAGAGTCCGAGTCTGCGTTTCATTTTGCGCCTCTCTCGTTTGCCTACAAGCAGGTCTTCCACTGTCGCGGGGCAACCGCCCTTCGAAGGTGAGAGCTTTGCCCGCGCGCTCATGCTTTCTTCGATGGTCGGGCCTGAGTCAGTCATGACGGAGCTCCTTTCACCCGCGGTTTCCCCGGGCGGCTACACAAGGCGCAGCAGCACGGCAAAGAAGGCAAACACGCCGATGCCGACGAGGAGGACGGCGATGACGATCACCGGCGTCTGCACTCCCTCCCTTGTTGGTCCGGCAATTGGAGCGAACGATCCACCCCAAAGGTAACGAATGATCCACAAGTACTGCCAAACCGCGATGAGTAGAGCCAGGACGCCGCATGAGATCAGAGCCAGCCCGAGGTCGCGCGGTGCGTTTGGATAAGCAGCAGCTCGGACTCCGGGCAGTTGTTCCAAACGTTGGAAGAACTGGACGATCGCGAAGCCGAAGCCGATCAGCGCGGTTGCCGTCCGTATCCACGACATCATCGTGCGCTCGATGCTCAGGCGAGTGCGGATCCAGCTGAAGTGGCTGTCCGAGGTTACTCTTACCTCGAACCTGCCTGCGCCTGGGGCGGAGCCTGGGTCGGCCATGCTTGATTCCTTATTGCTGACGATTCATGTCGGCGCCCTCCCCGCGCGGTCCGCGGATGCGCGACCGCGCGATGCGCAAGACGAGCCCTCGGATGATCAGGTACGGGACAAATGCGAGCAGCAACGCGATGACGAGCGCCTCATTCGGATAGAACGTCTTGAGCACGATGAGCTGATAGATCACGTCCATCACCAGCCCCAGAAGGATGATCCTGGCAGTCGCGTTCAATCCCTCGCGCAGCCGTCCGACACGTTCCTGCGGATTGCGCAGCACCGTCACGAAATATGGAGAGCGACCGGCCCGCGCGTCCTCGCGTCCATCGTGAATAGCGGCGATCGCAGCCATCAGGGGCTGCAGGATGAAGCGGAATCTCATCGGCTCGTCCGGCCGCTCGACCAGGTCGTGCCAAAATCGTCGCAAGGCATCGCCCGTGACGCCGTGCCAGACCACGCCGGCGACGATCAGCACGACAGCGAGCCCGAGGACCAGCTTGGCCAGGACGCCGAGTTCCTGCGGAGCGGCATCCCTCATGGCGCTGCTCCCGCCTGCCTGATGATGCAGCGGAACCCCACATGGCTGGTCGAGGTGTCCACCGGCTCAGGATGACGCGCGGCCGGTCGGTAGCGGCGGCAGTAATTTGGCGCACACAGATGCGAACCGCCCTTGAGCACCTTGCGAGGAATCCTGATGTTGGGCAGACATCCGTCGTAGCTTGCGTCCTCGCGACCGCCACGCGGATTCACCGGGATACAGCAGGCCTTGGGGGCATCGGCTTCGTGTTTTGGTGAGTACCAATCGCTGGTCCATTCCCACACGTTGCCGATCATGTCGTAGATGCCGTAGCCGTTCGCCGGGAAAGCGGTCACCGGCGACGTGCGCTCGTAGCCATCATGCCCGAGGTTCTCGTACGGGAACGCGCCTTGCCAGGTGTTTGCCATCTGGCTGCCGCCCGGCGTGAACTCATTGCCCCAGGCGAATTCCGCGTCGTCAAGGCCGCCGCGGGCCGCAAACTCCCACTCTGCCTCGGTCGGCAGATCCTTGCCGGCCCATTTCGCATAGGCCACGGCGTCGCTGTAGGCGACGTGAACGATGGGATGATCTTCGAGCCCACTGATCGAGCTCCCTCGTCCATAAGGTCGCTTCCAGTTGGCGCCAAATGTAAACGTCCACCACTGGCTCCAGTCGCGCAAATCGACCGGATACTGCGGCGGACTGAAAACCAGAGACCCCGCCTTCAGCATATGAGGCAGGGCGCCGGGATAGTCCTTCGGATCGGGCGCGATTTCGGCCCAGGTCACATGGCCCGTCGCGCGCACGAAATTGCGGAATTGGCGGTTCGTAACCGGGGTGCGATCAATCCAGAAGCCGTCGACTGTCACGCGGTGGACCGGCGCCTCTTCGGCGTAGTGCCTGTCCGACCCCATGCGGAAGGTGCTGCCCGAGATCCGGACCATATCGGAGTGAGCGGACGTCTCGGGGGCTCGACCTCTTGGCCGAACTGGCGAAGCGGTGTGCAACTCCTTCATCGCCTGGCCCTTCCCACCGCGTCCGCGGAACGCAATTTGGAACCCTACGACATCGAACGCAGCGCAGTCTGAGGGAGCTGATCAGAGAGGACTATGCAGTTCCGGCATTTTTTTAAGGCGAACGCGGATTTTTGCGAAGGCACGCCGATGGCATCGCTGCGAGTGGTGCTCGAATGGACCTATCCACTATCTGCGCTTTCCAGCGTGCGCTGTGACGAGAGCCATTTCTCCGACGCATTGTCCATAGACCGGCCGAAAGCGCATAGCCCGCCATAAAGGTTGGCTGTCATTCTGACTTGCCAAAAAGCCGGACCCCAGTTGTGAACGGCAGGTTTTGCTGACCGGCAACCTCAGTAGCGGGGGGTTACCGTATGTCACTCATGGAAGATCTACTCGAGCGACCGTTCGATCAGGCGATCACGTCAAAATATACGGCAATCAACGGCCTGATTTATTTGGGCGCAGGAACCGTGGTACTTGTTTGGCCCGGAGTGGTGCAGACCATCTTCAGAGATTCGGCCTTTGTTGGAAACGAGGCAGCACTCATCCGCGTAATGGGTATGGCCGTGATGGTCATTGGCTGGCTCTATTTGTTCGGTGGCTTATCTGGCGGCAGACGGATCGTCTCCGCTAGCGTATTGGACAGAGTAGTGCTCGTTCCCTTGGTGCTCGTACCCTGGCCATCGCGGGAGTTTTTCCTCATTTTCTGCTCACGTTTGCGGTTCTCGACCCGACGCTGGGCATTGGCGCTTGGCTGCTTCTCAGATCGGACCGCCCCGGAGTTCACTCGACCGCCGGTACGCCATAGCTGTAGCTCTAGGAACCGCGCCTGCGCGAACTGCATTGGCACACGACTGCTGCGGAGTTGGGTTACGTTGTGTCTGGCAGCTGCCGCACCACTTTACTGAGCCCCGACGGAGCGGCGACCGATACGTTCGGGCCAGGCGACCAGCAACCGCGGCGCGTGCCGGGCGGCGGCGCACAGTGGACGGTTACCGCGAATGAGTTTCCGGTCTCGACCACATTGTCCTGCTCTGTGTTGGAGATCGAGCCGGGAGCCATGCGCGAGCTTCACTGGCACCCTCGCGCCGACGAGTGGCAATACTATCTTCAGGGTACGGCTGAGATGGCTGTTTATTTGGGGATGGGTCACGCAGTAACCGAACAATTCGTGATGGGTGACATCGGTTACGTGCCGATGGGCGCCGGACACTACATCCGCAACACCGGTAGCGGGATCCTGCGCTTGCTGGTTGGATTCAACAACGGGCACTATCATTCCCACGACCTCAGTGCATGGGTAGCTTCGAATCCGCCCGATGTGTTGGCTGCCAATTTGGGCCTGCCACGAACGGTCGTAGACGCGCTTCCTACCGAGAGGCTCTTTATCGCACGACCGCCCAACCGATGATCTGACTGCTGCTGCCGAAGCAATCATTGGTCGCGAGTTACCGGAGACCCCACGCAAGTTCACCATTCGCCCGCCTTCCGGGCTCGCGGAGCAGATCCGCAACCCAGTTCCGTTATCGCCGCAGCCGGCGCTTAAAGCCACTTGCTCCTTGACCGATTCCGAAACTGCATAATCGCGGTAGAACCGCTTTATCATCTTGAGGCAGGACTTGTTCGATCGAAACAACCCCGAACAACCCGCGATCAGATTACCCTGGTCCACCGGCCCAACCTGGCTCCTACTGATAGCTACGCTGTTGTCGCCTTCGCACCAGGAGGGCGGCGCCCACGAGCCTCTCGCCGCCCGGCGCCAATTCCGGCAGCGCAGAGGTGATCCCTGCATGGTAGCGGCACGCCCTGCGTCGGGCGACGTCGCAAATCACCTCCGAAGTTCCGAACCCGCATAGCCAAAGGGAACCAGCCGTCTAACGCTGTCTACTTCGGCGAGACCCAGAACATTCAAAAGGTCGCAAGAACCGTCCGCCGGTCTGATGGGACGGGCACATGTCAGAACGCGGTACCCTGACGTTTGGCGATCCGGATGGCTATGCTGCCGCATTCGGCAATACACGCGTCAACCTCACGATTTTGGGTGCCGGAGATTTCTCGGCTCGCCTGACGCGATTGAAATTGCGACATCTGGAAATGTATTGGTGTCGCGAAAGTCTCGCGCGTATCGCCTATATTTCGCTACCTCCCGAGAGGGTGGCCCTGTCCTTTCCGATCGGCGGCGCGTCGCCCCTGTTCGGTGGATCTGCTTTGCGGAACGGCAACATCGTGCTTCACAGCCGGGGCGAGCGCATGCATCAACGCTCCAGCGGCGTGTGCCAATGGGGCATGATGTTGTTCTCGGAGAAGCAACTTGCCAACTGCGGCGAGGCATTGACCGGACATCCAATTGCCTCGCCGCACGTGAGCCGAGTGCTCCGCCCCACGCGCGCCGAAGCGTTGGGATTCCGACGTTTGTTTCGACACGCCTGCCATCTTGCGGATATCGGAAGGAACCTGAGCGGGCGACCGGAGGTCGCGAAAGCCCTGGAGCAGGAGATTCTCTGCGCCGTCGTCCATTGCCTGACGGCCGACGATGCAGACGACATCGCCAAGACGAGACGTCGCCACGCTGCCGTAATTGTGCGCTTCGAAGAAGTGCTGACGAAACACCTTGATTGGAAACTGAATCTGCACGCACTATGCGCAGAGATGGGTGTGGCAGAGCGAACGCTTCGGGTGTGTTGCGCCGAAGTTCTCGGTGTCAGCCCCACGCGGTACCTTTTGTTAAAGCGACTTAATCGGGCACGCGCCGCCCTGCGACGTGCCGATCCCTCGACAGCAAGCGTCGCGGAGGTCGCCCGCAACAATCAGTTCCTGGAGTTTGGACGTTTTGCGGTCACGTACCGCAGCATCTTTGGTGAATCACCCTCAACCACGCTGCAACGCCATTCGTCGGAATCTGCCGAACCCGCATAGCGTGCTGAATGCACTTCCCGTGCAATCCCTTCTGTCAACCTGACCCATACGCTCGGGCAGTGAAAGCAAGGAGTTGCTCATGACCATGAACAATCGAACCGGCTGTATGATCATCGCGTTCCTGCTGTGGGGCGCAGCACCGGCGCTGGCCCAGACCGCGCCTTCGATACCGCAGCATGTATCGTTGGAGAAGACGATCGGCCAGGCCGGCCCGGACATCGTGCCGTCGTTGATCGTGATGAACGCACGCGGCGCCAGTCTGCAGGGTGGAAAACTGACCCTCACCGGCGTGTCTCCCAACTCGATCGTTTTCGCGGACCGCCCGGTGCGGGCGGCAGGGCACACACTTACGACGCACCTCTTGGAAGAATGGGCGCCGAACAATGAAAGCGATGAGAGCTTTACCAAGGATCCGCCGAACGGCACCGTCTCGGTGTTCAACACGGACGGGTCGAAAATCCGCGATGCCGTCGTCACACTGAAGACGGCGAAGCTCGAGGGCGACAAGCTAACCTTCGACGTTGATGTGCTGGAAGGTGAGCTCACGGGCGGCGACGGGCCGGCGGCGCTGTTCATCGACCGCTTCGGCTACGGCGGCTTCCATGCTGGCGGCTTCCACGTCGGCGGCTACGGCGGCTTCCATGCTGGCTACGCGCGCGTGGGGTACGGTCACGTCGGCGCGGTCGGCGTAGGCTACCATCCCTACGTCGCGCGCGGTGCCTGGTATCGCGGCGCGCCATATGCAGCAGCTGCAGTAGGTGGCGCCGCGCTGGGTGCGGCGGCGGCAGGAGCTGCGGTGGCCTATCCCTACGCTGCCGCCTGCGGCTACTACCCCTACCCGCCTTGCTACTGAATTAGCGCGAATGACGCGAGCGCTATCGGACCACAATTCGATAGAGCTCCACTTCGAGAGGGCTTGACCCATGTCCTTTGGAATGCACAGCCTTCGCATGCCAGACTTTGCACAGTCGCGCTTGCCTATCGCGTTCGAACGCAGCGCGCGACGCGTCAGATTTGTGTTCGTGCTTTTCATGCTCCTATTTTGCTTGGCGCGACAAGGCTACGGCGCAGAGAACCTCGAATGTCCCGAAATCGGTTCGGGGTCGATTCCCGATATCTTCGGCGCCGAAGGCGGCGGCACCGAAAGCCGCGTCGACCTCGCCAACGAGATCAACGAGGCGATCAACACGCTGCAAATCGCCAGCCCGAATATTTCCTGGTCAGAGGTGCAAAACGTGCTGATCGCCGCCTATTGTCGTGTCGTCGCCCGCAAGCCCGGGCTCTCTGCCGCCGAGAGATGGACCCGCATGCGCCAGTTCGACAGTGTCCTTGAGAGCCAGATCGCGGCAAACAAGATGCCTGCAGGAACGCTGATTATCGCCAACGTTCCTCTTCCTCCTGATGTCTATAGGGAACTCAAGAGGCAGGCTCTTGTCTCCAATCAGACGGCGGCCCAATTGATGACGGCCATTTTGGCACGTGCTGCAGGGAAGTAGCCGATTACAGCGGTGCTGGGATCATTCCCTTGGCATTTTAACTTGTCGACGTTGACGCTGCATTGCTCGGCGATCGTCTTGACCGCTCGCGTGAAAATTGCAGTCGCGCAGCAATTCCTGGCAGCCTTTTTGCGCGGACGGCCGTTGTGCCTATCGTAAATCAAATGCGAGCATATTGATGATATAGCCCGCCGAGAATGGGGCGGCAAAGAATACGCCCTACCCTCTCAACGGCGCGCGAGATCGGTGCATCCCTCTCCATGGGGAGCGCGGCGATGTCGGCCGGTCACGAATGCCCATTGATCGAAGTCTTCGGATGAAGACCTCATCATAGGCCCCATCCCGGTCACAGATCAGGTAGCGGGGAGTCTGTTGCCAACCGCATGCTTCCGTGACCTGATTTGCGATCCATTCTGCAGTGGGGTTAGCTGTGACGCCAAACCACAAAAATTTGTCGTCGAACAACAATACCGGCGCCGACCAGATCAGGCTGCAAGCTTCTCTCATAAGATAGAAACATTGCGCGATTTGGCTTCACCTGCCAGCCGACTTAGGTTTCCGACAGAGACAGGTGGTGCGCTCGGAGGGCGGTCGCATTTGCCGTGATTTCAATGGGTTGTCAAAGTCAGACCGATGATCTGAACTGTCGATAATGAAAAATAACGCAAGCATTTTGAGTTTGCCTAGAGCTGTGAAACCCGATCGATGTTTTAAGCGGCCCTGGAGTGGGAATACCTGCTGTAGCTGAGCCGCCAAAACACAGCGCTCCTATCGATCGGCCTGATTTTCTTGAAGCAGCGCATTCCTTTTGACGTCGACGCTGCGCCAGGCTCCGCGTTTTGTGCGCGGCCTGACTACGCGCGAATCCAGCGAGCAAGTTCGGATCGCGGAGTGCCTCGTACGCATCGGTCACCGCGTTAGCTGAAATGAACATCAC
>Ga0335076_10000584_pt1 | contig 34090 bp, 35 predicted proteins | sample Lox_Sample_25_FD_206717 | JGI IMG/M metagenome (GOLD analysis project Ga0335076, IMG submission 206717) | Soil microbial communities from Loxahatchee National Wildlife Refuge, Florida, United States - Lox_Sample_2.5 | ecosystem: Environmental > Terrestrial > Soil > Wetlands | place: USA...
CTCGCGGACACACGAGTGCAGAGAATCACAGCGGTGAGTTCCCCGACGGGCTCGCCGCCCCACAGCTCACCCAACCCCCCGGAATCCCAGACGGAACCCACTCCCCACCCCTCCTGTCGCGTTTCTCTCCGTCCTGTCGAGTTTCTCGACGCCTGGAGAGGCGCTCTCTCTCCGAGAGAAGGTCCTACAGGCGGCGCCCGAGCCCGACCGGCGAAGGAAGTGACGCCGTGCGCTACGGGTACACCTCCCCTCCGGGCCAGACCCGGGGAAGAAGGTCGCCGGCCGCTACAGGTGCTTCCGCGCGAGGTACCAGTCGGTGACCTGGTACTGCTTCGAGCTCGCCCGCTCCTCGGCCGCGGCGTAGGTGGACGGCGCCGGCACGATGACGTCCTCGCCCGGGGTCCAGTTCGCCGGGCAAGCCACGGCATTCGCATCCACGAGCTGGAGCGCGTCCACCACCCTCAGGATCTCGTCGAAGTTCCGGCCGACGTTGAGCGGATAGTAGATCATGGCGCGAATCGTCTGCTTCGGATCGATGAAGAAGACGCAGCGCACGGGCGCGGTGACCGAGCTCGGCTCGTGGATCATGCCGTAGAGCCGGGAGACCCGCTGGTCCAGGTCCGCGATGACCGGGAACGGGATCTTCACTCCCAGCTTCTCCTCGATGTTCCTCACCCAGGCGATGTGCGCGTAAACGGAATCGACGGAGTTGCCGAGGAGCGCCACGCCGCGCTTCTCGAACTCCGGGTAGCGGCGCGCGAACTCCACGAACTCGGTGGTGCAGACCGGCGTGAAGTCCGCCGGGTGCGAGAAGAGGATCACCCACCTCCCCTTCTGCCAGGAGGAGAACTTGATGGGGCCGTGAGTGGTGTTCGCCTCGAAGTCGGGGGCCGGACCGTTGAGCTCGAGGCGGGGGGCATGCTCCGAGGAGGCGGAAAGGTCGGGGACCTGCGAGGCGCTGGTGGCGATGGCCATCGGTTCTGTCTCCTTGTCGATTTGCCTTGCGATTAATCGCGCCCGGCCGGCGCGTCCAATCGCTCGGGGCCTCTCGTTTGGGAGTCAAATTCTCCTTCCAGCTCCTTCCGGCGAGCGGTCAAAGGCTTTTCCCCCCAGCGGCGGCGGCACCTCCCGCCCGGGCCCGCGCGGGGCCGACCTCCGGCGTACGCGGGTGAGCGCGGCTGTTCTGTGAACAGACGGCAGGTGTCGCTCGCGCCCGAAAGGGCGGCCCTCTTCTGGCGGGAGCGATCCGCCGTGTCGGGCGGGGCGCGCGCTTCGCATCAGGGCTCATCGCACGCGCCTCGCCCTGTTTTCCGGCGTCCCCCTTGGCCGTCCTTCCGTCCCACCGTTCTCCTCATTGGGCTCGACGCGCCCGCCAGGCGGGGGCGCCTCGGCCCCGCGCAAGCTCGTCCACCCCTTCTTCGACGTCTGGGCCCTGCTGGCTCTCGTCAAGAACGCGGCCCGGATCCTGCGCTACGTGACCGCCTTCTTCGACCGCCTTCCGGGACCCCAGGCGGACTCGCGCCTTGCCCGTCGGCGAGCACTTCTCGAAGACGGGCCCGGCCCGGGAAGCGGGACCCCGCCCGGCTCACACCGAGAAGCGGATGTTGAGGATGTCGCCGTCCTTGACGACGTACTCCTTCCCCTCCAGGCGTAGCTTTCCCTCCTGCCGCGCCTTCGACTCGCTTCCGCAGGAGATGAAGTCCTCGTAGTGGAGGACCTCCGCCCGGATGAAACCCCGCTCCAGGTCGGAGTGGATCCGCCCGGCGGCCCGCGGCGCCCGATCCCCCTTGCGGATGGGCCAGGCGCGCACCTCGTCCTCGCCCACGGTGAAGTAGGAGATGAGATCGAGGAGGCCGTAGGCGGCCCGGATGAAGCGGGCGCGCGCCGGCTCGGCGAGCCCGAGCGAGCGCAGGAACTCGGGCTGGTCGGCGGGGGGGAGCTGCGCGATCTCGCTTTCCACCGAGGCGCAGAGCTGGAGCACCTCGGCCCCGCGCTGGCGCGCGGCCGCCAGGACCTCGGGGGAATGGGGCTCTGCGGCCTGGGCCTCCGAGACGTTCACCACGACCAGCATGGGCCGGCGCGACAGGAACTGGAAGTGCGCCATCTCGCCCTCTTCCGCCGCGCTCCACTTCATCGTGCGCAGGGGGGCTCCCGCGTCGAGTTGGGCGTGGACGCGCTCGAGCTCGTGGTACTCAGCCGTCCCCTTGTGCTTCTCCTTGCGCAGGCGGTCGAGGCGCTTCTCGGCGATCGCCAGGTCGTACAGGACGAGCTCCGAGTCAAAGTCGGAGAGCTCGCGCACCGGGTCGGGCGCGGTCCCGTCGGGGGCCTCGAATCCGCGGACGACGAGGCAGAAGGCGTCGACCTCGGCGAGGGCGCGGAGCGCGTCGGCGTCGAGACCCGACCCCTTTCCGGTGGGGCCGGGCACGTCGACGAAGCTCATCTCGGCGTGGGTGGTCTTCTTCGGCTGGAAGACGGCGGCGAGCGCGTCGACGCGCGCATCGGGTACCCGGATGGCCCCCAGGTTCACCTGGCCCCGGGCCGAGGGGCCTCCCTTGTGGAGGCCGGTGAGCGCGTTGAAGAGCGTGGTCTTGCCGGTGCGAGCGTAGCCAACCAGGCCTGCCTTCATCCCTCACCTCCCTCTGCGAAGCGGGGTGCCGCGCGAACAAGCTAGCACCACTTCCGGCGCGAAGGGGCGGCCCGAGCGGCGAAGTCGCTGGGAGGGCCCGGCACACCTATCGGGGTCTCGTGGCGAGGATGGCGCCCCCGGAGAGCGGCCGCCGACGTAGACTGCTCGCCCGGAAGTCCTCGAGAGGAGAAAGGCGCGATGACATCGACCCGAACGATCTTCTTCCCCTGGCTCGCGCTCGCCCTCGCCTCGGCGGCGGCCGCGGAGACCACGCCCGCACCGGAGAAGGCGAGCCCGGAGTTCGAAGCCGTGAAGGGGCTCGCCGGGGAGTGGCAGGGGATCGCGCGCGCGGTGCACGGAGCGGGGGAGGCCAAGGGCTTGAAGACGTTCGCCAGCGTGCGCGTGGTTTCGGCAGGCTCGGCGGTCATGCTCGTCACCGACCCCGGCACGAACCACGAGATGGTCACGATGTTCCACCGGGACGACGGCGGTCTCGTCGCGACCCACTACTGCTCGGCGATGAACCAGCCGCGGATGCGGGAGGTGCAGCCGGGAGAGAAGGGAAAGCTCACCTTCGAGTTCGCCGACGGCACGAATCTCGGCACACACCCGGGCCACATGCAGCGCCTGGTCGTGACCCTCGTCGACTCGACCCACCACACCCAGGAGTGGACGTTTCTCGACGGCGGGAAGGCTCAGACCATGGTGTTCGACATGACGAGGGCGAAGTAGCGGACCGGCCCGCGCGCCCCCGGGCCTTTCCCGGCCCGAACCTGAAGCGGGCCGGGCCCCGGGCGGGGCGTCGGGCGTGACGAAACCGTAACCCATCTCAGAAGCAAAGGAGTCGTGGACCTTTCGCCTGCATCCCGGGGCGCGGGGCCCTATGAGTGGCCGACATGAAAACGCGAACCAGGGTGTGGATCGGCGCCGTCCTCGGCCTCTTGGCCGTCACCGGCGTGCTGGTCGGGGTCAAGGCGGGGCAGATCGTGAAGATGCTGAAGGTCGGGAAGTCCTTCGCGCCGCCTCCGGAGTCGGTCACCACGGCCCCGGTCCAGCAGGTGGAGTGGCAGGCCGCCAAGACCGCCATCGGGACCCTGGTGGCCGTCCACGGCGTGACCCTTACCTCCGAGCTCACCGGACAGGTGCGCCAGATCGGGTTCGACTCCGGCGCCTCGGTGAAGCAGGGGGCGGTCCTGGTGAAGCTAGACACCTCCGTGGAGGAGGCCCAGCTCGCCGCCGCCGAGGCGGATGCCTCGCTCGCCAAGATCGGCCTCGACCGCGCCCGCCAGCTCCGCCAGGGAGAGGCGAATGCGCCCGCGGACCTGGATGCCGCCGAGGCGCACGCCAAGCAGACCCAGGCGAGCGTCGCCAACCTGCAGGCGACCATCGCCAAGAAGACCATTCGCGCCCCCTTCGACGGGCGCATCGCCATCCGGCAGGTGGAGCTCGGGCAGGTGGTATCCGCCGGCACGCCCATCGCCACCATCCAGTCGGTGAGCCCCATCTACGTCGAGTTCTCCCTGCCGCAGCAGGCGCTGGCGGCTCTCAAGGCCGGGCAGCGCGTGCGGGTGCGCACCGACGTCTTCCCGGGCCAGAGCTGGGACGGGGCGGTGAGCACCGTGAACTCGGAGGTGGATGTTGCCACCCGAAACGTCCGGGTGCGGGCCACGGTCCCGAACCCCGACGGACGGCTCCGGCCCGGCATGTTCGCGAACGTGGAAGTGCTCACCTCGGGGGCGAGGTCGGCGCTCGTCATCCCGGCCACCGCCGTGGTCTTCGCGCCCTACGGCGACTCGGTCTTCGTCCTCGAGGAGAAGAAGGGCCCGGACGGGCGATCGACCGCGGTGGCGCGGCAGAGGTTCGTCCGGCTGGGCGAGCGGCGCGGCGACCTCGTGTCCGTCGACTCCGGGCTGAGCGCCGGCGAAGTCGTGGTGAGCACCGGCGCCTTCAAGCTCCGCAACGGGCTCGCCGTGGTCGCGAAGAACGACCTGGCCCCGAACCCGCAACTCTCCCCCCAGCCGACCGAGAACTAGCTTCCCCGAGGCACTCGACGATGTTCACCGACCTCTTCATCCGGCGCCCGGTCATCGCGATAGTCGTGAACGTCATCATCGTGATCGCCGGCGTCCAGGCGATCCGATCGCTCACCGTGCGGCAGTACCCGCGCAGCGAGAATGCTGCCATCACCGTCACCACGGTCTACGTGGGCGCGAACGCCTCCCTGGTGCGCGGCTTCATCACCACGCCGCTCGAGCGGGTGATCGCGGCCGCCGATGGCATCGACTACATCGAGAGCGAGAGCAAGCAGAACGTCTCGCTCATCCGCGCTCGGCTGCGGCTCAACCACGACGCCACCAAGGCGCTCGCCGAGGTCGCTTCCAAGGTCGATCAGGTGCGCGGGGACCTTCCCCCGGAGGCCGAGGTCCCCATCATCAACATCGAGTCCGCCGACAGCCAGTTCGCCTCCGCCTACCTGAGCTTCTCGTCCGAGTTCCTGAAGCAGAACGAGATCACCGACTACCTGGTGCGGGTGGTGCAGCCGCGGCTCTCGGCCATCGACGGCGTCCAGCGGGCCGACATCCTCGGGGCCCGGACCTTCGCCATGCGCATCTGGCTCAAGCCGGACCGGATGGCGTCCCTCGGCATCAGCCCGGCGCAGGTCCGCCAGGCGCTCGCCAGCAACAACTACCTGGCCGCCATCGGGCAGACCAAGGGGGCGCTCGTCCAAGTCAACCTCATCGCCAACACCGATCTCCGGTCCGCCGACGAGTTCAGGCGGATGGTGATCCGGGAGAAGGACGGGGCCACGGTGCGCCTGGGCGACATCGCCGACGTCGTCCTCGGCGCCGAGGACTACGATGCCGCGGTGAACTTCAGCGGCCAGACGGCGGTCTTCATCGGGGTCTGGGCCCTCCCCAACGCCAATGCCCTGGACGTCATCAAGCGCGTCCGCGTGGAGATGGACGCCCTGCAGAAGGAGCTACCCGAGCAGATCCGGGCACAGATCGCCTTCGACGGGACTTCCTACATCCAGAACGCCATCGACGAGGTGATCCAGACCCTGCTCGAGACGCTCCTCATCGTGGTCGTGGTCATCTTCCTCTTCCTGGGCTCGTTCCGGACCGTCCTCGTCCCGGTGGTCGCCATCCCGGTGTCCCTCGTGGGCGCGGTCTTCTTGATGCAGGTCTTCGGGTTCACCATCAACCTGCTCACCCTGCTCGCCATCGTGCTGTCGGTCGGCTTGGTGGTCGACGACGCCATCGTGGTGGTCGAGAACGTCGAGCGCCACGTGCGGGAAGGCATGAGTCCGCTGCCGGCCGCCCTCACCGGCGCTCGCGAGCTGGTCGGGCCCATCATCTCGATGACCATCGTGCTCGCGGCGGTCTACGTCCCGGTCGCCTTCCAGGGCGGCCTGACAGGCTCCCTGTTCCGCGAGTTCGCCCTCACGCTGGCGGGGGCGGTCACCATCTCGGGGGTGGTGGCCCTCACCCTCTCTCCGGTGATGTCCGCCCACCTCATCAAGGCGGGACACGAGGGGAAGGGGCTCGCCGGGCTGGTCAACCGGGTCTTCGACCGGATCAAGGCGACCTACGCGCGCCACCTCGACCTCTCCTTCCAGGTTCGAGGGGTGATCTACACCGCCTGGGTGGTGGTGAGCCTCCTCGCCGTCGTCATGTTCATGCAGGCGCCGAAGGAGCTTGCCCCCGCCGAGGACCAGGGGGTCATCTTCGGGGTGGTGAACACCCCCTCGAACTCCACCCTCGACCAGGTCCTGCAGTCCACCCGGGCCATCAACCAGACGGTGATGGCCGTCCCGGAGACCGCCTACACCTTCCAGGTCACCTTCCCCAGCACCGGCTTCTGGGGGATCGTGCTGAAGCCCTGGGACGAGAGGAAGCGGAGCGCCTTTCAGATCCTGCCCGAGGTGCAGGCCCGGGTCTCCGCCATCCCCGGCGTTCAGACCTTCCCGGTCCTCCCCCCGGCGCTCCCCGGGGGCGGCCAGTTCCCGGTGGAGTTCGTGGTCGCCTCCACCGCCGACGAGTCGGAGGTGCTCGGCTTCGCCCAGCGCATCCAGGAGAAGGCGGCGCAGAGCGGGATGTTCGCCTTCCCTCCCCTCATCGACGTGAAGATCGACCAGCCGCAGACCGAGATCGACATCGACCGCGAGAAGGTGGCCCAGCTGGGCCTGAACCTCCAGGGGGTGGGGCAGGATCTGGCGGCCGCGGTGGGCGGCAACTTCGTGAACCGCTTCAGCGTCGGCGGCAGGAGCTACAAGGTCATCCCGCAGGTGCTGAGGGCCGAGCGGCTCAACCCCGAGCAGCTGAAGGACATCTACGTCACCGGCCCGAACGGCCAGCTCATCGCGCTCGAGGGGATCGCCACCCTGCGAGAGTCGGTCACCCCGCGGTCGCTCAACCGCTTCCAGCAGCTCAACGCGGTGAAGATCAGCGGCGTCGCCATCCGCCCGCTCGACGAGGCGCTCGGCTACCTGGAAGGCGAGGCGAGGAAGATCCTCCCCGCAGGCTACACCCTCGACTACACGGGGGAGTCGCGCCAGCTGCGCACCGAGGGGAGCCGCTTCCTCCCCTCCTTCCTCCTCTCCATCGTCCTCATCTTCCTCGTGCTCTCCGCGCAGTTCAACAGCTTCCGGGACCCGTTCGTCATCCTGGCGGGCTCGGTTCCCCTCGCCATGTTCGGCGCCATGACCTTCTCCTTCCTGAAGATGCCGAACCCCAACATCCCCTTCTTCACCGACGGGTGGACCACCACGATCAACATCTACTCCCAGGTGGGGCTGGTGACGCTCGTCGGGCTCATCGCCAAGAACGGCATCCTCATCGTCCAGTTCGCGAACGAGCTCCAGCGCCAGGGGATGGCGAAGGTGGAGGCGGTGAAGGCCGCCGCGGTCACGCGACTGCGCCCCATTCTCATGACGAGCGCGGCCACCATCTGCGGCCACTTCCCGCTCACCCTGGTCTCGGGGCCGGGCGGCGCCGCGCGCAACAGCATCGGCCTGGTGCTCGTCTCCGGGATGGCGGTGGGGACCGCCTTCACCCTCTTCTTCGTCCCGGCGATCTACCTCCTCATCGCGCGCGACCACAGCCGGGAGCTCAAGGCGGTGCCGGCCGGGTCCGCCGTCCAGGACATCGACGAGGCGGCGCGGTCGGCCTGACGGCGGTCGGCTAGCCTTCGAGCTCCGGGCGCGGCGCCCAGCGCGTCCCCACCCGGGCGAGCTCCTTCCCGTCCTCCTCGCGGACGATGGAGTGGAGGAAGTCGCGATCGGTCCGGGCGCGGACGCGCGACAGGATCCGGCTGCCGTAGGTGCACTCGGCGAGGAAGTGCACGTCCGCCGAGAGCGTGGCGCAGTCCCGCCACACCTCTCGGGGCACCGATTCGAGCGCCCACGCCAGGTAGCTCGTGTTGTTCACGTGCAGGTTCTGGTCGATGTCGGAGTAGCGGATCCAGAAGCGCCGCTCCTCGTCGGCCTGGTCGAGCGGGGGAAGGTCCTCCGCCGGCGGCAACTCCCGCTCCGCCGCGAGATGGAACTCCGGCGCCAGCACCCGATCCGGGCGGACCGGGCGGCGCTTTTCCAGGGCCATCACCGCCCAGTGCGTGCTCGCCCGGGCGATGAGGGTCCCGTCGCCCCGCGTCACGCGGAACTCGCGCAGGGCGAAGACCCGCTCCACACCGGAGGGCCAGGTCTCGACCTTCAAGGCATCCCCGAGCCTCGCCAACCGGCGCACCTCGATGCGCTGGCGCGACAGGACCCAGGTGAGGCCGCGCTCCCGGAGCTCGTCGATCCCGCAACCCATCTCGGCCGCCTGCAGGCCGGCCGCGTCCTGGAGGTAGCCGGCGAGCGCCGGGACGGCGAGCGCGTGGAAGGCGTCGACCTCGTAGGTGTGAACGTCGAAGGGCTGCGTTCGGACGCGCATCGCCGGGCTCCTCCTGCTAGTGCAGCGCGGCCGCCGGGCCCGTCACGCTCCGGGCGGGAGCTCCGCCGCCGCCATCCTGGCTCCGCCGGAGGGAGCCGCTGGCTCGCCGACAGTGCATGACCGGGGCAGCATACCCGCCCCGACCGGGAGGCGCTCGGGCCCTGCCACCCCCGCCGCACCGAGCGCCGTGGGGGTGGAGCGCACGGAATCCCAGCCTGACCTAGGGTGACCTGCACCCAGGGGCTCGACAAGTCTCTCGCGCTCGGATAAACGACGCGCGCCCGTTGCACTCCGAGCTGGGGCCGGGCGGCACTTCCTGCCGTCTGAACATTGAGAAGAAACGAGCGCGAGAGCGAATGGCTACCGGTACCGTGAAGTGGTTCAACGATGCGAAGGGGTTCGGCTTCATCACGCAGGACGGTGGCGGCGACGACGTCTTCTGCCACTACACCGCGATCCAGTCGGACGGGTTCCGTACCCTCGCGGAGGGGCAGAAGGTGGAGTTCGATGTCGCGAAGGGCCCGAAGGGGCTCCAGGCGGCCAACGTCCGCCCGGTCTGACCACCTTCGCCAGGACTCACCGAAGCCCGGCCTCGCAGCCGGGCTTCTCCGTTCCGAAGGCGGGCGCCGTAGGGGGTCTACGCCTGCAGCCCGGCGACGCGCGGTGCGCTTTCGAGGCCGGCGTTCGCGCTCGCGTCGATCCTCTCGGGATCTCGGACGAGCCAGGGGCTGCGCTCCTCGTTCCGGCCCGGCCTGCTGCGAGCGACCCTGAGGATGGAGGCCGACCAGCCGCTCGGGCCCCTCGGCACGAGCAACAGGGGATGGTCGTCCGCCCTCATGCGCCGGAATCCCAACCTCGCGTAGAACGGAAGAGTTCTCGGGTTTTCCGCCTGCAGGGACACCCGTCCCGACCGCCCGCTCCGCTGGCTCCAGGAGACGATGTCGGCGACGAGAGCCGACCCGGCACCTCGAACCGTTCTGTGGTCAGCGGGATCGTCGGGGCCGAGGATGTTCCACGGAGCGGCGACGAGCAGCTCGATGAACGCTCCGCTCGGGCAACCGAAGCTTGAGCAGAGCCCCTGCACCCGCCCGTAGGCGATGGCCGCGCGGAGCGAGCGGTGTGATGGCAGCCCCTCGCCAGGCTCCTTACCTGACAGAACAGCTCGTAATTCCTCGCTGATCCGGTGGCAGTCCTCGAGGCGCTGCCTCGTCAACGCCGAGAGCGGGCGGGCCGCGAGGACGCTCACCGAGCGCGACCACGCGTCCAAGACGGCTCTCACGTCCGGGTGTTGTGGGTGGATCGAGACGACTTCGGCCACGGCCCGGCCCTGCGCAGGCCGGGCGGCCAAACTTGGCGGTTCTTCTGCTTTGGAACTCGTCGGCATCGGTATTGGAACTCCTATGGAGGCTGCCACGGCTGCTGCTCCCTGTTGAAGATGTCCCCTCACCCTAAAGGGGTGAGGGGACATACCAAGCAGAGCATTAGACGCCGCGCCAGTCCAGGGCCGATACGGGCCCACTCGGGGCTACAGATGCATAACGTATTGTATGTGCTAGGTATTACTGTCGCCAAGCGCATGTTTGATCGAGGTCAATTCTCGCCTTCGGGGGTCAGGCTCGAACCGGAAGGCCGGTGAGCGCCCTCAGCACGTTCACGAGTCCACTGCCGATGCGTTCGAGCGCGTACCCCCCCTCGAGGACGCCGACGACCCGGCCTCGGGCGCCCGGGGGCAGCCTCTCGAGCAAGTCGGAGACGAGCTGGTGAAGGTCCGCCGGCTCGAGCGGCAGCTCGCTCTCCGGGTCGCCGGAAAGGCAGTCGAAACCGGTCGAGAGGAAGACCATGTCGGGCCGGAACGAAGCGAGGGCAGACTCGAGCGCCGCGAGATAGCGACGCCGGTAGTCGAGGGCCGACACCTTGCGGGGCAAGGGGACGTTGAGGGTGGTCCCCCACCCCTGTCCCTTCCCGCGCTCGACGGCGGCCCCGGTCCCGGGGAAGCCGCGCCAGAGGTGGAGGGAGAGGACGTAGGTGGCTCCGTCCCCGTAGAAGATCTCCTGGGTCCCGTTGCCGTGGTGGGCGTCGAGGTCGAGGATGAAGACCTTCTCGGCGCGCCCGGCCGCCTGCACCCGGCGGGCGGCGATGGCCACGTTGTTGACGAGGCAGAAGCCCATGGCAGCGCCGGAGCTGGCGTGGTGTCCCGGAGGCCGGCAGAGGGCGAAGGCCGACCGGAACGAGCCGTCGAGCACCGCCTCGGCGGCGGTGATCGCGCACCCCGCCCCGGCGAGCGCCGCCTCGAAGGAGGCGGGGGAGACCGCGGTGTCGGGGTCGATCCACACGAGCTTGCCGTCCTGCTCCGCCGCTCGCGCCAAGTCGCGCAACCCCTTCAGGTGCTCGGCGGTGTGCACCCGCGCCAGGTCCTCCTCCGTCGCCGGGCGCCCGAGCGTCTCGGCGAGGCAGGGCGCGAGTTCCGGGTCCGAGCGCACCGCCTCGAGGAGAACCGCGATCCGCTCCGGGCACTCGAGGTGACCGGGGCCGTTGTCGTGCCGGTTGCAGACCGGGTTCGCCACCAGCGCCGCGGTGGCATGCGCTGTCGCCATGCAGATTCGATACCCGGCTTCCCGTCGCTCGTCCAGCCGACCGACACCTCGCGGAGAGCGAGGGAACCCGCGAGCCGCCCGCCCGTGCGCGCTCGAGCGCGAGCCGCCCGGGTCGACCCTCGCGCCGCCCTCGCTCTCGCTGCGCGCCTTCCCCGGAGCGCCCTCCCCGGACCCCGGCGGCCTGCCGAACGCCCGGGGCGGCACGTCGCCTCGCCCCGCCCTATGATCCCGGGGCGCCTTTCCCCGTCTCCGCACCCATGCCCTTCGACAAGGCCTTCCTTCCCACCGCCGAGCGCTTCGTGCGCTTCATCGAGGAGGAGACCGGACACCCCGTCATCATCTGCGACGAGACCGGCACCATCATCCGAGCCACCGTCCGCTCGCGCATCGGCACGAGCCACGCGGGGGCCAAGCGCATCCTCCGGGGCGAGGCCGACGAGGCCGCCGTCACCGCCGAGGAGGCCGCGGCGAACCCTCTCGTGAAGGAGGGGTACAACTGCCCCATCGCCGTCGACCGGGCTCGGGTGGGAACCTTCGGGATCGGGGGCCCCATCGAGGAGGTCCGCCCCATCGCGCGCATCGCATCGGCCGTGCTGGCGGCATGGGTGAAGGAGACCCGTCAGCAGGGGCTGCTCCACCAGGCCTCGAGGCAGGTCGCGCTCGGCACGAAGACGCTCTCGGAGCGGATCCTGGCGGCCCAGGCGACCGGCGCCAAGGCGGTCGAGGCCCTGATCGCAGCCGCCGACGACGCGGTGGCCCGCGTCAACGAGGCGGCGAGCGTGGTGCTCACCGTGCAGGAGATCGCGCAGCAGAGCCGCATCCTCTCCATCAACGGGGCGATCCAGGCCACCCGGGCCGGCGACTACGGGAAGCCGTTCGCGGTCGTGGCGCGCGACGTGACCAAGCTCGCCGACCAGACCGGGGCGACCGCAAAGGACATCGAGAAGCGCCTCGCCGGGGTGAGGGCCGCGATCGGCCAGGTCCGCGAGGCGGCGTCGATCGCCTCCTCGGCCGGGAAGGCGCAGGCGGCGTCGCTCCAGGAGATGCGGGAGCTCGTGTCCTCCCTCCAGGGCGCGGTCTCCGGGCTGGAGCGGTCCTTTGGGGACTCGGGCTGAGACGCCGACCCGGGACCCCTCGGCTCAGGTACCTGGCTCGCCGGCAAAGTAGTCGACCTCGTCGGAGCGGCGGAAGATGAAGCGCTTGGCCTTCGGCCACGCCCCGACCGAGGCAGCGACCTTGTCCGAGTCCGGGTACTCGACGACGTCGGCGCCGAAGACCGCCGACATCCCGAGGTAGACGAGGGGCTCTGCCCCGTCGTTCACGAGCTGGTGCGCCGGCCCCCCGGCCGGGAAGGAGACGTGGTCGCCGGGGCCCACCTCGGTCATCCCGTCCGGGGTCCGGACCTTTCCTCGCCCCGAGATCACGAACATCGCCTCCTCGGTGACGAGGTGCGCGTGGAGAGGAAAGGAGCGCTTGCCGGGGGGGAGCTCCCAGAGCCCGCAAGTGAGCTTCTCCCCTCCGAGCGGCTTGCGGCGCTGCCCGAACGAACCGCGGCTGATCGCGTCGGCCCACGGCGCCTCTGCACTCCGGACGACTTTCATGGCTTCGCTCCCTTCGGGGTTCGGTTCGGGCGACCGCCCGGCACGCCTCCCCCTAGCCACCCCGGCACGGCGGAGCCATGGAGACTTGGGGGGCAACGGGGCGCGGAATCCAGGGTCGCCGCCGACCTCGGGCCCGCCCCGCAACCCGTGGGGGGATCCGGGGGGGTGGGCGCCGCCGTCAGGGAACGAGGCGGACGCAGAGGCTCACGAACGCTTCCTCGTTCCCCTTCGCGATGCATCCGTCCGCGTTGCAGCGCTTGGCGATCGCCGCCAGGTCGGCCGGCTTGATCGCGGAGTAGAGGACGAAGCGCGACTCGGCGCAGCCGGGGAAGCGCCGGAGCTGCGGAAGCATGACGTCCGCGCCCATCTGCCCGCCCATGCGGACGTCGAGCACGACCAGGTCGGGAGCCTTGACCGCGAGGAACGCTCGGCACTCGGCCCAGTCGGTGGCGACGAGGACCGGGTCGTATCCGGCCCGGGCGAGCGTCGCTGCCGTCGCCTTCGCCTGAGTCGCCGAGTCGTCCACTACGAGCGCGCTGGCCAACTTGACCACGAGCTTAGCCCTTCGGGCGGAACAGGCGAGAAAACGGTATTTTATCCGGCATGAGACCGATAGCGCTTTCCCTCGTGGCGCTGGTGGCGCTGCTCCACGCCGGCTTCCTGGTGCTCGAGATGTTCCTCTGGCGAACCCGGGCCCGGCGCGTCTTCTCCATGAGCGCCGAACAGGCCGAGGCCACCGCGGCGCTCGCCGCGAACCAGGGGCTCTACAACGGGTTCCTCGCCGCCGGTCTCGTGTGGGCGCTCGCCTCGGGTCCCGAATTCGCGCCCCGGGCGACGTTCTTCCTCGCCTGCGCCGTCCTCGCCGGTGTCTACGGCGGCCTCACCGTCCGCCGCACGATCCTGCTCGTCCAGGCCCTGCCGGCGGCGCTCGCCCTAGTCGCCCTCCGCCTCGGCTAGCCCACGTCGCCTTAACGGGGCTACATCCCCAGATACGCCTCTCGGACGCGCTCGTTCGCGAGGAGCTCCGCGCCGGTCCCGGCGAGGACAATCCGCCCGGACTCGAGCACGAAGCCCCGCGTCGCGATGGCGAGAGCGTGCTCGGTGTTCTGCTCCACCAACAGGACCGTCACCCCGGCCCGGTTGATCTCGACGATGACGCGGAACATCTCTTCCACCATGATGGGGGCGAGCCCGAGCGAGGGCTCGTCCAGCATGAGCAGCCGCGGACCGGCCATGAGGCCGCGCCCGATGGCCACCATCTGCTGCTCCCCTCCCGACAGGGTTCCGGCCACCTGCCGCTCGCGGGCGCGCAGCTGCGGGAAGAGCGCATAGACCTGGCCGAGCCGCTCTCGCTGGTGGGGACGGGCCGTGCGCGCGAAGCCGCCCAGGAGGAGGTTGTCGCGCACGCTCATCTCCGGGAAGAGCTTCCGCCCCTCCGGAACCTGCACCACCCCTCGCTCCACGATCGCGCTCGTTCCCTCGCGCTCCAGCGGCTCCCCGTCGAGCAGCACCCTTCCCGAGGCCGGCCGGAGCAGGCCGGAGATGGTGCGGAGCGTGGTCGTCTTGCCGGCGCCGTTGGCGCCGACGAGTGCCACGATCTCCCCGGCCTCCACGGCGAAGCTCACCCCCCAGAGCGCGGCCACCGGCCCGTAGCAGACGTGGACCTCCTCGAGGCGCAGCATGTCTAGGCTGCCCGCCTTCCGAAGTAGGCGGCGACGACCTGGGGGTCGCGCACCACCACCGCCGGGGCCCCCTCGGCGATCTTCTCGCCGTGGTGCAGGACCACCACGCGATCGGAGATCCGCATGATGGCCTTCATGACGTGCTCGACCAGGATCACCGTCACGCCCCCCCGGCGAATCCTCTCCACCATCCCCACCGCCACGTCGACCTCGCTCGGGTTCAGCCCCCCCATGGGCTCGTCGAGGAGGAGGACCCGCGGGTCGGTGGCGAGTGCCTTCGCCATCTCCAGCCTCTTCTGATCCATGAGCGTGAGCTGGCTCGCGAGGGTGCTCGCCCGGTGGGAGAGCCCGAGGCGCCCGAGCACCTCGTCCGCGGCGTGCTCGGCGTCGCGCCGCGCCGGATGGCGGAGGAAAGCGGCGAGCGTGACGTTCTCCCGGGCGCTCAGCCCGGGGAAGGGCTTCACGATCTGGAAGGTCCTAGCGATCCCGCGCCGCGCGACCGCGTTGGGGCGCAGGCCGACCACGCTCCTCCCCGACAGCCGCACCTCTCCCTGGGAGGGGCGCACGAACCCGGTGACGAGGTTGAAGACGGTGGTCTTCCCGGCCCCGTTCGGCCCGATGAGCCCGAGGATCTCCCCCTCCGCCACCTCGAAGGAGAGGTTTCCGACCGCCCTCAGGCCGCCGAAGAACCGGGTGAGCCCGTGGACCTCAAGCAGCGCCAACGCCCTTCGCCTCCTTCCGCCTGCCGCGCAGGGCGAGCGCCGCCCTGCCCCAGATGCCCTCCGGCAGGAACCGGATCACGATCATCATGAAGAGCCCGTAGAAAATGAGGTGCCCGACCTGGAAGCGCTCCCGGACCGCCTCTCCCACGGTGGTGAGGAAGACCGCGCCCACCAGGGGGCCGCACACCGTTCCCAGGCCGCCGACCATGGGGATGAACACCATCTCCATGGAGAGGCCGATGTTGAGCACCGCATCCGGGTCCACGTACCGGAAGTAGCAGGCATAGAATCCGCCGCCCAGGCCGGCCAGGAAGCCGGAGAGCGCGAGCGTCAGGACCTTGGCCCGGACCGTGTCGACCCCGATGGCCTCCGCCGCGTCCTCGTTCTCGCGGATGGCGACGAGGTAGGCGCCGAGCCGGGACTGCCGCAGGCGGGCGGTGGCGAAGAGCGCGAAGCCCATGAGCAGGGCGGCGAGCGCGTAGAACGGCGTCTTCGCCTCCCAGTCCACGGCGTGTCCCAGGAGGCGAAGCTGTGGCAGGTCGGTGATGAGGAAGCCGACCGGCCCGTTCGTCACCGACTCCCAGTTGAGGGCCACGAGCTTCGCCAGCTCGGCCACCGCCAAGGTCGCGAGGGAGAAGTACGGACCCCTCAGGCGGAAGCAGATGAGGCCGATGGGCACGGATCCCAGTGCCGCCGCCATCCCTCCGAGCGGGATTCCCCACCAGGGGGCGACCCCGGCCTTGAGGAAGAGGATGATGGTGGTGTAGGCGCCGATGCCGAAGAGCGCCGCGTGACCGAACGACACCTGCCCCGCGAATCCTCCCAGGACGTTCCAGGCCGCCCCGAGCACGGTCCACATGAGGATGAGGATGACGACGTGGAGGAGGAAGGCGTTCTTCACCAGAAGCGGCAGCGCGGCCACCGCGGCGGCGCCGCACGCCCAGGCCAAGGCCGCCGCGCGCCGGCTCAAGACTTCCCCACCCCGAACAGGCCCGCCGGCCGGTAGAGCAGGACGAGCAGGAAGAGGACGTAGCCGAGCCCGTCCTTGTAGGTCGCGGAGACGTACACCGCGCCGAGCGACTCCACCAGCCCGAGGAGCAGCCCGCCGGCGATGGCCCCGGGTACCGACCCCAGGCCCCCGAGGACCACGATGACGAAGCTCTTCACGATGAGGAGCTCGCCCACCGTGGGGTAGAGGTACAGAGAGGGCGCGAGGAGGACGCCGGCCGTGCCGGCGAGCGCGGTGCCGAGACCGAAGGTGAGGACCGCCACCTTCTCCACGTCGATCCCCATCAGGATCGCCGCCTCCCGGTTCTGGCTCGTGGCGCGGATGGCACGCCCGGTGTCGGTGGCGCCGAGGAAGAGCCAGAGTGCGGTGGTGACGGCGGCGGCCATCCCGAAGCCGATGGCGAGGGCCACCGGCACCGCGATCCCCAGGGGGCGCAGGGGGGCGAGCCCGTAGGACAGGGTGATGGTCCGGTAGTCTCCGCTCCAGGCGAAGAGGGCGAGGTTGGCGACGAGTAGGGACATCCCGGCGGTGTAGAGGAGCGTGTTGAGCTCTCCCCCGGGGATGACCTTGCGCAGCAGGAACCGGTAGATGAGCACGCCCACCGCGAACATGGCTGGGGCGAGCGCCAGGACCGAAAGGAACGGATCGATTCCGAAGAGCTTCTGGCTGAAGAACGCGGCGAACATCCCCAGCATCACCATCTCGCCGTGGGCGAGGTTGATGATGCGCATCACCCCGAAGATGACGGTCAGGCCGATGCCGATCATGGCGTAGAGCGAGCCCATGAGCAGGCCGCTCACCAGGCTCTGGACGAAGGTCTCCACTCGTCGGCCGGGCCGGCGCGCCCCTCCTCCGGGAAGGGCGAGGAGCCGCTACTTCCGGGCTCCCGGATCCGGGAAGACGAGCGCCGTCTCCGCGTAGGCCTTGGGCCAGACGTTCAAGAGCTGGCCGTCGCGCCACTGCGCCAGCACCGAGTGCTCGGGCGAGTAGATGTTCTGGTTGGTGAAGGGATCGCCGGTGGGGCCGGTCCAGTTCCCGAACTTCACCTTCCCGAAGACGGTGGTCATGTCGGTGGCCGCCAGGGCCTTGCGGATCTCGTCCCGGTCCGCCTCCAGGTTTCCGGTGAGGTGCGCGCGCTTCATGGCGTCGGCGAGGATGAAGATGGCCGCGTACCCCTCCACCTCGTGCTCATGGGGCCAGATGCCGTACCTCGCGTGGAACTTGTCGTAGAAGGCCTTGGTCCTGGGGTCGTTGGGGTTTCCCGACCACGCCGCCGAGGAGAAGACGTTCTGGGCGAGGGGGCCGAGCTGCGAGGCGAAGTCCGCCACCCCGAAACCGCCGCCGAAGCCGACGAAGGCGCGCGGCTCGATCCCCATCTCCTTGGCGTGCCGGGTGAGGAGGATGGCATCGGTGGTGGCCACCGCCATCAGGAGCAGGTAGTCGGGGTTCGTCCCCTTCACCTTGGTCATGATGGGCTTGAAGTCGAGCGTGTTCACCGGGTAGGCCTCCTCGGCCACCACCGGCACGTTCTTCGACTTGAGGAACTTCATCACCGCTCCCGCGATGGTCTTCCCGAAGAGCGTGTTGTCGTAGACGACCGCCGCCGACTTCGGCATGGCGTTCGGGTACTCGACGATGAAGGCGTCGAACCCCGAGGGGTAGATGGAGCCGGTGGGGTTGTTGCGGAACACCCATTCGAAGCCCTTGGTGGTCACCATGTCGGCGGACGGGTGGTCGATGAGGTAGGGCGTCTTGAGGCGCTGCGCCACCGAGGCGATCTCCATCGCCTGGCCGGAGGCGCGCCCGCCGGTGAGGACGAGCACCTTCTCCTGGGTGATGAGCTTCTCGGCAATGGTGGCGGCGAGAGCGTTCTTCGCCTGGTGGTCCTCGATCACGATCTCGAGCTTCTTCCCGTTCACTCCACCGGCGGCGTTGATCTCCTCGATCGCCATGGAGTAGGCCTTCTTGAACTTGTCACCGAAGGGTGCGTCCGGCCCCGTCATCGGCTGCGGTGCCCCGATCTTGAGGGTCTGGGCCGAGGCGGGGGCGGCGAGGACGGCGGCGACGAGCAGGGCCCACTGGGGCGAGGCGAGCTTGCGCATGTGGTTGCACCTTTCGTGACGGCGATACCGATCCGGGCGCGTCATCCCTGCGTCGGCATCGCCAGCGTGACCTTGGTCTTCTCGTCGGTGGCGGGCCACCGGCTCGTGATCGTCTTGGTGCGCGTGTAGAATCTCACTCCCTCCGGTCCGTGCACGTGGAGGTCGCCGAAAAGGGACTGCTTCCAGCCGCCGAAGGAGAAGAAGGCCATCGGCACGGGGATGGCGACGTTGATCCCCACCATCCCCACCTGGATCTCGTGCTCGAAGCGCTGCGCGGCGAGGCCCGAGGCGGTGAAGAGGGCGGTGCCGTTCCCGTAGGGGTTCCGGTTCACGATGGCGATGGCCTCCTCGAAGGTCCTGGCGCGCAGCACCACCAGCACCGGCCCGAAGATCTCCTCGCGGTACACCGTCATCTCCGGCGTCACCCGATCGAGAAGCGTGGGGCCGAGAAAGAACCCCCCCTCCTCCCCCGGCACGCGCAGGTCCCGGCCGTCGAGGACGAGCCGAGCCCCCTCGGCCGCTCCGGCGGCGATGAGCCCCCGCACGCGCTCCCGGTGGGCGGCGGTGACGAGGGGGCCCATCTCCGCCCCTGCCATCCGACCCGGGCCGACCTTCAGGGCGACCGCCTTCTCCCTCAGTCGTGACACGAGCGCGTCGGCCACCTCGCCCACCGCCACCACCGCCGAGATGGCCATGCAGCGCTCGCCCGCGGACCCGTACGCCGCCCCGATGAGGGCGTCGGCCGTGAAGTCGAGGGCGGCGTCCGGCAAGACCACGGCGTGGTTCTTCGCGCCGCCCAGCGCCTGGACCCGCTTTCCGTTGCGCGTGGCGGTCTCGTAGACGCGCCGGGCAATCGGCGTCGACCCCACGAACGACACCGCGGCCACGTCGGGATGCGCGAGGAGCGCCTCCACCGTCTCCCCGTCCCCGGGTACGACGTTCAAGACGCCGTCGGGCAGCCCCGCCTCCTGGAAGAGCCGGGCGAGCCGCAGGGCCGTCGAGGGCACCTTCTCCGAGGGCTTGAGCACGAAGGTGTTTCCGCAGGCGATGGCCATGGGAAACATCCACATGGGCACCATGGCCGGGAAGTTGAAGGGGGTGATGCCAGCGCAAACGCCCACGGGCTGTAGCACCGAGTGCGAGTCCACCCCGCGCGCCACATCCTCGGCCTGTTCCCCCTTTAGGAGGTGGGGGGCTCCCGTCGCGAACTCCACCACCTCGATCCCGCGCTGGAGCGACCCGGCCGCGTCCAAGAGGGTCTTGCCGTGCTCCTCGGTGATGAGCTTCGCGATCTCCTCCCGGTTCGCTTCCAGGACCTCCCGAAACCGGCCCAGGACACGCGCGCGCCGAAGAGGGGGGGTGTCGCGCCAGCCCGGCAGCGCCGCCGCAGCCGCAGCCACCGCCCGGTTCACGTCCTCCTTCCCTCCGAGGGGCGCCCGCCGAATCACCCTGCCGGTGGAGGGGTCAAAGACGTCTCCGGTCCTCCCGCTCGTGCTCGCGACGTCCTTTCCCGCGATCCAGAGCGGGAGGAGGGGAACGCTCATGCGGCGATCATCGTAAGGATCCGATTCGGGTCTTTCAATGCCCCTCGCGGCGCCGCTCCGCCTGGCGCGCAGCGTCATCCACTCGCGACAGGCGAAGCCCGCCGCCCGGGTATTCGAACTCGCGCCTGCGAGTGTGCCGGCCGCCCCCCGGTGCGAGTGGCTACCCGGGCCACTCCCAAGAGGAGGCCGCACCGGAACGCCCCTGAAGGGGGTGAGCGCCCGCCCCGGGGCACGCATGCATCAAGCGGGTGTGGATGGGCGCGGCGTTAGGCGGCGCAGCGACGCACCGCGTCCAGCATGTCCTCGAGCGTGAAAGGCTTCGGGACGCTCTCGTCGACGTCGAGGTCGTTGTCGAACGCCGACATCACGATGACCGGGACCGTCGCGAGGTGCGGGTCGCGCTTCTGCTGGGCCCGGAACTCCCACCCGCTCATCACCGGCATCATCAGGTCGAGCAGGATCACGTTCGGATGCTGGCGCCGCGCGTCCTGGAGGCCCGCGGCCCCGTCCGCCGCGGAGGACACCTCGTAGCCCTCGAGCTTCAGCACCTCCACCAGCGCGTCCCGCATCTCGGGGTCGTCCTCGATGACGAGCACCCTCCTCGGAGAGAAAGAGACGTTGGCGGCGAACATCTCCATCGCGCGGATTCTGTAGATCAAGGCCGAACAGCGCGCCAACTCCCAGAAGGGGTGGTCCGGCCACGCCACGCGAAGTCAATGACCATGGGCAACGGACGGCCGGCCCGAGCGCGGTCGCGATATCGGAGCCTGCTCCGGCCCGAGCGTGGAGCCCTTTCCCTTCAGATCCACCCGGCGGCGACGAGCACCACCGTCGCGACCACGTTCGCCGCCCAGATGATCGCGGGGACTCGCACCTTCTTGCTCGTCTCGGGAACGTCGATCACGTAGTACGCGCCCACGAAGTAGAGCGAGTACCCGACGATCACGATCAGGCTGACGTTGGGGAGATTCCACCAGGAGTACGCCCAGACCAGGTAGCCGAGCCGGTTCAGCACGACCTCGACGAGCACGCAGAAGAGCGAGTTCGCGACGACGAGGAACGGGCGGTTCGAGAACCCCAGGATGCGCACGTCCTTGGGCGGGAGCATCTTCCCGAAGACGATTCCCATGATGGCGAACATGAAGAACGTCTCGATGTTGAGGCCGACGAAGATCTGGTAGGCGGTCGGCCCGACCTCGGTCCAGACCGCCGCGTACCCGGTCAGCTTGAGGAAGAGGGCGTTCGCGATCTCGAGGCTCCAGTCGATCCCCGAGACCGTCAGGCCCGCCAGGACGAGGCTGAGGTTCCGTCGCTCCACCTCGACCGCGTAGACGTACACCACGAGCGCGAAGAGCGGGATCACGTACCACTGGAAGAGGGACCCGCTGCGCAGAACCTCGAGCGCCCGGATCGACGCTGGGGTCATGGGTGCTCCACCCCCTGCCGGCTCGAAGGGCAGACACCGCGGCGGGGTCGGCCGGCTCGCTCGCGCGCCCGAGCCGATGATGCCGGGGCGCCTGGGCCGGTCGTTGACCCCGGTCACCGGCATCCCAAGCGGGGGTTCGGCGGTCTTCAGCGCGGCGGCGCACCCCCGGCGATGGCGCCTTCCGGCTGCGCCCGCGCGGCGGCCTTCTCCCGCACGAGCTCGATGTGCTGCCGCAGGGTGTACGGGAGGTGCGCGAAGCGCAGGGGGACACGCAGGTGGCCGGCGCGCGACTCCAAGGCGTCGAGCCGCTCGCAGAGGTCCCCAACCGGCTCACCCGGGCGCCGGACCTCCAGCTCGGCCTCCAGGACCTTGAGCTCGCCGTACAGACGGACGATCCGCCTCCGGACCATCCCGCTGTAGACCGCCGGGAGGACCCGCACGAGCGGGATGAGCAGGCCGACGACCGGCAACAGAGCGAGCAACAGCCTTTCGGCGACGACCGCGACCCAATAGGGAAGGTACCTCTGCAGGAACGGACGGCCCGAGCGGTAGAAGCGCCGAGCCTCGGCGCTGAGAGGCAGGTCGGCGCCCTCGGCGGCGGGGAACTGGCCCGCCTTCTGGAAGAGCCCGGCCGGCGCGTGCACCTCCGACGCCGCCTCGAGCAGGAGGTACTGGACGGCCGCGTTCAGGTCCTCGCGCACCACCAGGCTCACCTTGAGGCCGAGGAGCGTGGTGTCGTGCGAGGGGCGGTTGTTCGCCATGTCGCCAACGCCCATCGGAAGGGAGAGCTTCTCGAAGCCGGGGGCGAGCGCCACGTAGGCGTCCGCCCGGCGGATGCCCTCGACCTCGATTCCCGCGGAGGCGACGAGCCTGCGGACGACGGGGGAGTCCCATGAGGCCACGATCAACATGGCGTCGATCTCGCGACGGAGGAGGGCCTCCGCGGCGGCGGGGGGCGGCAGGGGAACGAAGCGGATGGAACGCGGGTCCACGCCGGCGACCGAGAGGAGCTCGAGCACGGCGGCGCGCGTCCCGCTCCCCTCTCCTCCCGCCGCCACTCGCTTCCCCGCGAGGCCTTCCAGTCCGCCGGCAGCGGCCGCGGAAGCCCGAAAGAGCCACAAGGGCTCGTAGAAGACAGTGCCGAGCGACGCCAGGTCGGGGGATCTCTCCGCCCGGGTCATGCCCGACTGCAGGAGCGCCGCCGCCACGCCCGAGCGCCGGTCGCGAAGCAGCGCCAGGTTTTCGGCGTCGCCCTCCGTGGCGCGCAACCGGAGCTTGAGCCCCCTGCGCTCCAGGGAGTCGCGGTAGCGCGCCGCCACCTCGGAGTAGGCTCCCCCTTCCGGGCCGGTCGCCATCACGATCGTCCTCGGGGCGAGCATCTCGCTCGTCCCCATGGCCCATCCCACCCATACGACCGCCGCCGCCGCGACGACGGCGACCGCCGCGAGCTCGACGCGCGCCGCCCGGCGCAGATGCCGACTCGAGACCAAGCCGGGAGACCTCCCTCCTGTCCGACGCCGGAGGCTACTCTCGCGGGCAGCGCCGGTCGAGGCGTACCCCGGCGCCGCGAGGCCGTCACCCCGCGGCTCCCGCCGCCCCGCGTTTCGCCCCCAGTCTACCCTGTAGGGTCGAGTCCGCCCCGCGCTGCGCGAGAGGCGAGCCGTCGCGCTACGCTGTCGTCGAGCCATGGACCACGGCCAGACCCGCCTGCCGGTCTCCGGCGCCCGAACGATTCGCCAGGCCGCCGCGCGCGGCGGGGCGGAGATGGAAGGGGCTGCGAGCGAGCGCCTCGCCTCGGGCCCAACGCGATCGGCGCGCCGGCAGCCGCGGAGGCGCGTTTGCGCGGGCTCCTCGAGGGTACGCATCCTCGTGGTCCGCGGGCCCCCTACCGATCGGGAGAGACGAAGATGAGACCTTGCCCGTTTCGCATCGACCGCGCCGCCACCCTGGCGGCAGCCCTTGGCCTCCTCGCCTCCCACGCGCTCGCCGCCGAGGAGGCGACGCTCGAGCTCTTCCACGGTCCCAACGAAGCGACCGGTCTCGTCCTGCAGGGGCTGCGCGCCGAACTCGACGGCAAGGAACTGGCGGTGAAGATCCCGTCGGCGGGCGCCGACCCAGAGGTTCCGATCTACCGCGGGACGATCGCCCCGGGCGTCCACAATCTGCAAGTGGAGGTGGACTACGCCGGCGGCCCCTCGGTCTTCAGCTACGTGGAGGGCTACCACTTCCGCATGCGCGGTCAGCTCGAGGTGAAGGCGGGACCGGGCGAGGTGGTGAGCGTCCAGAGCCGTGTGCGCAGCCGATCGGACATGACGGTGCAGTGGCAGGACCGCTACTACCTCTCCCTCTCCGGCGCTCCCCGCCGCGCCACCGAGCCCCTGGAAGCACAGGCTCCGCCGCCTCCGCCGCCCGTCGCCGTCGGTCCCCCTGCCGCCGCACCCCCTCCTCTGCCCGCGCCGGCCGAGGCTCCAGCCACGCCCGCGCGGTGCGTGCTCGATCCGGTGCACTTCGCCTTTCGGAAGGCGAGGCTCGATGCGGAGGCGACGGCGGCGCTAGACCGCTACTCCGAGTGCCTGTCCGGCACCCGCACCTCCGTCCTCCTCGAGGGCTATTGCGACCAGCGAGGAGGCGTGGAGTACAACCTCCGCCTCGGCGAGCGCCGTGCCGCCGCGACCGCCCAGTACCTGCACCAGAAGGGGATCGACTCGAGGCGCATCTCGGTGCGCTCCTTCGGAAAGTCGAAACCTCTCTGCACGGAGGCCAGCGAGGACTGCTACGCCCGCAACCGTCGGGTGGAGGCCGTCTCGGAGAGGTAGCCGGCCGCCCCGCCCTCCCCCTCGCGCTGCAGCGATGGTCCGGCGGTCGTGGCGGCCGCGCAAGCGCAGGGGGCCCAGCCCACGGCGGATCAACGGGATTATTGGGCTTTTTGGCCTGGTGGCGAGGCGTCGAGCCAGTCCCGGATGCGGCTTCCCACGCCCGGAATGAAGTGAGAAGCTGAGGCGCGGGGCCGCAGCCTATGGGATCCCTTATCCCCTATGACGTGAGGAGACCCCACCCCTTCACCGGGCACGGCCACAAGTTCGGCGACGCGAGCTTTCTCTGCCCGGTCTGCGCCGAGCCGCTCTTCGGCGAGGACGGGGTGAGCGACCAAGTCTGCGCCCACGTCCTGTTCGTCTTCAACCGCTCCGGGGCGTTGCGGTGCCGGGACGGCGCCGTCCGCGACCTCGTGACCGACGCGCAACGGGCGGCGCAGGATCAGGGGGGAGATCCGATGGAGGGGCTCCGGAAGCAGCTCGGATCGAACGTCGTCTTCTTCGAGCTCACGGATCAGCCCGCCGGCTCGATGGAGGCGGAGGTCTTCACCTTCGTCATCGACCTCGCCTCGTCGGCCGATCAGGGCATTGAGCCGCCCGACGGGCCGTGAGCGACGACAGGCTTTCCCGCCTCGGCGCTACCCGCTCGCTCCGCGGCGCGCTGCCGGAGAGAGGGAAGAGGCCTCGCCGCCGTCCAGGCTCTCGGCCAGCGGGACGACCGCCTCCACCGCCGGCGCCCTGCGCTCGTCCGGGACCTGCGGCGGGGGCGCACCGGAGGGCTGGTCCTCGATTCCCGCCCATGTGAGCCAATCCCGCCACCCTGTCCAGGCTTCCGCGTACAGGATGTCGGGGCGCTCGGGAACGTGGTTCGGCTTGCGACCGCTCTTGCAGTAGGCCTCCCAGACGGCCCGGGCCAAGAGCTCCGCCGCCTCCTCGCAGGCCGCGCACGGAGCGGAAGACCGACGGCATTCGTCACAGCGGTTCATGATCTCTCGGACCATGGTCTCGCTGGCAGGCTCCGGACACCATCCCCGTGGCCGCGTGTCCGGGAAGCGTGGGCGGCGCGCCCTTCCCACAGCTCGCCACACCGCCGCCCCTCGGCGCACCCGAAGCCGGCTCGATCGCCGAGCTGCCCGCCGCGGGGCCCGCTTGCGGCGGCAAGAGCTGGGCTCGGATTCTCGGGCTCGAGACTGCAACCAAGTCCGGGCTCTTGCCCGTGCTCGAGCGGCGCCTGGACGCTCCAGGGACCCTCCATCGCTCCCGGCGAGGTGGGCCAAGATTGCCCAGGCCTCGGTCGCTCGTGCCCACCTCTCCGCCACGACCGCTGCGAAAAACGCGTGCTTCCGGCTTCCGCGCATCTGGAACGGGCTTTGCTCCACGGTCCATCGACCCGCCCTCGTCTCCGGGGCGGAACGGAAAGGCATCTCGATGCGACGCTACCTCGCGGCGATGGCGCTCACGCTCTCCGTAGCGGTCCCGTGCTCCCCGCGTGCCGCCGACTGGAAGAAGCCCGCCAGTACGTGGAGGCGCGAGGGCACGGCCCCCGCGCAGACGAAGCAGCAGCTCTCCAAGATCTCCGCGGGGCACTCGGCCATCATGTCGAAGGCGCTGTCGGGCCGCACCGGCCGCCCACCGGCGAAGTAGTTCGCCCTCAGAAGAACGATTTACTTCCAACGAGCTTAAGCCCTTACTCTCCTCGCCCATCCCCCCAATCACCCGTAGCGGAATGTGGACCTTGGGTGTCCTGTTCTCGGAATGTGGACCTTGGGTGTCCTGTTCTACTGGTGACGCAAGGGAGAGGACGGAGGCAGTGAAGTCATGACGCTATCCCAGAAGTTCTCGCAGAACCTCAAGCAGGAGCGGGAGCGGAGGAAGCTGTCGCAGTTCGAGCTCAGCAAGCGCGCCGGCATGTCGACGAGCTACGTCTCGATGCTCGAGCGAAACCAGCGGACGCCGCCTCTCGAGACGCTCACGAAGCTCGCGAAGGCGCTGAAGGTCAGCCCAACGTCTCTCCTGCACTGAGGAGAGTGGCGCCCGGGCGAGCGCCCCGGAGCGCGGGCCCGCGGGACGCTCGTCCCGTTCGCGCTCTTCTGCGGCGCCCGAGCACGCGCCGTCGCGGCCCCTTGGCCGAGGGGCGGCCGTCGATGGGGCTTGCCTCTCGGTCTGGCCACCCAGGTGGGGGCTCTCCTGCCCCCAATTGAGGAAGGATCTGGTCTCGGGCTCCCGTCATTAGGGGGGGACGACCTCGGGAGCCTTCTCCCGTGAGTCGCTCGCGCGCTCTTTCACGAACGGCGTCGGTCGCCGGGGAGTTGGGAATGCCTCGCACCTCCAGAAGAGCCGCCCCTCGCCGGTCGTCGGCGAGGGGGCAGCGAGCTCGTCGCTCGGTCCTCGTCCTCGTCGCGACGCGCAAGGGCGGCTGGCTCTACCACGGGGACCCCGGCCGGCGGAGCTGGCGAGCCGACGGGCCGCACTTCCTCGGCCACATCGTCCACCACCTCGTCCTCGACCCGCGGGACGGACGGACGCTCCTCGCAGCGGCGAAGACCGGCCATCTCGGGCCCACGGTCTTCCGCTCCGCCGACCTCGGCCGCACGTGGACGGAAGCGAGGCAGCCGCCCGCCTTTCCCAAGGCCCCGGAGTCGGAGAAGGGGCGCGTTGTCGATCACACCTTCTGGCTCACGCCGGGGCACGCGGACGAGCCAGGCGCCTGGTACGCCGGGACGTCTCCGCAGGGGCTCTTTCGCTCTGGCGACGGGGGCGTCACCTGGGAGCCGGTATCCGGGTTCAACGACGACCCCCGGTTCCGCGCGTGGACAGGAACCCAGCAGGACGGCACGCCGGACGGGCCCAAGCTGCACTCGGTCATCGTGGATCCACGCGACGCCGACCACCTCTACCTCGGCATGTCGAGCGGGGGCGTGCACGAGTCGCTCGACCGCGGGCGAACCTGGGCGCCCATCGTACAGGGGATGGAGGTCGTCGAGGGCTTCAACCCGGCCGATCTGGCCTTCCACGATCCCCACTGCGTGCGGCTCTGCCCGGCGAAGCCGGACCGGCTCTACCAGCAGAACCACTGCGGCATCTACCGGATCGATCGGCCCTCCACCGAGTGGGTGCGGATCGGGAGGAACATGCCGAAGGCGGTTGGCGACATCGGCTTCCCGATGGTGGTGCATCCGCGCGACCCGGAGACGGCGTGGGTCTTCCCGATGGACGGCACGAGCGTGTGGCCCCGCACCAGCCCTGGCGGCCACCCTGCTGCCTACGTCACGCGCGACGGCGGGAAGCGCTGGCGTCGCCTGGACGCGGGCCTGCCGAAAAGCCAGGGCTGGTGGACGGTGAAGCGGCAGGCAATGGCGGCCGACGGGGGGGAGCCGGTGGGCCTGTACGTCGGGACGACCGGCGGCGAGCTGTGGGCGAGCCGCGACGAGGGACGCCGGTGGAGCTGCATCGCGCGCAACCTGCCGGAGATCTACGCGGTGGAGACGTCCGGGGTGCCGGCGTGAAGGTGCTGATCCCGAGCCCCCTGCGCTCCTACACGCGCGCGAGCGAGGTGGAGTCGGAGGGGACCACGGTCGCCGAGCTGCTCGCGAACCTCGAGCGACGCTACCCGGGCCTGCGATTCCGCATGGTCGACGAGCAGGACGCGATCCGGCCGCACATCCGCGTCTTCGTCAACGGGGAGCAGGTGTTCGACCTGCTCCACCCCCTCCACCCCGCCGACTCGCTCCAGATCGTGCAAGCGCTCAGCGGGGGATGAGGAGAAACGCGCGCCGCCGCGGACCGGCCGCCCGGACTGACCCGGCGACGGGCCCGGCCCGCAAGCTCGGAAGGAGGTCCGCGTGTACTTCGCCCTCTTCTACGACACCGTGGACGACTACGTCACGCGCAGGCAACCTTTTCGACCCGCGCACCTCACCCATGCCGCCAAGGCGCACGGGGCCGGTCTCCTCCGGCTGGCGGGAGCCTTCAACCCGGCCGATGGGGCTCTCTTCGTCTTCCAAGCCGAGGACGCGAAGGCGGTCGAGGAGTTCGCCCGGACCGATCCCTACGTGCTGAACGGCCTCGTCAAGGGGTGGCGAGTTCGCGAGTGGACCGTGGTGGTGGGCGGATGAGGCACGGCTCACCCCCGCTCCCCGCGCGGTGAGACCCCGCCAACCACCGCGCGGGCGTTCGCCGATGTTCACCGGGCAAGCCCCGCACCGTCGAGGCCGGGCCCGGAATTTCCCCATCCCCTCCGAGGTGCGTCATGATGGTTCGTTCCGCTCGGCTCCTCCGACTCACCCTCCCGCTCCTGGCCGCCATGATCCCTAGCCAAACCTCCCCCGTTGCCGAGCCCACCGCGCCGCGGCCACGCTCGGTCTCGCTCTCCGGAATTCCCTACCGCCCGGACGACGCCAGCGCAGGGCCGGCCGACGTCGTCGACGCCATCCGAGCGCGGCGCGCGGGCGGCAAGCTCCTCAACCTCGATCGCATGCTGCTCCACAGCCCGCCGCTGGCGCAGGGCTGGAACGCCATGTTCGGCGCCATCCGCACCAAGCTCACCCTTCCCCCCAAGCTGCGAGAGCTCGCCATCCTATCGGTGGGGTTCATCAACCGGGCGGAGTACGAGTGGCGCCAGCACGAGCCGGAGTTCCTGGCCGCCGGCGGCACCCGGGCACAGCTCGACGCCCTGCGGGACCCGGCGACCGCCCTCGGCGACTCGGCTCATTTCGACGCCACGGAGCTCGCCGCGCTGACCCTGGCCTACGAGATGACCACGCGGGTGACCGTGGCGGAGGTGACGATGCGCCGGGTGCGAGCGCTCCTCCCCGACGCCCAGGTGGTGGAGCTGGTCGGGACCATCGCCGGCTACAACATGGTCTCCCGCTTCGTCGTGGCGACGGGCGTCGAGATGGAGTAGCGCCGCGCCCCGGGAGACCTACCCCGCCAGGCGCTGGCCGGGCTGCAGATCGCCCATCGATGGGGCAAACCGGTTGTAGGCGAAGGTCAGCCCCAGCGCGAAGAGCACCGCGCCGAGGCCGAGAAGCGCGATCCAGGGAGGCGGGGCTGCGAGCGCGAGCCGCAGCAGCACCGTCGCCACCGCCAGCCCGGAGTTCCGGAACACCACGTAGTAGCCCGAGCTGTAGCGCAGGGAGATGAGCACTACCAGGATGTCGGCGAAGATGAGCAGGGTGTAGAAGGCCTCGAAGAACGGGTGCGCGTCGAGCCGGGTGGCGAGGCCCCAGACGCTGCGACCCGCGAGCGCCAGGAACGCCGCCAGGAGTCCGAGAGCGATGACCTTCTTCGCGCCGATGAAGCTCGCCCGGTCCTGGACGTCCGACGAGAGCGGTCGGTGCTTCTGCATGGAGTAGTAGAAGCCGAGCGCCACGAACATGAGAAGGGCGCCCAGGGCGTCCGAGACCATCGCCCCCACCGCGCCCTGTGCTTGGGCCCAGCGAACCGGCTCATCGATGCCGGCGAAGGCGTCGAACGATCGCCGCAGGAGGATGAGCGAGAAGATCTCGAACTGCTTTCCCGCAGCGTTCGAGACCGATTGCGCGATGGCGAACACGAGCCCCAGCACCTCGTAGGAGAGCAGGAGGTAGAAGGCCAGCTCGACGGCGTGAAAGTGGTTGTGCGGCAGCGCGGCCGCGAGCGCGGGGCCTCCCAGGCCCCGACGAACCATCTCGATGACGCCGATGGCGGCGACGAACGCCGCCACCAGGATCGCGGCCACCGTGCGCCGCATGGTGCGACCGTGAAACGCCTCCTCCAGACGATCGAAGACGGAGGTGGCGAGCGCCACCGGCCCACGCGCAAACAAGCCCTTGCCAGACATGGCGGGTTTAGAGCACCTCCCGGCCCGGGTGTCACGCTGGAGGTGGGCGCCGAAGCGGCTTCCGCGCCGCCCACGGACGCACCTCCCGTGCGGCCCTGGGGCACCCCGTCGCGCCGGCGCCCGGGCGACTCGACGTCGACCCGCTTCCCACGCAGGGCGCCCCCTCTCGGGTAACCGCGGATCGCGGTCACGGCTCGTGCGGGACTCCGGGGTCGACGCCACCACACGGGCCTTCTCGCGGACGCCGAAGCTGCGCTAGGTTTTCGGCGGGGAGCCGTGAGTTCTCACGCCGAGAGGAGCAAGCCGATGAAGCGAGGCCGACGAGGCGAGCACCGGCCCCGGAGGCCGCGCCGGGCGAAGCGCGGAGGAGCTCCTTGAGCGCCGACGCGAGCTCGGCCGAGCGCACGGCCGAGGCGGGCTCGCCTCTCGAGGTCCTGCTCGCCTTCCTCAAGATGGGGGTCACCTGCTTCGGGGGCCCCATCGCCCACATCGGGTACTTCCGCCAGGAGTTCGTGGTTCGGCGCCGCTGGATCGACGAGCCGGCCTACGCCGATCTGGTAGCCCTGTGCCAGTTCCTCCCTGGCCCGGCGAGCAGTCAGGTGGGATTCTCCATCGGGCTCATGCGCGCCGGCTTCCGAGGCGGGCTCGCCGCATGGACGGGCTTCACGCTGCCATCTGCCATCGCCCTGGTGCTCTTCGCGTACGGGGCGCACGCGCTCGGCGGGACGACCGGCGCGGGGCTCCTGCACGGCCTCAAGCTCGTGGCCGTGTCGATCGTGGCGCAGGCCGTCTGGGGCATGGCCCGGGCGCTTTGCCCCGACCGGCAGCGGGCCTCCATCGCCCTGGTGGCGACCCTCATCCTCCTCGCGAGCACGGCCTCGGTCGCCCAGGTGGCGGCGATCGCCCTCGGGGGAGTCGCGGGCCTGTGGCTCTGCCGGTCGGCGCCTCTCGTGCCGAGCGGCCCGGTGGCGGTGCCGGTATCGCGGCGCGCCGGGCTGCTCGCTCTCGCCGCCTTCTTCCTCCTGCTCGCGAGCCTTCCCGTCCTGAGCAGTCTCGCGAGCTCGCAGGGTGTCGCCCTCTTCGAGGCGTTCTACCGTTCCGGCGCGCTCGTGTTCGGCGGCGGTCACGTCGTTCTGCCCTTGCTCCGGGAGGCATTCGTGGCGCCCGGGTGGGTGAGCGACGACGCCTTTCTCGCCGGCTACGGAGCGGCACAGGCGATCCCGGGACCGCTCTTCTCCTTCGCAGCCTACCTCGGCGCCGTCGTCGGTCCCCGGCCGCACGGCGTGGCGGGCGCCGCGATGGGTCTCGTCGCCATCTTCCTCCCTGGCTTGCTCATCCTGGTGGGAACGCTGCCTTTCTGGGACACCTTCCGGAGGCGGGCCCGGGCGCAGGCGATGATGCGGGGCGTCAATGCCGCGGTGGTGGGCCTCCTCGGGGCGGCCCTGTACCAACCGGTCTGGACGAGCGCGGTGCGGACGCGCGGCGACTTCGGGATCGCCCTCGCCGGCTTCGTCCTCCTCACGGCCTGGCGAGCCCCCCCCTTCCTCGTCGTCGCCTTGAGCGCGCTCGGCGGCATCGGGCTCGCCCACCTCTCCCCGTGAGAGTGCAGCCCAGCTGCCGGCGCGTGCGCGGCTTCGTCCTGGGGAGTCGGCACCGGGCCGTCGCCCGGCGGACTCGAGCCTTCAGGGCTTCAGGGCGACGACCGCCGACGCCGTCGGCGCGCCCGCGCCCACAGGACGGCCACCGCGAGGAGGCACACCCCTCCCGCCTCGCCCGATTGGCAACCGCCGGCATTGCCGCCGCCGGAGCTGTCGAAGATGGCGGTCACCGTCTCCGCGCTCCTCATCGTCACGATGCAGTAGGTCGTCCCGCTGCAGCCCCCTCCCGACCATCCCGCGAACCTCGAGTTGGCCCCGACCATCGACGTCAGGAACACCGGGCTGCCGGACGGCTGACTCGCGCTGCAGCGACTCGTCGAACCGGAAGTGCAGTGGATGCCGTCCCCTTCCACCGTTCCCGTCCCGTCGCCCGCAGTGACGACGGTGAGCATGTACGACAGGGAGGCGAAGTCGGCCGTCACCGTCTGCGCCTGGCTCATCGTCACTGTGCACGACCCCGAGCCGCTGCACCCGCCGCCCGACCATCCAGTGAACCTGGAGTTCGTGCCCGCATCCGCGGTGAGGGTCACCATGGTTCCCGGCTCCAGCTCAGCGGTGCACCCGCTCCCCGATCCGGAGCTACAACTCGTCCACTGGCTTCGCACCGACCCGACGCCGTCCCCCGCGGTCACGACGGTGAGCGTGTAGAGGAGCGGAGCGAACGTCGCGGTCACCGTCTGCGCCCCGGTCATCGTCACGACGCAGGGACCGGTACCGGTGCACCCCCCTCCGTACCAGCCCTCGAAGGTGGAGCTCGACGTCGCCGTGGCGGTGAGGCTGACGACCGCGTCCTCGGCCTGGCTGGCGCTGCACTCGTTCGCCGATCCCGAGGAGCAATGGAGCCCGCCGCCCTGCACCGTCCCGGCCCCGGCTCCCAAGGTCTTCACCGTGAGCACGTAGATGCCCGGGGTGGTGTCCGCGCCGGCCGCGTGGGTGGGCGACGCCGGCCCGGGGTTCCCGGCCGAGCTCTCCGCGGTCGCCGTGACGGCATAGCCGACGCCGTTGGTGAGCCCAGCGCAGCTGATGGCCCCGGCGCTCCCGGTCCCGGTGACCGCTCCCACGGTCCCGCTCGGCGCGCACGTGACGACGAACTGGACACCGCTCGTCGCGGTGTGGGTTGCGTCCGCGGCTCCGGCCGAGACGGTCACGGTGAGGGAGGAATCGCTCGGGACGACCGAGTCCACGACCGGAGCCGGAGGGATGGCGAGCTGAAAGGTGAACGTTCCCTGCGAGACGAGTGTCCCCCCGATGAGCGTCGGTGGGACGTCGTACACGCACAGGTCGACCTGCACGTCCTCGGCAGCGGTGCAGCTCGACACGCCCCCCGCCGCCCCCATGCCGGAGACCGCGACGGGTGCGTAGGACTGACTCGCGCCGGTCGCGGCCAGGTCGACCATCACCGGGCTGGTCGTGGCGGCCGGGACCGCGGCGGGACAAGGCCCCGGGTAGACCGCGAGGCGGTAGCGGTCACCGACGGCCGGGGCGACCGCGGAGGCCCAGTTCCAAGTCGCGCCCGCAGCCGACCCGCAGTCCTGCCGGTTCGCGACGCCTGCCTGGGACTGGGTGGCGAGCGCAGCTTCGACCGCCTGCCCGGCGGCGAAGCCGGGCGCCAGCAGGAGGAGGATCGCCAGTCGCCGGCGCGTCACGACACGGATTGTGCAAGGCGGGGAGCCGCGCTGGCAAGCGCGAAGGCGCGCGCCCCGAAAGAAGCCGAGGACGGGCTCGCCGCGGCGTCGGAGCGCTCCGCAGGACACCCACCCGGGTCTCCTCGAGCGAAATCCGGTGTCGTCGCAGGCCTCCGGAGTGCGGAAGGCCGGGCCAGCTGTGCGTAAACGCCCCGCGCTCCGGCGCGCGGCGGCAACTAGCTCTCGAAGACCTCTCGGCTCGCCTGGGGAGCGTAGACCTGTTTCCCCACCTGCGCGTAGAGGTAGAGGAGGAAGGCGGCGATGACAAAGGTCCCGACGAATTCCGTCCGGACGTCGAGATAGCCGCCCACGACGGAGCACGCGAGCATGCGGAGCGCACCCTGCCACCGCCACAGGTGCCAGGCAGTCCGGTAGTCGACGATCGTCGCCCATATCGCGACGAGAACCGTGGGAATCGACACGATCCCGAGCGCCGCCATGCCGGACTCCGTCTCCAGCGTCGCCTTGGCGACCGCACTCCAAAGCAGCCAGAGTGCGAAGAAGGCCAGGTTGCTCCAGAGGAGCTGCCTTCGCAGGGAGGCGGCCTTCGCAGCGGGAGTCGTGTAGGTCATCATCGCCTGTGCGAGTACCTTGGGCTTCACTCCTGCCTCGGCGCTGCCCTTCGGCGCTGTGGCACTGTCGGCTCCGGTGCAAGCAGCGAGCCGACATGTAGATGCGAATCATCGTTGAGGAACGAGCTCTTAGAAGGCACGCGGGGAGCGCCTCCCCGGGTTCAACGTGACTCCCGGGTCGGTCGGACGGGGCTCGGGGAGTTTGCGGCGCGAGTTCGGTCCTCGTGAGCGACGGCTCTCCACCGGCCACGCTCCTGCGGCCCGGTCTGGTCGCCACCGTCTCAACTCCCCGAGCCGCACCC
>Ga0335076_10000585_pt1 | contig 34032 bp, 32 predicted proteins | sample Lox_Sample_25_FD_206717 | JGI IMG/M metagenome (GOLD analysis project Ga0335076, IMG submission 206717) | Soil microbial communities from Loxahatchee National Wildlife Refuge, Florida, United States - Lox_Sample_2.5 | ecosystem: Environmental > Terrestrial > Soil > Wetlands | place: USA...
GGCTTCACCCACTCGATGTACCAGTCGCAAAAATCGCCCCAGAAAAACTGGTACACGCTTTGCGCCGCCTCGTGGAACCGGTAGTTGTCTAGAGCGTCGTTCACCGCTGCCACCGTAGCCGCTACCCGTGCGAACAGCCAGCGGTCAATTAGAGGAATTTCCCCCGCAAACGCGTGTGGTGCCTTCCCCCGGATCTCCGGCGCGGCCAATTCCTCCAGCGTCGCCCCCCTCTGTTCGAACTTCTCCAGGTTCACGAACAAAAACCGTGCCGCATTCCATATCTTGTTGGCGAAGGCCTTGGCACCGCCCAGTCGGTCGTCCGACAGCACAATGTCCGTTCCCGGTGCCGCCATCGATGCCAGGCAAAACCGCATCGCATCCGTTCCGTACTCCCCGTTCAACGCCACCGGGTCCAGCCCGGTCCCCTTGGACTTGGACATCTTCTCTCCGCTGGCCGTGCGCACCAGCGAATGCAGGTACACCACGCGGAACGGCACTTGCCCCGTGAAGTGCAATCCCAGCATGATCATTCGGGCTACCCAAAAAAATAAAATGTCGTAGCCCGTGATCATCAGGCTCGTCGGATAGTATCTTTTGAAATCCGCTGTCTTTTCCGGCCATCCCAGCGTTGAAAACGGCCACAGCGCCGAGCTGAACCACGTATCCAGCACATCGGGGTCTTGCTGCAGTTCCGTCGACCCGCACTGTGGGCACTTCGCCGGCTCCTCTCTCGACACAATCACGTGCCCATTCCCGCAGTACCACGCTGGAATCCGGTGCCCCCACCACAATTGCCGCGACAGCGTCCAGTCGCGGATATTCCTCATCCAGTGGAAATATTCCTCGCGGCGGTTCTCTGGAATAATTTGGATGTCCCCGCGTTCCACTGCCTCAATCGCTGGAGCCGCTAATGGCTTCATCGAGCAGAACCATTGCGTCGACACGCGCGGCTCCACAATCGTCCGGCTTCGCTCGCAGTGCCCAATCGCGTTCACATGGTCCGTGATCTTCTCGATCAGTCCTTGTGCTTGCAGGTCATCCACAATCTTCTTCCGCGCCGCAAAGCGCTCCAGTCCCACATACGCGCCCGCGTTTTCGTTCATGTGCGCGTCGTCAGTCATCACATCAATCAGCGCCAGGTTGTGCCGTTTGCCCGCCTCGAAGTCGTTCGGATCATGCGCCGGCGTAATTTTCAGGGCTCCCGTTCCAAATTCGCGGTCCACCATCTCGTCCGCGATAATCGGAATCTCTCGGTTCATCAACGGCAACACCGCATGCTTCCCAATCAGGTGTTGATACCGCTCGTCCAGCGGATGCACCGCCACCGCCGTATCCCCCAACATCGTTTCCGGACGCGTCGTTGCCACCACCATAAATTCTTTCGTGCCCGCCACCAGATACCGGATGTACCACAGGTGCCCCTGCTTCTCTTCGTGTATCACTTCCAAATCGCTCAGCACCGTCAAGCACCCAGGACACCAATTCACCATGCGCTTTTCGCGGTAAATCAACCCTTCTTCGTACAGCCGCACAAACACTTCCCGCACCACCCGCGACAATTCCGGCGACAACGTGAACTTTTCCCGCGACCAGTCGCACGATTCCCCAATCTGCTTCATCTGCCTCTGAATCGTCCCGCCGCTTTCCTCCTTCCATTTCCACACTCGCTTCACGAACTCTTCCCGTCCCAACTCCCGGTAATGAATCCCTTGATGCGATAACTGCCGCACCACCACCCGTTGCGTCGAAATCCCTGCGTGATCCGTTCCCGGCAGGTACAACGTGTTGTACGCGCGCATACGGTGCCACCGCGTCAACACGTCGATCTCCGTGTGGTTCAGCATGTGCCCGATGTGCAGCATTCCCGTCACGTTTGGTGGTGGAATTACCATCGAAAACGCAGGACCCGGCGCGCTTGGGTCCGCCTTAAACAATTCTTCCTTGACCCAGCACTCCGCCCACCTTGGTTCAATCTGCTTCGGGTCGTATGCCTTGGCTATCTCTCGTCCCATGCCATCCTCGTCATTTTTTCGCTATCCCTAAACGCAAAGCACGCAAGCCACACCGGTCTCGCTATTCTGGCCAGAATTCTTCAATATACGGTTTGCCACTCAGGCCCGTCAATTCGCCACCTTAACTTCGATAGCAGGGGCACACGGTGTCACAGTCACTCCTGACTGTGCTCTTTGTCTTGCCAGCGCAGCCTCAGCGTCCTCTGGCGCACTCTGGGTGGCGGCGCAGCATGCCGCGTCCCACCTCCGCACGATGTCAGCGGCAAAATCTCTCTTCGATCCGTGCGTCTTGCCACTCACCAGAACTGTCATCCTGAGGAGCGTACGTTGCGACGAAGGATCTCAACCATCGCGTCTTGCCACAAAACTAAAGTCCGTCATCAGTAGCAGCGGGTTTATCTCGCTGCTCTCCCAGGCAAACGCCACCTGTTCGAGCGCAGCTCGATCAACATCACCAGCGTTCTGTTATGGAAAGTGGAAAACTCAGCCCGAGGAAAGGTCTCAGCCCTGGTGTTTCTTCGAATCCATTTCGTCCCGCACAATCGCTTCGATCACGGGCTTCAGAATTTCCCGGGTCACCTTTTGCAACATGTCTGGGTTCATCTTTCCAAGCACCCGCGACACAATCTCTTCCATGTCCGGTTCCGCCTTTGCCTCCGGGGTGACTGGCTCTGCTTCGTGCTTCTCAACGACGGCTTCATCACTCGCGGCTTCCGCTGGAGCTTCCTCTTCGTGGGACGGCTCTGCGTGCACTTCTGCCGCAACCATAGAATCCAGGTATGACGGCGGCCCCGCTGGCGTTTCCCATGTGTTCTCCCACGACTCCGCTTCGCCAGCCTCAACTGGCACTTCCGCCGGCGCCGTTTCGCTCGGCGCAGGTTCCGTGTGTTCCTCGGCCTGCTGCTCCATCACCGGCTCGGCGGAATAGTGCGACACTTCCGCAACCGCTTCCGGCACCTCTGGAGCTTCCGCATGTTCTACCGCAGGTTCCGCGGAATACACCGGCACTTCCTGTGTTTCGTCCACTGAAATCGGTTTGGGCGCGTCCCAGGTCGATGCCAACAACGAAGCCTTGCGCGCCTCAATTTCCCATGCTGTTTCGGGGACCGCTGACCAATTGGTGGGGTCACCTGCGTGTTCTGCGCGCACACTCTCGCTTCCTGCAGCTTCCGTCGGTGCCGCATCCTGTACAGGAGCAGCTATCGCTGGAACCTTCTCCTCAAAGTTCCCCTGCGTCTCATTCACCGCTTCGGCTTCGCTTGCCGCCGCATCCTCAATCTTTCCGAGCCTTTCCTCTTCTCCCGCCGCCATCGCTGCGGCCCAAGCATCTCCGGAGAAGGGAACTGTGCTTTCCACCGGTTTTGTTTCGGCTGTGGCTACCGCCACCGACGGCGACTCTGCCACTTCCGCATGCTCTGACGTCTCATTCGAAGGAGCCCAGTGGTTCGAAAAACTCTTCGCGGGAGAGTTGCCATGGAACGCCTGCTCACGCCAATCGGAAACCGCGCCGTTTCCGTGCCCTCTTCCGGCTTCCTCTTGACCCATTTCCGTCGGACGCCAGCCGCTCCCCGCGGCCTCTTCTTCCTCTTCCTCTGGTACTTCGTCAGTTTCGTCTTCCCACTTGCGATCATTGCGCAGGTCGATCATCGGCTTCGCCGTGGTCGCCACGTCTTCGCCTTCGCTCGTGTCCAGCAAGCTTCCAAACGCTAGCGGCTCACTACCCGCCGCTATCTTCACACTGGGCGCTGACACCGGGAACTCTTCCACTGGTTCGGGCGCCACTTCTGGTAATTTCTCCGGCGACAATGCTGCCAGCTTGGAACTTACCCCGCCGCTCAACAGGTCCGCTGCCGTGCGCTTGGGAACCGTCGGCACCTTCTCCGCAACCGGCGCGGGACCCAGCGGCACGCCCGCCCGGGTTAGCGCCGACTTCACCATCGAAATCAGTGGATCGGGAGGAACAAACGGCTTCTTCAGCACTCCATCCGCTCCAACTCGCTGTGCCTCTTGTTCATCGAGCGGATCAAACGCGCCGACCAGCAGGATCACCGGGATATGCGCCAGCGCAGGGTCCTCTTTGACGTACCGGCAAACCTCGTATCCATTGCGCACCGGCATGAACACATCGGCGAGAACCAGATCCGGTTTTAGGTCGGAAATCTTTCGTACCGCTGCTTCGCCATTGCCCACCGCAACTACGTCAATACCCTGATCCTTCAGGGCCAATCCGACCATTTTCTGTATGTTGCTGTTGTCGTCCGCAACCAGTATCTTGGCCACCGAACTTCCTCCGGGCAGCCCTCGCCGCCCATATTCGCGCCTTGCAAGCTTAATTGGAGCACTCGGTTCGGACCCCGTCAATTAGACTGCTTTTTCGATGTGTCGGAAGTGGATATGGTTCGTTCCTTTTCGTCACCCTGTACCAATGGCCAAGGCCATCCGTCCTCTGATTCTCAGCCTGCCATCCTGAGGAGCGAATTTGGCGACGAAGACCCTGCCCTAAGTCTTCGAAATGATCTCAACCACTGCGTCTTGCCACAAAAAACAAGGCTTGTCATTCCGAGCGGAGTCCGCGAAGCGAGGTACGGTTTTGCATTGCGCGGTTTTCGCGCAATGAATTTCTCTTCGTACCCCGCGTTTTGCTACCTAAACACGACTCGTCCCGCCCGCGTCTACCAGGGCAATATCTTCTTGATCCCCTTCTTCTTGCTGCTGGATTCCTTGGTGTTCTGATTCTGGTTTTGTGCCTGGTTCGCATCGCTTGACGTGGCTTGTGTGTTATCTGTTTTCGACGCAGCATCTCCCGATGTCGACCCATCTTGTGCTGCGGCTCCGTCCTGTCCAGTCGTCGTCCCCGTGGTTCCCGCATTTGCGTCCGCCGCGGCTCCGCCGTTTGCGTCCGTTCCTGTCGCCGAACTCGCATCCTCAGCTGGCGCTCCCGCCGGCGCTGGATCACCCGGCTTCACTACATCGACCACCGCGCCCGTGCTGCTTCCGCCACCGCCCACGGCGATGTTCGAGCGGTTCCCGCCTTTCAGCACGTCCATTCCGGTGTCATCGTTGTCCGGCTCCAGGTTTGGCATGCCGTGCGCCGCCGCCGCATGCACGTCCGGTGAGTTGTGCATCATCCCGATGGACTTATGCATAAGGTTTTCGTGTGGTCGCGGCGTATTCTGCTCCGCCGTCATCCACTCCACCGCTTTCGGATCGGGTTGCGGCACCGGCATCCCGAAGCCCTTCAGTTTTTGCTTTGCCGGCGCGTCGTGGGCGGACAGCGGGTAGTTTTTTACAATCTGTGCGTAGTAGCTCCCAGCCAAGTCTTTGCGCTCGCTCTTCTCGAAAATATCCCCCAGCATCCACAACGCCGAATCCGCTTTGCTGTACAGCGGGTACCGCCGCACTAGCGGAATCAGCCGCCCTGCTGCCGCGCGCCGGTCGCCCTTTACGTAATAGTAATACGCCACCCGAAACTGGTTTTCCGCCAGCACTTCCTGCACTTCGCGTAGCCGTTGTTCTGCCTGGGGGGCCAGCGGATCCTTTGGATACTTCAGCAAAAACGTCTGAAATTCTGCCTCCGCATCCTTCGCGTGCGTGGTATCCCGGTCGGCTTTGGCCATCTCGTTGTAGTTCGCCATGGCCACCTGCATCTGTGCGTACGCTGCCTCCGGCAAAAACGGGAAGAACACGATGAAGTCCTTATACCCGTTGATCGCCAGCGTGGTATTGCTGCTTCCGCCTTCTTTGTAATACGAATCCGCGATCGCCAGTTTCGCCTTCGCCAAGTACTCGCTGTCCGGGTAGGTGTTGATCAGCGTTTGCAATCCCAATCGTCCCACTTCATGACGCCCATGTTTGATGTCGTTCACCGCCTTGTCGTACAACTGCTTGTCTGGCTCGACCGTATTTGTGGCGTCCGTGGACTTATCGACATTTTTTTTCTTATGGAATGGAATCTGAGCAGTGCACTCGCTGGCGCTCGCCAGCGTAAACGCGCACACCAGAAGAAGCGCTAATCGCCGCAATCTTCACCTTCCTTTTGCTGACTGGCCCCTGGCCGAAGCCCTTGCTGGACTAAGCCACCCCTAGCTCGGACCGTCTTCTGTATTCTACCCTGAACCTTCGCCCAGGTACTCCCTCAAACTTGCCCCTCCGTACAGCCCCGGGTCTCCTGCCGGTTGGGATGCCACCACCCCACTCCCCGGTTTCCTCTCCCCTTTTCCCGCGGTGGTGCGGGGCGTGCCTCACGTCCGTCACAGCGAGGAATCTCTCTTCGCTTCCCCGCGTCTTGCCAACAATCCTCCGGGGCACAGCCACTCTGGACTGTGCTTTTCGCCTTTTCCTGTCCTCTGCGTCTTCGCGTTTTTTAACGTTTTGTAATATCAATCCAGCCTGTCTCTAACTACAATCATTCCATTGCCTTTCGCTCCTTGTAGCGCCAAGGCCCTTTCATGGAAAAACGAAAATTCCTGTTTGTCTCTCTTTCCAGTTTGATCGGCGACATCGCTTGGCAAGTGGTTAAAGAAGGCCACGAGGTCCGCTACTACGTCGAAAACGAAAAGGAACGCGATATCGCCGACGGTTTCGTGCCCAAATCTAGCGACTATGAAAAAGATGTGAAATGGGCGGACATTATTGTCTTCGACGACACCCTCGGCCAGGGCACCAAAGCGCAAGCCCTCCGTGCCGCCGGCAAGCCCGTCATCGGCGGCACCACTTACACCGACAATCTCGAAGACGACCGCTCCTTCGGCCAGGAAGAGCTAAAAAAAGCCGGCGTCACCATCATCCCCTATCAGGATTTCGACTCTTTTGATCCCGCCATTGAGTTCGTCAAAAAAAATCCTGATCGCTACGTCATTAAACCTAGTGGCGAAGCCCAAAACGTCAAACGTCGCCTCTTCGTCGGCGAGGAAGAAGATGGCAACGATGTCATCGGTATGCTCGAGGCCTACAAGCGCGCCTTCGCCGATGAGATTAAAATCTTCCAACTCCAGCGTCGTATTAACGGCGTCGAGGTGGCCGTCGGCGGCTTTTTCAACGGCAAGAAATTCATCACTCCCATCAACATCAATTTCGAACACAAAAAACTGTTTCCCGGCGAAGTTGGCCCGCCTACCGGTGAAATGGGTACCGCGATGTTCTGGAGCGAGCCCAACGCCTTGTTCAATCGCACTCTCCTCAAAATGGAGCCCAAGCTTGCCGAGGAAGGCTACGTCGGCTACATCGACGTGAATTGCATCGTCAACAACAACGGCATCTACCCCCTCGAGTTCACCTCACGCTTCGGTTATCCCACCATCAGCATTCAGCAAGAAGGCATTCTCACTCCGATCAGCGATCTCTTCTGGGATCTGGCTCACGGCCAGGAACCGAAATGGCGCACCCGCAGCGGCTTTCAAGTCGGTGTCCGCATCGTCGTTCCACCGTTCCCCTTCGATGACGAAGCTACATTCGAATCATTCAGTAAAAATGCGGCCATCGTTTTCAAACGCCCCGTTAATGAAGGCATTCACATTGAAGACGTAAAGATCGTGAATCAGCAGTGGCTTGTCGCGGGCACTTCCGGCGTGGTCTTAATCGTCGTCGGCCTCGGCCAGACCGTCAAGCAGGCTCAGACGCAAGCCTATTCCCGCATCAAAAACATCCTTATTCCCAACATGTATTACCGCACCGATATCGGCGACCGCTGGGCCGAAGATTCCGACAAACTGCACAACTGGGGCTACCTGCGTTAGCACAAATCCGTGTAGGGGCGCGAATGCTGCGTCCCATGTCCGTCCGATCAATACACCTCTACAAATTTCCGTCATCCCGAGCGGAGTCCGCGTAGCGAGGGATCCCTCTTCGATACCTGCGTCTCGGCGCTCACCATAACTGTCATCCTGAGGAGCGTCGTTTGCGACGAAGGACCTCAACCGCCCCGTCTTGGCTTAGCTCCGAGCGGAGCGCACCCTCCGTGCCCACAATTAACAACTTTCTTCTTCGCCTCCTCCACGGTCCCGTGTATCATTCGCCCCAAGGTAAATCACTCAGGAGCTTTTGCATGAAACGTGCCCTCGCCGTTGCTCTCGCCGTCGCGTTATCCCCGCTGCTCGCTGCACTCCCGGCTCATCCCCAAAAAGACGAAGTCGCCAAAGTCTCCCTGAAAGTCGGTGATCCCGCTCCCGACTTCACGCTCCTCAGTGATCAGTGGAAAACCGTCAAGCTCAGTGACTTTCGCGGCAAAAAGAACGTCTTTCTCGCCGTCTACGTCCTCGCCTTCACCGGTGGTTGAACCAAACAGCTCCAGGCGGTCCAGTCTGGAATCGATTCTGGCAAAATTGATATGGGCGACACGGAAGTTTTTGGCGTCAGCATGGATTCTCCCGCCGCCAACGCTGCTTTCGCCAAGCAAATCAACATCAAATTTCCCCTGCTCAGCGACATGAACAAAAAAATGCTTATCGCCTACGGCATTCTCAAGGGCTACGATGTCCAGAATCAAACCTACGAATGGGCCCAGCGCGCCAACATCGTTATCGACAAAAACGGCGTCATCCAACATATTGAGGAAGGCGATAGCGCCGTGAACCCCAACAACGCCCTCACCATCTGTACCAAGCTTCACAAAGAAGCCAAATAACCGACACGTTTTAGATTCCCGTCATCCCGAGCGGCGTCCTCGAGCGAAGCACGGCATCACCGCACGAGTCACCTCACACAAAGGAAATTGTCATTTCGAGCGGAGTCCGCGCAGCGAGAAATCTCTCTTCGATCCCTGCATCTTGATGCTCACCGGAACTGGCATCCTGAGGAGCGCACTTTTGCGACGAAAACTCTCAATCACTGCCTCTCGACATATCCCCTGTCGCTCTCTACGTTTACTTTCTCTTCGGCTCCGCCCGCAACGCCAGCTCCTCCGACCCATCCACATGGTGCTCTTCTAACTCCGCCATCAATCCCGCATCCGTCAAATCCAGAGGGTGCGAATGTTTCCAATCGTGATGCGCCACGCGTGTTAATCGCTCCACCACATTTGCTGCATACACTTCGATTGCCAATTCTCGCCGGCTGTCGAAACTGCCCGGCGTCAGATTGATCGACCCCACCACCGCCCGCGAATGATCCGCCAGCAGCATCTTGGCGTGCAGTTTCAAATGCTTCAGCTTGTGCACCTTGATCCCAACGTCATTCAGAATCCGCAATCCGCCTACGCCCTCGGTCAATTTCTCCTTCTTTAGCTTATGCGGCGGTCGCGCCATTACATGTACCTTGACCCCGCGCTCGTGCGCCCGCACCAATCGTTCAATGATCACCGCGTCTTGGTACCGTTCGTTCTGCACAAACAGCGTGTGCTGCGCTTCATCAATGAACTTGCAGATCCGGTCGCGCCCGTTTCCCTTACACCAGATCAATTCGCCATTCTTGCTGGCCTTGAACGCCTTTCGTTTCCAGTCCGCCTCGAAGCAATCGATAATCTCGCCAACCTCTTTCTTTTCCGTCGTGACTACCGCGTAGTCCCGCGTCTCCGTCAGATTCTTCGTGACCCAATTCAGCGATTTCACAAACGCCGCCTTATCATCCACGACCATGGACTTCTCATGGGTCACGTCAAATTCCGGGTTGCTGTCCCGCACTTCAATATCCGCCGCTTCCAGTTTTCGCTTTGTCGCGAGGTTGTCTGCTTCTCCGTCACGACGCGCTGGGTTCAGCATCACCCGCACCTCGACGCCGCGCTTCCGTGCGGACTCGAGCGCTTTTAGTAACGCCGGATCGGAAAATAAGAACATTTTCACGCGCAGCGATTTCCTCGCTCCGGCAATCGCGCTCAGCAGTGGCTCCGCCGTATCATCCGGCAACACAATCAACCTGTGTTTCACTCTTCCACCTCTTCCACTGCCAACTCATACTGACCCCAGATCAAAAGTTTCATCCTGAACGAAGCGAAGGATCTCATCTCCAGGAACCCCGCCAGCTATCCCGCTTGCGCCATCGGTTCCTTCTCAAACTGGATCCGGTACAACTCGGCATACTCCCCACCCTTCGCAAGCAATGCCTCATGCGTTCCTTGCTCCACCACCATTCCGTCTTTCAATACAATAATGTTTTGCGCATTGCGTATCGTGCTCAACCGGTGCGCGATCGTAATGACCGTCCGCCCTTTCATCAACCGTTCCAGCGCTTCAATCACCAACTGTTCAGATTCCGTATCTAACGCCGCTGTCGGCTCATCCAGAATCAAAATAGGATTGTTCCGAATCAGTGCCCGGGCGATTCCAATCCTCTGCCGCTGCCCTCCTGAGAGCGTTTCCCCGCGCTCGCCCACGATTGTGTCGTAGCCGTGCGGCATCTTAAGAATAAATTCTTCCGCATTCGCCAGTTTTGCCGCCGCCACCACTTCGTCCCGCGTGGCGCCTCCACGCCCGTACGCGATATTGTCCGCCACCGTTCCCCGGAACAGCACCGTCTCCTGCAACACATACGCGATCTGGTTCCGCAATCCACTCAACGAATACTTTCGGATATCCCACCCGTCGATTGTGACCGTTCCGGAAGAAGGATCGTAGAAGCGGGGGATCAAGCTCACCACCGTCGATTTCCCGCTTCCCGTCGGTCCTACGATTCCCACCATGTCCCCGGCTTTGATCTCAAAGCTGACCCCCCGCAGCACCGCCGCGTCCTTCGCGTACTCGAAGCTCACCTCCCGGAACGCTATTTCCCCGCGAAATGCCGCTGGTTCCACGGCATCCGCGCGCTGCGGGATAACGTCACCCGCGTCCAGAATCGCCCGCACTCGTTCCACACCCACGGCTGTCTGTGCAATCGAGTTCGTCATCTTGGCCAGGTCCTGCACCGGCTTGAAAAAATTCGCCAGGTAATACAGAAAAACCGTCAGCGATCCCGCCGTCATAGTGCCCGCCAGGATCAGCGCCGAACTTCGCCACAACACAAACGCAGTGCAGAAAGACACAATCACCATCACAATCGGTGACAGCAGCGCTTTCACCTTGCGCGCCCGTAGCGCCGCATCCACTGTCGCCTTGCTCACCTCGCTCAGCTCTTCCTGCTCCAGATCCTGCCGTCCGAACGCTTGCACCACCCGCACCGACTGCAAATCCTGCTGCACCACTTCCACAATATTGCTTTGCTGCTTTCTTACCTCATGCGTCGCCTTTTTCACCGCTTTCTTGAACCGCGATATCAGCAGCAACATCACCGGAGTCAGCCCCACCACGACCAACGTAAAGTCCCAATTCAGCCAGAACATGATCACCACCATCCCCGCAATGGTGAACAGATCCACTAGAATTCCCAGGGTCGACGACGACGCGAACGCCTGGATCGTCTGCACGTCCGCCGTAATCGTGCTCAGCAACGCTCCGCTTTCATGTTCGCTGTAATATCGCAACGAAAGCTGTTGCAGGTGCTGGTACATGCGCAGTCGCAAATCATTCGCCACCCATTGCCCCACACTCGTTGTGTAGTAGTTCCCGACGTACGAAGCCGCCGCCCCCAGCACCGCAATCACCACCGTCGCCACCGCGGCTGCTACCGCGATGCTCATCTTGTTCCCTTCGCTCAGGAACGGCTGCAATATCGCCGCTACCCTCGCCGGTAGATGGTGCGTGCCCACTACATTGTCCAGCACCACTTTCAAAGGCCAGGGTGCTGCCACACTCATGGCCATCTGCACCAGCATTGCCGCCAGAATCGCCGCAAGGCTCGCTCGATAGGGCCGCAGTAAACTGCTTATCAGCGCAAACATCTTTCTCGATCCAAGATGAACGTGAAAGCGGGTTTGCCCCGCCCTCAGAGTTGTGAAGTGTACCTCAGCAGGACGGCCGTGGCACAGCCTTTAGCCTGTGTTCGTCTTTCCCCCTCGCAGCGGCAGCATCGTTTACCCTGAGGCACGAAGAGCTGCGCCCAATCGCCACACGATCACCGTATCTGGGGCTCCCCAATCCCGAATTCCACCCCACACAGGTGAAATCTGGCGCGGCGCTTCTCGTGTTATAGTCTCTCCGCGGAGGTATCTGGCCATGCCCCCAGGACTTAAGCCCTTGAGCACCATTGCCGACCGGCCCCTTGTCCCGGTCAACCAATACTCAGATTCACACCAGGAAATGAACTCTAGCCTCGTCGAGTTGCTCGGCGAAGTCATTCGTATGTCTCAGGCTTGGGTCCGCGCTCTCGAATCCGGCGATCCTTCCACCGCCGACAAGTGCGAAGCCGAATGCATTCGCGCCATGGAAAGATTTGAAGCCAATCGCCACGGCAAACTCTCCCACTCCGCCTCCCTGGAACACACCCGCTAACCCTCGCCAAGTGCCCCACGGCCGATTTTGCACACCGCAATCTCCAGCCAGGACGCGGCTCGCTTTTTGTTAATTTGTCATCCCGAGCGAAGTGAAGGATCTCGTCGATATTTGCACTTGAGGAGGTTCTGCGTAATCGCGCGGCCTCTGCCCCATTCCAGCCCCTAATTTGCGATCGTCAATTCCACTTCCGCGCTCGACGTAATCCGCGTTCCCGCCAATGGGTTCTGGTCTATCACTGTTCCGTGCGGCCATTGCGGTGCCGCCACGTAATTGATCTTCCGGTGCAGGTTCCCCTGGTCCAGCCGGTGCTGCACTTCCATCTCATTTAGTCCAAGAAAATAAGGCATCACGTAGCTCAGCTCTTTCACTCCGGTCGAAACCAGTAAATCCACGCGCGGAGTCGCTGCCCCCCGTCCCGGCCGCGGGTTTTGTTGCAGCACCAAATCCGTCGCAAAATCCGGCAAGGTCACCGCGGATACTTCTCCCACCTGCAGACCCGCCCGCAGCAATTCAATCCTGGAAACCCGCAGCGAATTTCCTTCCAGTGGCGGAATCTGCAACTCGCGCTGGCCCAGACTCAGCACCACGTGCGCTTGTTGTGACACTTTCATTAGCATCCCCGGAGGCGGCGTCTGGCGGATCACCTGATTGATGGGCACGTCGCTGTACACGCGGTCCGCCACACGCAGTATCAGTCCCTTGGAACGCAGCGCCCGGTTTGCTTCCCCTACATCTTTGCCCACCAGATTTGGCATGGTCGTTTCGCGCCCATGGATCGCGATGCGCATCGCGGTAATCGCGCTAAGAAATGCTGCCGAGGCCAGGATAAAAATCAGGAAGGCCACCCGGCTCGCCCACTCCACTCGCTCTCGCAGCGTCATGCTTTTACTCTCGAACCCTCAACCGTTCCCGTCAATCCCTTTTCTCGCGGCCGTTCCCATCCTCGCAGACCGTCGCATTTCTTCACGATTCTCGACCCACACAAAAACTTGTCATTCCGAGCGCACCGAGGGATCCCTCTCGCTTCACTCTTCGCGTCTTTCACCAATCAGCCACCGCGCTTCACTTCAACTCCGGCGCTGGATACTCCGGCAACTTCTCTTTCGTCGTGTCTGCCCTCTTCACTTCCAATTCGTCGAACAACAACGACGGGCAAATAATCGTCTGTGGCAACCCGCTTACCCGATTACTCACCAGCGGATCGTCTCCCATCGCCGATAAATCATTCCGTAGCGCCCGCACGTCCAACTCGTTGAACACCGCGCCTCGCACCAACTCTTCGTGTCCATCCTTCACATACACCCGGTACAGCAACCGCGGAGAATTTCCCGGCCCCAGCGTTTCCACGCGATATCCGTACGCTTGTCCCTCGTCGCTCGCCATCTGCCGCAGCTTGTCATTCAACTCTTTTGCCGTGTCCGGCTCTGCACTCTTGAACAACAATACCCCCAGGGTCGGCACGGGCACTCCTCCCGGCGTCGCCCGTCCATGGCCATTCGAGCTCGGAAAATCCCGTAATGGCTGTCTTCCCACCAGATAGTTCGTCAGTATCCCTTTGTCCACCACAGTGACCGGCTCAGCCTTCACTCCCTCGCTATCCACGTCGTAACTTCCCAATAGCTCTTTTCCTGCGAACTTCTTCATCGTCGGGTCGTCCGTCACCATCACAAATTTCGGTAGCACTCGCGTCTTGTAACTTGTCGCGAACGCTCCCGTTGTGCGATTCGGCCTTCCTAGTTGTGGCTTCCGTCCCAGAACGTTGCTCCCAATCAGTCCCGCCATGATGTCGTTGGCCGCATCCGGAGAGAACAGCACTGGCCCGCGGTACGACTCTTCCACAATGGGCGCATTCACTAACGCCTGCAGCGTGTCCAGCATCTTCGTGGACTCTTTCATCAACTCGTCCCGGCTCGGCAATTGCTCCGGCCGCTCTTCTGTCCAGAACGGGCTCCGTCCCAAGCGCATTCCATCCGCTGCCTGCGTCTGCCCGGACAGCGATACTGTAGCCGTTGCGCGTCCCTGCCGCACAATCGTCCCTTCCGAATTTACAAAGTATTCGTTCACCGCTGTGAATTGCGTGGCGGCGTCCACCGACTGGATTTGTGGGTATTTCCGGTACAGATTCGTCACGTCTTCCAGCGTTTTTTCCCAGTTCCCCTGATCCACATGCAGCGCCACCGTCCCGCCCATGTTACAAACCACCGGCGCCCGCGCAAAATCCTCCACGGGATTGGGGTCTGCGCTGTACTGTTTCAGCGCCGACAGTTTCTCCGCATAGGCATCCGCGGCCTTCTTATACGCCTCGTCGGTCAGCAGCCAGATCTGCCGTCGTATCGCCGTTTCATCATTGTCCAGCGGCAGAATCGACCCGCTTCCCATTCCTTGTCCATAGAAGCTGTCCTGCTTGTAATCCCCGATGCGCACCACCACCCGCATCACTCGCAGGTGCGACCGTTCGCTCTCGCGCAGCGCTCCGAACGCCGCCTCCGCGTTGTAGTTGTCCACGTCGTTCACGCGGTATTCGATGTAGTACGGCGCCTGCACCTGGTCCATCTTCAAGTCCTCTTTGGATCGATCCAATTCCGCCAACAACGCTTCCAGCAACGCGTCGCCCTTTGCCGCTTCGCGTGCGGCCGCCATTGGTGCATCCGCGTTTTTTCCGTCCGAAGCAGAACTGCGCGTCGCGCAAACACCGCACGCCACCAGCATCGCCAACAACAGGGCAGGGAAGACTCTGGTTCGCTTCACGGTTGCACCTCTGCCGGCTTCGCCGCATTCTTCGGTTCCATCTTGCTAAGTCCCGGCGCAGGCAAAATCGGCGGACGGTCGTGTCCGTGAGCCCGCTTCTGCACTTCCATTTCGCTGAATAGCATCGCCGGCGCCGCCGCTGACACTGGCACGTACCCGCTCTCCGCCCCGCAAACTCCGTTGAACACGTGTTGTTTGTCTCCCGTAGTCACAATCCGCGTCAGCGCCGCCAATGGTGTCCCCACAATATCCACGCCTCTCACCAGTTCATCCGGCCGCCCGTCCGGGTACACCTTGTACACAATCACCGGCAGCACCTGGAACGCCTGGGGCAGCGAGCGCGTCGTTAACGTGAAGCCCCCCTGAATATCATCGAAATACAATCCGTACGGTTTGCCTTCTTCCTTCACTTCCTCAATCAACTTCTCCCGCATCTCCGATTCCGGCACCGATTGTGTCGACGACACAATCAAGTTTCCTTGCCGTCCCGTCGGCATCAGTCCCGGCTGATTCCGCCCGTGCCCGTTCGACTCGTCAAAATTCTTGATCGGCATGCGCGACATCAAGAAGTTCTTCAACACTCCGTTCTCGATCACTTCCACCCGTTTCGCCGGTACTCCTTCGTTGTCAAACGCATACGTTCCCGCCAGCTTTACCCCGTCCAGTTCCTTCAGCGTAGGATCATCTACCACACTCAGGAACGACGGCAGCACCTGCTGCCCCACCTTCTTCGTAAACGTTTGCCCCTCCTCTTCATCTCGCTGCCGGTGCCCCTCCAGCCGGTGCCCCAGCACTTCGTGGAAAAATACCGCCGCCGCTCTTCCGCTCAACAGCGCCGGTCCGTCATACGGTTCCGCCACCGGCGCATTCCTCAGCGCCTTCAAATCCGCCGCCATTTTCTCCACTTTCCCCGTTAATTCCTTCTCCGCAGGCAATCCTCCCGCCGTCGGCGCCTGAAATGTTTCCACGCGCAACAGGTCCATGCCGTCATCCGCCCGCGTTTGCGCTTCCATGATCAGCCGCGCCGTGGCGCTCGGCATCGCCAGTTCTGCTCCTTCGCTGTTCACCATCCGTGAATTCGATGTCGAAACCTGCAGCACCACTGTCGAGTAGTACACTTCCGCATAATTCCGGAATGCTCCGGACAATCGCCGCACTTCGTCTTCCCACGATTTCCGGTCGAATGGCGGCGCCTTCAGTTTCGCGTCCGAATGCACTTGTGGCGCGTAAATCGAAAAATCCGGCGACTTGTCTTCTTCCTCCGCCTGCACCGCTGTGCTCGTTTTCACGTTCAAATACGCCGGCGCCGCTCGCTTGTAGGCGCGGTCCGTCAACTCCCACAACTCCCGTGCTTCTGCGTCTGGGTCGTCATCCAACGGCAGCATCCCCGACATCATTCCGCTGCCCCGGCTCTGTCCGTGCGTATTATCCAGTTGCGGCGTTCCCACTCGCATCGTGACGTCCGCAGAACGCCTTCGATTCGTCGAATTCGACAGGATCCCCCCATAGGACGCCGCGATGGTGATCTGGTCCTGGTCGTATACTGTGTAACTCAGGAAATACGGCGCGGGATCGCTCTTCGCCAAGCTTTCCTTCGCGCGGTTCAGCTCCGTTTTCATCGTGGCCAGCACCGCATCCGGCGCCGTCACAGGCGTTTTCTCGCCTCCCGCTGGTACCGCCGCCGCCGGGAAAGCTCCCAGTTGCGCCGCCAGCAGCATCGCCGCTATCTCCCGCAATCGTGCCCCTGCGCGTACAGAAACTCCCAATCGCGCTCGCTTACATCGCTTGCTTTTCATTCGAGTTTTACTCCCTGAACCACGCTGCGTGGGGCGAAGCTGATGAATACGCGAGTATGCCCCAGCACTATGTCTTCTGCAAACCTGCGCTTCCGAATCGTTCGCCATCCTGTAACCGGGCGCCCTGCGCGAATTCCGCCGCTGCAATCCGTTTGCGCCCTTCCACTTTGACGTGCCTCAACTCCATTACGGTTGCTGCTCCGCACGCGACCAGCAATTTCCCACCTTCCTCCAGCAACGTCCCCGGTTCTTGCGCGCACATCTCCCTAGTCAACGGCCGTCCCCACACGTGGCAGCTTTGTCCGCGAAATTCCGTGTAGGCCCCCGGCCATGGCGCGAATCCCCGCATCCGGTTATAAATTTCCACTGCCGGTCTGCTCCACTCCACCCGCCCGTCTTCGCGCTTCAACATCGGTGCGGTGCTTGCTTCCTTCGAATCCTGCGCTCGCGCCTCCAGCTTCCCCGAGTTCAATCCCCGCAACGTCTCAATCATCAGCCCGGCTCCAGCCTCCGACAACCTTTCTGCCAATTCCGGAGCCGTTTCATCCCCTCCAATCGCCAGCTCTTGTTGCAACAACATGTCCCCAGTATCCATTCCTGCGTCGATGCGCATGCTCGTATTCCCGGTCATCTGTTCGCCGTTCGCAATCGCCCACTGGATCGGCGCCGCCCCTCGATACTTCGGCAGCAACGACGCATGCAGGTTGATCCAACCCAGCCGCGGTATCGGCAACAGCCGCGCCGGAATAATTTGTCCATACGCGATAATCACGATCGCGTCCGGCGCCAGCTTCCGCAACTGTGCTTCCACCTCCGGCGCGCGGATCTTCTCCGGTTGAAACACCTCCGCGTTCGCCGTCAGCGCGACCTCTTTCACCGCCGGCACTGACACTTCTTGCCCCCGCCCTTTCGGCCGGTCCGGCTGCGTATACACTCCCACGATTTCGAATTCCGGTAAGCTCAACAGCTTCTTCAAGGAGGGAACTGCAAACTGAGGCGTGCCGCAAAACACCAGCCGCAGGCTGCTCATCCTCGCACCGCCTGCTTTCTTCCCGCTTTTACCACTCGCCTTCTTTCCGCAGCTTCTTGATCTTTCGTCTGATCAGGTCTCGTTTCAGCATGCTCAGGTGCTGCAGAAACAGTACCCCATTCAAGTGATCGATCTCGTGGCAAAATGCCCGGGCCAATAAATTTTCCCCGCGGATCTCGAACGGCTCGCCCTTCAGGTTCTGCGCCTTCACCGTCACAAACTGCGGCCGCACCACGTATCCTCGAAACCCGGGGATCGACAGGCACCCCTCTTCTTCCCGCACTTCGCCTTCTGCATGACTAATTTCCGGATTCACCAGGACAATCTTTGCTTCCGCATTCTTGCCGTTCGAAACGTCCACAACCGCCAGGCGGATGCTCTTGCCCACTTGCGGCGCTGCCAGTCCCACGCCCTGCGCCGCGTACATCGACGCAAACATATCCTCGGCCAGTTCTTCTAGCTCCCCGTCGAACTTTTTAACTGTTCCCGCGGGTTTTTCTAGCACCGGATCCCCATACTTCACAATGGGATATATTTTCCGTGGCGGTGCCTGCGGCGTTTCCGGCGCATTCACAGCCGTCGTTGTCGGTTCAGAACTCGTCGATTTGTCGGCCATAGCTTTCGAAATTCCGCCGCGTTTCGGCGAGCGAATCTCCTCCAAATTTTTGCAGAAAAGCATCCGCCAGCACAAGGGCTACCATCGCTTCTCCCGCTACTCCCCCGGCTGGCACCACGCACCAATCCGATCGTTCATACGCTGCCTGCACCGGCTTTTTGGTTATCATGTCCGCCGTGCCCAGCGCTTTTCTCAACGTCGAAATCGGCTTCAGGAATCCCCGTACAATCACATCTTCTCCGTTTGTGATCCCGCCTTCCAGTCCCCCCGCTCGATTGCTGCTCCTCTTGAACCGCCGCCTCTGTTTGTCGTAAGAAATTTCGTCCTGCACTTCGCTCCCGTAAGATCCTGCTGCCAGGACGCCTTCGCCAATCTCCACCGCCTTTACCGCCTGCACGCTCATGACCGCCTGCGCCAACCGTCCATCCAGCTTTTCGTCCCACTGCGCGTGCGAGCCCAATCCCACCGGCACTCCATGGGCCACAATTTCGAACACCCCGCCCACCGTGTCGCCCGCCTTCAGCGCCGCATCCACTTCCGTCTTCATTCTCTCTTCGATTTCTGTGTCTACGCAGCGCAGCGGTGACTCCAGCGTCCCGCAAATCTTCTGGATCTCCCCCCAGTTCGTCTTCCGTTCCAACCGCACATGCCCCACCTGAATCGTGTGGCTCGCTATCTCGATTCCAAATTGTCCCAGCAATTGCCGCGCGAAGCTTCCCGCAGCCACCCGCGCCGCCGTCTCCCGCGCCGAAGCACGTTCCAGCACATATCTCGCATCATGAAAATTGAATTTCTGCGAACCCGCCAGGTCCGCGTGTCCCGGACGCGGCGCCACCAGCTTCTTCGAACTCGTCTCTTCCTCGCTCCCATTTTCTACCGGAAGAATCTTCTCCCAGTTCGCCCAATCCCGGTTCTCGATCCGCAACGCGATGGGAGCGCCAATCGTCTGTCCGTGGCGCACTCCCGCAAAAATCTCGGCGCAGTCCTTTTCAATCTTCTGCCGGCCACCGCGTCCGTACCCCAACTGTCGCCGGTGCAGTTCGTGATTGATCCCCTGCACATCCACAGGCAGCCCCGCCGGCAATCCTGACACGAACGCCAACAACGCCTGCCCGTGCGACTCCCCCGCTGTATAGAAGCGCAGCATAAACCATCAAGTCTACCTCATTCGCCGCATTTCTTCAGTCCACTGCTTGTACGGATCCTGCACAGCACCTGTCATCCTGAGGAGCGTCTCTCGCGACGAAGGACCTCACCCACTGCGTCCTGCCACCACATAAACCCTAGAGTGTAGGGGCGAAGCATTGTTTACCCTGAGGCACGAAGGGCTGCGCCCCATGTCCGCACGATCTTTGCATCTCGCAAAAAAAAACTCCGTCATTCGGAACGGAATCTTCGAAGTGAGGTACGGTTTTCCATCGCGCCTTTCGCGATGAATCTCTCTTCGATCCTCTGACCTTGCCACAAATCCTGCGACCTCCCTACTGCACCACCACTTTCCCCACCATCTTCGGGTGAATCGAACAGAAATACGTGTACGTGCCCGGCTTTGTGAACGTATACGTAAACGAATCGTCCGTATCCATAGCCTTCGATTTGAACGTGCTCTTATCCTCGCTCACCACCGTGTGTGGAATGTCGTCGCGATTCACCCATTTCACCGTCGTCCCCGCCGTCACCGTCAGCGTCCCCGGCGCAAACGTGAAATTGTCAATCTTTACCTCCACCGTCGTCGCAGGCGCGCTACGCACTGTCATGCCCCGCCACGCTCCCCCACACCACGCCACTCCACACAACACTAAAATTCCTAAACCCATCCTTCGCATCATCTTCGCCATCTCCATTTCTCCTGAATGTTCTTCTTATTTGCACACCGCTGCGACCGTCATGTCCGCACAGTTCCTCGCACCGTGCGTACGCTGCGTCATCCCGAACGGAGTCCGCGAAGTGAGGTACGGTTTTCCATCGCGCCTTTCGCGAGGAATCTCTCTTCGATTCCAGAGTTGAGTGGTTCTTGCTTGCGTCCCCCACTCACCCCAACCGTTGATCCACAATCCCCAAAGCGTCCTGCCCACGCACAAAATTCACATCCGTGATCCCCAGCAATCCTCGCAACTGCTCCGCCGGCACTTTCATCGGTCCCGGAGAGTCCGCTTTCCCTGGTTGCGGCTGCGGAAACGCCGTTGACGCCGCGGTATGAAACGTCACTGACCCTTCCACCTTCTGCATCGTCTGATGAATGTGCCCGTTCAACACCGTCACCGACCCAAATCGTTTCAGCAGCGTCAATGCCTGCGCGCTGTCCTCCGTCCCCCACCCCCATTCCGGATACACCGACCACAGCGGAATATGCGCAAACACCACCACCGGCGTACTCGACGAAATCCCCTCCAGATCCTTCTTCATCCACTCCAGTTGTTCGCCTCCCAGCGTTCCCAATCCGCCGGCCTTCAGGTTCATCACGTTCACCAACCCGACAAAATGCACGCCTTTCTTCTCGAAGCTGTACCAACCCGAGCCTTCTCTCCCTTTTCCGTAGCGGCTCAAATATTCCTTTCCATCTCCATCCGTCACGTCGTGCTCCCCGGGCACATAAAAAACTTCCTTCGCGCTCGCCGACTTCAGAATCTGCTCCACCGTGTCGAATTCCTCCGGACGCGACAAATGGCTGATGTCCCCGGTGTGCAGCAGAAACTCCGGTGCCTTCGGCAGTGCGTTGATCTTCTCCACTGCCGCCTTTAGCGTAGACACTACGTCCGTATTTGCCGGTTTGTTGAATCCCATGTGACTGTCGCTGATTTGTGCGAAACTCAACTCGCCCTTTGCTGCGGCTGCCTCCGCTTCTCCAAATCGGCTCAGTGCGAACGACCTCAGCATTCCTCCTTGCACCACGCACAACGTTCCCGTCCCCGCCCACGCCATACATTTCAAAAACCCGCGCCGGTCGATTCCATCCCGGTTATGGTCCACCTCAATCTCATCCTTCACTCTTCTCGCCATTTTGTCTCCTTCCATTCACATCCGGTTTGAGGCGTGGCGCGAACTCCAAGAGAGAGATCATCAAGCCCGCGCCACTCGTGGACGTGTTCTGTCAGGTAGACTCCCTACCCCGCCCTTTTATTCCGCGCTTTTTTCTCCATCCAATTTCGTCATCAGGGTGACAGCGGGCAATCTCTCGCGGGCAATCGCTGTTACGAGACATCACAATGAAACTTGAGGGTGCCCCATCCTTCGCGCCGTTTGCGAAGGGTGGGCTCTTACGGGGAGACGCAGAGGGAGCGAGGAGAGCAGCGGTGAGACGTCTAATCGAGCCCTCAGCCCTCTGCGTTGTCTTTTTCTTTTGCGTCCTTAGGGAATAAAATCCCTCTCTCGACCGTTACCACCTTAAGGACAAGGACTGGGGGACGTGTTGGAAGCGCAGGAACGACAACGATTCGAGCAATGCGTCTTGCCGTACCTCGACGCCGCCTTCAATCTGGCTCGCTGGCTCCTTCGCGATCGTTCCAACGCTGAAGATGCTACCCAGGAAGCCATGTTGCGCGCCTATCGTTTCTTTCCTAGCTTCCGTGCTGGCGATCCCCGCGCCTGGCTTCTTCAGATTGTCCGCAATTATTGCTACACCTGGCTCCGCCAGAATCGTCCGCACGAGGACACTTCCGAACTGAACGAGGACTCCTTGCCTTCCGATACGCCTTCCCCCGAAACGTTGGCCATCGCCAGCCACGACCGCCAGCGCATTGCCCAAGCCCTTGAAGCACTCCCCGTTCACTTTCGCGAAATCCTCGTACTCCGCGAACTCGAAGGTTGCTCTTATAAGGAAATCGCCGCCATTACCTCCCACCCTATTGGCACCGTCATGTCGGCCCTGGCCCGCGCCCGTAAGCAATTGCGCGAATCCTTATCCACTCCCCTGCATACAAAGGAGAGCAGCCGTGCCCTGTGATCTTGCTGCCGCCCATCTCCACGCCTATCTCGATGGCGAGCTCGACGCCGCCGGCGCTGCCGGTTTCGAACGGCACCTGCAGTCCTGCGCCGAATGCGCTTCGGCCCTCAACTCCGAACAAACTCTGCGCACCACTCTCGCCTCGGCGCAACTTTACGAGCCCGCCCCCACTCTCTTGCGCAATCGCATCCACGCGCAATTACCCGCGCGCCCTTCCACACGAACCCCCTTCTTCCGCATCCTCCAATGGGCTGCTCTGGCCCCCGCCATTCTCCTCGCTATTTTTCTTGGCCGCGCTTACTTCGAATCTCGCGCCAATACCGATGTCCTCGCCGTCGCTGCCGTGGACGCCCATTTGCGTTCTCTACAGCCCGGCCATCTCACCGATGTGCAGTCCTCTGATCAGCACACCGTCAAACCGTGGTTCGACGGAAAAATCGATTTCGCCCCGACTGTCACCGATTTCGCCAACGACGGTTTTCCGCTCCTCGGTGGCCGCCTCGACGTCCTCTCCGGCAATACCGTAGCCGCTCTTGTCTACGGCCGCCGCAAGCACATCATCAATGTCTTTATCATTCCTTCGTCGCCTCGCATATCCCCCGCCAACAGCGCCGGCGTGCGCGACGGCTACCACTGGCTCTCCTGGCAGCACAACGGGTTCACCTGCATCGCCGTCTCCGACGCCAACCGCACTGATCTCGCCCAACTCCGCACTCTCTTCCAAGCCCCCTAGCCCCTTTCTTCCTGGGACGCTGCACGCCGCGCTCATGTCCGCACAAGCCCCCGCTTCTTGGGTCCAGTTTCGCCAGCTGTGTAGTGGCGGCTTGACGCGCACTTCCATCACAAAAAAGGGAAGCGTCATCCCGAGCGGAGTCCGCGCATTCATGTTGCACGTCACTCGCCGTACTTCATTCACCAAGTTGTCATCCTGAGGAGCGCAATTCGCGACGAAGGATCTCACCCGCTGCGTCTTGTTTCGATCTCTTGGCGCCCATCTGCGCAACTCTTTCTTCTTAGGGGCGCAGCACGCCGCGCCGCATGTCCGCGCCATCTCCGCGTCTTGACAGGCTCCGGGTTTTCATCTCTGCGACCCTTTGCTTCCTCCGTTCCTCTGCGTTAGCTTCTTCCGCCAAATCGCCCTTCCGTTCGCCGCACTTACGTCCTCGACACGAACCTCGCCGGCATCCCCGCCTTGATTTCTTCGCCCCGCTCCAGTTACGCTTCTCGCGAGGTTCTTTCGCGCGAGAACTTTGTGTCCGACACCCCTCTACAGGTTTCCCATCCTGGTTCGTCCGCCCCCGGTACTCCTTCGGTTAGGGAAATCCTCACGGACGCCGCCAAACTCGCTGTCGCCAAAGTTCAGGACTATGCCAGGCTCTCCGCGCGTTCCCTCACCAATCTCTTTAGTAAGCCGCGCTACGCACAAGACACCCTCGATCAGATGGATGACATCGGCGTCGGCTCGCTTCCCATCGTCCTGCTCTCCGGATTCTTTATCGGTGCGGTCATGGTCTTGCAAACCGGTTCGCAGTTTCAGCGCTTTGGACAAGTCTCTCTCACTGGCGATATCGTTTCTCTCGCCCTTGTTCGCGAGCTTGGTCCAACCATCACCGGACTGCTCGTCGCTGGCCGCTGCTCTTCCGGCATCGCCTCCGAACTCGGCTCTATGCTGGTCACCGAGCAGGTCGATGCCATGCGCGCCATGGGCACGGATCCCAGCCGCAAACTCATTTCCCCCCGCGTACTTGCCGCCCTCATCACCGTACCTCTGCTCACCACCATTTCCGTCTTTGTTGGACTTCTCGGCGGCATGGTCGCCAGCGTCTTTTCTCTGCGTCTCAGCGCCACCACTTTCTGGCAGCGCGCCATCGCCATTCTCGAATTTTCGGACCTCATGCAGGGCTTCACCAAATCCCTCGTCTTCGCTTTTATTCTCTCCACTGTCGGTTGCTATCAGGGTCTCAACGTTCGTGGTGGCACCCAAGGTGTCGGCCGCGCCACCACTCAAGCCGTCGTCGTCTCCTCTGTCATGATCATCATCGCTGACACTTTTCTTACCAAACTCGCCCTCTATCTGGCGGACAAGCTCTGACCTTCATGGACACACTCGCCCCAACCTCCTCCGTCCCTTCTCCGGCCAACGAGAGCGCTAGCGTCAAATTTGACGATGTCTGGCTCGGCTTTGACGAAGGTCCCATCCTTCGCGGCTTAACCTTCTCCGCCCAACGTGGCGAAACCGTCGTGCTTCTTGGCGAAACCGGCACTGGAAAAACCCTCTCCCTCAAGATCGCCGCCGGCCTGCTCTGTCCCGATCGCGGTTCTGTTCAGGTTCTCGGCCAGAGCATTGTTGGCCAGTCGGAACAGGACTTACTTCAGTTCCGTCGCCAGATCGGTTTCGTGTTTCAGGAAGGGGCCCTCTTCGATTCCCTCACCGTCGGCGAAAATGTCGGCTATCGCCTTACCCAGGATGGCGTCGACCCGGACGCGGTCCTGCCCCAAGTCCTCGAAATTCTCCGTTTCGTCGAACTCGAACACACCATCGACATGCTGCCGGCCGAACTTTCCGGCGGCATGCGTCGCCGCGTTTCCATCGCTCGGGCGCTCATCAATCGCCCGCCCATCATCCTCTACGATTCCCCCACTGCCGGTCTCGATCCCATCACCTCCCAAACCATCATCACTTTGATTCTTCGCCTTCGCGATGTCTACGGTGTCAGCGCCCTCATGGCCACTCATCGTTTGCAGGACGGCTTCGCCCTCGCCAATTTTCATTTCGATCCCAAGACCCGCACGGTCTGCCGCGGCCCCGGAAATAGTTCCCAGCATCCCCCGGTCACCCGTTTCCTGGTCCTTCGTGATGGCCGCATCTATTTCGAAGGAAGCCCTGAGGACCTTTTGAACTCACGCGACCCCTATTTGCGGCGGTTTTTGATTTGAAACCTTGTATAGTGGTGCTCAAGTGTTTGCGCTACTTAGGGTGCGGGCCAATCTGGCCCTCGTCTTCTGCGGAGGAATCGACGAATGCCGCGCAGTAAACAATTGACTTGGTCCGAATTGCGCGTGGGCCTGTTCGTGCTCGTCGGCTTGTTGATCTTGGCCGTTGCTATCTTCTACGTCACCGGCCAGGGTGTCTGGGGGCCCAAATATCAGCTCAACACCTTTCTTCCCGAAGTTTCTGGCCTCGCCACCGGCGCTCCCGTTCGCCTCGACGGCGTCGAAATTGGCAACGTTGACCGCATTACTCTCGTCCCCCGCGAGCATGGCAAGCCTCCCGATAAAATGCGCAACATCGAAGTCGGTATGCGTCTCGACCGCCGCTTCCAGAACGATATCCTCACCGACTCCGTCGCCTCCCTCGTCACCGAAGGCCTTCTCGGCAATCGTTACGTCAACATCCAGCGCGGTTACACCGGGGTTCCGCTGAAAGACGGGCAATCCGTTCCCGGCGGTGAGGAGAAAGCCATCAAGGAAGTCGTTGAGCGCAGTGCCGACGTCTTGGCCAATCTCAAGGCCCTCAGCGAACAGATTCAAACCATCGTCTCCGATGTCCAGGGCGGCAAGGGCACCATCGGCAAATTGCTCACTGACGATCAGGCCTACCGCCACCTCAACAGCATTCTTTCCAAAGGCGATCAGATCGCCACCACCGTGCAATCTGGTCAGGGCACTCTCGGCCGCCTGGTTATGAAGGATGAGATGGCCGACAAGGTCGAGAACACTGTCGACCAGGTCAACACCGTGCTCGGCGACATTCGCGCACAGAAAGGCACCCTCGGCAAGCTTCTCTACGATCCCACTCTCTACGATCAGGCCAAGCAGGCTCTCTCCAATGGAAATGAGCTTATGACCGGCGTGAAGGAAGGGAAGGGCACTCTCGGTAAACTCGTTACCGATGACACCCTTTACAACAAACTGCGCGATACCAGCACCAATCTCTCTGAAGCTACGTCCAAGTTGACCAAGACCGATAACAGCATGGGCAAGCTCTTCAACGATCCCCAGCTCTACGACAATCTCACCAGCCTTAGCACCGAAATGCGCTCTCTCATCGCCGACTTCCGCAAAAATCCCAAAAAATTCCTCACCATCAAACTCAACCTCTTCTAATCTCCTGGCACAGGTCTAGTCTCGACTCTGTGCCACGGGCGCTCCTGCCTGTGCCCATCAGCACAAACAAACTCTGTCATTCCGAGCGGAGTCCGCGCAGTTCGGTACGGTTTTCATCGCGCTTTCCGCGAGGGATCGTTCTCACCATATCTTGTCCGGATTGCTGAGCGCCTCAGCGTTTCTTTTCCGCTCCCCGTTTTGCCACTCCTCCCCTGAATGTGTTGTAATGCTCCTTTAACAATGACAGACTACGCTCAACAGTCGCCGCTTAGCGGTCCCATGGAAAATCAAGACATCACTCCAAGGTCTTCCCGCTCGGAAGTCTCCAAAACCACTCTCCCCCAACCTGGTCGTCCCGTTCCCAGCCGCGCGTATCCGGGCGCCCTCATCGTCGTCGAAGGCACCGATGGCTCCGGCAAAAGCACGCAACTGTATCTTCTCAAACGCTGGCTGGAGATCGGCGGCTACCGTCTCCATTTCACTGAATGGAATTCCTCGCCCTTGGTCAAATCCGCTACCAGGCGCGGGAAACAAAAACGCCTGCTCACGCCTACCACCTTCTCCCTTCTCCACGCTGCCGATTTTGCCGATCGCTGCGAACGCCAGATCATGCCTCTCCTCCAGGGCGATTACCTCGTTCTCGCCGACCGCTACATTTACACCGCTTTCGCCCGCGACGCCGCACGCGGCTGCTCCCAACGGTGGCTTCGCAACCTGTATCGTTTTGCTCCCATTCCCGACATCGTTTTTTACTTTCGAGCTCCCCTCGACGTCGCCGTCGACCGCATCCTTAGCGGCCGCCCCAAATTGAAATACTACGAAGCCGGCATGGACCTCGGCCTCTCGTACGACCGCGCGGAAAGCTTCAAACTCTTTCAGGCACGCATCCTCGAGGAATACGACAGAATGGTGGACACCGACAATTTCGTCGTCCTCGACGGCACCCTCCAAGTCAACAAACTCCAAAAACAGATGCGCGACATCGTCGCCTCCAAAATTGACCTGAAGCGATTCGCTCCTCGCGCGGATGTGTTGGAGTAATGATGCCCGACCAGGACAAGGACAAATCTCTTCCCGTCGTCGAGATCCCCAAACCCGGTTCCTCCGACGCTACCGACAACCAGCTCTTTTTCGGCGAGCACCTTGTCGGCCTCGATCCCTCTGAACTTCACGGCAATCTCATCGTCATCGAGGGCCTCGACGGTTCCGGCCGCTCCACGCAAATCGCCCTTCTTCAAGAATGGCTGGAATCCGAAGGCTTCGCTGTCCAGACCAGCGGTCTCCGCCGCTCCAATCTCGTCGGCCGCGATATTGACGAACTTCTCGCCAAAAACGCGGTTACCCGCCTTACCCTCGCGCTCATGTATTCCACCGACTTCTTCGACCAGCTCGAACATCGCATCGTTCCCGCGCTCCGTGCCGGCGCCATCGTCCTCGCCGACCGTTTCATCTTCACCCTCATTGCTCGCAGCGTTGTTCGTGGCATCAATCGCGATTACCTCACCGGACTCTACGCCATGGCTCTCCGCCCCAATCTCACTTTTTGGCTCAACGTTCGCCCGGAAACCGCCTTCGCCCGCGAATTCAAAAAAGCCCAAGCCATCAGTTACTGGGAAGCTGGACGCGACATGTCTCTTTCTCACGACCTCTATTGGTCCTTCGTTCGTTATCAAACCATGATTAAACGTGAGTTCGAACTCATGTCTAAACGCAACGCCTTTATCGAACTCGACGGTGAAGCCAGCGTCTCCACCGTCAACAAACAGCTGCGCCAGCGCATCGGCGAGCAACTCGGCATCCGTCCTACAAAATACACTCCCTCTTCCGCTCTCGCTCATCTCTGGCGTTAACCCCGCATGCCCGATCCCGTACACATCGCCGCCATCGACGCCGGCTCCAACGCAGTCCGTCTATCCGTCGCTCGCGCCTATTCTGGTCTCGACATCGAACCGCTCATCACCGAACGTTACCCACTTCGCCTTGGGGAAGGCGTCTTCATCCGTCATCGATTCAGCGAAGACCTCGTCAAGAAGGGTGTCAAAGCCTTTCGCCATCTCCACGAGATCATGGAGGAGTACGGCGTAACCAAATATCGCGCCGTTGCTACCTCCGCCACTCGTGAAGCTCAGAATCGCAAAGAGCTCATTCGCGGCGTCAAACAAGCCACCGGCGTCGTCCTCGAAGTTATCTCCGCCAAGGAAGAATCCCGTCTTGGTCGCGAAGCCGTTTTCGCCGCCATGGGCCCCGAAGTTCAAGCTGGTTGTATCGTTGATCTCGGCGGTGGTAGCCTCGAGCTAAGCATCCTTCGCGATCACTCGGTCACGCAGGCCGCCCAACTTGGGTTGGGCACCGTCCGCCTGATGTCTACTCTCAACATCCCTGGCGTCATTCGTCCCGTTCAAGCCGAACAGGTTCGCCGCTACGTTCGTGCTCTCCTTGAGTCGCGTCTTCCCAACCGCCCGAACCTCGGAGATCAAGTCGCTGTCGCCCTCGGTGGCAACGCCGAAACCCTCGCCAACGTAGCTCCCGGTCCTCGTCAGGACGGCTTGCCCACTCTGGAAGTTTCTCTTCTTCGCGAGCGCCTCCCCGACATCCTCAAACGCGACGTTGCTTCCCGCATGAAGGCTTACGGCGTCCGCCGCGATCGCGCCGACGTCATGGCCGTGGCCGCGCTCATCTTCGTCACCCTTGGCCGCTATCTCAACATTCACACCTTCGCCATTCCCAGCGTCGGTCTCCGCGAAGGCCTGCTTTGCGAAATTGCCCGCGACGCCTTCTCCCGCAAAGAGCCCCATCGTTACAACGCCGATGCTCGCCAACTGCTCGTCGCCACCCGTAGTTTTGGCCGCCGTCTCGACTACGACCAGCGCCATGCCGAGCATGTTCGCGAACTCACTCTTATGCTCTTCGATCACTTGCAGCCTGTTCATCATCTGCCGGTCCAGGCTCGCGTTCAGCTCGAGGCTGCTGCCCTGCTTCACGATCTGGGCCATCGCGTCAGCCATCGCGGCCATCACAAGCACGGCGAATATCTCGCCCTCTACGGCGATATTCCTGGCTTACACGGCCGCGACCGCACCATCGTTGCTGCCGCCGTTCGCTATCACAACCGAAAATCTGAGCCTGCCAGCCATCATCCCGCCTACTCCAGTCTCAATAACAACGACCAGCGCGTTGCACGCCGTCTCGCTTCCTTCCTCCGCATCGCCGAAGGGCTCGACCATTCTCATCGCCAGCGCATCCTCGATATGCGCGCTTCCTTCCAAAAAGGTGGCGTCACCTTCCAGGTCGAAGCCCGTGGCGACGTTACCGAAGATCTGCGGGATGCCGAGCGCAGCTCCGACCTCTTCGAAAAAGAGTTCCACCTCCAACTCTTCTTCAAACTCCACCCCTGACCATCCCGCTGCTCGCGTCTTGTCTCGCTTTCTCAGCGCCCTCTGCGCTCCTCTGCGAACTCGGCGTAACTCCGAGCTTTTCGCCTGTGCGCGTTCCACCCGGCTTTGGGTTCTTTTCCTCTGCGTTTCTCTGCGTCCTCCGCGCCTCTGCGTTATCCTTTTCCCGCTGCTCTTACTTCAAACCTCGCCTTCCAAAACCTTTTCTTTCTTGTGTCCCGCGCGCTCTTCCCTCACCACCCAAATCAAATAACCCACCAATCCCACATTCACCACTAGTATCACCAACTTCAACCATCCCGGCCGCCGCACCAACTCCCAAACCTCCAGCGGCACCAACGAACTCGTCAAAACAATGGTCATCCACTCCGCCCAACTCTTCAGCAGCCACAGCCCAATGCCTTCCGTCGCAAACAAGGCCGCATACACGAAACTTCCTACTCCCACTGCTTTAATGTGTGGCGACGTGACCGAGGCTGCCTGCAGCAACGCCCTCCCGACATCCTGACTCCCCGGTCCTAACCCGATCCGCGCCACCCAATTTCCGGCCACCCTTGTCAAATCCACATCCACCAATGTCATCGCGCCGATTCCGACTGCCACCAAAGCTGCCGCCTTAGCCATTTTGAACAGCGCGATCGCTCGCAACATTCGCCGTTCCGATGCCTTCATCTCCCCCGCCCTCTCCGTTTCTTCTACCTCGGTTTCAGGTCCTCGCTCTTCGTAGGGGTCCAGCATGCTGGACCCATCACGGCCGGTCTCACCATGAAAAATCTCTGTCATCTCAAACGGGGTCTGGCGGTGTGGCACAACCTCAGCACCCCCAAAAACTCCGTCATTCCGAGCGAAGTCTTCGGAGCGAGGTACGGTTTTGCATTGCGCGGGTTTTTGCGCAATGAATCTCTCTTCGCTTTTGCACCGGGTAAAAATCGTTTCTGTAAGCTTTATTCTCGCGCCAACCACTGCTGCGTACTGACCACTGAGGACTCGTTCACCGCCACGGCCTATTCCGGCCGTTCGTCCGACCCTTTCGGAATTACCTCGCTCGACCGGTGATCCACCACCGTAAATCCCGCCGGCAACGCAAACAGCGACGGATCCGGTTCCCCCAACGTCAAGCTCGTCACTGTGAACGTCTGTTTTCCGATCCGCGGATCCTTCTTAATCGACAACAAATTCAATCCCAACGCCGGCGACCACCAAAACTCATTCTCCACATTCACCGGTCGGTCATTTCCAAATGACCCCGGGTTGTACGTCATCCTGTCGTGCGTCCCCTCGGTCTCCACTCCTTGAATAAACTGCTTTCCAAGATCTTCATGCACCGAGGACCCTCCGCCTCCGGGCCATTCTCCCGTCGGTGGACTCGCCGGCTTATAAACCTTCTCCGTCGATCCTCCATACTCCAATAACACGCATGTATTCGGTTTATCTACATACCAGCAGTTATACAAAGTGTGCTTGTTGGGATCCGCGATTTGAATCACCGTCATCATCGACTTTACCCGCTCGTCGTTCTTCGGCACCAGCGCCCACCGTTCCTGGTAAATCCGCCCCGTCGCATCTCGCGCAATCCTTCTTTTATTCACGAACGTGATCGTCCCGCCATCGTACAGCAGCTTTTCCCACTCCGTCTCCAGCGTCAACGTGAACGGCGCCCCGGCCTTCGGCGGCACCACGATGCTCTGCAGCACTTCACTCACGCCGCCATCGTGCGTAGCCACCACCTGCTCGTTCCGTTTCGCGGTATGCGCCTGCGCCCCGCTCTGCGCCGCCGCCGGGCAGCCACCGCCCGCTACCATCAACCCACTCACTAGCAACACGCCAAGTATGCGCATACGCAACTCCCGCCGCCATCATACTCCCACTCCATTCCTCCGTCTTCAATCCCGCTTCCACAGTCTCCCTCAAGCCCGAAACACCGGCTCCAGCTTCCCAATCTTCACCTTCAACGCTTCCAGTTCCTCGGCGCTCAATGCCGGCAATGGACCCGACGCCAACTCCATCGCCAGATCAAAAATCCGTTCATCCCCTGGCGGCACTGCTGCCGTCACGTCCTGGTTCAACGTAAACCGCAACGCATTCCGCGCCATCTCTGCATCGTCGATCGGCTCATACCAGCACTTCGGATACTTTCGCTCGCTCTCCTTCGTTCCCGCTGGCCATTTCCCATACGCCAACGCTTTCAGCGCCATGCGCGCCATTCCTTTCTCCTTCGCCTTTGCCAGAATCTGGGGACCGAATCCCCCGTTCTCCCACGCGTTCGCATTCACCGGGAACATCACGCTGTCTAGTTCCATCAAGTCCATCAATCGAATGGCCGCCTGCGCGTTGTGCGCGGAAAACCCCAAGTGTCTTGCCTTTCCCTCCTTCTTCGCCGCCAGAAACAATTCCGCTGCTCCTCCCGGAGCCAGAATCTTTGCCACATCGTCCATCGAACTCACCGCATGAAATTGATATAAGTCCACATGATCCGTGTGGAACCGTTTCAGCGTTTGCTCCAACTCCAGTCGTGCACCCGCCGCATCGCGTATCGTCGTTTTCTCAGCCAAAAAAACTTTGTGTCTATACGGTCGCAACGCTTCGCCCAGCTTCGTCTCCGCCTCACCGTCGAAATACGACGGCGCGCAATCGAAATAGTTCACGCCGCGATCGATCGCTTCGGCCACCCGCCGTGTCGAATCTTCTTGCGCCATCTTACATACCACGATCCCGCCCATCGCCAAAATAGACAGCTCAATCCCATTCTTCCACGGCCGTTTCGGCAGTGTCCCCGCCGTCCCTCGACTCGCATACATCTCCCCTCCTCGCGCATTCTCGTCTTTCGCCAGTCCCGCCGCCAACCCCATCGCTCCTACCCCAGCCCCCAAAAACTCCCGCCGGTCCATCGCCATCTCGCACCTCCTCGAAAATCCTAAGCCCCAGCCCAACCCGCGGCAATCCCGTTCTTTCCCTCCACCTCCCAACGGCCCACTCAACTTGGCATTTCCCCCGGCCCTCCGTAAAATACTCCCAGCGCTGGGACCGGCACTCACAAAGTCCCACCTCTTCCGTCTAACTGGCAAATTGCGACACACCATCTCAGGGAGTCCATCGTGAATATCTCCACCGGCTTTACCCGCGTGACCTGTCTTCTTGCCTTCACTCTTCTCGCTGTTGGCCCTCTCTTCGCTCAACAAACCACCGCACCTTCCAAATCTTCAAATGCGTCCAAACCGACTACCACCACGAACGCCAAAACCACCATCCCCATCCCCGACATTCCCTACACCAAATTCGTTCTTCCCAACGGCCTCACCGTTCTCGTCCACGAAGACCACAAAGCTCCCATCGTTGCGGTTAACACCTGGTATCACGTCGGCTCCAAAAACGAAAAGCCCGGCAAGACTGGCTTCGCCCATCTCTTCGAGCACCTCATGTTTTCTGGAAGCAAAGATTTCGATTTCACCTACATCAACGCCATGGAGCGCATCGGCGCCACCGACCTCAACGGCACCACCAATAATGACCGCACCAACTACTTCGAAAACGTTCCCACCTCCATGCTCGACTACGTTCTCTTCGCTGAATCCGATCGCATGGGCCACCTCCTACCCGTCCTCGACCAGAAAAAACTCGATCTCCAGCGCGGCGTCGTTCAAAACGAAAAACGTCAGGACGAGAATCAGCCCTACGCTGTCTCCGAAGAGCTCATTACCCAAAACACCTACCCGTCCGGTCATCCTTATTCCTGGACCGTCATCGGTTCCATGACCGATCTCGACGCTGCCTCCCTCGCCGATGTTCAGGAATGGTTCAAGACCTACTACGGTCCCAACAACGTCACTCTCGTTCTTGCCGGCGATATCACCCCTCAGGTGGCCAAAGAAAAAGTCGAAAAGTATTACGGCGCTATTCCCGCTGGCCCGCCCATTGCCCGTCAGGAAGTTTGGGTCGCCAAGCGCACCGGCACCCATCGCGGCTGGGTTCAGGATCGCGTTCCACAAGCCCGCACCTATCGCGTCTGGAACGTCCCTCAAACTGGTTCCCCCGATGAAGCTTTACTCGATCTCACCGCGCGCGTTCTCGGGCAGGGTAAAACCTCGCGCCT
>Ga0335076_10000586_pt1 | contig 33982 bp, 26 predicted proteins | sample Lox_Sample_25_FD_206717 | JGI IMG/M metagenome (GOLD analysis project Ga0335076, IMG submission 206717) | Soil microbial communities from Loxahatchee National Wildlife Refuge, Florida, United States - Lox_Sample_2.5 | ecosystem: Environmental > Terrestrial > Soil > Wetlands | place: USA...
GAAGCCCGGGTGGGCGGCGCGGGCGGCGTAGATGTCGAGGAGCTCGGCGGCCATCTTGAGGAGCTGCTCCTTCACCCGGGCCTTGCGCAGGGCGAAGGACTGCCCCCCCAGCCGGTCCAGCCGGACCGTCTCCGGGGAGGCGCCGGTGAACTTCTGCACCTGCCGGAGCTTGGCCACCGGGAGGTAGAGCCGGTCCGCCCCCTCGTAGGCGAGGACGAGGAAGTCGCCCTCCACCCCCCGGATCTGCATCTTGGTGAGGCCGAGGTAGCGGGCGATCCCGTGCTCGACGTGGACCACCAGGTCGCCCTCGTCGAGCTCCCGGAAGGCGGCGGCGAAGGCGTTCTCGTCCGCCGCCCGGCGCGCCTTCTTCCGGACCCGCCGGCCGAAGACCTCCTCGTCGGAGACCAGCGCCAGCCCGGCCTCCGCGTCGACGAAGCCGGCCGAGATCTCGCCCGAGAGCACGTGGGCGTGGACCGCCGGGTCGTAGAGCGCCTGCGGATCGCCGAGCGGGCCGGGGTGGACCCGCGCCTGCTGCCGCCGGTCCTCGAGGAGGCGCCGGAGCCGCTCCGACGAGGAGGGCGAGCCGCAGGCGATCACCGCCGCGAGCCCGCGCCGCCGCCAGTCCTCGAGCCGGCGGCTGAGCGGGGCGAGCGCCCCCTCGTCCCCGTGCGCCGCCTCGATCTCGCCGCGGATCGCGGCGGTCTCCTCCTGGGCGAGACGGATGGGCTCGCCGGTGCCCAGCCAGACCCGGTGCCGGACCACCGCCGGCCGGTCGAGGGCCCGGGCGAGCGCGGCCGGGCCGGGGAGGAAGTGGGCCTCGGGCGGGAGGGCCAGCTCCTCCCGGCGGAGGGCGGCCTCGTGCTCGCGGGCGAGCTCCCGGTCGAGGTCGGCGAGCGCCTCCTCCACCCCGGCGGCGTCGTCGAGGTAGAGGGCGGTCCCCGGCGGGAGGAGGTCGAAGAGCGTGCCGAGGCCACCGGGGTGGAAGCCGGGGAGGAGCGCCTCCATCCCGAAGAACGGCGTCCCGGCGTCGATCGCCTCGAGCACCTCCCGTACCCGCGAGGTGGGGCGGGCCACCCGCTCGGCCGCGTCCCGGACCGCCTGCTTCGCGGCCTGCTTCCCCTCGTCGGTGAAGAGGGCCTCGCGGGCGGGGCAGAGGAGCACCTCCCCCACCTCCTCCCCGCTCCGCTGCGACTCGGGGTCGAAGCGCCGGCAGCTCTCCACCTCGTCGCCGAAGAACTCGAGCCGGACCGGGGCGCGGTCGGCGGGGCTCCACAGGTCGACGATCCCGCCCCGGACGGCGAAGGTGCCGGGGTCCTCGACCAGCGGGGTGCGGGTGAAGCCGAGCCGGACCAGCTTCTCCGCCAGCGCCTCGCGCTCGATCGTGACCCCGCGGCCGAGGAGGTCGGCCCCCGCCTCGAGGACCCGCCGCGGGATCACCCGCCGGGCGAGCCCCCGCGCCGAGACCACCACCGCCCGGACCTCCGCGGGCGCCAGGTGGAGGCGGGCCAGGGCGGCGAGCCGCTCGAGCTCCTGGCCGCGATCGGGCGAGAGGTCGTCGTAGGGGAGGACCGCGTCGGCGGGGACGCGAGCGACCGCGCCGGCGCCGAGGAAGAAGGCGAGGTCGTGCGCCAGGCTCTCCGCCGCCTCCTCGTCGGGGGCGACGGCGAGGAACGCGGCCGGGCGGCCGGGCCCGGGGCCGAGGAGCTCGGCGAGCAGGAGGCCCCGCGCCGCGCCCACCAGGCCGGTGAGGTCTGCGCGCCGGCCCTCCTCGAAGGCCCGGCGGACGCGGGCGCGGAGGCTGTGGGTGGGGCTCTCGACGGCGGGCACGGGGACGACTCGGGGGATCGGGGGCGGCATCTTAGGGGCGGGCCCCCGCCCTGTCACGGCGAAGCGGCGCCACAGGCACGGGCTCGCCGGCGATCCCGGAGCTCGCCCCGCCGGGCGAGCGGGCCGGTGAGTCCCCGCCGCGGAGGTGAGCGAGCCCCGACGGGGGCGGGTGACCCGGAAGCCCCGCGATTCACCGCTCCCCACCAGCGGATATCAAGGACGCCCGCGCGTTCCTTGATCGGGGCGGGGTCCGGTGGCTACACTCCGGCCGCCCAGCGGATGCACCATGGGCACCGTGGACCTTCCGATCAAGCGCTCGACCGCCTACGCGGCTCTCGCCGCCTCCCTCCTGGCCGCCTGCGGCGGGGCGGAGCCGCGCCCGAACGACGAGGCCGCCCCGGTGGTGGCGATCCTCGCCTCCCCGGGGGGGACGGCCACGGAGAAGCTCCGGGCGGGCGACCCGGCGGGCGCCCGGGCCGCCTACGAGGCGGCCCTGGCCGCGGACCCGGACCGGCTCGCTCCCCTGAACGACCTCGCGGTCGCCTACCTCGTCCAGGGCCACGGCGAGGCCGCCCGGCGGCTCCTCGACGAGGTGGTGGCCCACGGGAGCCCGCCGGAGCAGCAGGCCGCCCTCCTCAACCTGGGCGAGCTCTACGCGCTCGACGGCTACCCGGCGGCGGCCGAGGCCTACCTCGAGACGGCGCGCGGGCTCGACCCGGAGCGGCCCGGCTCCTGGTACGCCCTGGCCCTCCTCGCCGACGCCCGCGGCCAGCTCGACCAGGCGCGGGCGGCGATCCGCGAGGCGGTGCGGCTCGACGATGGGGCGGCGGCGCGGGCCGAGCTCGCTTACGTCTACCCCGAGGAGCGGGTGCACCTCGAGGCGCTGGTGGCCGAGCAGGCGGGGGACGCGGCGCTGGCGGCGGCGCGCTGGCGCGAGCTGGCGGCGAGCCGCTACGGCTCCCTCTCCGCGGCGGCCGAGAGGCACCTCTCCGGCGAGTAGGTGAACGTCGATGCCGGGGCCGACCGGTGAGCTGGACAAGCGCGAGCGCGAGATCCTCCGCGCCCTGGTCCAGGACTACATCCAGACCGGGGAGCCGGTGGCGAGCCAGCCCCTCCTCGCCCGCCACGAGCTCGAGTGCTCGCCGGCCACCATCCGGAGCGTGATGGCGGACCTGGAGGCGCTCGGGTTCCTGGAGAAGCCGCACGCCTCCTCCGGCCGGATCCCCACCGCCCAGGGCTACCGGCTCTACGTCGACACCCTCCTCAAGATCCGCCCGCCCTCCTCCGCCGATCGGGACCGGATCGAGCGGCTGGCGGCGGCGGCGCCCGACGTGTCCACCCTGCTCGAGGGCACGGCCGACCTCCTCCACTCCCTCTCCCACCACGCCGGGGTGGTGACGACGCCCCGCCCCAAGGCCGATCCGGTCCGGCGGATCGAGTTCGTGCGCCTGCGGGAGAACCGGGTCCTGGCGGTCTTCGTCTCGGAGGCCGGGCTGGTGACCAACAAGCTCGTGCAGCTCGAGTTCGCCATGGAGCCGCCCGAGCTGGAGCAGGCGGCGGGCTACCTCACGGAGAAGCTGCAGGCGGCGCAGGGCGGGGAGCTCGCCGGGCTCCGGGAGCGGATCCTGGCGGAGATGCGGGCCGACCAGAGCGCGCTCCACGACCTCCTGCAGAAGGCGCTCGCCCTGGCGGAGCAGACCTTCTCCGACGCGCCGGCCGGGGAGAAGGTGCTGGTCGACGGCCAGGACAGCTTCCTCGACGCCCCCGAGTTCTCCGACGTGCAGAAGGCGCGGGTGCTGCTCCGCGCCTTCGCCGAGAAGGACCGGATCCTCCGGGTGCTGAACCGCGTGCTCACCGCCCAGGAGGTCCAGATCTTCATCGGGGCGGAGAGCGAGTTCGCGGCGGTGCCCGACGTCTCGGTGGTGGCCGCTCCCTACGGCCGCGGCGACCGGGTGCTCGGGACGCTGGCGGTGGTGGGGCCGACGCGGATGAACTATGCGCGGGTGATCCCGCTCGTGGACCTCACTGCCCGGGAGCTCTCCCGCGCCCTTTCCGCCCTGGCCGAGGGCGGATAGCGGGCAGGGAAGCACGCGCAGTCCGGGTCGCGCGGACGCTTGTTCGAGCCCGAGCGCGTGTGACATGATGCGGGTTCGCTCGCTCCGGGCGCCGTCCTGGCCCGGCCCGGTTTGGCCCACACCCGACTCCGATGGCCGACACCCACGAGAAAGGGGCCTTCCAGGCCGACATCCCGCCGGGCGCGGTGGAGGAGGCGCTCCGCTCCGTGGAGAAGGCCTCCGCCCCCGACCCGGCTGCCCCCGAGGTGCAGGTCGAGGGCGTCCCCCCGATCGGGGAGGGCGCCGAGGCCCTGGCGGGGCAGGTAAGGAACCTGGAGGCGCAGCTGGAGCTCTCCCAGGCGAAGGGCCGGGAGACGCTCGAGCGCCTCAAGGAGGAGCACGACCGGTTCCTGCGCGCCGCCGCCGACCTCGAGAACACCCGGAAGCGGGCGCAGAAGGAGCGCGAGGAGGTGGTCCGCTTCGGCAACGAGAAGCTCCTCAAGGACCTCCTCCCGGTGCTCGACGGGCTCGACCGGGCCCTGGCCTCCGCCCCGGAGGGCGACCCGATGGTGAAGGGGGTCCAGCTCGTCCGGGCCGCCTTCGAGCAGGCGCTGTCACGCCACGGCGTGAAGGCGTTCTCCGCCATGGGCGAGCCCTTCGACCCGGCCCGCCACGAGGCGCTGCTCCAGGTGCCGAGCGCGGAGGCGAAGCCGGGGACGGTGGTCCTCGAGCACGCGCGCGGGTTCACCCTGAACGACCGGCTGGTCCGGCCCGCCATGGTGGGCGTGGCCGTGGCGACGCCGCCCGCCGGCCCGGCCGGCGAGCCCGGCGGTCCCGGCGAAGGGGGCGCGGCCTAGCCCGCGCCCGGGGGACGTGAGGAGATGAGCAAGGTCATCGGCATCGATCTCGGGACCACCAACAGCTGCGTCGCCGTGATGGAGGGCGGCGAGGCGGTGGTGATCCCGAACAGCGAGGGCTCGCGCACCACTCCCTCGATGGTCGCCTTCACCGATGGTGGAGAGCGGCTGGTGGGGCAGATCGCCAAGCGCCAGGCGATCACCAACCCCGAGGCCACCATCTACGTGGTGAAGCGGCTCATCGGCCGCAAGCTCGAGGACCCGGAGGTGAAGCGCTCGGTCGGGCTGGTCCCCTACCGGATCGTGGGCGCGGACAACGGCGACGCCTGGGTGGAGTCGGGCGCCAAGCGCTACTCGCCCGCCGAGGTCTCGGCGATGATCCTCGCCAAGATGAAGCAGACGGCGGAGGACTACCTGGGCGAGCCGGTCACCGAGGCGATCGTCACCTGCCCCGCCTACTTCAACGACGCCCAGCGCCAGGCGACCAAGGACGCCGGCCGCATCGCGGGCCTCAACGTCCTGCGCATCATCAACGAGCCGACCGCGGCCGCCCTCGCCTACGGCATCGACAAGCAGCAGGCGGGGAAGTCGGAGCGGGTGGCGGTCTACGACCTGGGCGGCGGCACCTTCGACATCACGATCCTCGAGCTGAACCAGGGGGTGTTCGAGGTCAAGGCCACCAACGGCGACACCTTCCTCGGGGGCGAGGACTTCGACCAGCGGGTGATCGACTGGCTGGCCAAGCGCTTCAAGGAGCAGACGGCCATCGACCTGAAGAAGGACCGGATGGCCCTCCAGCGGCTCAAGGAGGCGGCGGAGCGGGCCAAGCACGAGCTCTCCAGCGCCGGCGAGACGGAGGTGAACCTCCCCTTCATCACCGCCGATCAGACCGGCCCCAAGCACCTGGCCGAGACCATCGACCGGGCGACGCTCGAGGAGCTGGTCGGGGACCTGGTGGAGAAGACCGTCGGCCCCTGCAAGACCGCCCTGAAGGACGCGGGCGTGACCCTCCAGCAGCTCGACACCGTGATCCTGGTCGGCGGCATGACCCGCATGCCGAAGGTCCAGGAGGTGGTGAAGCGCTTCTTCGGCAAGGAGCCGCACAAGGGCGTGAACCCGGACGAGGTGGTGGCGGTCGGGGCCGCCATCCAGGGCGGCGTGATGAAGGGGGAGGTGAAGGACGTCCTCCTCCTCGACGTCACCCCCCTCAGCCTGGGCGTCGAGACCGCCGGCGGCGTCTTCACCAAGATCATCGAGAAGAACACCACCGTCCCCTGCAAGAAGTCGCAGGTCTTCTCCACCGCGGTCGACAACCAGCCGCTCGTGTCGGTCCACGTGCTCCAGGGCGAGCGCGAGATGGCCGCCGACAACAAGACCCTGGGGCGCTTCGAGCTGGTGGGCATCCCCCCCGCGCCCCGCGGCGTCCCCCAGATCGAGGTCACCTTCGACATCGACGCCAACGGGATCGTCCACGTCTCCGCCAAGGACCTGGGCACCGGCAAGGTGCAGCAGATCCGGATCACCGCCTCCTCCGGCCTCTCCGAGGAGGAGATCCAGCGGATGATCAAGGAGGCGGACGCGAACCGGGCCGACGACAAGGTGAAGAAGGAGCTCGCCGATCTGAAGAACAACGCCGAGGGGCTCATCTACACCACCGAGAAGAGCCTCGAGGAGTACTCGAGCGCCCTGAAGCCCGACGACCTCTCCGAGATCCGGGCCGACCTCGAGGCGCTGAAGGCGGTCCTCCCCGGGACCGACCCCGCCCCGATCAAGGAGGCGCTCGCCCGCCTCGAGGGCTCCGCCTACCGGATCGCCGACGCGATCTACGCGCAGCAGGGGGGGACGACCTAGCGGCGTCCGCTCACCCCCCGCGCCGCCAAGCCGTCCTTCCCGGCTCGAATTGTCAAGCGACTCCGCTGCGTTATATTCCGAGGCGGAGAGCCAGGCCTGGCGCTAACCCACCGGGGATCCATTGGAAAAGCGCGACTACTACGAGGTCCTCGGCGTGGGGCGGGACGCGGACGCCCCGGCGCTCAAGACCGCCTACCGCAAGCTCGCCCACCAGTACCACCCCGACAAGAACGCCGGCTCCAAGGACGCCGAGGAGAAGTTCAAGGAGGCCTCGGAGGCCTACCAGGTCCTCTCCGATCCCGAGAAGCGGGCGCGCTACGACCGGTTCGGCCACGCCAACGGCCAGGGGTTCGAGGACTTCGGCTTCGGGCAGGGCGCCGCCACCATCAACGACATCTTCGGGGACATCTTCGGCGAGATGTTCGGCGGCGGCCGGGGGCGAGGCCGGACCCGCACCCGCGGCTCGGACCTGCGCTACCATCTGGAGATCGCCTTCGAGGAGGCGGCCTTCGGCACCACCGCCCGGATCACCATCCCCCGTCCCAAGCCCTGCGAGACCTGCCGCGGCTCGGGGGCGAAGCCGGGGACCGGGCCGCGCCCCTGCCCCACCTGCGGCGGCGCGGGCGAGATCCGCCTCACCCAGGGCTTCTTCTCCATCGCCCGCACCTGCCACCACTGCAACGGCTCCGGCCGGGTGATCGTCGACAAGTGCCCCACCTGCGGCGGCGCGGGGGCGCGGCGCGAGGAGGCCACCGTCGAGGTGCGCGTGCCGCCGGGCGTCGACACCGGCACGCGCCTCAAGCTGGGCGGAGAGGGAGAGCCCGGGCCGGCCGGCGGCTCCCCCGGCGATCTGTACGTGGTCCTCCAGGTGCGCGAGCACCCCATCTTCCGGCGCGAGGACACCGAGGTCCTCTGCGAGATGCCCATCTCCTTCGCCCAGGCGGCGCTCGGGGCGAGCATCGACGTCCCCACCCTCGACGGCCCGACCCGGCTCAAGATCCCGGCCGGCACGCAGAGCGGCCGGGTCTTCCGCCTGAAGGGGCTCGGGGTGCCCTCGCTCCAGGGGGGCGGGCGCGGGGATCAGCACGTCCGCGTGGCGGTGGAGACGCCCACCCACCTCACCCGCGAGCAGAAGGAGCTCCTGGAGAGGTTCGCCGCCCTCGCCGGCGAGGAGACCCACCCGCAGGCGCGCTCGTTCTGGGAGAAGGTGGGCGACCTCCTCCGCGAGAAGCGCCGGTAGCGGCCGGAGGCGCTTCCGCTGTAGATCCCCGGGACCCCATGACCCGCTCCGCGCCCCGGCTCCTCGCCGTCCTCCTCCTCGCCCTGACCGCCTGTCCCAACCGGGTGGTGGTCGTGAACGGCCAGTCGATGCCGGCGTCGGAGGCCGACGACCTCGCCCGCCGCGACCTGGCCACGCTTCGCGGCCAGCTGGCGGCCCTCCCCGCGCCCGAGGCGGCCGCCCGGCTCGAGGCCTTCGCCGCCCGCTACCAGGGCGTGCCCGCCGCGGCCGAGGCCCTCCACGAGGCCGCCGATCGCTGGGCCGCGGTCCGCCGTCCGGAGAAGGCCGCCCAGGATCTCGCCCGGCTGCTCACCGACTACCCCCTCTACCCGCGGGCCAACGAGGCGAAGTACGCCCTGGCCCTGGCGGAGATCGACCAGGGGCGGGCCCGCGACGGGCTCCTCACCATCGACTCGCTCTACCCGCACCTCTCCGAGGCGGCCCGACGGGACGCGGCCACCCGCGCCGCCGAGGCGGCGGCGGCCGCCGGCGCCCTCCCGGAGGAGGTCCGCTGGCGCTCGGAGGTGGCGGCGCAGGCGAGCGGGGAGGCGAGGGCCGAGGCGCTCCGCCGGGCGGCGGAGGCGGTGGACCGGCTCACCTTCCTCGACGTGGCGAAGCTCCGCGAGGCCCTCCCCGGGGACGCCCCGGTGCAGGAGGCGCTGGCCATGAAGCTGGCTCGCATCCACCTCCACCTGCGCGACTACCCGCGCGCCCTGGAGGCGGCGCGGGAGGTGGTCCTTCGCTGGCCGGACGGCGCCTACGCCGCCGAGGCCAAGGCGATCGGCGACCGGATCGCGCGGCTCACCTTCGTGCGGCCGAACGTGATCGGCCTGGCGGTCCCGCTCACCGGGAACTACCGGCGCTGGGGCGAGGCGATCGTGGACGCGGTCGGCCTCGCCCTGGAGGGCTCGGGGCTCCGCACCGCGGTGCGCGACACGCGCGGCGAGCCGGACGGCGCGGCGGCCGCCATCCAGGCGCTGGTCCTGGAGGAGGGGGCGATCGGGGTGCTCGGCGGGGTGGTGAACGCCGAGGCGGAGCGCGCCGCCGCCACCGCCGAGGAGCTCCATGTCCCGCTCCTCTCCCTCTCCAAGCTCGAGGGGCTGACCGACGCGGGCCCGCACGTCTTCCAGAACATGCTCACCGCCTCGGCCCAGGCGAAGGCCCTCGCCGACTTCGCCATGGGGCGGCGGGGGATGACCCGCTTCGCCATCATGTACCCGCAGATCGCCTACGGCGTGGACCTCGCCAACGCCTTCTGGGACGAGGTCGAGGCCCGGGGAGGGGAGATCCGGGCGGCGGAGAGCTACGCCCCCGACCGGACCACCTTCACCCCGCTGGTGAAGGACATGGTGGGCAAGCTCTACCTGGACGAGCGGACCGACTTCCAGGAGGAGCTGAAGGAGATCGGCCAGAAGGAGAAGGACCCCTTCCGCCGGCACAAGGCGGTGGAGAAGGCCCGCGAGCGGCTCGATCCCATCACCGACTTCGACGCGGTCTTCATCCCCGACTTCTCGCGGAACGTGAAGCTCATCGCCCCCGCCCTGGCGGTCGAGGACGTGGTCACCCAGACCTGCCTGCCCGACGAGGTGGAGCGGATCAAGAAGACCACCGGGCGGACCGAGCTCAAGCCGGTGCAGCTCCTCGGGACGAACGGCTGGGGCGGGGACCCGTCCCTGTTCGAGACCGGCCCGGGCGGCGCGGGGCGGCACGTCCGCTGCGCCGTCTTCGTGGACGGCTTCTTCGCCGGCTCCTCCCGGGCCGGCACCAAGGCCTTCGTCGAGGCGTACGCGAAGAAGTTCCCCGACCGGAAGGATCCGCCGGGGATCCTGGAGGCGAGCGCCTTCGACGCCGCCGGGATGGCGCGCGAGGTCCTGGTCCGGAGGAAGGCGGCCACCCGGGAGGCGCTCCGCGACGGGCTCGCGGCGGTGAAGGGGTTCAAGGGGGCCACCGGCGACATCACCATGGGGCCGAGGCGCACGCCGGACAAGGAGCTCTTCTTCCTCACCGTCGACCAGAGCGGGCTCCGGGAGCTCACCCCCGAGGAGCTGGCCGCGCCGGGCGCGGGCGGCGGGGGGCGCTAGATGGCCTGGCCGGGCGCGCGCCGGGCCGCCGGGCTCCGGGCCTGGATGGACGAGGCCACCAGGCTCCCGGGCCGGGCCGCCCGCTTCCCGATCACCAACCTGGTCCTCTTCCTGGCCACGGTGGCGACCACGCTCTGGGCGGGGTTCACCCTCTCCCCCCTGCCCGCCGGCGCCGCCCTCTCGCTCGCCGCGGTGGTACGGGGTGGCCTGCCGTTCTCGGCCGCGCTCATCGCCATCCTCCTCACCCATGAGATGGGGCACTTCGTCCTCGCTCGCCGCCACCGGGTGGACACCACGCTTCCCTACTTCATCCCGCTCCCCTTCGGGTTCGGCACCCTCGGAGCGGTGATCCGGATCCGCTCCGCCCTCCCCACCCGCCGCGCCACCCTGGAGATCGGCGCCGCCGGCCCCATCGCCGGCTTCCTCGTCGCCCTCCCCCTGCTCTGGTGGGGGCTCGCCCACTCCGAGGTCCGCGCCGTTGCGGCGACCGCGGCGAGCGCCGCCGGCTCGCCCTTCGAGCTGCTCCGGGCCTGGCTCGCCGGCCGCCCGCTCTCCGCCCCGGACACCGGGGTCCTGCTCTACGGCGACAGCCTCGTCACCTGGGCCACGCAGCGGCTGGTGTTCGGGCCCCTGCCGGAGGGGATGGACGTCTTCGTCCACCCGGTGGCCTTCGCCGCCTGGATCGGGATGTTCGTCACCACCCTGAACCTCATCCCCGTCGGGCAGCTCGACGGCGGACACGTCCTGTACGCCCTCCTCGGCAGCCGCTGGGCCCGGGTCGGCGGGCGGGTCGCCTCGGCGGCGCTCCTCGCGGCCGGGTTCTTCCTCTCCTGGAACTGGCTCGTCTGGTGGGCACTCTGCCGCTTCCTCCTCGGGAACCGCCACCCGCCGGCGCTGGTCGAGGAGCCGCTCTCCCCCGGCCGGCGGGCGCTGGCGGTCGCCTCCCTCGTCCTCCTCGCCGTCACCTTCGTCCCGGTCCCGATCACCGTCCAGTAGCCCTCCCGGCCCGGCCCGGCGCCGGGCGGCTCGAGTGAGACTCCGCCCTCCCATGTCCCAAGTCGATCGCGGCGCGCCGAAGGAAGAGGAGGCCTGGGCGGCGGTGCTGGCCGCCTGGGGGGACGAGGCCGCCCACCGCGCCTACCTCTCCCGCCTCTCCGACCTCGAGGGGCTCGCCCGCGCCGGGGCCCGCTACCGGGCGGTCCTGGCCGAGCGCCCCGGCGATCCGGTCGCCACCCGCTTCCGGGACGAGATCGTGAAGCGGGCCACCGTGGTCGGCCTCTCCTCGCTCCCCCGCACCGCCCCGCCGCCGCCGAGGGAGGGGCTCCGGCGCAAGCTCGTCATCGCCGCCTCGATCTCCTTGGGCAGCGCGGCCGTCTGGGCCGCCTGGCGGCTCTACCAGGCGGTCACGGGGAACCCGCCCTGATCCCCCTCCCCGAACACCTGAGCGTCGAGGACGCCCTCGGGCCCGGCGGACGCCTGGCCGCCGCCCTGCCCGGCTACGAGCACCGCGCCGACCAGCTGGCGATGGCCCGGGCGGTGGAGCGGGCCATCGCCGAGCGGGGCTACCTCGTGGCCGAGGCCGGCACCGGCACGGGGAAGACCCTCGCCTACCTGGTCCCGGCGATCCTCTCCGGCCGGCGGGTGATCGTCTCCACCGCCACGAAGAACCTGCAGGAGCAGATCTGGGGGAAGGACATCCCCCTCCTGCGCGACGCCTGCGGGCTCTCCTTCCAGGCCGCTTATCTCAAGGGCCGCTCGAACTACTACTGCCTGGCCCGGGGCGAGGAGTTCGCCCGCGCCCCGCGCTTCGAGGCCCGGGAGGAGAGCGCCCTGTGGCCGCGGATCGAGGCGTGGGCGAAGGAGACCTCCACCGGCGACCGGAGCGAGATCGACCTCCCCGACCTGTTCCACGCCTGGCGCGACCTCTCCGCCACCAGCGAGAACTGCCTGGGGCGCGAGTGCGCCCTCTACGAGGAGTGCTTCGTCACCCGGGCGCGGGCCCTCGCCGCCCAGGCGGACGTGCTGCTCGTGAACCACCACCTGTTCTTCGCCGACCTGGCGATGCGCACCTCGCGGGCCGGGGTGGAGATCCTCCCCGATCACGACGTGGTGATCTTCGACGAGGCCCACGCCCTCGAGGACGTGGCCACCGAGTACTTCGGGCTCCAGGTCTCCTCCTACCGGGTGCAGGAGCTGGCGCGGGACGCCCTGCGGGCGGTGGCCGATCGCCCCGATCTCGCCTCGATGATGCGCGAGGCGACCGCCGAGCTCGGCAGGGCGGGGGAGCGGTTCTTCCAGGCGCTGGCGGACGGGCTGCGCGGGCCCGGGGCGCTCGGGCGCTGGGGCGGCGCGCCGGCGCGGGGCGACCGGACCGGTCCGCGCAGCGCCCGGCGGCGCCCGGACGAGGACGAGGCGGTGCGGGCCGCCCTCACCGGCGAGCTGCTCGAGCCGGCGGGCCAGGCCCTCGAGCGGCTCGACGGGGCGCTCCTCGGCCTGCGCGACCTGCTCGCCGACGCCCCCTCGCCCGGCCTCGCCCAGATCGCCCGCCGGGCCGGCGAGCTGCGGGTCGAGCTCGCCGCGGTCACCGCCATGAAGGAGCCGTCCCGGGTCTACTTCGGGGAGGTGCGCGGGCGGGGGGTCTTTCTCCGGGCCGCGCCCATCGAAGTGGCCGACGAGCTCCAGGACCGCCTCTACCGCCGCACCGACACGGTGGTGTTCACCAGCGCCACCCTGGCGGCCCAGGGGAGCTTCTCCTACTTCCGGCGCCAGGTCGGGCTCGCCCCCGAGTTCGACGTGGCCGAGGAGCGCTTCGCCGGCCCCTTCGACTTCGCCCGGCAGGCGGCGATCGTCTCGCCCGAGGGGCTCCCCGAGCCGAACGACCCGGCCTTCGTCGGTCGCGCGGCGGAGGCGGTCCGCGCCCTGGCCGCCCTGACCGGCGGCCGCGCCTTCGTCCTCTGCACCTCGAACCGGAACATGCTCGCCCTGCACCGCGCCTCGCGCGACCTGCCCTACCGGGTCCTGCTCCAGGGGGAGCGGCCCAAGTCGCGCCTGCTCGAGGAGTTCAAGGCCGAACCCTCGGTCCTGTTCGCCACCCAGAGCTTCTGGGAGGGCGTGGACGTGCCGGGCCAGGCGCTCTCCCTGGTGGTGATCGACCGGCTCCCCTTCGCTCCGCCGGGGGACCCGGTGGTGGCCGCCCGGCTGCGGGCCCTGGAGGAGGCGGGGCGGGACGGGTTCTCCGAGCTCCAGGTGCCGGCCGCCGCCCTCGCCCTGCGGCAGGGGTTCGGGCGCCTGATCCGCACCCGCGAGGACCGTGGGCTGGTGGCGGTCCTCGACCGGCGGCTCGTCACCAAGGGCTACGGCCGGGCCTTCCTCGCCACCCTCCCGCCCGCCCCCCTGCTCCGCTCGATCGAGGAGGCGCGCCGCTGGTGGGAGGGCGAGGCGGGGCCCTGACCGCTACGCCGCCCCGCTCTCGGACCGGGGCGGGACCGCCGCCGCGTCGGGGTCCGCCGCCGGCAGCCTCACGGTGAAGGTGGAGCCGACGCCGATCTCGCTCGAGACGTCGATCGACCCGCCGTGCGCGAGGACGATCTTCCGCGCCAGGGAGAGGCCCAGGCCCGTCCCCTCCCCGGGCGCCTTGGTGGTGAAGAAGGGCTCGAAGAGCCGCTTCATGTGGCCGGGGGCGATCCCCTTGCCGGTGTCGGACACCCGGAGGACGCTGGCGCTCCCCTCGCGGAGAAGGGCGATGGCGACGTGGTTCGGCCGCCCCTCCTCCCGCGCCTGGACCGCGTTCACCACCAGGTTCAGGACCACGTCCACCAGCTCGCCGCGGTGGCCGAGCACCCAGGCCGGGCCGTGGACGCTGACGCTCGCCCCGCGCAGGTCCGAGGCCGCGGTCCGGACCACCGCCTGCACCACCTCGCCCAGCTCCACCGGCGCGGCCGGCTCGCCCGCCTGGTCGCGCCTGGCCAGGGAGCGGAGGTTGGTCACGATCTGGCGGATCCGCTCCATCCCCTGCAGGCTCTCGGCGATGGCGCTCGTCGCCTCCCGGCGGGCGAAGGCGATCTCGGTCCGGCCGAAGAGCGCCCGCACGCGCTCCGCCGCCCCGGCCTGGAGCCCGATCTCGGCCAGCTCGGCCAGGGTCCCCTCGTAGCAGGCCAGGTAGCGCTTGAGCTCGGTGAGGTTCGAGGACACGAAGGCGGTCGGGTTGTTGATCTCGTGGGCCACGCCCGAGGCGAGCACCCCGACCGCCGCGAGCTTGTCGGCCTGGACCAGGCGGGCGTAGAGCCGCCGCTGCTCGCCCACGTCGCGGGCCAGGCGGATCACCCGGTCGCCGACGCGGGTGGAGGTGATCTCGAAGAGGGTGTCGAAGATCGGGTCCTCGACCTCCACGATCCCGTCGCCGGCGAGCGACCACCAGCGCTCCGGGTGCCCGGCGAGCAGCGCGGCCAGGTGGCGCCCCGCCACCTCGTGGGGGCGCGACCCGAGCAGCCGCGCGAAGGCCCGGTTGGCGCGGAGGACCCGGCCTTCCCGGTCGGTCACCACCACCACCTCGTGGAGCCCGTCGAAGGCCGCCTCCCACTCGGCCCTGGCCCCCTCCAGCCCTTCCAGGGCGGCCCGCAGGCGCCGGGTCGCCTCCTCGCGGGTGGAGTGGAGGTGGCCGGCGATCGCCGAGACGGTCACCACCACGCCCGCCTCCATCGCCCAGCGGGCGAAGGTGGCCTGCGGCAGCTGGGCTGGGTCGAAGCCGGCCGCGACCGCGTCCGCCGCCACGATCGAGGCGATCGCCCAGCCGCCCACCAGCGCGATCTCGCTCGTGCGGGGGAGGATGATCGCAGCCCCCACCACCCCCACCAGGACCGCGTAGCGGAGGGGGTTCCCGGGGTCGCCGTGGAGGAGCACCACGATCAGCGGGAGGGCGACCACCAGGTAGGCCTCGAACCGGGCCCAGCGCAGCAAGGGGGCGAGGGCGTGCTCCCGGCGGAGGAGGACCGCGTACACCCCGTTGGCCGCGAGGAGGACCGCCCCCACCGTGAGCACCGTCCAGGGCGCGCGCCGGCCGGTGAGCAGGTCGTCGGCGAGGTCGATCGCCACGAACACGGGGACGATCAGCCACCGGAGCCGGAGGAGCCACTGGAGGCGCTCGGCGAGGTCGGCAGCGGAGATGTCGTCGGGACGGGATGGGTCGGATCGGTCCATTCTTGCCGGATGCGCTCCCCCCGCCGGGAGTCTAGAGCATAGACGCCTGCAGCGAAATGTGGGTATCGCGGGACAGGGACGGGGCGGCGGGGCCCGCCGCCCGCGGGGATCGGGTAGATTAGCCGCTCGAGGCGCGGCTACACTCCCACCGGACCGTCCCCGACATGGCCCATCTCAACGAAGAGAGCCGCGAGATCGCCGTCAAGGTCGTCTACTACGGACCGGCGCTATCGGGTAAGACCACCAACCTCCAGACGCTCTTCCAGAAGATCGACGGCCGGGTGCGCGGGCGGCTCATGACCCTCGACACCAAGGACGACCGGACCCTCTTCTTCGACATGATGCCCGTGTTCTTCCGCACGCGCTCGGGCGTCAAGGTGAAGGTGAAGCTCTACACGGTCCCGGGCCAGGTGATGCACGAGTCCACCCGGCGGATCGTCCTCCAGGGCAGCGACGCCGTGGCCTTCGTGGCCGACTCCCGGCGGAGCGAGGCGGCCTCCACCCACGCCTACTGGAGCAACATGCTGCAGAACCTGGAGGCGAACGGGCTCGACTACCGGACCCTGCCCATCGTCATCCAGCTGAACAAGCGGGACCTCCCGGACGCGCGCAGCGAGGGGGAGCTGGGCGACCTCCAGGGAGTGGTGAAGGCGCCGGTGGTCCCGGCGGTGGCGATCCGCGGCGAGGGCGTGGTCGAGACCCTGTTCATGGTCCTCCAGCGCTGTTACCGGAGCCTCGACTCGCAGTTCGGGCTGGAGTCGAAGTGGCACATCCCGGAGCGCGAGTTCCTGGACCACGTCTTCTCCCACGTCGACCTGCGCGGGACCAGGCTCGACGGACCGGGGGCGGCGCCGCGATGAGCCTGTCGCCCTCCTTCCTGAACCAGCGGGCGCCGCTGCCCGACCTGCTCGACCTCCGGTCGTTCGCCGAGGTCTGCCAGTCCTTCGCCGAGCTCTACCGGGTCGGGCTCAAGGTGTTCGACGAGGAGGGGAACAAGATCGTCGACGTGAAGGTGGGGAACGCCGATTTCTGCGGCTACATCTGGTCGAAGGCGGTGGGGCGCGAGCGCTGCATGGAGACGGTCGGGCGGGTGAAGGCCGATCCGGTGGGCGAGGAGCCCGCCCCCACCACCTTCCAGTGCTTCTCCGGCTGCCGCTACGTGGTCCAGCCCATCCTTTACGAGGGCGACGTGATGGGGCGGGTGGTCTTCGGCCCCTTCGTCCCCGAGGACCTCGGCGACCTGCCGGCCACCCTCCTCGAGATCGCCTCCGACTTCGACGCCACCCTGGCCCGCGGCTACCTCTCCAAGATCCGGCGCGTGCCCATGGCCACCGCCGAGAAGATCCTCCGGCACTTCATGGATCTCCTCGACGTGATGGTCTTCACCGGCCACAAGAACCTGATCGCCGCCAAGCTCCACATCGAGGCGGTCCAGGAGAGCTTCCGCGAGCTCTCCGACAAGAACCTGAAGCTCGAGGACAGCTACTCGAAGCTCAAGGAGCTCGACCGGCTCAAGTCGAACTTCCTCGCCACCATGAGCCACGAGCTCCGCACGCCGCTCACCAGCGTGATCGGCTACTCGGAGATGATGCTCGAGGGGCTGGGCGGCCCGCTCACCGCCGAGCAGCGCGAGTACCTCGGCATCATCATGGAGAAGGGGGAGAACCTCCTCCAGCTCATCACCTCGATCCTCGACATCTCCAAGATCGAGGCCGGGCGGGTGCGCCTCGTGCTCTCCGAGGTCGATCCCTCCCAGCTCATGCGGGACGCGGTCGCCACCCTGCTCCCCCTGGCCCGCAAGAAGGGGCTCAAGGTGGGCTGCGAGCCCGGGACCCTGCCCCGGCTGATGGCCGACCGGGACAAGCTCCGCCAGTGCCTGGTGAACCTCTGCTCCAACGCGGTCAAGTTCACGCCCGCGGGGGGGAACGTCACCGTCCGCGGCGAGGCCCTCCCGGGCGAGCGGCTCGCCCTGCACGTGACCGACACCGGGATCGGCATCGCCGCCGAGCACCTCGACAAGGTCTTCGACGTCTTCTACCAGGTGGACGGCTCCTCCACCCGCGAGTACGGCGGCGCCGGGCTGGGGCTGGCGATCGTGCGGAGCTTCGCCGAGGCCCACGGAGGGTCGGTGACGGTCCGCTCCACGATCGGGACCGGCTCGGTCTTCACCCTGACCCTCCCCATCCGCCCCCCCTCCGCGCCGGCCCTCACGCCCACCGGGCCCGTGCCGGCGGTGGGCGAGTAGCACCCCATGCCCGGCCGTCGCCCCGCCCGCCCGCCCCCGGGCGAGTTCGAGCTCATCTCCGCGTTCACCGCCGCGCTGCCGCTCCGGGGCGAGGGGCTGGCGCTCGGGGTGGGCGACGACGCCGCCGTCCTCCGGCCGCCGCCCGGCGAGGACCTGGTGGCCACCGTGGACGCGGTCGTGGAAGGGGTCCACTTCGACCGGCGCTTCACGCCCGCGGAGGTGGGCTGGAAGGCCCTGGCGGTGAACCTCTCCGACCTGGCGGCGATGGGCGCTCGGCCCCTCTGGGCGCTCGTGGCCCTGGCCGTCCCCCGCGGTACGCCCGCCCCCTGGCTGGCCGGGCTGGCGCGCGGGCTCGGGGCCTGCGCCCGGGCCCACGGGCTGGCCGTCGCCGGCGGGAACGTCACCCGGGCGGCGGAGCGATCGATCACCGTGACCGTGCTCGGGGCGGTCGCCCGGGGCCGGGCCCTCACCCGCGGCGGGGCGCGGGAGGGCGACCTGCTCCTCGTCTCCGGGACCCTGGGCGGGGCGGCGCTCGGGCTCCGGCCGAGGGCCCCGGCCGCCCTGGTCCGCCGGCAGCGCCGGCCCATCCCCCGGCTCGCCCTGGGGCGCGCGCTCGTCGGGGTGGCGCACGCCGCGGTGGACGTCTCCGACGGGCTCGCCCAGGACGCCGGTCACCTGGCGGCGCGGTCGCGGGTCCGCGCGGTGATCGAGGCGGCCCGGCTCCCCACCAGCCTGGCCTACCGGCGAGCGGTCGAGGGCGGGGACGCGCTCCGGCCCGCCCTGGCAGGGGGCGAGGACTACGAGCTCCTGGTGGCGGTCCCGCCGGCGCGCCTCGGGGCGGCCCGCGCGGCCGCCCGGGCGGCCCGGACCCCGCTCCGCCTCATCGGGCGGGTCGAGCGCGGCCTCGGGGTGCGGGTGCTGGGCGAGGACGGCCGGGAGCTGCCCCTCCCCCCCGGCCACGACCACCTGCGCGGCCGGGCCTCGCTTTGACTTCGCGTCGGGCGGGTCTAGGATCGGGCGGTTCCGGGCGTCGCGCCGCCGCGGCGGCGCCCCCGTAGGCGAGCGAGGCGGACGTGGTGCGATCCCGAGGCGATGACCGACTGCAGTCCACCCGGCCGAGCGCGCGCTACCCCGATGCGCCCCACCTGGGGGCGGTGCGCGGGCGCGCCGCCGAGCCCGCGCTCCGGCCGGCCCCCGCCGCGGCCGGCCTGACGGTCTCCCTCCAGACCAAGATCCTCTTCTCCTACTTCATCGTCGGCGGCGTCCTCATGTTCGCCGTGCCCCTGGTGCAGCGGCTGATCGAGAGCCGGGCCGGGGAGATCCTGGTGATCCTCGGGCTCACCCTGGCCCTCGGGCTCGGGCTCACCGTGGCCATCGCCCGGGTGGCCCGGGTGGGGCGGCTCAAGGCGAGCGCGGTCGAGATCAGCCGCGGCGATCTCTCCCGGGCGGTGGTCTCCGAGGAGCAGAAGGCCTTCCACGACGAGATCGACGACCTCACCGAGGCGATCCGGACCATGCAGGAGAACCTGCGGGACCTGGTCTCCCGGATCCAGCGGACCGCCCAGTCGGTCTCGGACAGCGCCAACGACCTGCAGACCTCGGCCGAGGAGGTGAACGCCTCCACCGACGAGGTCGCCTCCTCGATGGAGAAGATCGCCGAGGGCGCCGGCCAGCAATCGGAGCTGGTGGAGCGGACCTCCAAGGTGATCGGCGACATCGCCGCCTCGATCGAGCGGACGGCGATGAGCGCCGAGGAGGCGGCCCGGGCCTCGGCCGAGACCTCCTCCTCCGCCGCCTCCGGCGGCGAGGCCGCCCGGCTCGCCGGCGAGAAGGTGAAGAAGGTGTTCGCCCGCATCGAGGCGGCCAGCGAGCAGGTCTTCGCCTTCGGCGAGCGGACCAAGGAGATCTCCAAGATCGTCGAGGCCATCACCCAGGTGGCCAACCAGACCAACCTCCTCGCCCTGAACGCCACCATCGAGGCGGCGCGGGCGGGTGAGTACGGGCGCGGGTTCGCGGTGGTGGCCGAGGAGGTCCGCAAGCTCGCCGAGAGCGCCGGCCGCTCCGCCGAGCAGATCTCCTCGCTCGCCGCCGACATCTCCGGCCGCGCCGGGAAGGTCGTCGAGACCATGAAGGAGTCGGTGGCGGAGCTGGGCGACGGGCGCGACGATCTGAACGCGATCATCCGCGCCCTGGCCGACATCGCCAAGATCGCCGCCACCGGCGCGGACAAGGTGGGGGTGATCTCCGGGGCGGCCCGCGAGCAGCTCAAGGGCTCGGCGGACATGGTCCAGGCGATGGACCACATCTCGGACGTGGCCAGCTCCAACGCCAGCGCCACCGAGCAGGTGCGCAAGGTGATGGGCGAGCAGACCGCCGCGGTGGCCCAGATGGCGAGCGCCGCCCAGGAGCTCACCAACCTCTCGCTCGAGCTGCAGACGGTGGTCTCGCGGTTCCGTCTCGGGTAGCCCGTGCGGCACGTCGTCTTCTCGATCGGCGCGGAGCGGTTCGCCCTGCCGCTCGAGGCGGTCCGGGAGGTGGTGGTGCCGCAGCCCCCCTTCGCCCGCGTCCCCCGCGCCTCCGAGGCGGTGCGCGGGGTGATGAACCTGCGCGGCCGGGTGGTGGCGGTGGTCGATCTCGCCTGTCTGGTGGGGCTCGCCCCGCAGCCGCTCCGCGAGGGGCACGGGCAGGTGCTGATCCTGGACCAGGGCCGGCGTGCCCTCGGCCTCCTCATCGGTGGCGTGGTGGGGGTGGAGCCGCTCCCGCCCCCCGAGGATGCGCCGCGCGGAATGATCCGCGGGGTGACGGCGGGCCAGGCGGGCGCGGTCACCGTGCTCGGCCCGGAGGCGCTCGCCGAGCAGGCGGTGGCGCTCTTCGGGGGGCGCTAGGGTGCGCCCTGGTAGGGAAGGACGGGGCGCATCCGTCTCCTTGTCCCCCGAGTCACACCGGTGGTACCTTTTGCGGCACCGTCCCTCGGTGGAGGAACCGGAATTCCCATGGCGAAGCGAGTCCTGATCGTCGACGACGCGATCTTCATGCGCAACATGATCAAGGACATCTTCTCCGGGTCCGGGTTCGAGGTCGTGGGCGAGGCCGCCAACGGGCTCGAGGCGGTGGAGAAGTACAAGGAGCTGCGCCCGGATCTCACCACCATGGACATCGTGATGCCGTTCAAGAGCGGCATCGAGGCCACCCGCGAGATCATCAAGCACGACGCCCGGGCGGTGGTGGTGATGTGCTCGGCCCTCGGGCAGGAGTCGCTGGTGATGGAGGCGATCGAGGCCGGGGCGAGCGACTTCATCGTGAAGCCGTTCAAGTCGGAGGACGTGCTCTCCGTGGTCAAGAAGGTGCTGGGCGACGCCTAGCCGCCCGCAGGTCCGGGGGGACCGAGGGCGCGTGGACCTCAAGCGGTACCTCTCCCTGTTCGTGGCCGAGTGCGGCGAGCACCTCGCCGGCTTCGGCAGGGACCTCGTCCAGCTGGAGCAGGCGGTCCGCTCCGGCGGGGACGCCAAGGGGGCGATCGACAGCCTCTTCCGCCACGCCCACAGCGTGAAGGGCATGAGCGCCTCGATGCAGCTCGAGGGGATCAGCGCCCTCGCCCACCGGGCCGAGGACCTGGTCGACCTCCTCCGCAAGGATCCGGCCCGGCTCGAGGCCGGGGCGGTGGACCTCCTCCTCGCCGCCGGCGATGCGCTCGAGCGGATGGTGGCGAGGGCCGCCGAGGGCGCCCAGCCGGAGGAGGCCCCGCCCGAGCTGCTCGCGCGCCTCGCGGCGGCGTGCGAGGGCCAGGGGCTGGCCGGAGAGCGCGCCCCCGCGCCGCCGCCGGCGAGCCCGGCGCCCGCCCCCGCGGAGCCGGCGCGCCGGGAGCCGGCGCGGGCGGACGGCCGGGTGGAGCCTCCGGGCCGGGCCCTCCACCGGGTCCAGGTGGAGGTGGAGATCGCCTCCTCCTGCCCGGTCCCCGCGGTGCGCGCCTTCCTGGTGGTGAAGAAGCTGGCCGGGCTCGGGGCGGTGGTCCGCTCCACCCCGCTCGTGGAGGACCTCCGGGCAGGCCGGATCCCCGGGAAGCGGCTCGAGGTGCTGCTCGACACGCCGGAGGGGCTCCCCGGCCTGGAGCGGGCCCTCGGGCAGATCTCGGACCTGGCGGCGGTGCGGCTCAAGGAGGCGGAGGAGGAGCGGCCGGCAGCCACGGCCCCGGCGCCACGGGAGGCCGCCGCGGCGGCCGAGGCGGCGCGCACCGTCCGGGTGCGGACGGAGATCCTGGACGGCTTCCTCGACGCCGTGGGGGAGCTGATCCTGGCCACCGCCCGGATCCGCGAGCTCGGGCGGGCCCTCCCGGCGGGGCACCGGCCCGCGCTCGACGAGGGGGTGGACCGGCTCCACGCCATCGTGAAGGACCTGCACGACAAGGTCATGGCGGTGCGGATGACGCCGCTCGCGCTGGTGACCGACCGCCTGCCCCGCGCCGCCCGCGACCTCGCCCGGGCGATCCAGAAGCAGGTCGAGGTGGCCATCGAGGGGGCCGAGATCGAGCTCGACCGGGCCATCCTGGAGGAGCTGTCGGATCCCATCCTGCACGTGCTCCGCAACGCCATCGACCACGGGATCGAGCCGCCCCACCTGCGGCTGCTCGGGGGCAAGCCGGCCACGGGCCGGGTGGCGGTGCACGCCCGGCGCGAGCGGGACCGGGTGATCCTGGAGATCTCGGACGACGGGAAGGGGATGGAGCCGGCGCGGCTCAGGGCCGCGGCGGTGGCCCGGGGGGCGCTCACCCCGGAGCAGGCCGCGGCGCTCTCCGACCGCGAGGCGCTCCTCCTCTGCTGCCTGCCCGGGGTCTCCACCGCCGAGGTGGTGACCGAGCTCTCCGGCCGGGGCGTGGGGATGGACGCGGTCAAGCGCGCCGTGGAGGGGGTGGGCGGCACGCTCGAGATCGAGAGCGCCCCCGGCGCCGGGACCCGCTTCACCTTCCGCCTGCCGCTCACCGTGGCGGTGCAGCCGGTGCTCCTCGTGCGGGTGGGCGAGGAGGTGCTCGGCCTCCCCATCGCCAAGGTGCACGGGGCCGCCCAGGTGGCGCTCTCCCGGCTCGACCGGAGCCGCGGCGAGCCGGTGCTCCCCTACGACGGCGAGCTCGTCCCGGTCCGTGACCTCACCCGGCTCCTCGGGCTCCCCGAGGCCCGGGCCCAGGACGAACGCGCCGTGGTGGTGGCGGAGGCGGGCGAGGCCGGCCGGGTCGGGCTGGCGGTGGATGCGCTCCTCGGGCAGCAGGAGGCGGTGCTGAAGCCGCTCGGAAACCCGCTCGAGAACGTCCCCGGCCTCTCGGCGGTGACGGTCCTCGGCAACGGCCGCCCGGTCTTCATCCTCGACGTGCAGAGGCTCCTGGCCGCGTGACCCGGCACGTCTTCGGCCCGGGCGAGGTGGACGCCCTCCAGGAGCTGGCGAGCGTGGGCTGCGGCCGCGCCATCACCGCCCTGGGAAAGCTCGCCCGCACCCGGCTGGACATGGACGTGCCCGAGGCCTGGGTGGGCGCCGAGCGCGGCGCCATCGCCGCCTTCCTGGGCGGGCTCGGGCAGGACCTGGTGGCGGTGGGGGTGAAGCTCGAGGGGCCGCTCGAGGGCGACCTCCTCCTCGCCCTCCCGGAGCGGGACGCCGAGGCCCTGGCGGCGCTCCTCGGCTTCCCGCCCGAGGACGGCTGGCGGGGGATGGCGGAGAGCGCGCTCCTCGAGTCGGGCAACATCGTGGGGAGCGCCTTCGTCTCGGCGGTGGCGGCGCTGGTGGGGGAGAAGCTCCTCCTCTCCATCCCCAGCTTCGCCCGGGGGAGCGGCCGGGAGTGCGTGGAGCGGCTGGTGGCCCACGCGGGGTCGGTCGCGCTCGCCACCCGCTTCAGCTGCGCGCGGCAGGACGGGCGGGGGGCCCTGGAGGGGCTCATCCTGGTGATGCCGGAGCCGGAGCGGATCGCGAAGCTGCTCAAGCACCTCGATCTGCGGTAGACACCCGGGGCATGGACGAACGGACCGTGCGCGCCCTCCTCCGCCGCGTGAGGCGGGGAGAGGCGACCCTCGACCAGGCGGTGCGTGCGCTCCGGGCCGCCCCCTTCGAGCGGCTGGGTGACATGGCCACCATCGACACGCACCGGGCCCTCCGTGTCGGCCTCCCCGAGGTGGTGCTGGCCGAGGCCAAGACCGCCGCCCAGGTGGCGGCGATCGCCCGGAGGATCGCCGCCCGGGGGCCGCTCCTCGTCACCCGGCTCGCCCCCGCCAAGGCCGGCCCGGCTCGCCGGGCGGTGCGGGGGAGCCGCTACGACCCGGTCTCGCGCACCCTCCGCCGCGGCCGGATGGACCTGCCCACCCGCGGCCCGGTGGCGGTCTGCTGCGCCGGCACCTCGGACATCCCGGTGTGCGAGGAGGCGGCCGTCACCCTGGACGTGATGGGGATCGAGGTGATCCGGGTCTACGACGTGGGCGTGGCCGGGATCCACCGGCTCCTGGCGCGCCGCCCGGAGCTGGAGCGGGCCCGGGCGGTGGTGGTGGCGGCCGGCATGGAGGGGGCGCTCCCCTCGGTGGTGGGTGGGCTGGTGGGGCGGCCGGTGATCGGGGTCCCCACCTCGGTCGGCTACGGGGCCTCGCTCTCCGGCCTCGCGCCGCTCCTCGCGATGCTCAACTCCTGTGCGCCCAACGTGACCGTGGTGAACATCGACAACGGGTTCGGCGCCGCCTTCGTGGCGGGGCTGATCGCGCGCGAGTAGGTCCGAAGGAGGCGCATGAGCTCGCTCCTGGTTCTCGAGCCGGTCGGCGGCATCGCCGGCGACATGTTCCTCGCCGCCGCGCTCGACCTGGGGGTCGACCGGGGGGCGCTCGCCGGGGCCCTCGCCACCCTCGGCCTGCCCGGCTGGCGGCTCGAGGCGTCGCGCGCCTCCCGGGGCGGGATCCGCGGCACCCACGTGGACGTCGTGGTCGAGGGCGCGCCGCCCGGCTCCCGCGGCCTGGAGGAGATCCTGGCCCTCATCGAGCGGAGCGGCCTCTCGCCCCGCGCCCGGGCGGCGGCCCGCGCGGTCTTCGAGCGGATCGGCGCGGCCGAGGCGACCGTCCACGGGGTCCCGGTGGCGAAGGTGCACTTCCACGAGGTCGGGGCGGTGGACTCGATCGTGGACGTCTGCGGCGCGGCGGTGGCGCTCGAGCTGCTCGGCTGGCCGGAGGTGGTGAGCGCCCCCCCGGAGCTCGGCGCCGGCCTGGTCCACACCGCCCACGGATCCATGCCCATCCCGCCCCCGGCGGTGCTCGAGCTGCTCCGCGGGAAGGCCGTCCGCCCGGGCGGCCCGCCCGGCGAGGCGGTCACCCCCACCGGCGCGGCGCTGCTCGCGGTCCTGGCCGAGGTCGGGTCGCTCCCCGCCTTCGTCCCCAGGCGGATCGGCTACGGCGTCGGCACCGCGGACTGGCCCGACCGGCCGAACGTCCTCCGGATGACGCTGGCCGAGCGGGCCGAGCTCGCCTCGCCGGGCGGCGCGGCGGGCGCGCTCTGGGTGCTCGAGGCGAACCTCGACGACTGCCCCGGCCAGCTCGTGGCCCGGGCGATCGAGGCGGCCCTCGAGGCGGGAGCCCTGGACGCCTGGGCGGCGCCGCTCACCATGAAGAAGGGGCGGCCGGGGATCCTCCTCGGCGCGCTCTGCGAGGAGGCGCGGCGGGCGGCGGTCACGCGCGTCCTGCTCCTCGAGACCACCACCCTCGGGGTCCGGCGCCACCGCGTGGAGCGCGAGGCGCTCGGGCGGACCCTGGTCGAGGTCGCGACCCCCTACGGCACGGTCCGGGTGAAGGTGGGGCTCCTCGGCGACCGCGAGGTCGGGGCGCAGCCCGAGTTCGAGGACTGCCTCGCCCGGGCGCGGGAGCGCGGCGTGCCGGTGCGCGAGGTGATGGCCGCCGCCCTGGTCGCGCACCGGGCGGGCCGCGGGACGGGCTGAAGGGGCGACGGCTGCGGATGGCTTCACACGCCCTGAGGGTCCGGGGCACCGTGCTAGACTTCGACGGGGGTCGACGTGGCGCGAGGCGGCATGCGAAAGGCTCCGGCCCGGCGCCGTTCGGCGGCGGGCCGGCCCCGGGGTGCCAGGAAGCGGAGGCGCGCGGGCTCCGCCGAGGCGTCGATCGGGGCCGCCGTCGAGGCCGCGCCCGCGACCTTCGTCGCGGCGGACGCCCTCCTCAAGCTCTCCCACGAGCTGGCCGAGGCCCGCGCCGAGGGGGAGGTGACCGGCGCGCTCGCCCGCGCCCTCGAGATCCTCTTCCCCGCCCGCTCCTTCGCCATCCGCCTCGTCGATCCGCGCACCCTCGCGCTCACCACGCTCTACGCGCGCGGGCGGCTCCGCCCCGGCGCCCGGGCCCGCATCGCCCTCCGCCGCGCGGCCGCGCTCGAGGCCGGGCTCGACGCCGAGCCGCTCGTCCGCGCCGGGGTGGTCCTCGGCGAGCAGGACGAGCCGCTCTTCGAGGGCTCCGAGGAGGCGCTGGCGGTCCCGGTGGCGGTGGGCGGGCTGCTCTTCGGCGTCCTCACCCTGGAGCGCGGCGCGGACGCCGCCGGGTCGCTGGCCGCGGACGGCCCCCTCCTCCAGCAGCTCGCGAACCACGCCTCCCTCGGGGTGAGGAACGTCCGCTCGATCGAGGAGCTCACCCACCTCAAGACCTACCTCGAGGACCTGATCGAGCACGCCAACGCCCTCATCTTCGCGGTCGACCGGGGGCAGCGGATCACGGTCTGGAACGCGGCCATGGCGCGGCTCTCCGGCGTGGCCGCCCCGGGGGTCCTGGGGCGGGAGGCGGCCGAGCGCGCTCCCGAAGCGGAGCGCGCCCGGCTGGCGGCGGCGCTCTCCCGCTCGCTCGGCGGCGAGCGGGTGGACGGCTTCGAGCTCGGGGTCCTGGGGCGGGAGGGGCGCGAGGCCCGGATCGCGGTGAACACCGCCCCCATCCTCGGAGCGACGGGCGAGGTGGACGGGGTTCTCTGCATCGGCCAGGACCTCACCCTGCTCCGCTCGATGCAGGCCGCGGCCGAGCACGCCGAGCGGCTGGCCGGGGTGGGCCGGCTCGTGGCCGGGGTGGTCCACGAGCTCAACAACCCGCTCACCGCGGTGACGATGTACTCGGACGTGCTCCTCGAGAAGCTCGCCGCGCGCGGCCACGACGCCGGCGACGTCGAGAAGCTGCGCGCCATCAAGGAGGCCGGGCAGCGGATCCAGCGGCTGGCGCGGGACCTCGTGGCCTACGCCCGGCCGGGCGGCGCCAAGATCGAGGCGGTCGACCTCGCCCAGGTGATCGACGAGGCGGCGCGGATGGCCAAGCCCGCCGTCAAGGAGTCGGGCGCGGTGGTGGAGCGGACCCTCTCCGAGGTCCCGCCCGTCGAGGGGAACCGGCCGAGCCTCGTGCAGGTGGTGCTCGCCCTGGTCACCAACGCCGCCCAGGCGGTCCCCGCAGGCGGAAAGGTCACCCTCGGCCTCGCCCTCGCCGACGGCGGGGTGCGGATCTCCGTGGCCGACAGCGGGCCGGGGATGGCGCCGGAGGTGGCCGCCCGCGCCTTCGAGCCCTTCTTCACCACCCGCCCCGGGGTGGGGATCGGGCTCGGCCTCCCCATCGTGCAGGGGATCGTGGAGCGGCACGGGGGCCGGGTCGCGCTCGACACCGCGCCGGGACGCGGGACGACGGTCTCCGTCACCCTGCCGCTCGGGGGCGCCGGGTCCGCGAAGATCTGAGGATCCTCACGCCGCGAGCGAGAGGACCGCGTAGCCGCGGAAGCTCGGCAGCACGGTGGAGATCGAGTAGCCGGAGGGGTTGAGCGGGATCCGGACGTCGGTCCCGTCGGCGGAGATGAACCGGCCCCGCCGCACGCCGCCGGCCACCTGGAGGCCGAGGAAGAGGGTCGACCCCTGGGCCCGCTCGGGCCCCAGCGCGACCAGGTGGACGTCGAGCGCCTCGCCGGTCCGCTGGAGGACCGCCAGCACCTTCGAGCGGCCGGTCACCCCGGCCGCGCGCCGGCCCTTGCCGAGCAGGGCGGCGAGGGCCTTCTCCAGGGCGGCGGGATCGGGGGGGGCGGCGCCCCGGCTCCCCTGGGCGAGCGAGGGGAGCGAGGCGAGGGTGCCCGAGCCGACCCGCACCCCGGAGAACTTCCCCGCCGGGAGGAAGGCGCCCGCCGGCCGGCCGCCCTCGTCGGTGGCGGCCGGCTCCCCGAAGGCGAGCACCGGCGCCCCCGCCTCCAGGCGGCGCAGGATCTCCTTGGCCTCGCCCGGCGCGAGGGCCCCGGCGTCGGCGAGGACCAGGGCCGCGCCGGCCGGCACGTCCTGGAGCCGCGTCACCACCGGCGCCTGTACGTGGAGGGCGGCCAGGGCGTCGGCGGCGAGCTCGACCGCCTGGCGGTGGCGTCCGCCCGTCCAGAGGTCGGCCTCGCCCGAGTAGAGGACCGCGCACTCGGCGACCGGCTGGGCCGCGGCGGGCGGCCGGCCGGCGCGGAGCGAGAGCTGGCGCGCCAGGCGCCGCACGCTCGCCACCTCGGCCCCGGCCTCCCCCGCCGGCTCGAGGCCCGCGAGCTCCACCCCGCAGGTGGCGGCCACCGCCGCCAGCCGGGCCAGGGCCGGCCCCGGGGCGCCGCCGGCGAGGGCCACCGCGGCCGGCCGGCGACGCATCACCGCGCGCAGGAGGCGGAAGAGGCCGAGCCCGGTCCCGGGGCCCGGCGGGGCGACGGTGAAGATGGCGGCGTCGAGGTGGCGCGCAGCGCGCAGCTGGGCGGGGCCGAGCGCCTCGAACTGGGCCACCACCTCGAACGGGCGGGCGGCCGTCCGCCCCGCGTCGCGGGCCGCCCGGGCGTAGTCCCGCACGGCGAGCTCGAGGGCCTCGTTGCGGAAGCGCCAGAAATCGCGGCCGAAGGGGAGCTGCTCGAAGGTGACCGCGCCGGGCGCGGCCGCCAGGGCGTCCCGCGCCAGGGCCAGGTAGTCGATGGGCTGGAAGTGATCGCCGTACTCGCGCTCCAGCCGCCGGCCGAGCTCGCGCTGGCACTCGACGCAGAACCCGGCCCCGAGGAGCCCGAGCGCCAGGGAGGCGTCGGGGCGGTCGAGGCAGACGCCGGCGAACCCCGCCTCCAGGGCGGCCCGCGACGCCTCGCCCACCCGGGCCCGCTGTCGCGGCGACGAGAGGCAGGCGCGGGGCGGGCCGGAGAGGCCGGCCGGGGCGCCGTCCGCGGCCCGGCACGCCTCCGCGGCGGCGGCCGCGCGGCCGGTGGGCAGGTCGGCGAGGGCGTGGTTCACGAGCGGCGCCGGGAGCGGCTCCGCCGGGGGGGCGAGGAGGGGCTCGGCGGCGAGCGCCTCCGCCGCCCGCGCCGCCTCCTCCGGGAGCGCGCCGGGCGCCAGGCGGTACGGGGCGAAGACGTCGGCGAGCGGCATGGAGGCAGCCGAGCCTACGACGCCCCCGGGCCTCCGGCAATGGGCGCCCGTGGGCCCGGCGACGCCCTCGCCCTCTCCCGGGTGGCGGCCCGGCCCGGACGGCCCCGAACCGGACGGGGGCAGGGTGCGCGGCAGACACACCCCGAGGGTTTGACGCGCTCGAAAACCCCGTGGTACGGGATCCGCAACTCGGGCAAGACGCGCGATCGTGGGACGGGCACGCGCGCGGCCCAACCTCCGGAGGCCTCTCGGCAATGGGCGAAATGTTCGGAACGCTCGCGAAGCACTACCACGAGGGCGGATGGATGATGCACCCCATCCTCGCCTCGCTCTTCGTGGTCGTGGGCCTCGTCATCGACCGCGCCTTCGCGCTCTACGTGGCGGCCTCGGTCGACAAGGAGGCGTTCCTCAAGGGGCTGAAGGACCACATCTACCGGGGCGACCTGGACCGCGCGATCAGCTTCTGCGCCTCGCAGAAGAAGACGCCGCTGGTCTCGGTGATCAAGGCCGGGCTCATCAACGTCCCCAAGGGGGAGGCCGACGTGCAGGCGGCCATGGACGAGGCGACCCTGCGCGAGTCGCCGCGCATCGAGCGCCGGACCGGCTACCTGGCGATGCTGGGCAACGTCGCCACCCTGCTCGGCCTCCTCGGCACGATCGTCGGCCTGATCGGCGCCTTCGGCGCGGTGGCCAACGCCAGCCCGGCCGACAAGGCCACCATCCTCGCCTCGTCGATCTCCGAGGCCATGAACTGCACCGCCTTCGGGCTGCTCACCGCCATCCCCGCCCTGGTCTTCTACTCGGTCCTGCAGGGGCGCTCGCAGCACATGCTGGACGAGATCAACGAGACCAGCGTCTCGGTCCTGAACCTCATCATCGCCAACCGGGACAAGATGAAGGTCCCGGCGCCGGTGGCGGTGGAGGAGCAGGCCGGGTAGCGCCCCCCCTCCGGGCGGGCGGACCAGGACGAGAGGAGGAAGCCGATGGGCGGCGGCGCGATGCCCGAGCAGGGCGGCGGCGGCAGGCGGAAGCGCAAGGCGCTCGACGCGGTGATCAACGTCGTGCCGGCGATCGACCTCCTCTCCTGCTGCATCACCTTCCTGCTCTACACCGCCGTCTGGACCCAGATCTCCCGCCTCCAGGTGCAGCAGTTCGGCTCGGGGGCGCCCGAGCCGGCCCAGGCGGAGCAGCAGAAGAGCGTGGTGGTGACCCTGGCGGTGGGCGAGCGGGGGATGGTCCTCTCCAGCACCGCGGGGCTCTCCATCGAGATCCCGCTCGAGCGGACCGGCGGCGGCGTGCGGCAGGACTACCGGGCCCTGAACGACCGGCTCCGGCAGCTCCGCAACGACTACCCGGAGACCGCGGCGATCACGGTCTCGGCCGAGGACACCGTCCCCTACGGCGACCTGGTGCAGGTGATCGACACCTGCGTCGGCCAGGGGCTGGTGTCGGTCTCGGTGACCGGGGTCTAGGGAGAGGCGAGCGTGCCCATCGTCACCCCAGGCAAGCGCCCGGCGCCCCGGTTCGAGAGATCGCGGATCCTGGGGGGCAAGTTCTCCCGGGGGCGCAAGGCCACCAACGCCGACCTGAACGTCGTGCCCATGGTGGACATGATGACCATGCTGGTCATCTTCCTCCTGCAGCAGTTCTCGTCCACGGGCGAGGTGCTGTACATGCAGAAGGACATCAAGCTCCCCGACGCCCAGCACGGCCAGACGATCGAGATCGCGCCGGTGGTGGCGGTGAGCGCCTCGCAGGTGGTGGTGACCGGCGTCAAGGTGGCGGAGATCGCCGACCTCGATCGGGACGGGGGCTACCTCAACATCCCCGCCCTGGAGGAGCGGCTCCGCGACGAGAAGAAGCGCTGGGACTTCATCCACCAGCAGGACCCCACCGCCCGGTGGGACGGGACGGTCAACATCCAGGCGGACAAGGCGGTGCCGTTCCGGATCGTGAAGCGGGTCATGTACTCCTGCGGGGTGGCGGGCTACTTCAACGTGAACTTCGCCGCCCTCGACCTCGGCTCGGCCGCCGCCGCTCCCGCCAAGGCTCCGGGCGCAGGCTAGCGCGTCGGACGACCCGGCCCGGGGTCGTGAGAGGCGCTCTCGGCCCGCCGCCAGGCGCGGCTTGCCAAAGTCCGCTCCGGGCCGGTACTATCCGGCCTCCCGTCATCCCAACGGCTGCGCATCTTTGCGCAACGCATCGGGTTTTTGCGAATACTGCCATTCGTCGGAGGGGCCCTGCACACCATGAACCTGTCCAGCCTGCTCACCTCGCTCACGCTCGCCTCCGGCGGGCACGGCGAGGCGAACCTCATCCTCCCGGATCTGCGCAGCGAGGCCTTCCTCGGCGGCGTGAACGGCCATTCGCTCCTCCTGGTCGGGATCCTGGTGTCCCTGGCCGGCCTGGTCTTCGGCCTGGTCGCGGCGCGGCAGCTCAAGGCGCTCCCGGTGCACCGCTCGATGCGCGAGATCTCGGAGCTGATCTACGAGACCGCCAAGACCTACCTGGTCACCCAGGGCAAGTTCATCGCGATCCTCTGGGCGTTCATCGCGGTGATCATCGTCGCCTACTTCGGCTTCCTCACCACCGGCCCCGACGGCGGCCAGGGGATGGGGGCGGGCCGGGTGCTGCTCATCCTGGTGATGAGCCTGATCGGCATCCTCGGCTCCTCCGGCGTGGCCTGGTTCGGCATCCGCGTGAACACCTACGCGAACAGCCGCTCCGCCTTCGCCGCCCTGGGGGGGAAGCCCTTCCCCACCTACGCCATCCCGCTCAAGGCCGGCATGTCGATCGGCACGATGCTCATCAGCGTCGAGCTGCTCATCATGCTCTGCATCCTGCTCTTCGTGCCCGCGGACCTGGCCGGCCCCTGCTTCATCGGCTTCGCCATCGGCGAGTCGCTGGGCGCCTCCGCCCTCCGCATCGCCGGCGGCATCTTCACCAAGATCGCCGACATCGGCTCCGACCTGATGAAGATCGTCTTCAAGATCAAGGAGGACGACGCGCGCAACCCGGGCGTGATCGCCGACTGCACCGGCGACAACGCCGGCGACTCGGTCGGCCCCTCCGCGGACGGCTTCGAGACCTACGGCGTGACCGGGGTGGCGCTCATCAGCTTCATCCTGCTCGCGGTGGTGAACCCGAGCACCCAGGTGAAGCTGCTGGTCTGGATCTTCGCCATGCGCATCATGATGGTGATCGCCTCGGTGGTCTCCTACTGGATCAACGAGGCGCTGGCCTCGGCCCGGTACAGGGTCGCCGACTCCATGAACTTCGAGGCCCCCCTCACCGTGCTGGTGTGGCTCACCTCGCTGGTCTCGGTCGGCCTCACCTTCCTGGTCTCGTACCTCCTCGTCGGCGGCCTCGGCGACGGGACGATGTGGTGGAAGCTCTCCACCATCATCACCTGCGGCACCCTGGCGGGCGCGATCATCCCGGAGATGATCAAGGTCTTCACCTCCATGAACTCCGGCCACGTCCGCGAGGTGGTCACCGCCTCGAAGGAGGGCGGCGCCTCGCTCAACGTCCTCTCCGGCCTCACCGCCGGGAACTTCTCCGCCTTCTGGATGGGGCTCGTGATCATTGCCCTCATGGGGGCGGCTTACGGCGTCTCCACCCTGGGCCTCTCCCAGCTGATGATGGCGCCGGCGGTGTTCGCCTTCGGCCTGGTGGCCTTCGGCTTCCTGGGGATGGGCCCGGTCACGATCGCGGTCGACTCCTACGGCCCGGTGACCGACAACGCCCAGTCGGTCTACGAGCTCTCGCTCATCGAGAGCGTCCCGGACGTGAAGGTCGAGGTGAAGAGGGACTTCGGCTTCGACCTCAACTTCGACAAGGCCAAGGACTTCCTCGAGGAGAACGACGGGGCCGGCAACACCTTCAAGGCGACCGCCAAGCCGGTGCTCATCGGCACGGCGGTGGTGGGCGCGACCACCATGATCTTCTCGATCATCGTGGTCCTCACCCACGGGCTCACGGCCAACATGGAGAAGCTCTCGATCCTGAACCCGCTCTTCCTCCTCGGGCTGATCATGGGCGGCGGGGTGATCTACTGGTTCTCCGGCGCCTCGATCCAGGCGGTCTCGACCGGCGCCTACCGCGCGGTCGAGTTCATCAAGCAGAACATCCGCCTCGAGGGGGTGGAGAAGGCGAGCGTGCAGGACTCGAAGAAGGTGGTCGAGATCTGCACCCAGTACGCGCAGAAGGGGATGTTCAACATCTTCCTGGTGATCTTCTTCGCCACCCTCTCCTTCTCCCTGGCGGACGAGTTCTTCTTCATCGGCTACCTGATCTCGATCGCCATCTTCGGCCTGTTCCAGGCGATCTTCATGGCCAACGCCGGGGGCGCCTGGGACAACGCCAAGAAGGTGGTGGAGGTGGAGCTCAAGGCCAAGGGGACGGAGCTGCACGCCGCCACGGTCGTGGGCGACACCGTCGGCGACCCCTTCAAGGACACCTCCTCGGTGGCCATGAACCCCATCATCAAGTTCACCACCCTCTTCGGCCTGCTCGCCGTCGAGCTGGCGATCAAGATGGAGACCGGGACCCGGCTCGGGCTCTCGGCCCTCTTCCTCCTCGTCGCCCTCGTCTTCGTCTTCCGCTCCTTCTACAAGATGCGGATCGAGAGCGGCGCCAAGGCCGCCGAGGGCGCGGGCGGCGCGGGCGCGGCCAGCCCGGCCCACTAGGGACGGCGCGATGGCGGAGCGGATCGGTCCGCCGTCGCCCAGGGCGGCGCTCGCCCGGGCGTGCGCCGCCCTCAAGGTGTTCCCCCTCCACGGCGTGGCCGTCCTCCCCGGGACGCCCACGCCGTTCCACATCTTCGAGCCGCGCTACAAGGCGCTGGTGGAGGAGGCGCTGGCCACCGACCGGATCCTGGCGGTGCCGGCGCTGCTGACGAAGGAGGGGGCGAAGCAGCTCCACCCTCCACTCCACCCGGTCTGCGGGGCCTGCGTGATCGAGCAGGAGGAGCGCTACCCCGACGGCCGCTTCGACCTGGTGGTCCGCGGCCTGGCCCGGGTGCGGCTCGGGCCGGAGCTGGCGCCCCGGCGCATGTACCGGGAGTTCCAGGCCCAGATCCTCGAGGACGTCTGGCCGGCGGGAGGCCCCGCCGCCCTGGCGGGCGCCCTCGAGCCTCTCCGGCAGCTCGTCTACGAGCTCGCCCAGCGGCTCCCCCCCGAGTCCGGGGTCGCCGCCC
>Ga0335076_10000590_pt1 | contig 33864 bp, 24 predicted proteins | sample Lox_Sample_25_FD_206717 | JGI IMG/M metagenome (GOLD analysis project Ga0335076, IMG submission 206717) | Soil microbial communities from Loxahatchee National Wildlife Refuge, Florida, United States - Lox_Sample_2.5 | ecosystem: Environmental > Terrestrial > Soil > Wetlands | place: USA...
AGATTCAAGCGCGGCGGTGCTTGTCTTCTTGCTCATGGACTCTCCTCCAGCGACGCGACCCGAGCCACCCGCGGTGTTCCAGGGAACCGGCGCAAGGGCAAGTGCCGCTCCAACGGCTTGGCCAGCCTTCTGCAGCAGGAAGTCGCCGTGATTCGTGTTGTGAGTCATCTGCGCCTCCGGTGCGAAGAGTTGGAACGGCACTCGCCGGTTCCCCGAATCCATAATTATGGCCGCCGGTTCGGCTTGCGCTGGGCAGTGGTGCTGGCCACCGGCGCCGGCTCGTCAGAATCGTCCGAAGCATCGGGTGCCGCCGATCCACCGTTAGCGTTGTTGTTGTTCTGGAATGCAGAACGCATCACGTCTGCGGCGAAAAAGTTCTTGCCGTCCATCGGCACCATCATGATCTGCAGCTTGTCGGACAGCCGTTCCGCGATGATTTTCTGGATTAGCATGGGATTCTGTTTCAGGACCGTGGCTTCAAACCTCATGCGCTCGGCGTCCGCCGCTGCGGTCACGCGAATGCGGTTCGCCTCCGCGTCTGACAAGTTCTTCTGGCGTTCCACTTCAGCTCTGCTATCGATGATCTTCGCTTGTGCTGCGGCTTCGGCATTCTGCAAGGTCGCTTCCTTGCGCGCCTGCGCCTCCAGCTTGGTCTGCTCGATCTGCTTCTGCTTGAGCGGCAAGGTATACTGCATGGCATCCGCTTCCGCTTTTGCCTGTAGCACGCGGACTTGCGCTTGCGCCTCCGCCTGCTTCACTTCGCGGGCCTTCTGCGCATCGGCTTCCAGTTCCGCGATTTTCACTTCTTTCGCTTTGATTTCCTGTTCGGTCCCGAGCCGTTCGTTCTCCTGTTCTTTCAGCAGCAAGCCTTCCAGGCCCTTCGCGTAATCCGCGGGCAATTGAATGTCGCGCAGGAGCACTTCGCGAAGGAGAATCCCGTCGCTGGCCAGCCGCGCCTTGATGGCTTCTGCCGCCTGGCTCCGCAATTCCTCGCGTTTCACCGCAAAAATTTCGCGTGTTACATAATTTGGTGCGAGTTGCCGGTAGATGGATGACACCACCGGCCCAACCACTTGTTCGTTCACCGGCTGCGGAAGGTTTTGGTGAATTGCGCCAAGCCGCGTAGGATCCAGCCGGTAGCGCACTGTTACCGCCAGTCCCAGGTTGAGTCCTTCGCGCGCTTGCACCGTCAGCACTTCTGCCGCAGGTTTCCCGTTGGCGTTTGCGGCGGTGGTGTACACCTGCTCGCGAGTGTCGTACAGCACCACGTTATCGATCAGCGGCGTCTGCAGATGCACGCCGGGATATAACGTACCCGGACGCACGCCGAACAACTGGCTGACGCGGATGCCGGCGAATCCGTCGGGCACTACGGTGATGCTCAGCGATAACAGCACCGGCAAAATAGCGGCGAGCGCGAGTCTCTGCGCCAATCCCCACCGCACTGGGCCGAAAGGGCGCGGCTGGATGGCCGCATTTCCCTCCGGCGTCGATTGTTCCAGCAGCCACCTGAGGCGCATGGCGGCAAACACGTCGTAAGCGACCACGGCGGCGCCGGCTACAAAAAATCCGACGCCAAGAATCATCAACAACACCTTCAAGGCGATCATGGTGAATTCCTTTCTCTCCTACTTCCCTGTTCGTGCCGCAAACTTCGGGACACAGCTGACGGCATGCCACAAGGGAAAATCGTTCGCCTGCTATCGCGCTTTTGCGTACGCCCGCGCAGCCATGCGCGTGCCGTGTTCTATCGCTGCTGGAGCACTGCGCCTCGTCGCAGTCGCCGGTTCCATCAGCGCAAACACTCCGCGCAGCAAAACAGCTTGCAACGCCAGCGCGGAAAAAAGCCCCACGATCGTGGTCAGAACCAGTGCTGCGAATCCAAAGAATGTCTCCATTGCTTATCTCCTTTGTGGACTGGAATCCTTTTGGCGGTTCCGTGCCTCACTGTCCGGCGCGGCGTGAATTTCGTTTTGTGCTTGCAGGGTGACCTGGCTGTCGGTCGCTGTGGGCTCGCCGCCAAATAAACGCGCCACTTCTTCGTTGCGCTCGGGGATGAGCGAGACCCGGTCGCCCACCTGCACCCGCGCAAACAAATCTTCGATATCGCTATTGCGCAGGCGAATACAGCCATGCGAGGCGTGCTTGCCGATCGACTCTGGCCGGTTTGTGCCGTGAATCCCGAATCCTTTTACGTTCAAACCAATCCACCTTGGCCCAAGGGGATTGCTGGCGCCGGGGCCAATCACGACGCCGGGTTTGTAGTACGTCGGATTTTCCAGCCGTTGCACGATCTCGAATTCGCCGGAGGGGCTGGGACTGACCGGCGCGCCGACGGCAACGTCATAAACCTTCAAAACGCGCTCGCCTTCCAACAGCGCCAGCTTGTGGTCCTGGAAGCTCACGACGATGCGCCGCACCGGCTTCGCCGCCGGTTTTGCAGGCTGTGCCGCCAGCGCGTTCGCGCAAACGGTGAACGCGGAAAAGAGCACCATGCAGGAGACGAGTTGCCGGGTGCTCGGTTTGAATTGGGGGTTGAGGGCTGGCCGGTTCATTGTTTGTTCTCTCCGTCGACCTTCGGACGGTAGAATGGCAACCCAATGACCAGCGATAGTCGATTGATACAAAAGGAGTTACTTCAGGAATGAGCTGGCAGATCGTGGAGCGGGGGACACAGGCGTGTTCTGGAGGACGCACACCCGGGACGTCTGAAGCTTTCAGTGCGCGACGGCGGATTTACTCGCAGGCTCTGCCGTCGGAGTTCGGGAGAACATCGCTTGCGCTGTGGCCACAGGATCACCCTGAGGAGCTGCCGTAAATGGGTTGTTCTGTTCCGTCCAGCGATGTTCGAATGCGAAATAATCGACCTGCTTGGCCGGCTCGCCGTCGAGCTGCGCGCTGAGTTCGCGGACAAACATCTCCCAACGGGGCAAATAAAAATCGAGCAGCAGGCCGGACCATTCCTTGCTGGCGTAATCGTGAAGGTCCGTGGCTGGATCATCGGGACCCCAGTACGTAATTTGCGTCCTGGCATTCTTTTCAAAGAGCCGGACTTCCGCTTCATCGGACGCGGCGGCTTTTGCCTGTGCCAGCCAGTTCCCCAGAAGGAATTCTCGCCGTGTCGCCAAGAGGGCATCCAGGTCGCGATTCAGCTCCAGAAATGACGCGGCGGTCTGCTGAAATTGAGGTTTGTCGTGATTTTGGTAGGCGGAAACCATTTGGCGATACAGCACCAATGCGCGGTTGGTCAGGACTTGGCGCACCAGATCGACCGCATCGGCCTGATACGTGTCCACGCCGCCCAACGTATTGCTCGCACTCAAAAATTCCCGCGCTGCTTCTTCCAGGTTGTTGGGATCGTAGCCAAACTGAATCGTGCCCCAGGTCGAGGCGCCTTTTACTTGCAGGGAAGGTCGTGCGCAGAAGATCGACTGCGGGCCAGTACTTGAGCGGTACACCGTGTCGAGCAACAGTAGCCAGGCACGGTCTACACCAGCGGTACTGCTGCCATAGCGGTATCTCGCGTATTCCCTGATCCACTGGCGAAGATCGACGGGCTGGTCGTGCCAGGCCATCTCGAAAAGCAGGTCATACACGACAGGATTGTTGTCGATGCCCTCCATCAGGCCGCCAACACCGGCCATCTTGTTTCCGTAAGGGCTTCGCGCGGCGCGGACGGGCTCCGACGCGATACGAGGAAGATCGCCGAAGATTCCAGTGTTTTCGCCGAAGTTGTTGACGATCCCCCAGACCCAAGGTGAGCCGTTGTACCCTTTGCGTTTCTCCCAATCGTCACTGCCCAGATCTAGAACCAGGACATGGTCCCGCCGCAGGCCGCTGAGCAATTCGTCTTTGGGATTTTCTTGCCAGCCTTGCAAAACCCAAATGGACTTTGGATTCGCTTCCAGCATGGAATTCTGAACGCCCCGAGCCAGCCCAGCAATGTCCAGACCGGACGTTTCGCCCCCCTCGTGAAAAAGATCGCCTCCAAAAAACCGAACAGGTCCGTAAAGCTTGTTTGCTTCCTGGTAGTAAATCGCGGCGAGTCGAGTGAACAACGGGTCAGAAGAGAGCAGGATCATTGGCCGTCGAAAGCTGGCCCACTTGCCCTGGCTTACAATTTTCGCGTCGGGGAATTTGCCGGCCAGTGACGCGGGAACCATGCCGTAAAAACCTTGCAGAACAGGTTCAATGCCCAGTTGCCGCATGCGCGCCAGAATTTTCTTTTCCAACTCAGTCCGCGCATCAATCATTCGCTGGTCAACCGGGCCGCCCCAACCTTCCAGATTTCCCATCAACCACCATGCGGTGTAAGCAGGGCCGGGAAAAAATTCCAGAATTTCTGAATCGCTCTGACCGATTCGTCGCAGGGTGTTCTGCCAGATCGCTTCTGTTCCGATGGTTGCGAGCGCAAGATTGATTCCGTTAAGCGCCATCCAGTCCAGTTCGCGTTCCCAGCGACGCCAGTCCGCAAACGCAAACGTATAGTTAAAAGTGCAGTAATTCAGATAATAGCGATGGAGGTCGCGCGAAGTTTTGCGCACGGGAGTCGGAATTTCGGGCAGCACGGCGATAGGAGCGATATTGTCTCCAAGGTGAGATATCGAACGATGGCAGTAGTATTTCAGGTACCAGTTCAACCCAGCCGCCGCGCTCGATTCATCCGAAGCGCGGATGATGACTTTGCCCTTTTCCGTTTGCAGTTCGAAGGCGCTCTCGCCGGATGCCACCGAGATGCGCTCGAAGATCAGCTTTGGCGCCAGCCAGGGTGCGACCCTTCCGGCCAGGTCTGCGATAGCCTGAAAACTGCTATCCATCGGAGTCGAGCTGTTAGCTGACGATCGCGCCGCCGCCTGAGTAGCCAAACAGGCTGCAAGAAGCGCAACGGCAAGAAAAACTCTCGGCATAGCTCCTCCCGAGGAGAGTTCCGAGCAAACATCTATGGAATACCCAGGAACATAGCCGCGATTTCCCGGGGCGTCAATGCGCGGGCGTGCGCTCACCTGCTCTTCTTCTCAGCTTGTGTTACGGTTCGAAGCGGCGGGTTTTGCGGTGGTGGCATTCGGCGGTAGTCTTAGAAGCTGCAATCCTGAGGCGGGCGTTCATGTCGCAAGTACAAGGAATTCGCATCGGGCGAATTCTGGGAATTCCAATTTATCTCGACTTCAGCTGGATCCTGGTGTTCATCCTGGTCACCCTGAGCCTGTGGTCACAGTTCAATAAGGACTTCACGCAATGGACTCCCGTAGAACAATGGGGCGTCGGCATCCTTACCAGCTTGCTCTTCTTTGCTTCCGTCGTTTTTCACGAACTTGCTCATAGTGCGGTGGCTCAGCGCTACAAGATAAAGGTCCTATCTATCACCTTGTTTCTCTTTGGTGGTCTGGCGCGCATCGGCCGCGAACCCGCCAGCGCCCTTCAGGAGTTCAATATCGCCATTGCCGGCCCTATCGCCAGCGCTTTTCTGGCTGTTGTCTTTTACGGCCTGAAGCTCGCGTTTCCGGGCAAGCAGATGTTGGGCGCTTTGGCTGAGCCCCTCTATGAATCCAATGGCATGCTCGCGCTCTTCAATCTCCTGCCAGGTTTTCCTCTCGACGGCGGCCGCATCTTCCGGGCGATCATTTGGGGCGCGACCAAGAATTTCGCTCGTGCCACCCGATTCGCCGTCAACAGCGGCAAACTCATCGCTTACCTCATGATTTGTATCGGCATTTACTCCATCTTCGCGGGAGACCGAGGCGGCCCGGCAGCCGAATATCTCGGGCGTTGGGGCGGCGTCTGGCTGGCCTTCATTGGCTGGTTCTTGCTCTCTGCCGCTCAAGCCAGCATGAGCCAATTAACCATCCGCGAAACCTTGACCGGATTATGCGCCGAAGATGTCATGAGCCATGAAGTGCCTACGGTTCCCGGCAACTTGAGCCTTGAAGAATACAGCAGCGAAGTATTGCGGACTGGCCGGCGCATCCATATCGTCACCACGGATGATCGCCTCGTGGGACTCATGAATGTCGCTGCTCTCAATCAGGTGCCCCGCGACGAATGGGTGCTCAACTCCGTGCAGGCCGTCATGGTGCCCCGTGACCGTATTTTGTGGGCGTCCCCCGAAGAGCCGTTGCAACGGTTGCTCGAACGACTGATGGGCGCCGATGTAAATCAGATGCCGGTAGTACGCCATACCGAAGACGGAGCGGCACATATCATCGGCATGGTCACACGCGATGCCATTCTTCGCGTCATTCAAACCCGCAGCGAATTGAGCGCCGTGCTCAGCGGACGCTAAGCGCCCACAGGCACTATTTTCCGCTTGACGCCACAACTCTATATAGGTAGACTTAACATATGGGCGTTCGTCTGCGTCTCTCCGGTCAGACCTTGGTGCTTCTCCAGGCGCTCCTGGTCCATCCATCCCAATGGCACCACGGTTACGCTTTGAGCCAGGAAACCGAGCTGGCCTCCGGAACTCTCTATCCCATCCTGATGCGGCTCGAGAAATCCGGCTGGCTGGAAACCAAGTGGGAGGAAGGCCCTGTGCCGGGAAGACCTCCACGCCATTTTTATCGGCTCTCTGCGGATGGGCGGGAGTGGGCCCGCGAAGAGCTTGGTGCCGCGCGCGGCAGCAAATTCTGGAAGCCCGCACAGAACAAGGCGTGATCATGCCCCGATCAGCAATTTCGCTCCTCACACGAATTGCAAACAGCTCCATGAGCTTTGCCGTGCGTTATTGGCCTGAAGATTCGCGGCGATGGGGCCAAGCTATGCTGGCTGAGATGGGCGAAGTCTCTGAGTCGGCTGAGGCTTTGAGTTGGGCCGCTGGAGGGCTTTTAGTCTTTTTGCGGGCCGTCATCACGCATTTCTGGCAATGGCTGCGGCTCCCGGCTGGTGCAGGTTTCGCCTCAAGAACAGGAATGTCCGCGGGCAGTGGTCCACAATTCCCAAAACACTCGCGCTTGGCAACAGCTCTGCTTCTGCTTGGCGGTGCGGCTCTGCTCTGTTTACCCATGGGACGACAAGCGGTGAGCACCATCAGGGCCAGCTGGTGCGGGTTCCACCCTTCCACGGCTGATCAACGGGAGTTGGAAAAAATTGTGGCAAAAGCGGAGAAGGAACAGGACGCGCGGGAACTTGCGTTCATTGCGCTTATTCATCCCGACGCGGATCGAGCCCTTGCCATTGCGGATCAGGCCGTCAGTCTGGATAAAAATCTCGCCTGGATTTATGCAAACCGACACGGGTATTGGTCCCGTGCAGGCTTAGATCGGCTGCAGTTGGCGAAGGACAACGACCCAGACAATGCCTATGTGTATCTGATCAGCGCGCACGCAGAAGGCGAGCCTCTGATCGAGAAAATACGCAACGACCACACGGGAACGACGAACGCACTTGCCAAGGTCTTGGGTAACGATCTCAGATGGATGCAGGACATGGACAGGGCTTTTCGCTCGCCGAAATATGAAAATTATTTGCGCCGGCATCAAGAACTGACCCGGGCTGGATGGAAAGAAGTACCGAATCTATCCCCGGGGATCATCGCGCTTGGCCAGTGGACGTTCAGTGTTCCTGATTCCAGACAGATCAAAACGTATGCCGATATTCGAGTAGAGCAAGCGCTCGCCGCCGCATCCGCTGGAGATTCGAACAAAGCGGAGTCCATCCTCGCGGAAATCGCAGCCTTTTCAAACCGAATCTCCGTCGATACATCGCCATTTGAGCAGATGCTCGGCTTTGGATTGAAGAAGCGCGTTTTGCAGGGTTATCGGAAGCTTTACGCCGCGAGAAAAGACGAAACGCAAGTCGCAGCTGTCGACGCGCTACTCCGTCGCATGGATCTGGACAGTTCCAGACAGGCTCAATCCTATGTGGGTTGGCAATCTCACATTACGAGCAGCTTACGATTGACAGCGTTCGTGCTGCAGGTTTCGGCGATCTGCTGCGTGCTCCTCGTGATTGCGGTCGCAGTCAGCCTGATTCTTCTGGAGGCAACTGCCGGGTTGCGTCGAACAACCCGCGGCGCAACGCGCTGGATCGCCTGCCTCTCCGTCGACTACGGACCGCCGGCGTTTTTCGTTGTGAGCCTGATTCTTTTGTGGAGTTTTCGCCCAGTCGCCGCAGCATTCGAACAATACCGCGTCCTGGGCACTTCCAACGGTGAAGCCTCGCAGCTTTTCTGGCAGCTATTTGCGCTGGAGTCTGCCAGCCCGTTGTCCTTTTTCTACCAGCCCTACCACCTGTGGCTGCTTGCGACAATCCTCTTAGTGGGCATCGCGCTCATCCTGCTCCTGCGCGCACTCCTGAAACGCAAACCCCAACCAACGATTCCACTTTAATGCAGCAATGGGCGCAGCCTGCGCAGCGCCGCCGCAAATTGATCCGCGTTGTATGCTGAAGGATTCTCCAGTTGCTGGAATAGCCCATTGATCGCCGCGCGCACTTCCGCATCGTTCCCCGGCTTCGCATTCTTGGTATATGCGATGTACAGCGAGTCCAGCGCCATCGTGGCTTGCTCTGCAGCCCGCTCGTCAGCCGAGGCGATTTCGTCGGCACCATCGGTAATGCACTGCAGCATGCGCATAGTCTCGGCCTGATCGTATTGCATCGCCGCCAAGCGGTCGGCGATTCGGCCGGCCACCGGAGCGACCGCCAGTGCAGCATTCGCCACGGCACCACGATCGGGATTCAACTTGCTCATCTCGCTCGTCACCCTCTGCATCTGCCGGTCCAACTCGTCAGCCGATGCAGCATCCACCTGCTTGGCGAACATCCGAAACACTACATACCGTGACGCATTCCATGCCGGATCCCCGGGGCGTCGTCCTTCATAGCCATGCTCCTGCCGCCAGCTATCTTTCGCCGGTCCCAGCGAATGATGACACGCGAAGCACGACAGCTCCGAATATTCCGGCCACACATCCTTCTTATCCCCACGTTGATTGTTTGCCCGCCACGCTAGCCGCTCCATTGACGCGCGCAGTTGCACCGCTTGTCCGCTGGCCCAATCGCGCACGCCGCTCCACGCTGCATCCTCCACCGCGGCACCGGGAGCAGATTCGCGCGGCACCTTCCAATGGCGCGGCATCACCGCCGAGAACGAGTCCAATTCGAAATAAAGGTCCGGATGGCCTGCCGCAATCATTTCGTGGTCCACGAACTTCTCTTTGGTTCCCAAATGGCATTCCAAACACAAATTCGAACGCTGGACTACATTCCGCGTGTCCCGCATTCCCAGCGCCACGGATTTTTCGTGTGGCCAATCGCGCGTTGTATGGGGGCCCAGCCACGCCGACGCCGGACCATGGCAAGACTCGCACGAAACCCCCTCGGCAATTTCGAACGGCCGGCCGCGCTGCTCCGAGGTGGTATAGAGCGCGTGGCAAGCCAGGCACTTCGGCGATTCTTCCGCCTTTGTCCCCAGTTTCAAAATTCGCGCCATACGTTCGCCGATGTCGCCGGTCAGCGCGCCAAACGCGCGGCTGTGTTTGTCTTGCAGAATCCATGTGGAATATTCGTTCTGTAGAATGCGGCTGCCTGCCACCGGTTTCACACTCCCGTGGCAACTGGTGGCCGCGCAGGACCCCGGCCCTATATACTTGACCGGCTCATTGGGGTCCTTGCCGGTCGTGGCAGCCGCGCAATACCCAAAAAACACCGCAGACAGAAGCGTCGCGCGTCGCAACAGGTTGTTAGTGCTGGGCAGCATGAAGCAGAAAAGGTCGCTTAGCTTATAACTAACCCCGCCGGGCCAAGTCAACGCGAAAAGGGCTGGCCTTTTCCCCCGGATTGTGCGAAAAGACAACGCACCAGGAATTCGATAAGCGACTCGGGCCCTGCGGTGCGCAAATAACCTAGACCTGACCACGGGCCTGGGCCGTTTGCCGCGGCGGGTACTGGTTCGCGAGACATCCCACTGTGATTTTTCACGAATTGCGCACCATTCAACTGCGCCACGGATATCTGCCCAAAGCGGAATTGGAATCGCTTTCCCACCGCAGCCAGATTCCCCTGTACCAGATTCACAGCGTCGCCAGCTTTTATCCTCACTTCCATCTGGCTCCGCCCAGTCGTGCCGAAGTGCTCATCTGTGCGGATATGAGTTGCCGCCTCAATGGCGCCTGCGAATTGCGTGCCCAACTCGCTGCCCGGTTCGGCAATACGCGCCCCGAAGACGTGCAGATCAAGGACGTGAGCTGCCTCGGCCGCTGTGATCGCGCACCCGCTGTCGCCATCAATGATGTCATTCTCGATGCGGTCTCCGCCGAACAGGTCGAACTCCTGGCACGCAGTGTCTCTCGCGGGGAAGAATTACCCGCCGAGCATCCCCAAATGGCCCGTGTGAGTTGCGCCTCCGATCCCTACGGCGAGGGCGAATCCTATGGTGCACTTCGCAAGCTAGTCGCTGACCGCGATTACGATGCCGTGCTGGCCCGCTTGAAAGAAGCTGAGCTTCGCGGCATGGGGGGCGCCGGTTTCCCGACCTGGATGAAGTGGGATCTGGTCCGCAAACAAAAGGATCCCGAAAAGTACATCGTCTGCAATGCCGACGAAAGCGAGCCCGGCACCATCAAGGACCGTTTTATCCTCAGCCACCTTCCGCATCTGGTCGTGGAAGGGATGATCCTCGCCGGCCTCGTCACCGGCGCGAAAAAAGGCATTCTGTATATCCGCCACGAATATCCGTTGCAGGAGGAAATTTTCGGTGAAGAACTCCGGCGGTGCGCCAAAGCCGGGCTGCTCGGTAAGAACATTCTGGGGAGCGACCTGGAATTCGCGTTGGACATTTTTGTTAGTCCCGGCGGGTACATCTGTGGAGAGGAAAGCGCCTTACTGGAAGCCATCGAGGGCCATCGCGCAGAGCCGCGCAACAAACCGCCTTTCCCGGTGCAATTCGGCCTGTGGCAGAAACCCACGGTCATTAATAACGTCGAAACCTTCGCCAATGTCCCACAAATCCTTCACCGTGGCGTGGAGTGGTTCAAGGCCGCTGGCGTCGCAGGTTCTCGCGGGCTGAAATTCGTTGGCGTAAGCGGGCATGTGGCCCAACCGGGAATCTACGAAGTGCCTATGGGCACAACCATGCACGACGTGATCTTCCGCAATGCGGGTGGCATTCGCGGCGGTCGCCAACTCAAAGCCTTCGCTCCCTCCGGCCCCTCCTCAGGATATTTGCCCGCTTCTATGGCCGGCGTGCGTCTGGATTTCAAGGCCTTGGCGGATGCGGGCTCGATGCTCGGTTCCGGCGCCATCGTTGTGTGCGACGACACTACTTGCATGCTGGACATGGCCCTCACCGCCGTAAAGTTCTACCGCAACGAATCCTGCGGCAAATGCGTGCCATGCCGCATGGGCTCGCAAAAAATGGTGGACTTGCTCACGCGATGGACCCAAGGTGGCCTCAGCGAATCGGCCTACCGCGCCGATTTGGCGCTCCTCGAGGAACTAGCGAACGCCATGAGTCTCACCTCCATTTGCGGCTTGGGGCAGATTGTTCCCGCACCCATCCAGAGCGTCCTGAAACATTTTCGAGCGGAAATTGATGCGCACGTGTCGAAAGCACAGTGCCCAAGCGGGATTTGCCACTCGACGGCAGCCAGGATTCCGGAACTAGCCCGAGTCGGCCTTCGGCCCTGAAGCAGGTGAAAGATGCGGTTGAAAGCGTAAAAGCGTGGCAACGAACACAGCGCTCGTGGAATTGACGATTGACGGCCGGGCCGTTCGTGTGCCCGAGGGCAGCACCGTCTATGATGCGGCTCGCCTCAACGGGATCGCCATTCCCACCTTGTGCCATCTTCAGAGCCAGACCCCGGTGGGCGTCTGCCGCCTCTGTGTCGTCGACACCGGCGCGCGCGTCCTGAGCGCCTCCTGTGTGCGTCCCGTTGAGCCGAACATGAAAGTCAGCACGAATTCGGAGAAGGTGCTGGCGGCCCGCAAAACGCTGCTCGAATTGCTGATGGCGGATCACCCGTCTCCGTGCGCCCGCCAGCAGCATTCCGGCGATTGCGAATTGGAAACACTCGCGAAGCAAGCGGGAGTGGGTGCGCCGCGATTCTTGTCCAGAACCGTTTCCCGAGGCGCCGACGATTCCTCCCTGGCGATTGCCGTCAACCATGACGCCTGCATTCTCTGCGACCGCTGCATTCGTGGATGCGACGAGATTAAAAGCAATTTCGTGCTTGGCCGAATGGGCAAAGGGTATTCCGCCGGAATTGCCTTCGATCTCAACGCGCCCATGGGCGATTCCACCTGCATCTCCTGCGGAGAATGTATGGTCTCGTGTCCCACCGGCGCGCTTACCAATAAAAGTGTGGTGGGCACCGCGATTGCTCCCGGAGCTGCCACCCAGTCTTTGACCGCGGAAGAATTGCACCGCCTTCCTGTCTTCGCTGGCGTCTCCGGAACGTTTCTCGAGCTGAACCGCGGCGCCATCGTGAAACGCAACTACCGCGGGGGCGACGTGATTTGCCGCGAAGGTGATTTCGGCTCCACGGCGTTTTTCATTGTAGAGGGCAACGCCGAAGTCGCTATCTCCACGCCGCTCGCGCATGTGAAAAGCAACGGCGGCGCGCAGGGATTCTTCCGCCGCCTGACCAGCGTGCTCGTCGGACGCGAGGAAGATAAGCGCGAAGGCGAGACCCGCGACCGCACCATTCCCATCGACGCTCCCGTGGATCTGGCCTATGGCAATCCTGTGGCCGAACTGGGCCCCGGCGATTTATTTGGGGAAATGACGTGCATGAATTTTTATCCCCGTTCGGCCTCCGTGCGCGCTAAAACCGATGTCGTGGCGTTCGAGATGTTGCGCAACGTGCTTGACATCATGATGAAGAACAAAACGTTTCGCGCGCAGCTCGACGCCAACTACCGTCGGCGTGCGCTGGAAACGCATCTGCGCGGAGTGCCCATGTTTGCCGCGCTGGCTCCCGATTTTATTGAGCATCTGAAAAACAGCGTGGAATTGGTCCGCTACGCGCCGGGCCAGGTCATTGCCCGTCAGGGCGATCCCGCGGACAGCTTTTACCTGGTGCGCATCGGCTTTGTCAAAATTGCCGAAGACTATCCTGGCGGAGAACTCGTTCTCGCTTATCTTTCCCGCGGCGATTATTTCGGCGAAATCGGATTGCTCGGCGGCGGCGTGCGCACCGCTACCTGCACGGCGCTCGATCACGTCGAGTTGGTAAAAATCAGCGGCGGCGATTTCCGCGAAATGGTCGCGCGGTTTCCCGGAGTACGCAGCGGGCTGCAGGCCGTAGCTGTCGAACGGCAAACAGCGAATGCACAACGTATGCAGCTGATGCAGAGCGTGCCCCTCGATCAATTTTTGTCCCAGGGATTGATGGAGGCGCAAAGCCTGCTCATCCTGGACCTGCAGAAATGTACCCGCTGCGATGCCTGCGTCACCGCCTGCGCCGATGCGCACGATGGCATCACCCGTCTGGTGCGTGAGGGCCTGCGCTTCGAAAATTTTCTAGTTGCCACGTCCTGCCGGCAATGCCGCGATCCCTTGTGTATGGTGGGTTGTCCTGTAGGTTCGATTCGCCGCCGCAATTCCCTGGAAGTGATTATCGAAGACTGGTGCATCGGTTGCGGCCTCTGCGCGCGAAATTGCCCCTACGGCAACATCAATCTGCACCCGTTCGAAGTGCGCGTCGAAGATCTGGAAAATCCCGGGCGCCGCAAGGCGGTCATCCAGCAAAAAGCTACCTCCTGCGATTTGTGCACACATTTGAAGGAGCCGAGCTGCGTCTACGCGTGTCCCCACGACGCCGCGCACCGCGTCGATCCACGCCAATTCTTTGTGGGGCTCACAGGTCAGACCGGTCGGGGGACCCGCGCATGAAGATAGACCGCACGCAGCGCGGATGGGCGGTGGCTTCGCTTGTCACCTTGGCGATTGCCGCCCTCTCTTACGTCATCTACGCACAGCAAGCTGCGGCCGGCCCTCGCGGCGGCAGCGCCATGGGCCTGGTCTTCGGCAGCTTAGGGTTTGCCTTCATGCTTTTTGCTGCTCTCCTTGGTGCACGCAAGCGCGTCCCCACCTGGCGTCTCGGTCGCGCGCAATCCTGGATGCGTGGCCACTTGTGGCTCGGCCTGCTGAGTCTTCCCCTCATTCTCTTTCATGGCGGATTTCATTTCGGAGGCACACTCACACGCGTGCTCATGTGGCTGTTGATTATCACCGTCGCCAGTGGCGTATTCGGGGCAGCCCTGCAAAACTACGTGCCACGTATCATGACCTCCGAGGTGCCTCTCGAAACCATCTACGCGGAAATCGCCGGAGTCCAAAAATTGCTTCTCGAAGAAGGCGATCGCGCCGTCGAGTCCCTCTGCGGTCCCATGGGACTGACGCAAAACTTCTCGGAAGGCTTACGGGCCGGGGGCTTCACTGCGCTGCGCCCAATCTCAGCCACCGCTGCGCCCCTTCGCACCTCGGCGGCCGTCAGCGCCGGTGCGAGTGCCGCCGTAGCGCCGGCAGTAGAAACGATTTTGCTCAGCGAGACGGAAAGTGAACCCTTGAAGCGTTTTTACCTCCAGGAGTTGCGTGTCTATCTTGACGAGCCTGCACGGCGTGGCCTGCGTCTTGGCGATCCGGACAAAGCGAAGCTCGCATTCGCGGGAATCAAAACCCTTTTACCCGTGGCAGCGCACGATACTTTGCGCGATCTTGAGGACATTTGCGATGAATCGCGCCAATTGGTCCGCCAACAGCGCTTGCATCGCTGGCTGCACGGATGGCTGCTTGTGCACATTCCGCTTTCGCTAGCGCTTATCGTTTTAGGTGCAATCCACGCCGTTATGGCGCTGAAGTATTGAACGCTTTTGGGGCATGGCGCGATGTGCACCATGTTCACTACACGGTCTGAGAGAGGCTCGTGTCCAGAACACGCACCACAAAAAAGCTCGCCCAGCGCGTCGACCTCAATTATTTCAAGCGCGCGACTCCTTTTAAGCGCGCGCGTTTCTGGTTGAGCCTGCTTCTTCCAGTTCTCGCCATTGCTTGGATCGCCTGGTGGAGCTTCCATCGCGATTCCCGCGTGTACTCCAGCGGACGAATGAGCAGTGCCCATGCCGTGCTGGAACGCCAATGCGCCGCGTGCCACCTCCAGAAAGCCGGACAATTTTCTTCCGCCGCCGTCGACAGTGCCTGCGTCGCTTGTCATGACGGACCCATACACCACGAAAATCAAATCACGAGCGCGGTGCCCAATTGTGCGACTTGCCACCTGGAACATCGCGGCAGGATCATGCTGACGGCCGCGAGCAATCAGGATTGCACGCAGTGCCACGCCAGCTTGCGCGTCACCACGGGCCAGGTGCATTACACCGCCCGCATTCAGAATTTTAACGACGACCATCCCGAATTCGCGGTGCTCCGCGACGGCGCGAAAAACCCTGGCACCATTCGCTTGAACCACGCCATTCACATGAAACTGATTCGCCAGGGCCCCAACGGCCCGCTCGTCCAGATGCAGTGTTCCGATTGCCATCGCAATTACGACGCGGATTGGAAGTACGCCGCATCGCAACATCCCGAGCCCGCTAGCTATCAGGCGCACCCACAAAATTCCGAAACCGTCTACCGCCAATCCCCACCCGCTCTTCAAACCTATGCACCCGCCAGCGGCAGAGAACGCATGCGCCCGGTCCAGTTTGCTACTGCGTGTTCCGGCTGCCATCTCTTGACCTTCGACAAGCGTCTCGACGAAGGCGTTCCTCACGACACTCCGGAAGTGGTCCACGCGTTTCTTATCAAGAAATTTCAGGCTTACATTCAGGCACATCCCACCGAGGTGAAAGTAGTTCGCGATCCCAGCCGCGATTTGACCGGCAAACCGATACCTCCCGAAGTACGCGTGCTGACTCCCGCGCAATGGGTCGCGGAACGGACCGCGGATGCGGAACTGCTCCTCTGGCGCAAAACCTGTCGCCAGTGCCACGCGCTTTCAGGATTTGTCGCCATGTCCGAACAGGTTGCCGCAGGCTGGGCTGGCCCTCGCCCGGAATCCGCGATCTATGTGGCCACGCTCATGCAACTCAACTCGACCGGCCAGCACAATGGCGCAGTACCATTGCCGAAAATCAGTCCGGCAAATGCCACGGCGCGCTGGCTTCCCCATGGAAATTTCAGCCATGATGCGCACCGTGGATTTTCCTGCACCGGATGCCATTCGAAAGCGCTCGCCAGCACGGAAACCAGCGACGTCCTGGTGCCAGGCATCGCCAATTGCAAGACCTGCCATGCCCCGGGATCCGATTACGCAGAATCCCGCTGCTTCGAATGCCACACCTACCATGATTGGGCCAAACGAAAGGAAGTTCGCGCCAGCTATACCTTGCCCGCCCTTCAGCGGGCTCGCTAAGCAGCCAAGGTCACTCCGCGCGTCGCGAGAACCAACCCGCCCTCAGCCATTCACCCACGTCATCATGCCTTCTGGATAACGCTGCCCCGCCGCCGCTCCCTTCGGGGCCACTTCTTCTACCCGTCGCAAATCGTCAGCCGACAGTTCCACGTTCAGCGCCGCTACATTCTCTTCCAGATATTTGCGCCGTTTCGTGCCCGGAATCGGAATCATATCTTCGCCCTGCGATAGCAACCACGCCAACGCCAACTGTCCCGGCGTGCAGTTTTTCTTCCGCGCGAGTTCCTCCACGCGAGCCACTAAATCCAGATTCTTCTGGAAATTTTCGCCCTGGAACCGCGGCGACAATCGCCGGAAGTCGTCCTGCGCCAGGTCCTCATACTTTTTGATTTCCCCGGTCAGGAATCCTCGCCCAAGCGGGCTGTACGCAACAAACGCAATGCCTAATTCTCGCGTCGCTGGCAAAACTTCAGCCTCCGGTTCCCGCGTCCACAACGAATACTCCGACTGCAGCGCCGCGATCGGATGCACCTTATAAGCGCGCCGAATCGTCGCTGCCGAAGCTTCCGATAAACCCAGGAACCGCACCTTGCCTTCGCGCACAAGCTGCGCCATCGCTCCAACCGTGTCCTCGATGGGGGTATTTGGATCCACGCGGTGCTGGTAGTACAAATCGATCGTCTCGACGCCGAGCCGCTTCAGGCTCGCTTCGCACGACGACCGCACATATTCAGGTTTGCCGCTGACACCTCGCACGCTGGGATTCGCGCGATCGCGAACGATCGCGAATTTCGTCGCCAGAAAAACTTTGTCTCGCCGGTCACGAATGGCTTTGCCCACCAGGATTTCGTTGTCGCCATACCCGTACACGTCCGCGGTATCCAGAAAATTGATTCCCAGTTCAATCGCGCGATGAATCGTTGCTATCGATTCTTCGTCATTTCTCGCGCCATAAAACTCCGACATGCCCATGCATCCGAGCCCCATTGCGGAAACTCGCGGCCCGTTTTTTCCCAATCTTCTCTGCTGCATCATTTCACCTCAAAAAGATTCTACGCGCGTATGATGTCCAGCCGGAAGACGGAGATACATGCGAAACGATGCGATTGCGCGGTCGAAGCAGCGACGACTGGCTCGAAGAAAAAAACTCTCCAAGCAGACCACCTCGCTGGATCACTCTGGGTCTCGCGGCCGCTGCGCTCACATATTTTCTGGTTGCACGTCACTGAGGCTGCACCAACCGCCGTTGCATCGCCAGTTGCAGCACGGCACGGCTTTCCAAATTGGCAGTAACCACCCTGAGTGACCTCGCGCATCTTGGGGAACGAACTTGGGCGTAGTCGCGCAAATCCTTGAACAGGCTCACCTAAGCGCAATTTCCACAGCTAGTTACCGCACTCATTTCTGGCACGGTACATGCCCCTGTTCTTCTCGGAGGCTAATGCTATGGCTCCGTCCACCCATATCGAAGTTCCTCCCGAACCAGCGCTCCAGCCCGGGAACAAACCAGAAACAAGAGTAGAAAAGAAATCTGTACAGAAGTCCGTTCTTCCTCCACCGCCGGCGCCGCTCACTCGCCCGCCGCACCCTGCCGAAGGCTCCTTTCAATCCTCCATGCTGGAATACAACCGCATGAAAAGCAGTTCGCGATTGATGGACACTTTGATCAGTCTCGCCGTAAACGCCATAATTTTGCTCGTTCCTGTTTTTGCCGGTTTATATTTCACGGATACCCTGGACTTGAAAGGTTTCGCTTCCACATTTCTCGTCGCGCCACCGCCGCCGCCCCCACCACCGCCTGCTGCTGCGCCGATGATTAAAGTCGCGCCGGTCCACCGCGTCTTTGAAAATGCCGGCAAACTCGTTGCTCCCACGGTCATCCCCAAACAGATCCAGATGCTCAAGGAAGAACCTCTTCCTGACGTGGAAGGCACCGGCGGTGTTGCCGGTGGCGTTCCCGGCGGCGTCGCGGGAGGTTCCATGGGAGGTGTGATTGGTGGAATTATCGGCGGCGTGAACACCAGCCCCGTAGCGCCGCTCGCTCCGAAGTCTAGCGGACCGAAGGTTCCAGTCCGCGTTGGTGGTCGCGTGAAGGAACCGAAACTGATCAGCCGCGTCGAGCCGCGCTATCCCCCGCTAGCTCTGCAAACGCATATGCAGGGCGTCGTCATCGTCGACGCCATCATCGACGAGCATGGCGATGTCACCGAAGTGAAGGCCATCTCCGGTCCTCCATTGCTCATCCAAAGTGCCCTGGAGGCAGTCCGCCACTGGAAGTATCAACCCACTTATCTGAATGACGAACCGGTTCCCGTGCAGTTGAACGTCACGGTAACGTTCAAGCTCGGCAATGGCTGAGTGACACTACAGGTTGGACGGAGGGCGGAACAGTGCAGTCGGGCTGTTCCGCCTTTTGTCTTTTTCAATGATCCGTGGTTGCTGCGTTCGCTTCTGCCGCTTTGGATGGTGGGTCCAGATACTTAATGAGCAACGCTTCATTCCCTTTTTCGTTGTAAATCAAATCATCCACGAGCTTCTTGCTCATCAGGATCCCGAACCCGCCCGGCCGCATTCCCCGATTTTCGCGCTCTTCCATGTGCTGGAATGGCTGGTCCGGCGGATTCGCCAGCGCCGAGTGTTTTAATTCCTCCAGAGAAAATCCCGTGCCGGGATCTTTCACTTTGCAAAGCACCATGCGCTTTGTGCGGACATACGACACTTCCACATGTTTCGAAGGATCGAACTTGCCGCCATGCTCCATGGCATTCAGCAGAATCTCTCGAAACGCTGTAGCCACTTCTTCGGTTTCGGCCGCAGGCAACTGCGAAGCCTCGCGATAGAACTGCAGTAATCGATTTGCGGCCACTACATCGCAACGCACGCACAGCCTCACCCAATGCGGGGTGGCGGAAAGGATCTCAATTCCGTCATCCCAGAACGGTTCGCTCATGGCGATGCGAATCATCTCCGCGAACTTTTCCGTGGAGAATGGTCGCGAAAAATAGCTGAAGGCCCGTTCCCGGATGGAACTGAGCACGTCTCCCGGAGTGAACTCGTCTGTCAAAATGATCAGCCGCGTGTGCGGACGCACCATTCGCAGCCGTCTCAGCAGTTCAATATCTTCCTGCCCCGTGGTTCGATCGCCCGTGATGATCAGGTCGTACGCCCGTTGTTTTGCCATCTCCAGCGCATCTGCATTGTCCTTCGCGTGATCGAGATCCCATTCCTGGCGGTCGAGCAAGCTGCTCAACAGCTGGTTGATTTCCGGGCTGGAGTCTACCAGCAGAGCGAGATGATGCTGAATCTTCAAAGGGACCGACAAAGCAGGAGGGCTAGTGACCTTCGGCTCTTCCACAAGTCACCTACCTGGAGGGCGGTGGAATTCGAGTACCCAAGAATGCCCGAAAGCAAGGGAGCGCGCAAGAGGCGCTCCGCCATTGGCATGGTCCTCATTTCTATCATTCTGAGGGCATCCGACGAGGATGCTCGAAGAACCTCAACCGGCAGGGAATCGCAGCCGTCAATCGTCGTTATCGTAGATCTGCGCGAGCTCTTAGCTCAGTTCGCTGGTCATCAGGAACAAGGGCTTCATTTCGAAGCTTTGATATACGGGGCGAAGCCGTTCCGTGCTGTAGTGTTCCTTCACGTTGATCACTTTCTTCGTCGCCGTGACCGTGTCGATCGGGATGTTGTCATAGCGCCCGTTCTTCAACACCACCAGCCTTCCATGAATCCGGTTCAGCAGCAGATCCAGCGCCAGGTTGCCGTACGCCATCGGCACAATCGAGTCAATCGCGTCGGGATCTCCGCAACGCACCAGGTATCCCAGCTTCTGCGCGATGCAATCGATTTTTTTTCCATTGTTGAATTTGGGCGAAAGCGCGGTCAGTTCTTCCGCTACCAGATCCCCAATTCCGCCCAGCTTTTTATGGCCGTAGGCGTCCGCGGCATCGCCTTGGAACACCATTTCCCCGCCTTCGAACATTGCCCCTTCCGAAACCAGCACGATGGAATACCGGCTGGGATTGCGATTCCGATCGTGCACCAACAATTCCGTTAACTGGTCGATCTTGAATCTATGCTCGGGAATCACGCAACGGTTCGCCGCTCCCGCCATCGTCGGCAGCATCGCCGTGAATCCCGCGTACCGCCCGAACACCTCCAGCACCATAAATCGTTCGTGGGAACCCGCCGAGGTTCGCAGTGCGTTCGTCATCTGAATCGTGCGCGTGATGCACGTGCTGAATCCGATGCAATAGTCGGTGCCGGGCACGTCATTATCCATGGTCTTGGGAATCGCGATCACCCGCATGCCCTCTTTGTGCAGCCGAACTCCGTAGCTCAGCGTGTCATCTCCGCCGATCGGGATCATGTATTCAATGCCCAGCCACGCCAGGTTCTTCAGCACCTCCGCTGTCAAATCGTTCTTCTCGGCGTTGAACTGCGCTTTCAGATGTTCCGGAACTCCGCTCTTGCTGACCTTCCCTGGATTCGTTCGCGACGAATGCAAAAACGTTCCCCCGGTTCGTCCCGCGCGGTTCACTTCGTCCTCTGTCAGTCGCTGGAAATTATTCGAATTGTCGTACTTTTCGTCGCGAACAATGTCCACCAGCCCGGCCCACCCGCGCCGTATGCCGATTACTTCATAACCTTCATGAATTGCTCGCAGCGTCACCGCGCGGATCGCCGGATTCAACCCCGGTACGTCTCCTCCCCCGGTCAGGATGCCAATTACGCCCTTCTTTACGTTGATATTCGCCATGAAGGAAGCTCACTTTAGGTTGGGATAGTAAACAAACGATTATGCGGCCTCAGGCACGAATTAGGAAGTGCATCAGTCACACTCCTACAGCAAGGTCCGTCATTCCGAGCGCAGCGAGGAACGGTTTTGCATCGCGCCTTTTGCGATGAATCTCTCTTCGATCGGTCCAGGGGCACCTTCGCTACCCGTTACAACTCGATCCGCGTCCCCAGCACCATCAGGAACTTTGCCAGCCACGCTGGATGCGCAGGCCACGCCGGCGCCGACACCAAATTCCCATCCACCACCGCTTCCGTCATGGCCACATCCGCAAATGTCCCGCCGGCCCCGGTCACCTCCGGCGACACCGCCGGATAGCAGCTACAGGTCTTCCCCTTCAACACATTTGCCGCCGCCAACACTTGCGCCCCATGGCACATCGACGCCATCGGCTTATTCTTTGCGGCAAAGTGCCGCACAATTTCCAGAACCCGCGGATTCAGCCGTATATATTCGGGTGCGCGCCCACCGGGAATGACCAGCGCGTCATACTCTTCCTCCCGCACCGTGTCGAACGTGGCGTTCAACGCGAAATTGTGCCCGCGTTTCTCCGAATACGTCTGGTCGCCTTCGAAATCATGCACCGCCGTGCGCACCACCTCGCCCGATTTCTTCCCCGGACACACCGCATGTACCGTATGTCCCACCATCAGCAGCGCCTGAAACGGCACCATCACTTCGTAATCCTCGACGTAATCCCCCACCAGCATCAAAATCGTCTTCCGCGCCATCGCCGTCCTCCCAACCAAAATGAAAACGCAAGCATAACAAATCTCTGCGGGATGGCACTCCTTTGAGCCGCGAAGCGCACCGTGGGTGCCGCACCCTTTGGTGTGCAAGGGTGCGGATTTTTTCTTGGCTTCTCTTTTTCGGATTCCGACAAAATTTATCGCGCTGTCGCAGGCGCCGGGCGCGAGCTTTCGTCAATGGTCAGCATGTCTGTGCGCATCTTGTCCCACTCGCGCAGATTCAGCCCGTGCGTAGTAAAGAATCGCCGGATCATCGCCGAATCCCAGCGCAGCACTTCTTCCATCACTGGAACCAGCACACTCATGGCGTTGTCGCTCAAGACCGTGCGCCGCGCCACGCGCGCTATGAATTTATTCTCGGACACCGCGATGGTCAGCCCGTCGTACTGATTCACATGCATCATCACCGGCAAATCCGAACTGCCGTCGCCCATATAAATAATGTGATCGTGGCTGGTGCCCAGCTGCGCGCGCAGCTCTTCCAGCACCGTGACTTTTCCCCATCCCGCCGAAGCGCGAATGATGGAATCCACTTCCCCGGTCGAATCGTTAAACCGGAAGCGCGTCCCAAAAATGTGGTCCGCCGGTACAATCCCTTCCAGCGCCGACTCGATAATCTCCTGCGGTCCTGCGGAAATCACGTAAAAATGGAATTTATAGCCATCCGCCAGATTGTCCAGCGAGCGGGCAAACAGCTTCACGTCATGTTTCAGACGTATGCGCTTTCCCGTTTCGATCAGGTGTTCGCGGCGTACGCGCCGGAATTCTGGATCGTGCAGAATCAGGTAAGAGAGTTCCGCACCCTGCTGCACAAGGTTGATGCTCGACAGGCCTTTGACTTTCTCCTGAAAACCATGAAAGCCGATCAGTTCGGCCAAAGCGACCCCCGAGTCGTTAAAGCTGAGCGTCTGGTCGAAATCGCTGGCCAGAAGATGCTGCTTGGTCATAGGGGTAATAACTCCTCTTTCTGTCCGCTTTCCGCGAACGCGAGCCAATTTCGGCTCAAACTCTCCCCACGTTCACACCTTACCCTCGTTCGGGGATGCCAACCCACGAAAAATTTTAATGGGTGCTATGCGTGGAAAAAGTGAACAAATTGTTATCTGTATATAAGATGCGTCGAAAAGGTAAAAGGTTCACAGAAAAGAGCTTAAGAACGCGAATCGATTGCAAATGAACGGGTTGAACGCAGCAACCAGCAATATTATTCATGCGAAACAAAGGCGAACTTTCCTTGCTTTGCGGCGAACATTTACGGATTTCGCCCAGCCTGGTGTGTGTTCGGGAAAGCCATCGTGCCGCGCGCCGTTGATGCTTTTGGCTCAGCTTCGTCGCTGACCGTATACAGCTGCCCGTCGCGCAAATACAAGCCCTGCGCTTCAGTGCGATTCAGTGGCCGCGCTCCCCGCCGCCCGAATACCGCCAGCTGATTCCCAGATTCATCCACGGCGCGGTCGCGGTCAATGCCCTTGGAAATAGCCAACGCTGGTCCTCGAGTGCGTGCAGTGGAGATCAATTTCGGAGTTGGATGCGGACTGAATCCCGAAAAATGTGCAGGGTCGTCAAACGGCGACACAATCTGCAAAACGCGCAACCCATTTCTTCCATCAGCCACAAACGCGAAGGCGCTCCCTGCGACCATGCCGATTTTCACGTCGTTTACGTCGTTGAGCTGTCCATTCGCGGTAAACAGTTGATCCAATTTCGGCGCCGCCGGCTTTTCCACATCGACGATTGCCAGTCCCTGCCTGCCAGCCGAGACATACGCGTACGTTCGCGCCACATAGATATTCCGGGCATCCTCTAGCGGCATGGTCGCGCCTGCCACAGGTTTCGGTTGCGCCAGGTCTGTCACGTTCAGCACTTTCATCCCTTCGCGATCCACAACGAACGCGTAGCGAAACTGAACCGCCACGGCCCGAGGCTCAACCAGAAATGGCGCGCCAATCGTCGCCGTGATCTTTGGCGCAAGCGGGTTGTCCAGGTCCACAACGACCAGCGCTTTGTCTGTGAGGACATATGCGAATGTGCCCGCTATGGTGATTCGTCGCGCCCCCGTTAACGCGCCGCCAGGATTGAATGCCAGACCACGTTTCAAGAAATTGTTGGTGGGATCGCCATCGAGCAGCGTCCCGACTCCCGGACTCTTCGCCTTCAGATCCGGATTCCCCACGATAACCAACCCTTCTTGCTTGTCCGCGACGTACAGGAATCCATAAAGCAGGTGAATCGGCTGCTCTTCATTTTCTGGGATGCGCGTGCGCAGCGGATCGACGCCCAGCGTGGTCGGCGACGCTACCGCCACCGCATCTTTCGTCGCCACATAGAATCGCTGACCCAAGGGAGAAACCGGGGCGGTGGTCACGCGCTCCGAGAATCCTTTGTTGTCGATGTTCGCGATGTCGTAGACACGCAGTCCACCCTTGCCCGTCGCGGCATAGGCATATTCGCCGCGCGCCTGGACGTCCAGTACGTTCCCTTCGTGGAGCGCCACGGCTGAGAGCTGGCTCTTGTGGGCCACAAATTTTTTGTAATCGTCAGGATACGCGACCCGCTGAAGATCGCTGCCGTAGATCGCTTCCGGCTCATCGTGTTCCGCGACAGCAATGGTTTCCAGGCCGCGTTTACCCGTCGCCACATAAACATAACGGCCCATGAAGTTCATGAAATTCGTGCCCTGGAGCAGCAGTTGCGCGAGCCACGCGTTGTTGTCGTTCGCCTTCGAAACGTGGCAATCCGTGCACTCTTTCGTTTCCCTGGCGCGCACTGTGTGGGGCACAAAAGTGCTGAACGCCTGACCGGAGAAACCCTCGGCGGAAATGGTCTGCTGCGTGTAATACAGCCATTCGCGATTGGCATTCTGCGAACTGACCAGCACTGCGCACGAGGAACGAGCCGGCGCGATACGATGGCCCGTGACGGTTCCATCGACGCCCAGAAAGTACGCATCATCGCGCAGCACCTGGAAGTTATAGCTGGTGTAATTCCGCGTGAGCAGTCCTTCGTTGTGCAACATCGGCTGGCGCGCGTTGGCGGTCATCTGCAAATGACAGCCAAAACAAGTAGGCGCCCATGACGAATGGCAGGAATAGCAAGTCATCGACGAATTACCGTGGGCCAGATGCGAATCGTCTCCCGGAACCTGAGCGAGCGCTGTGCCATCCTTACTCATCAGCTTCGCGCGAAATGACTTCATGCTGAAGTGCGCGTTCCCCGGGGTGATCGTGTCTTTCGTCTGCACGATTTCCCATTCGGTGCGTTCATCGGTCATCGAGCGCTGAAAGAGTTTGTCGTCGCGCCATTCAAAGCGCCGGTAGCCCCAAGGCGTACGAAGCGCATCGAGGCGCCGTCCGCGGCGGTCGCCGGGGCGAAGCGGGTCCGCTGCCGCGGGCCCGGAGGTCTGCAGCGTGGCGGCCTGCTGAATGGTTCCGTGGCAATCGACGCAATCGATTTCCACTGCGGCGCGCGGCTCGCCATAGATTTTCCCGGTTCCGTGATTGTCTTGCGCGAAATGGCAGTCGGCGCACTGCATCCCTTTTTCGAGGTGAATGTCCGCGAGGTGCACGGCTTTTTGAAACCGTTGCGGATCATCAAACGCGATTGGACTCCCGTCTTTGTCGAGCCAATTCCCTTTGCGGTCGTGTTTGTACACCGCGCGAAAAACCCAGCCGTGCCCGTGGAAATCGGCGAACTGGGTGGTTTTCAGTTTGGAGTTAAACGCCTCGCTGCCCGTTTGTTCGAGAAACTTTTCATTGCTCCATAGTCCACGAGCCGCCGCCGCTTCCGGGTTGCGCAACGAGGATTCGTAGCGCTCTTCCTCACTGGGATTGTGCTGTTGCGCCGGGTACATTTTTTCGCCATCGGTTTCGTTGTCCCACCAGGTCAACCCGAAATAGGTAGTGACCATGTTCGTGCCGGGATGGACATGACAAATCATGCATTGGCTCGAGGGAATGGCGCGTGTGAACGCGTGCTTGATGGGATGGCCCGATTCGTTCTTGGGAATCGTGGGATCGGCGGAAGCGCTGAATCCAGAATGACCATATTGCGCGTAGAAGCTCGAGTGGCTTGGATCGCGATCGTTCGCGTAAATCACATGACAGGCCGAGCAGCCGCTCGAGCGGTAATCGCCAGGGTGATCGTTAGTGCCGGGCAATGAAAGAATGGGATCGAGCAGTCGAGTTTTCTGCAGCCCAAGGAAAACGGGATCAGTCCGCAGTTCGGTGCCGAATCCGCGGTCACTCAGCTTGTCGTCCGGCTTGCCGGGGCTTTCTTCCCGATTCGGGTTGCCCAGTTCCGCTTTCTTTTCCCCGCCGCGTTCGAAGACGCGAAGAACATTGCCGGGTTGCGACTGTTCCCAGCGGAACAGCGGAACCAATTCCGGCAATACGCCTTTGTCCCGGGTTTCATTGGGCGTCGGCGGTGGAATCGTTTTCAGCGCTTGTGGACTGCCGCTGCGATCGTAGCTTTCGCCGAAGCGCGTGTTCTTATAGGGAAACCCGCCATTGTTGTATAACGCCGCGCCCCACAAAAATCCTGCGTGCGTCATCATGTTGGTAGAAACCGCGCGGGTTTCACTGGGATGGCAACCTGCGTTGCCGCACGTTTCGGCAGCTACTCGCAAATCCCCGGGATTCACAAATCGAATGTATTCTGCGGATTCCTTGAGCCAGTCCGTGTAGGCGCGTTCGGGAATCGTTGTGCGGTTTTTGAAGGCTGCCTCGCGCGGCTGCACGTGCGCTTTTTCTTTGACTTCCGTGTATTCCGGAGACTTGGTTGAAGTACCGGGAGCAACCGCCGCGGTGTAGTTTCCACCATGACAATCCGCGCAACCAAGGTGTACCGCCTTCGATGAATGCATCGTGGGCTCATCGGTGGTCGAATGGCACGTGACACATCCCGCGGATTTGCGATCCGCTTCTTCCTGGGACTCCCCACGAAACCCGTGGTCATCCGCGGCGATCAGCGAAGCCGGTCGCACCCCAAAGAACGCCAGCAGAATAAACATGCCGGAACAGCCGAATAGCAGCGCGATGGTCTTGCTTCTCCAGCGGCTACCGGCGTTTTCAGAAACGCGCATCCCTATCCTTCAAAACGTAAACTTCGCCACTCCAAAAACCGAAAACTGCGTTCGCCCGGTGTAAATGTCTCGAAAGCCCTGGCCCGGCTGCAGTATGGCGGCTCCGCCAGTCAGCACAAGATTTTCTGAAAGGGGCGGGCGATATTCCAAGCCGACGCCAACATCGCTTCCGATGGTGTGACGGACCGGCGATTGGAACAAAGTGTATTCGATGGGCTCCGTGCGCATAAAGCGAAGAAAATTATAATTGGCGAAGCCTTTGAGTTTGGGCGTGAGATTGAAATCCGCGCCGGCGTTGACCAGGAAAATTCCTGGATTCACAAAATTCGCCTGCCCCTCGTCTTTGCTGGACCGCATATTCGGAAGAAGGCTGCCGTCTTGCGTAAGCGCGACGCCCGTTCCGGTCAGGCGGATGGCTTCGCGATTCCAAAAACTGAAAATCCCTCCGGCAAAGTTCGGTAAGTCAATGATGGAGTCGAATCCGTTGGCGCGGCCATTGCGGGGATCGCTGTCGCCCGAAGCATAAAAGGTCGAGACTCGATAGCGTGCCCAATCCCGATCGAGGGAAAGTTCCACCGCGGCCATCTGCGCATTCACAGTCACGCGGCGCCCGGCAATCGGATTGAACGTGTCTTCGCCCGCGGCTTCATAAAAAGCGTGGGTTAAGTTCAGCCGTTTGATGTGCCCGCTTCCCAGCCACCCGAAATAACCTACGCGGATGCCATGCGGGATAGCACCGACGCCCTGATTGATGACATTGCCGATCGGCGCGGGCCGCACAAGGAATCCATTGTCATCGTAGTGTACGCTGGGATCATCTTTGTTGAACGCGCCGACGAACTCGGCGGTGTAACCAGGGAAGAAGAAATCCTGAACATAAATATTTGCCACAACGACTTGCTGCTGGCGAAGCTGGAACGTGTTTAATCCGCTGTTGGTGTTTTTCTCCAGGAAATTGAAGTAGGCGGCATTGTATTCGATGCGATCGCTGTTCCAGTCACCGAAGATGCGCAACCCCGGCTGCTCGTCGACAAACAGAAAACCACGAAAATCTGCATTGAACTGCTGAATCCCCGCGCGCGCCGAAACAAAATCATAATTCGGACTCAAGTCGTGCAGTTTCACTTCCACGAACGCTTCCTGCAAACCTACATGATCGTCGAAGCGCGTGGTACCCTTGCGCACATCCGGGCTGACTACCCCCAGTTCCTGCACATCGAGGAAATTCAAGCTAGCTTCCGGAGTGACGCGCACTCGCCAATCGACCGGCTTAAAGGATGTGTCGCCGTGAAACAGGTCGAACGAGAAACGAAAGGTCTGGTCGAGAAAGAACTGGTCGCCGTTGCCGAAGAACTGTGGACTGCCGGGACGCGCCGAGCTGACGTCAGTAGGCGTGGGTACGCGCCGGCCATCCACAAAGGTTTCCGCCGTGCCGGTGAAGTTCAGGAATACCTGCTGGCCGAAAACTTCCGGCCAGATTGGCTCGTCGCCCTTGAACCGGTTGTGATTAAAAGGGTCGTACCAGTGCGGCGTAGCGTAGATCGAGTCCGGACCCACGTACCTGCGATAGGCCGGTTGCGGCAGTTCCCAGCGATTTGGAACGGTATTGAAGACGTCCGCCACAGGAGGAAGCGCCTCGGGCGCCAGTTCGAGAATGTAGTTGGGATCCGCATCGAGACGATGGCGCAGTTCGCGATAGCTTCCCGGTGGCGGCAGGTTTCCGGGAGAGAGCGGAGGACCGAGCTGCGGTTGTCGCGGCAAGCGGGAACTCGTTTCTAGCGTTGACGTGCGCACCAGAAAAATCTCCAGGCTCAGCACTTCGTTCGCATTCACAGAAAGACCTGGGATGAGCCATGGTGAATAGCCGTCCGCTTCCACGCGGAGTTCGTAGGAGCCCGGCTGCACTGGGAAGATGCGAAACACGCCATCGCCGGAGGTGACCGTCGAAATCGTGGCGTTGGTCTGCATATTGCGCAACGTTAAGCGAGCCGCGGGAATCGGCCGCGAGACATTTGGTTCCGATTGTTCGCGCACCGTGCCGTCTATCGCGCTGGTGGTCAGCGCCTGCTCGCGCGGGATTCGCCGAATGGGCGCACTTTGCGTTGAGATTTTGGTCGAGGGTTGCTGAGAAGACGCATTGCTTTGCGCCGCGGATACAGATATTGGTGCCGCGATCAAGACGAACGCGTAGAATCCTGCGGGCAGGACTCTCATCAATGACGGAGCGAAGTGGCGCATTCGATTAGGAGGACAGCAACGAAAGGGCCCGGCAATCTCAGCTAACTACATCGGATTCGTCTCAACTCGGCAACTGATTTCGCAGAGTTATGCGAATAGTCGATAACGTCCACTCGAAACCCAAGGGGTCACCGATTCCCATATTTTTCAAGAAAGCCAATTGAGAGGCGGCGAGCACACATGTTACCAAGAGGAGTACTTCTCATGGAACATATCCTACACAAACCGGTCGAGTCCCGGCGCGCTTATGCACAGCGCCGACGAACACTCGTGTGGGGAATGCTGCTGGCCCTGGGCGTGGCCATCGCCTTGGCGATCCTGCTGATCGGCTGTGGCGGGGTAAGTTCGACCACAAACGCCCCGGCCCCGTCCACACCTACGCCGAGTTCGTCTCCCTTGAGCATCCTGGATGTCCAAAATATTGTGCAAGCCGCAGCGCAGGCCGCCGATTCCGACACCATGGTCATCGCAGTGGTCGACCGTGGCGGAACGGTCCTGGCGGTCTATCGCAAGCCGAACGCGCCGGCAACCGACACGGGAAATTTCGGAGCTCCTGTCGACGCAAATGATCTCGCGGTGGGTCTGGCGCGCACGGGCGCGTACTTCAGCAATGACCAGGCGCCACTATCCTCGCGCACGGTGCGATTCATCAGCGGCATTCACTTCCCACCGGGCGTCACCAACACTGGAAACGCCGCGCTTTATGGAATCGAAAATACGAATCGTGGATGCACCCTCTCGTCGAATTTCCTGCCGGGACAAGCGGTGCAGCCGTCCCTCGCCCTTTCGGGCGCAACCGGCCCGGGCATCATCACCGGGAAAGCAGACTTGCTGGACAGCAATCCCAACGCGGTGAATCCCGGCGGTGTTCCGATTTTTCGGGGTGGCGTTGTCGTGGGCGGAGTCGGTGTAGTGGGTGTGTCAACGGACGTCGCCGAATACGCCGCGTTTGTGGCGTCCACATCCAACGGATTGGGACCGACACCCGCGCCACCGGGAGTTGTTCTCCTAGGTGGCATCGCCTTGCCTTTCGTAAACCAGACCACGGCTCCCACAGGAGTGAATCCGGGAACGTTTACCGGCACGTTTCTTGTTGGTCCGTTGGCGAGTGCCGGTCAACCGCCGGAAGGCGACCTCGTCGCGCCCGCTGCAGGGCCCCTCGGAGGCTTAAGCGTCGCCGATGTTCAAGGAATTCTGAATAACGCCGAAGCCACCGCGAACCTGACTCGCGCGGCTATTCGCTTGCCCCTCGGCTCTCGGGCGAAAATGGTGATTGCGGTCGCCGATCTCGACGGCACGCTCATTGGTCTCCGGCGCATGACGGATGCGACGGTGTTCAGCATCGATGTGGCCGCCTCCAAAGCCCGAAATATGGCATATTTCAATAGCGCGTCGCGAACCGCTGCTGATTTGAATCAAGTCCCAGTGGGTACGGCCGTGACCAACCGCACCATTTCATTCGGCGCACAACCTTTCTTTCCTCCGGGCATCGACGGAAGCAGCCCCGGGCCTTTTTTCAACCTCTATACGCAAGACGTCGCCAATCCCTGCACGCAAGGGTTTGAACCGGGAGCGCCCAATACGAACCGCAGCGGCATTGTCTTTTTTCCTGGCAGTTCCGGACTGTATCGCAATGGGGCGCTGGTGGGTGGCTTGGGCGTGAGCGGCGACGGCGTAGATCAGGACGACTATGTCGCCGCCGGGGGCGCCGCAGGATTTGAACCGCCCGCTTCCATTCGCGCGGATCAATTAGTTATCAATGGTGTGCGGCTGCCGTATCAAAAATTCCCCGAAAATCCCACGCATTGAAGTTCACGCGATGCGCGCTAGGCGGGACTACAAATCCACCACTACGTTGAGAAACCTCTGTCGCTATTTTTTCGACTTTTTCTTATGCGCCAGGCCGGAGAGTTCACGCGTGTACGTTTCCAGAGTTTTCGGATTGGCTTTACTGTAGACGAACTGGCCTTCCCGCTGGCATTCGATCAAGCTCGCTTCTGCCAGGATGCGCAGGTGATGTGAAACCGTAGCCGGGGTAACCCCACGCATGGAAACCAGTTGTCCGCAGGTCATCTGCTGGCGGGAGCTGATCGCCTCAAAGATGCGCAATCGCGTCTCGTCTGCCAGAGCTTTCGAAATGCGCTCGACTCTCCGCCGGTTCATCTTCGTTCTATTATAGCAAAAGTGACCGAAGCCACCCTATGCCTCACAAATTTAGTGTAACCGATTATTTAGATATTCATCGAATTGTTGAAGCGATGAGCTTATAAAACTTGATTATACGAGGGGCAGGGGGCTTGTATGAAGCGATTAGAAGGTAAGGTGGCGGTCATTACTGGCGGGAACAGCGGCATTGGCCTGGCAACCGCTAAACGATTTCTGGACGAAGGAGCAAAAGTAGCCATTTCCGGCAGAAATCAGAAGACACTCGAGACGGCGGTGAAAAGTCTCGGCGATGGCGTGCTGGCCGCGCAGGCCGACACGGCAAAACTTGAGGAAATTGAAAAATTTCTTGCGCAGGTAAGCAAGAAGCTTGGAAAGATTGATGTGCTGTTCGTGAATGCCGGCGTCGCGAAATTCGCGCCGCTGAAAGAAACGCCGGAAGCGGTGTTCGATGAACAGTTCGATATCAACATCAAAGGCGCTTACTTCACACTCCAAAAGGCGCTGCCTTATTTGAACGATGGGGCCTCGGTCATTTTCAATACAAGCGTGGCGGGTTCGCTGGGAAGCCCGACGACCAGCGCGTATTCCGCGACCAAGGCGGCTTTGCGGTCGCTTGCAAGAACCGCAGCCGCGGAACTGCTGGAGCGCAATATTCGCGTGAACGCGGTGGCGCCGGGACCGATCGTTACGCCGATTTTTGGCCGCACTGGCCTTCCTCAGCAAGTGATTGACGATTGGGCCAAAGACCTGCTGGAAAAAGTCCCAATGAAGCGCTTTGGGCAGCCCGAAGAAGTCGCTGGTGTGGTGGCCTTCCTTGCCTCCCAGGACGCGTCGTACATCACCGGCGTAGAAATCAATGTCGATGGCGGAATCGGCCAACTCTAAGCACATCGGCGAATGTGGAGCGAAGGAGCGGAACCGCCCCCGCTCCTATCACGGCGCGGAGGGATCCGGCGTCGTGGCGGAATTCAGATCGAGAAACCATTTGTGAGCTGTGTCGCTGGGCGCGTAACAATTACCATCGGCATTGTAAGTGGCGGCGCACTGCGTGGTGCGTTCTTTTTGCCGCGGCGATTGCGCAAATTGCCACACCACCGCGTCCCGCGAACCACTCTGCGCCACCGGCGGTGCGGTTTGCGAAACTACGCAGCCTGGGGACGGCGGGCAAACATCGTTGAACACCCATAGCACCAGTTTTCTCCCATTCAGATGACTGATCAAATCATCCGCCGCGTTGATGCTCTGCCCATTTCCTTCGCTAATCGGTATCGCTGAGCAGTAGGCACCGGCACGAAAGTGCGCTGCAGACAATGTGTCAATCCAGGTGTGAACGTACTCGTGATATCCGGGGCTGAGACGGCCACCTTCTTCAATGTCCAGAAAAATTAAGGTTCCGGCGGGAAATCCTTCCTGGCGAGCCAGTTTGGCGGCGTTTTCGGCATCGTTTGTGCCTTTTTGCCGAGCGTCTGCGATGGATTTCAAGTTTTTCGTGAGTCTGCCGTTGTACAGCACAACAAAACCAAACCGTTGCGCCAGCAACACCTGGCGTTTTCCAAGCCAGGACGTGTGCTTCTCACCTGGGGGCGCATTCAGCCAATAGCTGGTGAAACGGAAGCTTTTGCGAAGCGTGGGTAGAGCATCGTCACTGGGATAATCATTTAAATCAAATCCCAGGTACGAAGAAGTTTGCGGCGACCGGGTCGGCGTCTTCGCTGGGAAAGCCAGCAGAATCGCGGCGATCGACAGAAGAGCCACACCGATGGATTGCGCGCCGCGCATGCAATGAATCTACAGCACGGCGAAGCAAAGCAAAAGAGTCAGCATGGGCAGTTAGCCTTCGCGGAGCTTGTGCCCCGAGATGTTTCCCAGGCCATCGTAGGCGGCGTACTTGTAGGTCTCGCTGAGCGTCGGATAATTGAAAACCTGCTCGATGAATTCGTCGATGGTGAGGCCATTATCCAGCACCATCATTCCAATGTGGATCAGTTCCGTGGCGGATTCGCCAATCATACTCACGCCGAGGAGTCTGCGGTCAGCACGCGCGAAGATTAATTTGAGCATGCCTGCGGTGTCACCGGTAATGTGGCCGCGCGCGTTATTCTCGTAGTGCGCACGCCCTACGGCATAATCAATTCCCTTCTCTTTGCAGGATTCCTCGGTTTCTCCGGCAGCCGAAATTTCCGGAATGGTGTAAATGCCCATGGGCAGCAGCGAGGCAACGCGCTGCTTATATTTCCACCCGAACGCGTGACACACCGCGACGCGAGCCTGTTCCATTGAGGTGGAGGCCAACGCCGGAAAGCCGATCACGTCACCGGCGGCATAAACGCCCGCCACGGAAGTTTGGTAATTCTCATTTACAGGGATATAGCCACGATCGTTGAGAGCAAGTCCGGCAGTTTCCAGGCCAAGATGGTCGACGGCAGCGCGCCGGCCAGCGGCAAAGAGAGCGGCTTCCACGTCCAGAGTCTTACCGGACTT